>FTCV01002697.1_pt1 | contig 18380 bp, 13 predicted proteins | sample 1639691 | NCBI WGS metagenome assembly FTCV01 (sample SAMEA3914864, study PRJEB12502) | metagenome | biome: forest; material: soil | place: USA | collected 2012-03-12 | depth 0.3 m
AGACAACGCTCTCGGCCGATCCCGAGCGCACGCTGATCGGCGACGACGAGCACGGCTGGAGCCGCAACGGCGTGTTCAATTTCGAGGGCGGCTGCTATGCCAAGGCGATCAAGCTTTCGCGCGAGGCGGAGCCGGAAATCTACGCCACGACCGAGCGCTTCGGCAGCGTGCTGGAGAATGTAATCGTCGATCCCGTCACCCGCCGGCCGAATTTCGACGATAGCAGCAAGACCGAGAACACCCGCGTCGCCTATCCGATCGACTTCATCCCGAATGCCAGCTCGACGGGCCGCGCGGGGCATCCGAAGAACATCATCATGCTGACCTGCGATGCGTTTGGCGTATTGCCGCCTATCGCGAAGCTCGACGGCGCGCAGGCGATGTACCACTTCCTCTCCGGCTATACCGCCAAGGTCGCCGGCACCGAGAAGGGCGTGACGGAGCCGCAGGCGACTTTCTCGACCTGCTTTGGTGCGCCATTCATGCCGCGTCACCCTTCCGAATACGGCAACCTGCTGCGCGACCTGATCGCCCGCCACCATGTCGACTGCTGGCTGGTCAACACCGGCTGGACCGGCGGCAAGTATGGCGAAGGTCGCCGCATGCCGATCCGTGTGACGCGGCGCCTGCTGACGGCCGCGCTGGACGGCTCACTCAACGCCGCCGATTTCCGTACCGACCCCTATTTCGGCTTTGCGGTGCCGACCTCAGTGCCGGGCGTCGAGCCCCACATCCTCTATCCGGTGAAGACCTGGTCCAATAAGGCCGACTTTGCCGCAACTGCGCGCAAGCTGATCGGCATGTTCACCGAGAACTTCAAGAAGTTCGAGACGCATGTCGATCCGGAAGTGGTCAAGGCCGCTCCCGCGATGCAGATTGCGGCGGAATAAGCCGATCAGGATCGGCAGGCAGGCGTCACTTTCGCCTGCCTGTCATCTTGACGACGGCGAAGACGGCGGCGGCCGACACCACACACATCAGCATGGCATATATGAAGGCGTTTTCGTTATCGGCGAAAATCAGGCCCTTGGTATTCATGCCGAAAATGCCGGTGACAAAGGTCGGCGGCACGAACAACGCCGTTAAGATCGAGATGATGTAGAGGAGCCGGTTGGTTTGATCGGCAACCTTTCCGGCGCACTCCTCCTGAAGCAGTCGCGCCCTGTCCTGCACCGCATGAAGATCGTGGTTGAGTGTATCCAGGCGTGTCGCCAGGCGATGTGCCGCCTCGATAAGGGGTGGAGACATCTTATCCCGATTGGCGCGCTCCAGGCGGGCAAAGACACTGTGCAGACCATGCAATTGCCGATGCACGCGGACGGAGGTTCGCCGGATCATCGAGAGGGCCTTGCGCTCGTCGTGCAGGGCCTCATCCACAATCCGGTCTTCGATCTCATCCACCTTGTCGGCAAGTTCCTCGCAGATCAGGGAGCAGGCATCGGCGAATTTCTCCACGATCGCTTCGAGCAGCGAAACCGCGCTGCTGTATCGACGCCCTTCATCGATCGCCTGACGTGCTTCCTCTACTGAATACAGCGCGCTTTTTCTGGTGCTGATGACGAGGCGATCGTTCAGCGCGAAGCGCAGGTAGGCGATGTCTTCGCTCTCTCGCCCGAATTCCTTCTGCAGATCCGCGAAAACGCCCGCAACCGTCTCGTCATAAACCTCGAGCCGCAGGTGATTATCCGCCGAAAGGAGCAATTCACGCGCGTCTTTCGGCAAGACGTCGGTTTCGCCAATCCAGTCACGAGCCCGGGCGTCGGCTAGGTTGATATGGACCCATAGCCACCCTTCCTTATGGGCAACAGCGGCTCGCGTTTCCTCATCAGGTACACGGCTGGAACTGCCATCCGCAGCAAAGCGATAAGCCCAGATAAGGCCTGGAATTACGTTCGGCGAGATAACATCGGTGATCAGGTTCATGGAGTCAGGCCGCTGCATTGGAGGTAATCGATCTACACATTCTTCAGGTTGCAGCATCATGACAGGTATGGTGCGCGATGCCGCTGCGGCTTTTTCTCAAGAATAAGGCGGCCGAACACGGGCATTCGATCTGCGTATCGTTGCCAATAAACATAGCGATGGGCGCAAAGCGCCGCAGTGCATCGTCGGCTATTCGTACCTGCATAGCGCGACTACGACTACATGACCGCAATTCCTGCGCTTTACATGGGACAATGTCCCAAAGATCGCCGGAACAAGGGCGGTCTTTACCTTGTGTTCACTCTGTTGGCCTGACAGTTTTGTGACATGCAACGGATCGATCGCCAACTCTCGTCGTGGAACTGACGTCATGTGTCGCTGGATTGCCTATAAGGGCGCGCCCGTCTATCTCGAAGATGTCGTCACCAAGCCTTGCCATTCGCTCGTGCATCAGTCTCTGCATGCGTCCGAGGCGAAAACCGGCACGAATGGCGACGGGTTCGGCGTAGGCTGGTACGGTGACCGTTCCGAGCCGGGCCTCTACCGGGAAGTTCGCCCCGCCTGGTCGGATGAGAACCTGCAGTCGATCTGCAATCAGGTCCGCTCGCCGCTTTTCTTCGCGCATGTGCGCGCTTCCACCGGCACCGCGACCAGCCGGGCCAATTGCCACCCCTTCAGCCGCGCCGGCCACCTTTTCATGCACAACGGCCAGATCGGCTGCTACAGCCAGTTACGCCGCCAGATCGAGAATCTGATCCCTGACGAGATGTATGCCGGCCGCGCAGGTACGACGGATTCCGAAGCGCTGTTCCTGCTCGCGCTTGCCCGTGGCGGCGACCGCGATCCGGTCGGCGCGCTGGCGGCGACCTTGACTGAAATCAACAGCATGATGGCTGCTTGCGGCGCCTGCGAACCGCTGCGCCTAACGGCCGCCTGGACGGACGGAGCCGACCTGCACGCTTTCCGTTGGGCCAGCGATAACAAGGCGCCCACGCTTTACTGGCGCGAGACGAAGGACGCGTTGTTCGTGGTATCCGAGCCGCTCGACGACACGCGCGAGAATTGGCAGGTGGTGCCGCAGGGCCATGCATTGAGCGCCCGCCGTGGCGAACCGGCGCGCCTGTTGCCCTTCAATATTTCGATGCGTCAGGCCGCGTAGTCTTACGAGGCGACTTTTTCCGGCACAGCGGCGAGGCGCTCGGCCTTCAGCTCTGGCTCCGGCGTAGCTGCCACCGGCGGCGGTGCGACAGGAGCAGGAGCTGGTTTCGGCTTCACGTCGATGATGGTTTCCTGAACCGGCACTACCTTGGCTTCCGGCTTGAGCTTCCGGAAAACCAGCATCTTCGACGAAACATAGACGCGCTTGCGGCTGAGCCAGCTTTCCGGCTCCGATGTATGAAACTCATCAACCGTGACGAATTCCCAGCCATCCGCCGCCTCGCGGTTCATGATATCCTCGAAGGCCTTCACACCATTCTGGCGTTCCTTCGCCTTGCGCACGGAAACCACGGTTGGGCCGGCGACACATTTATATTCGTAAGGCATGATCAGTCCCGCTCGAGCAGCGTCTTTTAGCACTATCTGCGATTCGTCTAAAAGCCGCAGCTTCCCTTCACTTAAACCTGTCGCTGTCCAAGCGAAAGTTTCTTGCTTTCGCTGCCAGACGCTAATGTCCGCATTATGACCAGTTCCTTACCTTCCCGCCTGACCATCATCGACGCCGCCCGCGGTGTCGCTCTTATCGCGATGGCGCTCTATCATTTTGGCTGGGACCTCGATTTTTTTGGCTTCACCGCATTGGGCGTCGCCGAGACCGGCTGGGGCCGTGGAACGGCGATCACGATCGCCGGAAGCTTCCTGACGCTCGTCGGGCTATCGCTCGTCCTCGGCCATGGCTCAGGCATCCGCTGGCGGCCTTTCCTCATCCGGTTGGCGATGGTCGCGGCAGCGGCGCTTGGCGTCACGCTCGCCACCTCGATCGCTACGCCCGACGGCATGGTCGTATTCGGCATCTTGCATTGCATCGCCGTCTCAAGCCTGCTCGGCCTGCTTTTCGTGCGCCTGCCCTGGTTTGTGACGGCGCTTGTCGCGATCATCTGCCTCGCGGCGCCATTTTTCCTGAAGACGCCAGCCCTGAACGGCTCAGCCTGGGTGTGGCTTGGCCTTGGCAGCGTTCCACCGCGCACCAACGACTATGAGCCCTTGCTGCCCTGGCTCGGTTTCGTCCTGGCCGGCATTGCCCTGGCCCGCGCCGTCCCGCCGGCACATTGGCCACAGCCAGGTCTCGCTAACGTACCTGGCAGGGGCTTGCGCTTCCTTGGGCGACACAGCCTTGCCTTCTACCTGCTGCACCAGCCCATCCTGTTCGGCGCCTGCTGGCTTGCCGCGCAAGTTTTCACTCCATCGCCGGACAATGAAGCGACTGCTTTCCGGAGCCAATGCGTCAGTGCCTGCCGCGTAAAATCCAACGGGGCGGAAGATTGCAACAGCTACTGCACTTGCGTCAGCGAAGCGCTGCAGATTCAAGGCCTCTGGACACCCGTGATGCGCAACACTTTGACCTTCGACCAGCGTCTCAAGGTCGATCAGGTGGTCAAGGTGTGCAGCCGCTGAGGATCAGTGCGCCTCATCCCAGTTCTGAGCGGCACGGGCATCGACCTTCAGCGGCACGGAAAGCTGAATGGCGGGGTGCGGCGCATCTTCCATGACGCGAGTGATCACCGGCAAGGTGCGCTCGACCTCATCTTCGGGCACCTCGAAAACGAGCTCGTCATGGACCTGAAGCAGCATCTGAGCCGATAATTTTTCCTGCTCCAATGCGCGGTCCATCCGCACCATGGCACGGCGGATAATGTCCGCCGCCGACCCCTGAATCGGCGCATTGATCGCCGCGCGTTCGAGGAAGGCGCGCTCGGACGGGTTCTTGCTGTTGATCTGCGGATAGTGGCATTTCCGGCCAAAAATCGTTTCGACATAGCCCTGCGCGTGAGCCGTCTTCTTGGTCGAATCCATGTAGTCACGAATGCCGGGAAAGCGCTCGAAGTACTTCTTGATATAGGCGCCAGCTTCGCTTCGCTCGATGCCAAGCTGGTTCGCCAGGCCGAAGGCCGAGATGCCGTAGATGATGCCGAAATTGATCGCCTTGGCGCGGCGACGCACTTCGCTCGTCATCTCATTGAGCGGCACGCCGAACATCTCCGATGCCGTCATTGCGTGAATATCGACACCGTCGGCGAAGGCTTGAGTAAGCTGCGGGATATCGGCCATATGGGCGAGAATGCGCAGCTCGATCTGGCTGTAATCCGCCGAGACAAGCTTATGGCCTGGCGTGGCGACGAAGGCCGTCCTGATTTTGCGCCCGACCTCGTTGCGAACAGGAATATTCTGAAGGTTGGGCTCGTTCGACGATAGTCGCCCTGTCGTGGTGCTGGCGAGCGAGTAGGAGGTATGGACCCGGTTGGTTTCAGGGTTCACATGGGCTGGAAGCGCATCGGTATAGGTCGATTTCAGCTTGGAGAGCTGACGCCAGTCGAGGATGCGTTTCGGCAATTCATGCGCCGTCTGCTCGGCAAGGTCTTCGAGCACTCGCGCGCCTGTGGCCCAGGCGCCCGTGGCGGTCTTCTTTGCGCCGGGAAGCCCAAGCTTGCCGAACAGGATATCGCCAAGCTGCTTAGGTGAGCCAAGGTTGAAACTCTCGCCTGCCAGCTCATAGATTTCCGCTTCAAGGCGGGCCATGCCCTGCGCAAATTCGCCCGAGAGGCGCGAAAGGATTTGTCGGTCGATGCTGATGCCACGGCGCTCCATCCGGGCGAGCACCGACATCATCGGCCGCTCCAGCATCTCGTAGACACGCGTTACACCTTCCGCTGGCAAGCGCGGCTTCAGCGCGCGCCAAAGCCTAAGCGTGACATCGGCATCCTCCGCCGCATATTCGGTGGCGCGATCCAGCGGCACCCGATCGAAGCTGACCTGGCTCTTGCCGCTTCCCGCGACTTCGCTGAACTTGATCGGCTTATGCCCGAGATGGCGTTCCGAGAGTTCGTCCATCCCCTGCCCGCCCTTGCCGGCATCGAGCACATAGGAGATCAGCATCGTGTCGTCGACTGGCGCAACGGTGATGCCGTGGCGCGCGAACATCAGCCAGTCATATTTGAGGTTCTGGCCTATCTTCAGGATTGAGGGATCTTCCAGCATTGGTTTGACGAGAGCGAGCGCCTCTCTGATTGGAATTTGATCGGGAAGAATATCCGCGCCGCCAAAGAGATCACCCGAGCCTTCACTGCGATGAGCCAGCGGCACATAACAGGCCTTGCCCGGCACACTCGACATTGAGAAACCGACGAGTTCGGCGCGCATGACGTCGAGAGAGGTCGTTTCCGTGTCGATCGCAACAAAACCAGCGACGATCGCCTCGTCGATCCAGGCCTTGAGCCTCTCAACGGTCCGGACGCATTCGTAGCCGCCTCGGTCCAGCGGGCCGGCAGAGGCCTCAGCGACCCGCGCCGCTGCCAAGCTTGCAGGCGAAGCAGCGCCATTCGTCGAAGACTTGGGCGGCCTAGGCTCGATCGACGGACGCTGCGCGAGGTTATGTGCCGTTGCCGGCGTCTCGGCGCCAGGCTCACGAGCATGCAACGGCGCAAAATCATCAAGCCCGCGCTTGCTCATGCGCGCCCCGTCGCCGAGCAGGCGCGGATCAGGATCGATCGCGCCGGCGTCGAGACCATAGGTCTCGGCAACGCGGCGGGTGATGGTGGTGAACTCCATCGCCTTCAGGAAGGCGACGAGGTTGCGCGGCTGCGGGTCATGCAGCGTCAGCTCGTCAACAGGCACATCCAACGGAACGTGATCGTCGAGCGTCACCAGCTTCAGGGAAATGCGAGCCTTGTCCGCATGTTCGATCAGCGCCTCACGCCGCTTTGGTTGCTTAATCTCGGAAGCGCGTGTCAGCAGCGATTCCAGGTCGCCAAACTCGGCCAGCAATTGCGCGGCGGTCTTGATGCCGATGCCCGGCACACCCGGAACATTGTCGACGCTGTCACCCGAAAGCGCCTGGACCTCGACCACCTTCTCCGGCGGCACACCGAATTTCTCAATGACCTCTTCGCGACCGATGCGCTTCTCCTTCATCGTGTCATACATGATGACCCCGGGGCGGATGAGCTGCATCAGGTCTTTGTCCGACGCCACGATCGTGCAGGTCGCCTTCGCCTCGACCGCAAGCCGCGAGTAGGTTGCGATCAGGTCGTCGGCCTCGAAACCTTCCTGCTCGATGCAGGCGATATCGAAGGCGCGGGTCGCCTGCCGGATCAATCCGAATTGCGGACGCAAATCCTCCGGCGGCTCAGGACGTTGCGCTTTGTACTGGTCGTAAAGCGCATTGCGAAAGGTGACGGCGGAGTGATCGAAAATGACCGCCAGATGCGTTGGCTTCTCGCCGGCAACCGCATCGCGCATCAGCCGCCAGAGCATGTTGCAAAAACCGGAAACCGCACCGACCGGCAAGCCGTCGGATTTGCGCGTCAGCGGCGGCAGGGCGTGATAGGCGCGGAAAATATAGGAAGAGCCATCGACCAGAAAGAGGTGGTCTCCGGCTTTCAGCGGGCGGTGAGCGGCAGGAATCTCTGACATGGCGCGCACTCTAGATCAGGCGCAGGCGCGATGCCATCGGCTCCTCTGGCGCAATCCACTGTCCGGAGCGATCATTCCGCCGGCATGAGCGTGGCCTTCGGGCTTTCGCGCAAGCGCAACAGCGCCGGCCGCTCGAAGAGGAAACGCAAGGGCGTGGACCGTACGAGATAATGCAGCAGCAAAGGCGTAGCGACCGCCACGCCTGTCACGATCAACGAGACAGCGCCTACATCGCTGATGACGCCAAGTTTCAGCATAACCGTTCGTGTCGCCGCCATCGGCAGGAAGAAGGCAAGGTAGATGACGATCGAATTTGCGCCTGCGTAGCGCAGCGGCGGCAGCAGATCACCTCGCGCCAGAAGCACGGCGAATGCGATAACCGCGCAGGCTCCAGCGAAACCCAGCACCAGCGAAACGCCCGCCAGGGCAGCGACGCCGTAGCCGACAGCCAATCCATTAAGAATGCCCCAAACGACGAGGCCGCAAAGCGTTACCGCAGCTTTTCCGCGAACCTTGGCGGCAAACTCGAAAATTTGCGGCGCAAAAGCATAGCCCGCGAAGAAATAGACATAGCGGGCCGCGAACTCATCGATCACCGTCCAGCCGGTCTCTATATAGGCCATCTGGAGCACCGCGCCGGCCATAAGTACCATCCATACGGGTATCTGGCGCAACAGCTTGGTTACCACGAAAAAGATCGGCAGAAGATAGATAAACCAGAGCGTACCGAAAGGCTCGATCAAGCCAAATGCAAGTTGGCTACCGAGGCGCTCGATACCCAGTGGCCATGTGGCAGCCGCACCTGGCCAGAACTTCAACAGCGACTGGATGAGGAGCCAGAGCAGATAGAAATAGGCGAAATGCAGAACCTTACGATCGATGAAGGTCGTCCAATCCTTCTTGATCGTGTGGGAGAGGAACAGACCCGCCACCAGGAAGAAATCGGGCATGCGGAAGGGCCTTGCCCAGGCAACGAAATGGTGCAGCCAGCCTTCCTGGCCAAGCGCTTCGCCGACGCCAAGCGTGGAATGCATCATCACGACGAGGACTATGCACCATCCCTTCGCATAATCGACCCAATCGACGCGCTTTGCGGCCGGAGCCTTACCCTGTGCCATTGCCTTTGCCTCCAGACCGGCCCTGTCCCGAAAGGAAACGAAATTTCGTTCAATTCGGGCCAGCAAGCAGTCTGGAGGATCAGGTTGGCAAAGGTCGCGCCAATGGCGCTAGCCAGCCGCGGGGCGGCCCGCGATCACGGTCAGTAGTTTCCCTTCGCCGAGCAATCGACTCGAAGCGCGCTTGACGTCAGCCAGTGATAGCTTGGAGACAATGCCGGGGTAGCGGATGGGGAAATCGATCGGCTGGCCAAAAAGCTGGATGGCCAAAAGCTCGCCGGCAATCTTCGAGGACGTGTCGAAGCGCAGCGCATAGGAGCCGGTGAGGAAGCGCTTGGCCTTGTGCAACTCTTCATCGGTTGGGCCTTCCGCGGCAAAGCGGGCAACCTCATCCTTGATGATCGAGATCGATTCCTGCGCGCGCTCGTTACCTGTCGCCGTATAGGCCATGAACAGACCAAACTGCCGCAATGGCTGCAACCAGGACTGCACGGAATAGGCCAGGCCGCGTTTTTCACGAACCTCCTGCCAGAGCCTGGAAGTAAAGCTGCCACCGCCGAGAATGTGGTTGCCGACAGAAGCCGCAATGAAATCCGGATCGTCACGCTTGAGGCCCGGCGAGCCGAACCGGATCGTGCATTGCGGCACGTCGAGATCGACGACCTTGGTTTCTCCAAGGCTGAGGAAGCTGACCGGGACAGGCTTAGGCGCAGCGGACTTTACCGGAAACGCTCCGAAAATCTGATCGAGCCAAGTCGCCAGCGTCACCGCATCGATCGCGCCGACAACCGCGATCTTGACATTGTCGCGACGGAATACATCGGCCGCCCGCGCGACAATATCGTCTCGGCTGATCTTCGGCACGGTTTTCAACGTGCCATCCACCGGCCGCGCATAGCCATGCGAACCAAAGGCCGTCGAGAACCAGGTTTTGCCGGACACCGGACCCGGATCTTTCTGCTCATGTTTCAGCCCGGCTATTGCCTGCGCCTGAACCCGCTTCAGTGCATCAGGCGCAAAATGCGGCTCGTTGAGCGCGAGCCTCAGCATCTCGAATGCGGCATCACGGTTACGCGCCAGCGTACGCAAGCTGCCTGCAAACGATTCCAACCGACCGGAGAACGAAAGCTCGATCGCCAGATCGTCGAGACGCTGGTGAAAGGCGACACTGTCGTAGGCGCCTGCGCCTTCAGACAGAAGATCGGCCAGCAGATTCGTCGCGCCAGCTTTAGCCGCGACATCCGCAACGCCGCCAGTTTGGAAGGCGAATTCGACTGCGATCAGCGGAACGGCATATTCCTCGACCAGCCACGCCTCGATACCGCCCGCCGAAACCACACGCTGCACGTTGCTTTTGCCGCTTGCTTTCACGGGCACGGCCATTTCCTTCTTGAACGCGGTCATGCAGCCTCCTGCTCGTCCGGCAGCAGCCAGCCCGTCACTGAACGGCGCGCTCGCAGCCATTTGGCTGCGGCAGCGCGGATTTCTTCGGCGGTAACGGCTTCAATTCGGTCCGGCCATTCCTGGATATCGGCGATGGTCGATCCCACGGCCAGCTCGGAACCGTAAATCCGCGCCATCGAGGACTGGCTATCCTGCGCGTAGATCAGATCGGCGACGAGGCGCGTCCTCGCGCGGTTCAATTCGGCGTCCGAAACAAGGGTTGAAGCGAGTTCGGCAATCACCTGGTCGATGCCGGCTTCAAGCTTTTCTGGATCCACGCGTTCGCGGGGCACGGCATGAATGGCGAATTGCGAGAGATCGACAGCGGAAGACATGTACCAGGAGCCGGCATGTGTTGCGATCTCGCGGTCCATGACCAGACGCTGGTAAAGGCGTCCGGTTTCGCCGCTGCCCATGAGTTGGCACAGCACTTCGAGCGCGTAGGTTTCCGAGCCTTCACCGCGGTTGTGCGGCGGCACTAGATAGATGCGCTGGACCAGCGGCTGCTCCACCTTGCCATCGGCGAGCGTCACGCGGCGCGCAGCGCGCGGCTCCGGCTCCTGTGGACGGTTCCGTCTTGGCGCTTCGCCTCGCGCCTTGATCTTTCCGTAGGTCTTCTCGGCGAGCGTCTTCACGGTCTCGGCTGAGACGTCGCCAGCAACAACCAGGATGGCATTCTCGGGTGTGTAGAAACGCTTGTAGTAGGTGATCGCGTCCTCGCGCTCCAAACCCTCGATCTCGTGCTTCCAGCCGATGATCGGCAGCCCGTAGGGGTGATGCACGAAGAGCGTCGAGGCCATGGTCTCTGAAAGCTGCGCGCCGGGATCGCTGTCGGTGCGCATCTTGCGCTCCTCCAGCACCACGTCGCGCTCGGGCTTCACCTTGTCGTCGGAAAGCACCAGTCCGGTCATGCGATCGGACTCGATCGCCATCATCCTCGGCAGGTGTTCCTTGGCGACCCGCTGGAAATAGGCGGTGTAATCGTAGCTGGTGAAGGCGTTGTCCTGACCGCCGAGATCGGAAACGATACGCGAGAAGGCGCCATCCGGGTTCTTCTTCGTGCCCTTGAACATCAGATGTTCGAGGAAATGCGCGATGCCGGACTTGCCGACCGGATCATCCGCCGAACCGTTGCGGTACCAAACCATATGTGTGACGACAGGCGCGCGGTGATCCGGGATCACTACGACATCCATGCCGTTGTTCAGCTTGAAATGCGAGACAGCCGGAGCCGGCAATTCCACCTTGGCGTCAACCACGGACCCATACCTTCCTGATGGCGATCATCATCCGTCGCCATGCAGACAAGTATGGTGATCCTCGCGATTCTTCGCTAGGTCAAAACGACGCCACGCTCAATACCGTGATCAGGGCTGCGCGGACTGCCGCTGGTAATCGCGAACGCCGTTAACGCCATCATCAAGCAAATTCGGGCCCTTGGGCTCTGCGGTTGCACGGATCGGCGCGCCCGCAGCCGGCATGCGAGCACCAGCCGGCGGATCGGTCAGGCCGCGGCGCGGCGGTTCGACGCCCTGAGCAAGCTTCGGCTCATCCTTCATGCGCATTGCGGAGAGGACACGCGGATCGATCCAATAGTCACGGACCTGCTCGTTCGCCACTGGCTCCTGCGGCGCGGTCGAATTGGCCAAGCGGCCGGAAGCACGCATTTGGGCGCCAGGGATCGGTGCGCCCTGCGAGACCTCGCCGATGTTAGAATCCGACAGATTGCCGACACGCGGAGCGCGCGACGCCTCTTTCTTCTTCTCGGAATAGTCCGGATCGACCGGCCAGCGCGAAACGCGTTGAGCTACCGGCGCTTCGGGCTTCGGCAGTTGGCCCGTCGTAGGCGGCACCACAAGCGGCGCGCGCTCACGATATTCGATGTCGTCCTTCTGTTCGGAAGTCACGCCGATCAGATTCGTGAAGCCGCGGAAGAAATCCTGGGCCTTGGCCGGTGCGGAGAAACCGGACACCATCATCAGCACGGCCATAACGCCGGCGCGGCGAAGAGACTTATGGTGCGACATTCGCATCAACCTCGATCGATTTTTATGCCCGACCCAAACACTAAGATCAGGGCGTTTTCACGGCATGGCCGCGATCCGTCATGAGGGAGTCATACAGCAGGAAGGCCACGCCGACAACGATTGCGGCGTCGGCGATGTTGAAAATGGCCGGCCAGACGAAAAAACCGAGGTCCAGGCGAAGGAAATCGAACACGGCACCGTTGGCGATTCTATCTACGGCATTGCCGAGCGCACCGCCGACGATGAAGCCAAGTCCTAGCGCTACGACACGATCCCGCGTGCGCCAGAGCCAGAAGCCAAGCAGCAGCGATGCAATCAGCATGAAGGCCGTCAGCCCCCAGCGGCCGAGCGCATCGTCCTGCTGGAACAGGGAAAAGGAAATGCCCCGATTCCAGGTGTAGACGAGCGTAATCAACCGGCCGAGATCGACGGACTGCCCGGGCTGGAGCGCCAGCCCGAACAGCACGTAGAGCTTCGATGCCTGATCCGCGACGAGGGTCAGCAGGAGAGCCGCGAGGCCGAGGGTCCGCGTGCGCGTCACAAGCGGCCCGCCGCCCTGAGCTCACGCAACGCGCGCGCATCGCGTGGCGTGACGTCAGGGAATTCCGGATCGCTGCCGACATCAGGGCTGATCTTCCACGAGCGGGCGCATTTGCGTCCCTGAGCCTCGCGCGGCTCGACCGAAACGCCACCCACATCCGAGAGGCGGAATGCCTGTTCAAGCCCTTCGCCTTCGATCAGCGTGATACCGGAGGTGATGGCAATTTCCGCCATATCCACATCCTTCAGCACGGAGAGCAGCATCGGATCGCTCACATGGATTATCGGAGCAGCCTCAAGGCTCGAGCCGATACGCTTGGCCGCCCGCTCCAGTTCGAGCGCGCCGGTGACGACGCGCCGTACATCGCGGATGCGATCCCATTTCCCGGCAAGCGCCTCGTCGCGCCAATCCGCCGGAATCTCGGGGAAGACGTGGATATGCACGCTGTCCTCATCGCCGGCGCCGCGCGCGATCCAGGCTTCATCGGATGTGAAAACCAGAATAGGCGCGAGCCATTTGACCATGGCGTCGTATAGACGATCGACGACGGTCAGGGCGCTGCGCCGCACGACGCTCGACAGCGGATCGCAGTAGAGCGCGTCCTTACGGATATCGAAATAGAAGGCCGACAGCTCCGTGTTCATGAAACCGGAAAGCGCCGAGACGACCTTCTTGTAATCGAAGGCGGCATAAGCCTCGCGAACCAGCACATCCAATTCAGCAAGCTGATGCAGCATCAACCGTTCGAGCTCCGGCATGTCCGTCACCGGCACGGCGTCCTCGGGCTTGAAATGCGCGAGTGTTCCGAGCATCCAGCGCATGGTATTGCGCAGCTTGCGATAGGTCTCGATGAAGGTTTTGAGGATCGCCGGGCCAATGCGCAGATCGTCCGAATAATCGGCCGCAGCCACCCAGAGACGCAGAATATCGGCGCCCGAATCCGCCATCACCTTCTGCGGCGCGACGACATTGCCGACGGATTTGGACATTTTCTGCCCCTTCTCGTCGAGCACGAAGCCGTGGGTGAGCACCACGTCATAGGGCGCGCGGCCGCGCGTGCCGCAGCTTTCGAGCAGCGAAGAGTGGAACCAGCCGCGATGCTGATCCGAGCCTTCGAGATACATGACCTCGTCCTTACCGCCATCAACCTTGCGATGAATGCCGGCGAGGCCTGGGAAATGCACAGGATCTTCGAGCGTGAAGGCATGTGTCGAGCCTGAATCAAACCAGACGTCGAGCACATCGTTGACCTTTTCCCATTTGGCCGGATCGTAATCCGGCTTCAGGAAACGCGCACCATCGGCATCGGCGAACCAGGCATCGGCGCCTTCGGCCGCAAACGCCGCCGTGATGCGCTCGTTCACAACCTCATCCTTGAGGACGTCGTTCTTCTTGAACGCGCCGTGATCCGCGCGCGCGACGAAGACCGTGATCGGCACACCCCAAGTACGTTGACGGGAAACTACCCAGTCCGGACGATTTTCGATCATGCCATTGATGCGGTTCTCACCCGCAGCCGGCACCCAGCGTGTGTCGCGGATCGCCTGCAGAGCGCGGTTGCGCAGCGTATCCGGGAGGGCGTTGCTGAGATGGCGGCCAGTGCCGGGAGCCGCACTCCCTGACGAAGACGTTTGCGCAATCGGCTGGTCCATCGCGATGAACCATTGCGGCGTGTTGCGGAAGATGACGGGCTTCTTCGAGCGCCAGGAATGCGGGTACTGATGCTTCAGCCGGCCGCGCGCGACGAGATGGCCGGCGGCGACCAGCGCGTCGATGACAGCCTGGTTGGCGTCGCCCTTTTCGCCGTTGTCGGTGATAACCTGCTTGCCTTCGAAGCCCGGCGCTTCGTCGGTGTAGCCGCCGTCGGGACCGACGGTATAGGGGATACGCGGGTTGATGCCGTGTTCGGCAAGGTACTTGCCGTTCGCCACCCAAAGATCGAAGTCTTCACGGCCATGGCCCGGTGCGGTGTGGACGAAGCCGGTGCCGGCATCATCGGTAACGTGATCGCCTTCGAGAAGCGGGACATCGAACTCGTAGCCCGGCAGTTTCCCACGAAACGGATGCGCGCAGATCATGCCCTTCAACGCGTCCGCCGAAACGTCCGCGAGGCGCTCAAATGTTTCGACCTTGGCGGCCTTGAACACGTCGGCTGCCAGCTTGTCAGCGATGACGTAGGTTGCGCCGACCTTGGCCCAATTGTTTTCCGCCGCTGCCGTGACTTTGTAGAGGCCGTAGGGAACGCGGTGCCAGTAGGCGATCGCCCGATTGCCCGGCATCGTCCATGGCGTGGTTGTCCAGATAACGATAGACGCGCCAAGCCGCACGAGATCGTCGACAGCGTTGCCATGTTCAATCGGAAAGGCCACGAACACCGTATCGCTTGTGTGGTCGTGGTACTCCACCTCCGCTTCGGCAAGCGCCGTTCGCTCCACCACCGACCACATCACCGGCTTTGAGCCGCGATAGAGCTGTCCAGAAACGGCGAATTTCATGATCTCCTTCGAGATCTGCGCCTCGGCCGGGTACGTCATCGTCAGATAGGGATTGGCCCAGTCGCCCGTCACGCCGAGGCGCTTGAATTCCTCGCGCTGGACATCGACCCAATGCTCAGCGAAGGCACGGCACTCCTTGCGGAACTCGGCGATCGGCACATCGTCCTTGTTCAGGCCTTTGGCGCGATATTGCTCCTCAATCTTCCATTCGATCGGCAGGCCGTGGCAGTCCCAGCCCGGCACGTAATTGGAATCCTTGCCGAGCATCTGCTGCGAGCGCGTCACCATGTCCTTGAGGATCTTGTTGAGCGCATGGCCGATATGGATGTTGCCGTTGGCATAAGGAGGGCCATCGTGCAGCACGAATTTTTCGCGTCCCCGTCCCGCTTCCCGCAGCTTCTTGTAAAGGTCGATCTTCTCCCAGCGGGCGAGGATTTCCGGCTCCTTCTGCGGCAAGCCGGCGCGCATGGGAAACGGCGTTTCAGGCAGGAAAAGCGTGGCGGAATAGTCCAGGCCGGCTTCAGCGGGCTTTGCAGGCGTGTCGTTCATATCAAGGTTGCTCGGTCAGAATGGGGTCAAGCCGGCCGATCCAGCGGGAAGACATCTGCTTCCGGATCGTATCGCGGCGGGAAAAGCAGCAAATCCCGGCACCGCCGCGAGAAATCCTCAGCGGCCGGCCGGGCGCATAATTCGCGCGCGGAACGCATCAAGCAACATCAAAGCCATGGGCGCTTCTAGCAAGGCACGACGACGGAATAAAGCGTTTTGAACGCGATTGCATGAGCGCTTCATGCGCCAAGAACGGCACGGGCGCGGCGGCTGTCATCATCCATCTGGACGATCAGCGCGTCGATGCTGTCGAACTTCGCTTCGCCGCGCAGCCAGGCAACGAACGCCACATCAACGGTTTTCTCATAGAGATCGCCGACGAAATCGAAGACATGGACTTCGAGCAACGGAGCGCCATTGTCGAAAGTCGGGCGGCGTCCGAAGCTCGCTACACCCGGATGTACGGCGCCATCAATCGTGACGCGCACAGCGTAGATGCCATGGCTCAGCCGGCAGGCCGGATCAAGCGCGAGATTGGCTGTTGGATAGCCGAGATCGCGGCCCCGCTTGTCGCCATGCCGGACGGTTGCGCGGACAAACCATTCGTAGCCCAGCAGCCGGTTGGCTTCCTCGACATGGCCAGCTTCAAGCGCCTGGCGGATCATTGTCGAAGATATCGGGATCTCACCCTCCTGCAAGGCGTCGACCACCACGACATCGAAGCCGAGCCGTCGCCCTGCCTCAGTCAGAAATTCCGGGGTGCCGCGCCGCGCTTTGCCGAAGTGGAAATCATGTCCGACGACGATCGCCGTGACCGCCAGGCGGCGGATGAGGATTTCCTCCACGAAATCCTCCGCCGTCATGCCGGCCAGGGTTGCGTCAAAGGTCCATTCGATGAGCAGGGGCAGACCCAACGCTCCTGCGACCGCACGTTTGATTGGCGGTGGCGTCAGGCGAAACAGTGGCACCGCAGGGCTGAAGAAGGCGCGCGGGTGCGGCTCGAACGTCAGCAATCCGGGCTGAACGTCGCGTTCCTTTGCGAGCGAAACCGTCCGCGAGAACACGACGCGATGTCCGCGATGCATGCCATCGAAATTCCCCAACGCGAGGACGGGACGCGCGAAAGAAGCCGGCAAAGTCTCGGGATCGATCAGAAGAGCCGGCGTCATCGCGAAGGTCTGGTTCCAGGGCAGTTCAGGGCGGCGCAGAGATGCGGCGTGGCGGCGCTCAGGTCAAGCATTTCGGGCTGCCCGAGGCTTTGGGGGTGTTAACGGCTTGGCAATCTCACACACTTACGATGTGGCAAATTTTCTGCGGGTACACGCGCAGGCCGCTCGTTCGACCATTCTCGATCTGGGCATGGGCGGCCGGTTGAAAATATGGAACGGGGTTCTTGATGGCGCTCGATACATCCATGCCGATCCTGGTAGTCGACGACTACCAGACTATGATCCGGATTATCAAGAATCTGCTCAAACAGCTCGGCTTCGAGGATGTCGACGATGCCAGCGACGGCGCCGAAGCGCTCGGCAAGATGAGGCAGAAGCGCTACAGCCTGGTGATCTCGGACTGGAACATGCAGCCGATGACGGGTTACGAATTGCTGAAGGAGGTGCGTGCCGATTCCGGCTTGCGCCAGACGCCCTTCATCATGGTCACGGCTGAATCCAAGACGGAAAACGTCATTGCCGCCAAAAAGGCCGGCGTGAACAACTACATCGTCAAGCCGTTCAACGCGCAGACGCTGAAGACGAAGATCGAGACCGTCTGTGGCATATGAAAATTAGCAATTAGGGGCGGCGGAAAGGAAGCGGCGTGAGCCGCTTTTTTGTTGCCTTTTACCAGACGAGGTAACGCATCACATAATCAGGGCGCAAATCGGATGTGGCGAGGAAAGCATCGAGCCGCGTCGGCTCGATGAAACCGTCCTCGCCGTGGATGTCGCCCTGGTGAATGCCTGCCGAGACGAAGATCACGGCAACGCCAATGCGGCGTGCGCCGGTGACATCGGTGCGGATCGCGTCGCCGATCGCAATTATTCGATCTTTCGCGATTTCCTTGCCTTTGATCGCAGCCGCCTGCGCCATCGCCATCTCGTAGATCGGCGGATGCGGCTTGCCAGCATAGGTCACCTCGCCACCCATGACGCCATAGGCGTCAGCAATGGCGCCGGCGCAATAGATGATCTTGTGGCCGCGCTCGACGACCAAATCCGGATTGGCACAGATCATCGGCAGCTTCTTGCCACGAATCGTCTTCAACGTGCCCTGATAGTCGTCCGGGGTCTCGATCTCGTCCTCGAACAGGCCAGTACAGACGACGTAGCGCGCGGCTTCGAGATCGACGAGTTTCGCTTTGATGGCTTCGAACATCGGCAGATCACGTGCTGGCCCGATATGATGCAACGCTTCGCCAGCCCGCTCGGCCATCAGCGTCACCGTCACATCACCTGAGGTGACGACCGCGTCGTAGACTTCGGCGGGAACGCCAAAGCCCGCAAGCTGCACCTTGATCTCGCGGTTCGGCCTCGGCGCATTCGACACCAGTACGACGGTGCCGCCTTGCTTGCGGTAAGCGACCAGGGCCTCGCAAGCCGCCTGATGCGCGCTGACGCCGTTATGCACCACGCCCCAGATATCACAGAGCAGCAGATCATAAC
>FTCV01002539.1_pt1 | contig 18371 bp, 14 predicted proteins | sample 1639691 | NCBI WGS metagenome assembly FTCV01 (sample SAMEA3914864, study PRJEB12502) | metagenome | biome: forest; material: soil | place: USA | collected 2012-03-12 | depth 0.3 m
CACGAAACATCCACTGGCTCGAACGGCTTCGAGAATTCGCCGGGCGGAGGCGAGGTCGATTCCAAACGGCTTCTCCGCAAAGAGATCTTTCCCTGCCTTGAGAACGTCGCAATAGACGGTCTCGTGGAGATTGTGCGGGACGGCGACGTACACGACGTCGACTTCCGGATTCGCAAGCAGCGCGTGATAGTCCGTCGTGCGCTGGGTGCAGCTCGGAATGCGTTCGAACCAGGCAAGCGCCGCCGGATTCAGATCGGCGACTGCGGTGAGCACGGGTTGGACGCTGACGTCCTCCAACGCGCACCAGCGGGCAAAGGCGCTGGCCATTTCGCGGCCCATGAGGCCGCCTCCAATGATGCCGATGCGAACGGTTTTCATTGTGCACCTCCCGGAATCATCGCGAGCGCCTGTTCCACGCTTGCGCCGTCATGCACGACCGCCATGAGTGCGCGGGTAATGCCGGCGGGGCTCGGGTGCTGGATGATATTGCGTCCATAGACGATCCCGCTCGCGCCCTGTGCCAGCAGGCCGGTGGTGCGTTCGAGGATCTCGCGATCGCTCACGCGCCCGCCGCCGCGCACGAGCACCGGAATGCCGCCCGCGATTTCGATGACTTTGCTGTAAATGCTCACGTTATCCGTCGGATCCGCTTTGATGACATCCGCACCGAGTTCGACTGCCTGCCGCACGAGATGGACGATCTTCGTCTCATCGCCATCGACCATGTAACCACCGGCTTCGCTATTGGGCCGGAAGACGAGCGGCTCGACCATCATGGGCATGCCGTAATAGTCGGCCTGAACCTTCAGCTTCACAATGTTATCGATGCATTGCGCGTGGACTTCCGGCGCGCCGGGAATCTGGAAGAGATTCACGCACACGCAGGCCGCGTCGTTTCGGACGGCCTGCAGGATGGCTTCCTCGATCACGGTGCTGATCCGCGTCGATGGTAACTCGCGGCCGTAGATATTCGCGACATCGGTGCGGAGCACCAAGGCCGGCTTCGCTTTGCCGCGGATCTCCTGGAGATGCCGGGCCTGCCCAACCGTGAGTTGGATCGCATCGGGCGCGGCATCCACCAGTGTGCGGATCACACGTGGCATCGATTCGATGCCTTGCAGGAAACCGGGCTGATTGAAGAAGCCATGGTCCACCGCCACATCGAAGCAGCGGCCGGACTTGGCATTGAACAGACGATTGAGGCGGTACTGTTTCATGGAAGAGGTCGTGCGAGCAAAGTCGTCCGCATCACGCGGCGGCGCTGTCGGACTTCGTGCCGAGCAGATGACGCAGGAGATAGAGTTCCAGTCCTTCGTAATTGCGGGCGCTCCGGTATTGGCTGATCAGCGTGCGGTCGAGTGAGCGTGACTTTTCCACGAGATCTAGGAACAGCGCGCGGCTGTTCTTGAGATGCTCGGTCACGGGGCATCCGCGCTGGGTACGCATGGCTTTCACGTCAAGGCCGATGAATTCCCCGGCGCTGCCGTAGCTCGCTTCTTCGAGGACGCGGACTTGATTGAATGCGGCCCGGAGATTCGCGCTGCCGAAGTTTTTGTCCTGATCATACTTCAGTCCATTCTGGTCGTTGAGATGGACGCTGGCGAGCTTCCCGTGTGCGAGCGCGAAGGCCATTTCATCGCTCGGATCGAGCCCGGCTAGGATTGCGTGAGCGCTTTCAATGAGGCCTTTGACGCGGCGATGATCCTTCGATGCGTAGGAGAGCGCGATGGCATGGCCAATGGTGGGAACATAGGCCTGATCGGTGGGTTCATTTGGCTTCGGCTCGATCCAGATCTCGATCTCTTTGTCGTAGTCGAGCATCTGATTAATGGTGTCGAGCAGGCGCTGGTAAGCGAGCTTGGCATCCTTTGCTTCACGGATGTAAGTGCCCTCGCGGCTGAGCCAGAGGACGATGGCCTTGCAGTCGATTGCGCGGGCGATGTCGATGCACTTGCGGGTGCGATCCCACGCATAGGCGCGATCGGCGGGATCATTCGAAGTGTAAGCGCCGTCGACCGTTTGCTCTGCGAACCAGAGCCGGGGCGCGACAAACTCGGGGACAAGTCCCTGCGAGGCCAGCATCGCTTTTACTTCGGCGGCTTTGGCCTGGATCTGCTGTGGCGTGAGACCGTCGAGGCCCGGCACGACGTCGTCATCATGGAACTGCACCCCTTCGAAACCGAGATCGCGATACAGCGCGAACTTCTTTTCATGAGGGAATGCCGGGCGGGCATCCGGGCCGAAAGGGTCACCTCCTTCGCTGATGTTCCAGGGGCCGAAGGAGAAGCGATATTGGACAGGGGAATTCATCGTATGGTGATCCTTTCTTCGCATGGCTTTCCGGCCGGCTCTACGTTCCCGGTCTCACGTGTTGGCACTATTGTCTCAGACTGCTTGCGATTTTTGAAAAAAGGCGGAAACAATCTTCCATGCGCGCCACTCGCGAACAGATCTCGCTGCCGGAGGGACACTCATTCCGGCTCCTGCGCTGGACGGCGAGTGTCGAAGATGTAGGCGTCGTGATCGGCCCCGGCCGAAGCGTGCCGATGAAAGGCGAGGGTGCGCATTGGCACTATCACGTTGCAATGGAGTTGACGCTTTTTACTTCAGGCGAAGGGACGCGATTTGTCGGCGATCACATTGCACCGTTTGGCCCAGGCGATTTGGTTTTGCTTGGCGAGAAGTTGCCGCATTACTGGCACACCCATGGATCATCCGCCGGGCTTTCCGTGCAGTGGGAATTTCCGCATGGGCACGCCTTCTGGGGCTTTCCCGAGACGCTGGCGCTGGCAATGCTTTTCAAGAGCGCCGGACGTGGGCTCCGCTTCACCGGCGCCACGGCGGGCGTGGTGCGAGCGGGAATGCATGATCTCGCGCAGAGCACGGGGCCGGAGCGTCTGGGCGTGCTACTCCGCGTTTTTGCGCGGATGGCAGCGGCCCCGGAGAAAGAGCGCATGCTGCTGTCGGAACGGGCATTTGCCCTGCCGGCCGGTAGCGGGCACCAGCAGGCGATGGCCGAGGCTGTGCGCTATCTTCTGGCGAACTATCGCGATGAGCTTCGGCTGGAGGAAGTGCTCCGTCTGACTGCCATGAGCAAGCCGACCTTTTCCCGGCTTTTTAAGAAGCATTCCGGAAAGACATTTAGTGAGTTCGTCTCGCAGATCCGCTTGCAGGCGGCCTGCCGCGAGTTAGTCGAGACTGAGCGGTCCGTGCTGGAGATCGCGCTTTCCAGCGGCTTTTCGCAGGTGTCGTTTTTCAATCGGATCTTCCGGCGAAGCCTCCATTGTAGTCCGACGCAGTATCGCGAAAAGGCGCGGCGAAGAGCGTCGGTGGAGAAGCGGCGCAGTGCGCAGAGATCGGCTGGAAATTGACGCGCAATTTCCGAAAAGAGGCCGGCAATTCGCAATTTACTGGTAGGCATTCTATCGGCCTGCGGCTAACTTCACGCCATGGTGACCGAACCGGCACAACCGTCTCCCAAAAAGCGCAGCGGACCCGGCGTGAAACATGAGTTTCGGGTGTCGCCATTGATCGTCGAAGTCGCCCGTCTTGAGACAATTCTGGTTCCCGAAAAGCTTGGAGTTTCAGCGGCGGGACTTACTCAGGAAGAAGCTGCCGAGCGGATCGAAAAATACGGCCCCAACGTCGTGGCCACCGAAAAGCAGCACACGTGGCTGTGGCGCCTTTACACGGCAGCGCGCAATCCGCTGGTAATCCTGCTCACCATCCTGGCGATTCTGTCATACGCGACCGGCGACGCCCGTGCCGCGACCGTGATGGCGCTGATGGTCGTGCTCGGCCTGTCGCTGCGGTTCGTGCAGGAATCGCGGGCAGATGCGGCGGCGGCTAAGCTTAAGGCAATGATTCGCGTGACGGCCACGGTGGTTCGCGATGGCCAGCCACAGGAGATTCCACTTTCACAGATCGTGCCGGGTGATGTGGTACGACTCGCGGCAGGGGATATGATTCCTGCGGATGTGCGGCTGCTGACTTCCCGCGACCTGTTCATCACTCAGGCGACGCTGACGGGCGAATCCTTGCCGGTCGAAAAAACAGATGTGCCAGATTTGCGCCCGGGGCTTACGCCGATCGAGTTTTCGAATATCTGCTTTCTCGGCACGAGTGTCGAAAGCGGCAGCGCTCAGGCGGTCGCGGTGGCGACTGGTGCGCAGACTTACTTCGGTGGAATGGCTGGGAGTCTCACGCAGCAGCAGCCGATGACGAGTTTCGATCGCGGCGTGCAGCAGTTCACGTGGCTGATGATCCGCTTCATGGTGGTGATGGTTCCGCTGGTCTTCGTCATCAACGGCGTGACCAAACACAATTGGCGCGATGCCTTTTTCTTCGCACTCGCGGTGGCCGTGGGACTCACGCCCGAAATGCTGCCGATGATCGTGTCGGTGTGCCTTTCCAAAGGCGCCATCGCGATGTCGAAGAAGAAGGTCATCGTGAAGAAGCTGAATGCGATCCAGAACTTCGGCGCGATGGACGTCCTTTGCACCGACAAGACCGGGACGCTGACGATCGATCATGTCATTTTGGAACGGCATTGCGACGTGCTGCAGCGCGAGAGCGAGGAGGTGCTGCTCGATGCCTATCTCATTAGTCACTTTCAGACGGGGCTGCGCAACGTGCTGGACCGCGCGATCCTGGAGTATCGCGACAAATATGAAGACGCGCCGAAGGGCTTTGAAAAGGTCGATGAATTGCCCTTCGATTTTCAGCGGCGGATGATGTCGGTCGTGGTGAGAAAGGCGGATGCCGAATGGCAGATGATGCTCACAAAAGGAGCGCCGGAAGCGGTCTTCGCGCGTTGCAGCAACTTCGAATTGGACGGCGAGTTGTATCCGATGGAGCCCATTCTCGTGGGCGATCTCATGGAGCAATACCAGGAGCTAAGCGCGGATGGCTTCCGGGTGCTGGCGGTTGCGTACCGGCACATTGAGCGCCACAAGGCACTCACGAAGGACGATGAGTCCGACCTCGTCCTGAAAGGCTACGTGGCGTTTCTCGATCCGCCAAAAGATACGGCGCGCAAAGCCATCGATGCGCTGACGCAACACGGTGTGACGGTCAAGGTGCTGACCGGCGACAACGATCTCGTCACCAAAAAGGTCTGCCGCGAAGTTGGGCTCGGAATCGAGGATGTCCTGCTCGGAAATAAAGTGGAGTCGATGACCGACGATGAACTGGGCGATGCGGCGGAGAAGACGCATGTCTTTGCGCGCCTTTCGCCGGCGCATAAACGGCGCATCATCCAGGCGCTGCAGCGCCGCAAGCATGTCGTCGGTTTCATGGGCGATGGAATCAACGACGCGCCGGCCTTGCGCACCGCCGATGTCGGAATTTCGGTCGATACTGCGGTCGATATCGCGAAGGAATCCGCGGACGTGATCCTGCTCGAGAAGAGCCTGATGGTGCTGGAAGAAGGTGTAATCGAGGGCCGGAAGGTCTTCGTGAATATCCTCAAGTACGTTCGTATGGGCGCGAGCTCGAACTTTGGCAACATGTTCAGCGTGCTGGGCGCGAGCGCGTTTCTGCCTTTTGTGCCGATGCTGCCGATCCAGGTGCTGACGAATAATCTGCTCTACGATTTCTCGCAGGTACCGATTCCCACGGATTACGTCGGGCCCGAGCAGACCGCGCTACCCCGCCCATGGAACATCGGGGAGATCGGACGCTTCATCGTGTTCATCGGCCCGATCAGCTCGATCTTCGATTACACGACTTACTTCGTGATGCTGTATCTTTTCGACTGCTGGAATCCGGCGAACGAATCGCTTTTCCAGACCGGCTGGTTCGTGGAGTCACTGATGACGCAGACGCTGATCATTCATGTCATTCGCACGAACAAGATTCCGTTCATCCATGGCCGCGCCAGTGCGCCGCTCACGCTCACGACCATTCTCATTATGATCGCGGCGATGTGGCTGCCTTACTCGCCGTTTGCGGAGGCGCTGGGCTTTGTGCATTTGCCGCCGCTGTACTGGCCGATCCTGTTTGCGACCCTGGTTTCCTATGTCGTGCTGACGCAGCTCGTGAAGATGTGGCTGATCCGAAAAGGGTGGCTGTGACGAACTGGCCGGCATTTGGCACAGGGTAACGTTTCTCCTTGCGCCGCGGGCAAGGTGGAGTCTGCTAGTAGGCGGAGGTAATTCTATGTCCAGTTATCTTGTGCTGATTCAGTTCACGGATCAGGGAGTTCAAAATGTGGACCAGTCTCCGAAACGCGCGGCAGCCGCCATTGCAGCCGCAAAGAAGATGAAGATGAAAGTGCGCGAAATGCTCTGGACGATTGGCGCCTACGATGGCGCTGTCCTGCTCGATGCGCCGGATGACGCCACCGTGTCCGCCTGGGCGCTCAGCGTCGCGAAGCTCGGCTATGTAAAGACACAGACGCTGCGGGCTTTTGACGCAAAGGAGTTTGTTGCGCTGCTCGGAAAGGTCACGTGAGAGAGGAGTTGTCGATACCATTTCCTATGCCATTATAAATGGTATGACTTCTACCATTACGATTGATGCAGCAGGGAGGCTGGTCCTGCCGAAATCAATTCGGGAGAAACTGAGCCTCCGCGCTGGCTCGAAACTCGATGTCGTTCTGGTCGCCGACAAAGTAGAACTCATTCCGCATGCCGAAGACGTACGGATTGAAAAAAAACAAGGTCGGCTGGTTGTAGCCGGAGTGCCGGAGCCTTTTGATGCTGTAGCTGCTGTTAAAGCCGTGCGCGAAGAACGTGATGATCGGGTTGCGAGGCGTGTGCGCGGAAGATGAAAAGCCTTGTTGATTCGTCTGTTCTGATCGCCGCGGTGGTAGAGGGCGAAGCGCATCACTCTGCATGCTTCTCTTTGTTGACCCGGGGGAAACTCGACATGTATTCGCACGCTTTGGTTGAGACGTTTAGTACCCTCACCAGTGGAAGACTTTCGTTTCGGATTTCACCGCGTGCAGCCGCCGAAATCGTCGAGGCAACCGTTCTGCCGTCGGTGGAAGCGATTTCGCTCACCCCGAATGAGATGCTCCGAGCGATGAATGAAGCCGAAGGGCGCGGTGTGCGCGGCGGAGCCGTTTATGACTTCCTTCATCTCGTGGCTGCCAAAAAATCCGGCGCGAAACGGCTTTACACACTGAACATCTCGGATTTCTCCGCGTTCCATCGACCGGGAGATCCGGAGATTGTTCATCCATAACGGTGGATTGGGCTGGCTTTTGAGCTTCTAGCAAAAATGCCAAAGGCATGACGCCTTTGGCATTTTCAAAACCGGCTGCGGATCATCGATCCGCGTGCCTGACTGATCGTGCGCTTACTTCTGCGCTGTGATCATGTCGAAGTTATCTGTGCGGAATGGCGTCACCGGCAGGCCTTCCTTGCTGTAGAGATTGCAAACCGGATTGTCGGCCCACGCGTAGCGGACGGCGACGGGTTTCTCGACCTGCTCGCAGGTGACGACGACCTTGTCGTTGCCCTGGATCTTGCCCTTGGCCCAGTGCCATACCTTGTCTTCTCCGCAGACGGCGAAGCCGCGTGCTTCCTCCACGTCGAACGGACGCAGGCTGCTGCCAAAGCAATCGAAGGTGATCGTTACGCTGCTGCCTTCGATCTCGATGCCCTTGAACTCCGGGCTGCGATACGGGAAGTGCATCCCGTAATCTTTTACCAGCGCCCAGCGTACGAGACGTGCGGCGACGTCATGCTTGTTCTTCGGATGGATGTCCTTGCCTTCGCCCAGGTCGATAATCACCGCCTGGCCGGTGTTGGGCAGGCACATGGTCTTGGTCTGGGATTCGCGAAGTTCGGCCCATGTGCTGTCAGCGGGTTCGGGCTTCTCCGGCATGTAATCCGCGAGTTGGACCCAATAGAAGGGGAAGTCGCCCTGATTCCATTCCTTGCGCCACTGCTGGATCATGTAGGGGAAGAGGTCCGCGTATTCGGCGGCCCGTCCCGCATTGCTTTCGCCCTGGTACCAGATCACCCCTTTGATTCCGAAACCGATGGTGGGATTGACGACCCCGTTGAAGATATTGCCGGGGCGTGCATTGCCGGTGAGCCAACCGCCCGGGGCGTTGGGCATCCGAGGGGCCGGTTTGCCTTCGGCCTTTGCGTTCGCGGAGTCCTCCTTCCACTTGGCCAGTGCGGCTTCGTAATCAGTCTTTGCCTTGTCCGACAGCAATTCGTTCTCATGCTTCACGGTTGATTCGATGAGCTTTGCAAAGCGCGGATCCTGTTCCAGCGAGGTGCGGCGGACCCAGGCCTCGGCGGCGGAACCGCCCCAGGCATTGTCGACGAGGCCTACCGGCACGTGGAGGATCTCATGCAGATAACGCCCGTAGAGGAAGCCGACTGCGCTGAATCCCGAGGCGGACTGTGGTGAGGAGGAAGTCCAGGAACCCTTGAAGTCGTTTTGCAGTTCCTGCGTGCCGACCTGAGGGACCTTGATCAGGCGCAGGTTCGGCAGGACCGAGGCGGCGGCTTCGATGTCGCCATTGTAATCGCCGGAGAGCGTGAAGCCCATGTTCGACTGGCCAGAGCACATCCAGACTTCGCCAATGAGGATGTCCTTGAGTTCCTTGGTCTCGGTACCGTTCGTGATCGTGAGCGTCTGCGGCTGATCATTCGCCGGGAGCGGGCTGAGCTTGACGGTCCACCTGCCATCCGGGCCGGCTTCCGCATTGTAAGTCTGGCCTGCGAATGTGATCGTGATCTTCGTGCCGGGATTGTCCCAGCCCCAGATCGGATCGGCCTGCTTCTGCTGCAGGACCATGTGATCGCCGATTATCGCCGGAAGCTTGATTTCGGCGTGCAAGGAAGGCGCCAACGCGAGCGCGAGCGTCAGCAGACGAAGGGGCTTGTGCATGGGTATTTTTGGGGAAATGAGTTGGATGGGTGAATCCGGCTCCGAGCCGGATTGTTGTCAGCTTCTTTAATCCCGCCCAAGCGCTTTCGTTTGGCGCCTTTTTCCGGGGCGGAATCCGCAATATTCGGGATCAGACTTCAGCCGCGGCGGCCTGCAGATCCGTTGCTGCTGTATCCGGGTCCACGGATGGGGCGATACTGATGATGACGAACTTGCTCGTGGGCGTATTGGACCGCTCAGCCACGCTGCGAATCGGCACTAGCACGTTGCCTTCGGGGAAGTAAGTAGCCGTGCATCCGCACGGGATCTCACAAGGCGCGAGCATGAAGTGTCGCGCCACGCGTTCTTCGCCTTCGAAGTGGCTGGTGAGATCGACGAACTGTCCCTGCACAAGTCCAGCATTGCTCATGTCACCGGCGTTCATGAAGAGCACGCGCCGGCCATTGAAGACTCCGCGATACCGGTCATCGAGGCCGTAGATATGCGTGTTGAATTGGTCGTGCGACCGGATGGTCATCAGGATGTAGCGTCCGGGCGCGAGTTCGTTGCGAGGGATCGAATGGATCGTGAAGAGCGCCTTGCCTACCGCATTATTGAAGATCCTGTGATCGCGCGCCGCATTGGGCAGATAGAAGACGGCGGCGCGGATCCGCTCGTTGAAACGCTCGAACCCGGGAATGACCCGCTCGATGTGATTGCGGATGCCGTCGTAATTGGCGGCGAGCCCTTCCCAATCGACCGTGGTGCGATCACCAAGCGTGGCGCGCGCCAGCCGTGCCACGATGGCTGGTTCGCTGAGGAGCTGTCTGCTTGCGGGTTCCAGCACGCCGCGCGAGGGATTGATGATTCCCATGGAATCCTCGATGGTCACGAATTGCGGTCCGGATGCCTGACGATCGATTTCAGAGCGGCCGAGGCAGGGAAGGATGAGCGCAATGTCGCCTGTGATGAGATGCGAGCGGTTCAGCTTCAGCGAGACGTGGGCGGTGAGGTGGCAGCGTTGGAGCGCGCGGGCTGTGTACTCAGTATCCGGAGTCGCCGAGAGGAAATTGCCGCCGAGGCCAAAGAAGAAGCGGATACCGCCCTCGTGCATGGCCTTGATCGCTTCGACCGTATCCTTTCCGTGCGCGCGTGGAGATGAGAAGCAGAATTCCGCGTCGAGTCGGTCGAGAAACCGGTCGCTCATCCGTTCCCAGATGCCCATCGTGCGGTCACCCTGGACGTTGGAATGACCACGCACAGGGCAGGGCCCCGCGCCGGGGCGTCCGATATTTCCGCCAAGCAGCAGGAAATTCATCACTTCCTGGATGGTGGCGACAGCGTTGGGATGCTGCGTCAGGCCCATGGCCCAGCAGCAGATGATCCGTTTCGAGCTCATCGCGATCTCCGCTGCAGCCCGGATCTGTTCCCGCGTTAGGCCGCTGCCTGCGAGGATATCGTCCCAGCTCGCGGTGCGCAGTGCGGCGATGAAGGAATCGAATCCAGCGGTGTACTCGCGGATGAAATCGAGATCGAAAACAGAACCGGGCCGCGCATCTTCCGCCGCCAGCATCTCTTTCATGATCCCCTGCAGCGCGGCGACGTCGCCATTGATGCGCACCGGTAGCCAGAGATCGCTAAGGTGCGTGCCACTTCCCGCAAGCATTTCCACGGCTTTCACCGGATTCTTGAGATCCTGCGGATTTTTGAAGCGGAAGTTGCCGACTTCGGGCAGGGGATTGATCGAGACGATCTTTGCTCCGGGTGATCCGTTACGGCCGCTCTTGGCGCGCTGCAGACTCGTGAGCATGCGCGGATGATTTGTCCCCGGATTCTGACCGATGATGAAAATGGCATCGGTTTGATCGAAGTCCTCGAGTGTCACGCAGCCCTTGCCGACACCGATGGTTTCGCTCAGCGCAGCGCCGCTCGACTCGTGGCACATGTTCGAGCAATCGGGCAGATTGTTCGTGCCGAATTGCCGCACGAAGAGCTGGTAAAGAAAGGCGGCTTCATTGCTGGTGCGTCCGCTCGTGTAAAAGGCGGCGGCATCCGGCGATGGCAGCGCCCGCAGTTCGTGGCCGAGCAGGGCGAAGGCCTCGTCCCAGGAGATCGGCTCGTAATGCGTCGCGTTTTTGCGCTTCACCATTGGCTCGGTCAACCGGCCCTGTTGCCCGAGCCAGTAGTCGCTCTTTGCGCGCAATTCTTCGATGGAGTGATCCTGGAAGAAGTCGCGCGTCAGGCGCCTGGTCGTCGCTTCATCGGCGATCGCCTTCGCGCCATTCTCACAGAATTCGGCGACAAACCGATGCTCGTCGGGACTCGGCCAGGCACAGCTCTGGCAGTCGAAGCCGTTCTTCTGATTGATGTGAATGAGCGCCTGAAGGCCGCGCACGACGCCCATCTCTTTGATGGCGAAGCGAGCCGTCTGATAGACGGCATGCAGGCCTGCAGCGGACTTGGAAGCCGCGGCAAGATCGGGAGCCTCCGGCTCCAGAGGAGGTTGGGCGCCTGGCGTAGGAGGATCGAAGTCGGGGACCATGGCGAAGCAAATTGATGTAAACCACGAATGGGCGCAAATGCACCTCAATGATTTCACCTATGGCCCTGAGCTCGGCCCCAATCATAGAACGAGCTACGCAGTCTCGATGCGTAGCCTCTGCCTCAACGCGCTGCTCAACGAAATTGATCCACCTACCTCAGCCGCTCCCGATCGAGCGGCTGTCTTCAAATCCACAATCCGAAATCCGCGATCCGCAATCGACTCAGTCGATCTGGCGCGAACGGGGCTCGCGATCCTTCGTCGTCGCAGTCGTCGGAACAGTCACGAACGGGCCACCCTCCAACGGCGCGCGCTTGGAGAACGCCACGTCGGGCATGTCGCTCGGACGTCCGGCAAGCGGGAAGTCCTTGCGCAGCGGGTAGAAGGGATAGCCGTCCCACATCAGGATGCGGCGCAGGTCCGGGTGTCCGCTAAAGCGGATCCCGTACATGTCGAACGCTTCGCGCTCGTGCCAGTTGGCCGTCGCCCAGACCTCAGTGACGCTCGGGACTTCGAGATTGTCTTCCGAAACGCCGATCTTGAGGCGCAGATGATCGCAGCGCTCGAGGTTGTAGAGCTCGTAAGCGACTTCGAAACGGGGATCGACACCGAAATTATCGACACCGCTCAGATCCAGCAGCACCGAGTAGCCGAGCTGGCTCTTGGCGAACTGGCAGATGTCCTTGATCGCCTCGCGCTCGACGACGAGGGTCGTCTCACCACGGAATTCGATCTTTTGCAGCACCTTGAACTTCGAGGAGATCGCGGTGACGTCGGCGGGAAAAGCTTTGGAAGCGGCCATGGATGCGAGAAAAAGCTCCGCGAATTGGGAGCTAGGTGAGGGAATTGAGGAGTTCCTTCTTCTGTTCGAGGAACGACTCTTCGGTGTCGATCTTGCGCTGGAGCTTCATCAGCCCTTCGATCAGGGCTTCAGGGCGGGGCGGGCAACCGGAAACGTACACGTCCACCGGGATCAATTGATCGATCCCCTGCAGCACGGCGTAGGAACGATACATGCCGCCGCTGGAGGCGCAGGCGCCCATGGCGATGCACCACTTCGGCTCGGGCATCTGGTCCCAAATGCGCTTCACGGCGAGGGCCATCTTGTAGGTGACGGTGCCGGCGACAATCATCACGTCGCTCTGGCGCGGGGAGAATCGCATGACCTCAGCGCCGAAGCGGGCGATGTCGAAGCGTGCACTGGCGGTGGCCATGAGTTCGATGGCGCAGCAGGCGAGGCCCATGGGCATGGGCCAGAGCGAGTTCTTGCGCATCCAGTTGATGGCGGCGTCGAGACGCGTGATGATGACATTGCCCTCGATCTTGGAATCGTAGGCTACCGGGCTGAGTTCGGTCATACCAAAACGCTAAGGGGACGGGAGCACGCCGCAAGCCGAAATTGTGAAAACTTTCACAAAGTCGGCGGATTGGCGGCGAAAATTAGGTCCGGACGGGAAGGATTGCACGTTGGGCAAATGCCAGTGAAGTCGAACATGCCCCTTCCTCACGGTCGATACGTGCGAACGGCGCCCGTTAACGGATCGATGACCTCGGTAATGAAGTTTGCTGGCAATTCGGTCCGTGCTGCATCCTTTTCCATGAGCATGGTCAGCGTCCACTGAGTGTTGCCGGAGAGGTTCGTTGAACCGTTGGAGCGGAACTGGAAAGACGAATACTTGGCGCTGGAACTATTCGTGGCACCCGGAATCTGGAAATTTGCCGGAAGTGGCTGATTCGCGCCGGTGAGGTTTTGGGCGGGATCGAGAATCGAGGACCACGATGCCCCACTCGAATCGTTCACTGCTGAAAGGACGACACCCGGCTCGAATCTCACTACGCCTTGATACGGGCTTCCATTGAGCCAGATCTGGTAGGCGCGATAGCCAACCGCTGAACTCGCGCTCTGGCTGTCGGCATATTGATAGAATCGGACTTCGACCGGCTTATTCATGCGGATCGAGAGCATCCGGGCCGCATTCATCTGGTTCGCTAAATTGACAGCGCAGGAAGTGAGCCGGTTCGCCTGGAGGACTTGGATCGTCGCCGGCGCGACAATGGCAGCAACGATGCCCATCAGCGTCAGGACCAAAAGCAGCTCCAGGAGAGTGAATCCCGTGCGCCGACGGCGCCCGGGCAGGGATACCTCTCCGAGGCATCCGCGCTCAGCGAGTTTCGCGCGTGAAGATCGTTGGTTTGGCGAGCGCAATATCACGGCACGGTGCTCCATTTGGCCGCCCGGATGGGGACGGCAGTGCTGAAGACTTCATAGTTTAATCGCTTGCTGGTGAGAAGGCTGGTCAGTTCCCCCAAATCCGCATCGTACGAAACCACATTCTGAAACCAGCGTTGGTCGACAAGCGCCCCTGTGCTCTGGCTCGGAGTTTCGTATTGGCTGGCCGAGCGTTCATCGAGGGCGACCATGGTGACTTGCACCGTGGGGGGCAACTGATGCTGGGTCGGTCCCGCCAACTTATTATTGCTATCTGTCAGATACAGGCGCGAGTCGTAGTAATAATTGGGAGCAATGTCGTAGTCATTCCCGGTGGGGGACTTCGGCGGAACTGGGCTGCGCGGACTGACGATCAAAGCAATGATGTTTTCCGCTACCGACCGACTGACAATCCTCGTCGGGGAGACGCTAGTATCCTTTACAATAGCCGGGGTGTTGAACCACGCAGTGACGTCGCCAAAGCTCGCGCTCGTCAGGCCCTTGAAGCCAGACGGCGCGTTGTTGGGCGGACAGTAGACGCTCATCCGTTCTGTTGGCTGGCGAAACTCCATGAGGCGGCAGCGCGTGCGCGCCGGGATTCGCGTGCTGAGGAATGCCGGTCGAGTAGCGAGGTCAAGGTCGCTATCGCACGTCAGGAAATAACCCCAGGCATTGAGCGCCGAGGGCATTGACTGGTAAGCAGCTGCGTCTGCAACACCCAAGGGAGCCTGAAAGAAGACGGCGTGTGTAATCGTTGGCTGGACACCCGTTTCCTTGAGCAGTGTACTCGCCGGACCCGCGATGAAGTGAAGCTCGGATTGACGCATGTAGCGCGTCGGATTGTTGGGATCGTTGTAGTCCCAGTAGGTATTGAGCGTCGCCTGGCTTAGGCGACGCGTGACGGCCTCAAAGGCAACTCGCGCTTCGCGGAACTGCTCCACCTTTGATTGCGAAGATGTGTAGATCCGCTGCGTGGCTCCGATGACCTTGACCAGCAAGATCATCATTGCAGCCAGGATGGTCATCGCGACCAGCAACTCGACTATCGTGAATGCCCTTCCTGCCGCGCCACCGCGATCCACACCAAAGCGAATTTTCCGATGGAGACTGATGGTCGCTAGTTGCTTCATCGGCTCATTTTGGTGATCAGCACCGAAGTCGCCCGGTACTTCTTCGGGTTCGTAAATCGGTCGGCGACTGTCTCAGGAACATTGGTGAGATTGATTTCTACCTCGCGCAAACACGTGTTGGGTTCCGGAGTGTCGCTGGAGGGCAGCGTCACCCCTGCATTCGAGACAACTAGTTGCGTAGTAAAGATCGTATTCACGCTCGCCGCAGGCATCCGGTTGCCCTGGTTGTCGAAATAGAAGAGGCGGCCATTGAAGTCGGCTAGGTTGTTCGTCGTGTTCCAATCGCTCCCCTGCAATTGGGCGCTGATCTCCTGTACGATGCGCGCCTGGGCACTATCAGTGGCAGAATCGCTCAATGACCCAAGGCCTGCCGGCAGGAGCGCAACCATTGTCGTCAAGCCAAAGGCCACTACGGCCATGGCAATGGCAACCTCTACAAGAGTAAAACCGGCCGGGGTTGAGTAAGCAGACTTTTTCATGGCGCAAATTGACGGCGTTGGATCACGCGAAATGTGTAATAAGGATCCAGGGTCTCGCGATTATCCGGGATGCCGTTTCCGTTGGTGTCCTGTGACGAGGTAAAATCCGGCAAGTCGGGTGAGTTCGGGTCGATGTAGCGCTCAATGAGGCAGGACCCGCGATATTCGCCAGCGACGAAATCGTGCAATTGATCCCATACGTCCACGGAGCCGGCCGCGCGGTTCTTCTTAAGCGACTGCACTCGGACATGCACGGTGTACGTGTTCGATTTGGTGGTCAGCCGCGGGTAAAGCTGATTATAGGGCGACTCGCGCAAGTTATCACCGGTGAGCCGCCGGGTCTGCCACCAGGACGACATATTGTCGTAGGTGGCGCCGCCCCCCTTGGGCACGAGCGAAATCGTGCAGATCTCCGAGGCCGAGTGGAAGATATCGCCTGCATTAAAACGATCTTCGAAGCCCTTCAGAGTACCCGCGGTTGGGTCGGGATCGATGTCGAATCGATACTCGTCCGTCGTCGCGTTCGTCGAATTTCCCGCCGGCTGCTTCTTGTAGACTCCAACGTCGCTGTCGGGAATGCCCGTCATGCGCGTACCCTTCAAGACGGCCTGCAGAGCGGTCCGGCGCTTCAGATAACGGAAGGGCATGATATCATAGTTCATGTTAATCTTCCCAGCGGTGGAAAATGGTTCACTGATCGCGTAAGGCTCAACGATCGGCATCCAGAATAGGTCGAGCCACAGATGGTCCTGCGGAAACTTGAAGCCGTAATGCTGTCGTCCACCAGCGGGGTTCGGATTGAACAGGAGCGTCTGCCATGGCTCAGGTTTCGCCTTTGAAGCGTCCTTGCCGATGACGCCAGTAGGCAGGGAGCCAAACATCACGGCAGAGGCAATCTGGCGATTGGGTGAGTAGGTGATGTTATCCGTCTCTGACCCCTGGCTGGTACTGCCGCCCCCTTCGCCGCCCGCCCCAACGAAACCCAGGCCGTTGCCGCGGGTGAAGTAGCCAAGCGTCGTCGATCCTTCATCCGCTTTGTTCACATAAGGCCCATCTTCCACGATGTCGTAACCGGAATCCCAATCCCCGGGTGCGCCATACTGATTTGTAGCCGCATTGAGCCCGGCAGGAACTGCCGGCACCGAATCCACCGGATAGTTCAGGCCCGTGACCAGCTTCCCGCCCGCGCCGGTGTTGTTAAAATAGGTCGTCCAACTGCTGCGAAACTGCGCTCCGTTGTTGGCCCAATATCCAGTGCGCAGGCAAGCTCCATTGTAGGAAGTCTCGGGCGCGAAATACTGGGTTCGATTGGGATCTTTGGTGTCCGTGCCGACCCCCTGCCGATAGGCGATGAGCCTCATATCTCCATGCGTCTTGTCCGCCGCATTTACCGACATGGCGTAAACGGTGTCGCCCGGGTAAATGAGATTCTTCATCAGGATGCCCGAAACGTCCACCTTGGAGCCGTTGGTGGGCAGGCTGCCATTGAAACGCGCGTAATAATCCGTTTGATAGAGATTCGGTCCCACCAACGTTTTACCGACATCGTTGAGCGGGGCGACGCGCTTGGGTACCGGCAATGTTTGACTTGGAAAGTTGATCTGCAGTGTCTGGACCACCGTGCCGTCGGGTGAATAAACATCGATCGTCACGGGGCCGCCGGTAAAAGCGAAAGTCTGTTTGCCCGCGACATTGATGTCCCCGGTCGAGGCCCAGATATCGAATTGGCCATTGGCGTGCCCCGCCCCGTAAAGGTTCCCGCCGAACCCCGATTTGTAGTAAAAGAATTGCCCGGCCGGACTCGGATATGCCGTCTTGTTGGCAGGCCCAATCGAATCCGCCGTATAGTATCCTTCATTGAAGTTCACAGCGCGAATGCCATTCACACTTCCGTTGTTTACCAAGGGAAACTGGAGGCTGGCTCCATCAGCCATGAATCCATTCATTCCATTAGCGCGAAGCGAATATCGTTGATTAAAGGCGCTGGCTCCGGGTGAAACGCAGTATGGCTGCAGGAATAGGCGCGCCCGCATTTTGGTCGTCTGAAGATTGGTCGGGTTGGTTGCGTCGATCTCGGTCGGATAAAAGATCACCGCCGCCTGCGAGATGGTCACAGACCGGCCCTGTCCCTGCGTGTTGCCGATCTGGATCGGCGCGATGGCTCCGAAATCGTAATAGAAAGGTCCGTATGAATAATACGGCGTGAGATTATTCCGAGGCGTCGGAATGGCATTCACCAAGCTTCGAGTATAATCGAAGCATTCCGTGAGCAATTGGTCCCGATCGTTTGGATACTTGGCCAGGAAATTCCCGCCGAACCCCGGGATGTTTTTCGAGGTGAGTGACTGCAGGTAGGCGTAGATCGCCTGGTTCCGAGGGACGTTGTTATAGTCGGCCGTTGGGCTATAACAACTCGGGTTCTTCTGAGTCACAGAAAGTACCTGAACCGGCTGCAGGCGTTGATAGTAGTAGGGATAACCACGTGACTGGTCGCTCGGGTAATTCGTTGGCAGCGATGGGTCGGTCCCCAGGCTCGTGCAAAACGCGATCAGCTTGTCATAGGTATTGCGAGCAGTGGTTGTTCCGCTCGGTTGCACCACTTGCAGCGGCCAAAGGCACACGCGCGGAGTATTGAACAAAGTGACTTCCGGGGCGCGGCTTTGGGCCGTCAGAAAGAATTCCGTCTGCGCCAGCACATCGGAAGTGAATTGCGTGGTATTCGCGTCGCGCACGCCATTTGTCATCGAAGATGACTTGAAGAAGTACTCATCAACCGAGGCATAAAGGCGATCCTGGTCCATGGTAATATTGAGCCCGTTGCCGTTCGCATCCACAGGTCTCCGTGTGCCATCCAATGAGCCGCCGGTCTGAACACGCGGCGCCAGATCATAATAGAGTCCAAATGCCGAGGTCCCGGCGCTGGTATTGCCGGTGGTGTTCGTGAAGTATCCACCCAACACGGGGCTTAGGCAGACCGTCGCCGGATGTCCCGGGTACCGCTGAAACTCGTTCCGCGCAGGAAGATAGCTCCCATATTTCCGCTCCGTCGCGGTGTTCGCTTTCGGCGTGTCCCAAAAAACCCCTTCGCTGGCGGTGTTGATGTTCACCTTGGCGCACTCATCATCGGTCCAGAACGCAAGCCTTCCGACAATGGGATTCGTATCCGTCGCGCCGGCCAC
>FTCV01000684.1_pt1 | contig 18319 bp, 19 predicted proteins | sample 1639691 | NCBI WGS metagenome assembly FTCV01 (sample SAMEA3914864, study PRJEB12502) | metagenome | biome: forest; material: soil | place: USA | collected 2012-03-12 | depth 0.3 m
GGCTTAAACCAATCGTTAACCGCCGGACACAGCGAGCCTTTTTGAATCAGCACGCGGCTTGCCCCGTTAACGAACGGGCAAGAATTAGGGGAGCTTTCTGGTTGCGTCACCGGCAAAGCGGGCGCTGGTTTCATGAGAAAGGAAGAGGGGCGACGAATATCTGAAGGAATGACAGAATGTCAGGCATACTCCTCTCCTCGAACATCCGTAGCAACCTCCTCGCGCTGCAGGGCACGGCCGACCTGCTCGACCAGTCGCAGACCCGTCTGTCGACCGGCAAGAAGGTCAATAGCGCGCTTGATAACGCTACATCCTACTTCACCTCGCAAAACCTGTCGGACAAGGCGACGAACCTGACGAACCTGCTGGATGGCATCAAGGGTGGTCTCAGCACCCTTCAAGCCGCCAACCAGGGTCTGCAGTCGATCACCTCGCTCCTGAAGTCGGCCAAGGCTGTCGCCCAGTCGGCGCTCTCGGGCTCCGGCGGCACCACCAGCTACTCGGCAACCTCGACCACGGCCCAGACCACGGGTACGGGTTCGACGCCGCAGGCAGTCGCTGGCACTTCGCTGCTGAACGCAACAGGCAACGGCATCACCACCGGCGACACGCTGACCTTCAAGAGCACCAGCGCATCCGGCGTCGATACCAGCTTCACGTTCACGGCAAGCGCAGGCAAGACGGTCAACGACCTGGTCAACGCGGTCAACGCGTCCGGCGTCGCCACCGCCAAGATCAACGACAACGGCACGCTGAGCTTCTCGTCGTCGGGCAACCTGTCGGTGACCTCCAGCGACAACACGCAGACCTCGATCCTCGGTTTCACCGCCACGGCCGGCGTCATCGGTACGACGTCCAGCACAACGGCAGCCGGTACGGACTATACGTCGCAGTACGACGACCTGCTGAGCTCGATCGACCAGACGGCGAACGACTCCAGCTATAACGGCATCAACCTGCTCGTTGGTGGCTCGGCCAATACGCTTGATGTGAAGTTCGACGACCAGTCCTCGTCGCATCTCAGCACGTCGAGCCAGGACGTCACCACGACCGGTCTGTCGCTCTCGGCTCCGACCACGTTGACGGCAAGCAACGCCCAGGCGCAGATCGACTCGATCGATGCGGCTCTGAAGACAGTGCAGAGCCTCGCCAGCACCTACGGCACCAAGCAGACGATCCTCCAGACGCGCTCGGATTTCACGAGCTCGATCTCGACGATCCTCCAGTCCGGCGCCGACAGCCTGACGGCTGCCGACACCAACGAAGAAGCGGCGAACGTTCTGGCCCTCCAGACGCGCCAGTCGCTCTCCCAGTCGGCCTTGTCGCTGGCCAACCAGTCGAACCAGGCCGTTCTCTCGCTGCTGCGCTAAGCCGCAACGGGACGTTAGGGGAAGCCTTCAAGAAGACGGCGGCCAAAGGGCCGCCGTTTTTCGTTTGGGCCGCTGCTCCGGCTTGCCAAAGCCAGCGTCAATTGCGTGGCGGCAAATGCATCACGGATTCCGAGGCAGGTTGCAGGAAGATCGCCTCGCGCGTGCCGATCGACGCGGCGCTTTGTCCGCTCCGGTAGCCGAAATGGTAGACGGCAAGCCGTTCGGTGAAGTGATGCGTCGTGTAGACGCCGAACTTGAAATAATATCCGGCGGCCTGCGGATATCCGATGGGGCCCGCATATTTGATGATCTGCTGCCAGGGCCCGGCCTGGCATCTTGGTGTGGGCAGCAGGCAGCCATCGCGACGCCAGGCTGTGACGCCACCGGTCGCATTGGCGTTCCAAGCGATCCGGAACACGAATTCATTGATCATGCCGCGCGGGTCCACATCGCCGCGATAGACGGTCGCGCCATCGCCATCCCCCGCCTGCTCACGGTAGATATCCGCATTCCAGACCGTCACCGCGAATTTGCCGCCGACCAGCCGAAGCGCGAGCGGCGGCCGCAGCGCATCACCTGACGCGAGTCGCTCGTGCCATTGCGCCAAAACCACGCCCGGCGCCTGATCGGAAGGGAAGTTCCGGGGCAGGAGGGTCGAGAACCGGTACCATTGCTCGTCGCCGTTATGCGCTTCGAAGAGGTCGCGCAATTCGGCCCGTGTACCGTCGGATATCTGCGCGTCGTTGGGATCGATCGCGAAGTGGAGCAGCCCGACATTGGGCCAACCCACGACATCGACCACGGAGGCCGAATGGCAATCATCGAGACGGCGAGCGCTGAAGTTCGGCAACTCGCCAAGCGCGCATTTGATCGAGTAGTTCCGCGTCGGCACCGTTTCGCCGTCGAAGGACCGGAGGACGAATTTGCCGCCGCCACCCGGTGGGGGGACGAAGGCTGGCAATGCTGACGGAAGGTCTTCCGATTTCGCGCCGGACCGTGCGTCGACCGTGACGAAAAGAGCCAGGCTGAAGAGCATCGGGAGAAGCAGGGAAAGCCGGCATTTGCGATGGCGATGCAACCCTCAAATCCTCCTTCGGGGAACACTGGCGGCCCGGATTCGCCGCTGACCGCCGACCCGCACTAGAGGAGAGCGGGCCCACTTTTTTCAAGCGAAATCGATCCCGCGCCGATCAAGCTTTGGGGAGGGATGTCGCGGCCGTCACTCAGGCGTGCGCCCGCCGGCCATCTGCTGGAATACGCCGTCTCGCCGCACCAGCGCATGGAAGAGCGCCGCGGCGAGATGCAGCAAGATTAGGCCGAAGAAGGCGAAGGCCAGGAGGTAGTGGGCGCTCCAGAGCAGCGCGTGGAGTTCGCGGTTTGGAGGCAGAATCGGCGGCAAGGTGACGCCGCCGAACAGCACGATGGGGTAGCCCGCTGCAGACAGCATCGCCCAGCCGATCAGCGGCATGGCGAGCATCAGGCCATAGAAGGCGAGGTGCGAGAGATGCGCCGCGAGCTTCATCGGCGCGGGCATGTCGGCCGGCAAAGCGGGGGCGCCATAGAGCAGCCTGACTACGATGCGGATAATCACCAGCAGCAGGATCGCGACGCCGAGCGGCTTGTGGATCGAGACCAGCGTCAGGTGATCCGGGGCGATGGTCGAGACCATGCCGACGCCGATGAACAGCATGGCGATGATGCAAATCGCCATCAGCCAGTGCAGCAGTCGCTGGAGGCCTGAGAAGGGGGCAAGCGGCGCGGGCATCACTTCTTCCCCGGATAATTGCTGGCTTCCGCCGTGCGGCGGTCGAAGGATTTGGCGTAAGCCGCCGAGCGGGCAGCCGGGAACGGATCATCCGAGGTGCGGATGCCGGATGGCAGCACGGTCGGGTCGTAATTGATGTCGCGGCAGGGGCCATCCGCCTCGGCGATCATCTTCTCGGCGGTCAGCGTGCCGACCTCGACCGTCTTGCGATCGTCAGGCCAGGCTTTCGACGGGTCGGATGTCGGGTCGCCCACATTGGCGATCTGCACAACCACCTTCCAGCGCACCGGCCCCTTGGCGACGCGCTCGGTGATCTCCTTTTCAAGCGCATCCGGCCCGCGCTTGATCAGCTCATCCGGGGGAATGGCGGTCGGCGGGGCCTCCGGCACAAGCGACCAGCGCACCACCTGCTCTTTTCCCGCAGCGCTGGCGAAGACGAAACTGTTGAGGCTGTTGAAGCGGTTTTCGGCGAAGCTCGGCGTGAAGGGCGCGGACTTGGCCCAGCCGCCGAAGGCCGCGATCTCGGGATGCGCCTTGGCGAAGGCCGGCATTGCGCCCGCGTCCTTGCTGCCGGAGGCCTGCAACAGCTCGTAAAACGCCTGCGGCGTCGCCACGGGGAAGAAGGGCGCGTCGATCATGGCGCTGCGCCAGGTCTCGCCATCCGGCGTGCGGATATCGAGCCCCAAGCCGCGTACCCGCTCCTTGCCATCCTCCGCATTCGGATTGGGCGTCGCGAGGTTCAGCCGGCCGATGACGGGGTATTGCCCTTTCGAGAACACCTGCGCCTTGGAAAGCTCCACGCCGTTGCCGTTGGCGGCGAAACTGCCGGTGAAGCAGATGCCCTTGGCGTGGTTGCGCCGGTGCCCCTTTGGGTCGACATTCGGCGGCGTCAGCAGATCGACGACCTTGTCCGGCGTCACCCGCTGTGGTGTCAGCCAGCCGGCGGTATAGGCGAAAGCCGCGCCGCTGGCGGCGACCACCGCGCCAATGAGGATGAAGGCGACTGGCGTGGAAAGTTTGTTCGACATGCCCAAATCGCCCCGGCTGATGTGCGGGGAGTTTTGAGGGATTCAAAATTGGCGTCAAGGGTTGGGCAAGCCTTATCGATCCGCCAAAGCCAACCACGAAGAAAACATGATCGTGAGAAAAACCCTCGGCCGATGCTTCCGCCAGTCATGACCCGAACCGTCAAATCCCGCCTCTTGCTGATCTCAGCCGCGGTTTTGGGGCTTGCCGCCCTATGCGTCGGCGGTTTGGTCGCAAGCCACCCGGCGAAGGCTGTCATACCCTGCCAGGCGGATTTCTCGCCCGTCTCGGTGGAGCGGCTGCATCTTGGCTTCTGCATCCCGAAAAGCGGCTGGGAGATCTCACAACCAACGGAAGGAAAATTCCTGACGACGCTCTTTGCCTATAAGCCGAACGCGCACACATCGCTGAAGTTCGTGGTCGGCCCCCTGCCGGCCGAGTGGCGGGATAATCCCGAGGGCTACACCAGGCAGGTCGCGGATTATCAGAGCGGGAAGAGCAAGAACGGCGGCGTCACCGAGCGCAATATCGACGGGCACAAGGCTTTTATCGGCTTTTATGTCGATCCGGATGACAAGTCTTTCGGAACCTATGTCATCAATGTCCATATCGATAATGCCCATGTGCTGCAGGTTTTCGACTGGCAGGTCGATTCCAAATCGGAAGATGCGCTGCGGGAAGCGGCCGCGATCAAGAACAGCATCGTCTTCCGGTGAGGCTTGTGGAACACGCGTCAGGCGCTGCGGTGCGGATCAACGGAGAGGAAGCAAGGGATGAAAGGCTATTGGATCGTGATCGGAACAGCCATCTCCGATCAGGAGGCGCAGGCAGACTATGGCCGGCTGTGGAAGCCGATTGCCGAGAAATACCAGGCGAAGCTCAACCCGCTGAAGACCGCGCCGGCGCTGCTGGAAGAGCGCGACGCGAACCGGGTGACGATCGTCGAATTCCCGTCCTACGCGATAGCTAGGGCCTGCTATGACGACCCCGCCTATGCGGAAGCGAAGGCTTTTGCCTTGAAGGCGTCGAAGCGGGAATTGCTGGTTGTGGAGGGGGATTTGGTTTGAAAATCGGCGTCGAGGGTTTGGGCGGGCGACTACATCACCAACACGCGACCTCATGCTGAGCCTGTCGAAGCATGCTGAGTCTGGCTGGATCATCCTTCGACAGGCTCAGGATGAGGCCGCAGGATAACGGACAGTAATCACGCAGCTTGGTACAGTTGCAGCGACGTCGCTAGTTTGACTTAGTCAGGGTACTATTGATCCTCTTAAAGAGCCCTTCAAAAGCGTCCAGTGTATCGTTTGATAGAGCTGCTACACGATCCGCGCGCTCGCGGAGTAAAACCTCTGCCGGAGCATTGTGGTCGTAGCGTTCTACGCCTTCAAGTCGTGCGATCTGCCGCACTATCGGGTCGTTGCCTTTAAGATCAGAAGGCTTAATCTTTTTGCCGAATGCGGCGTTATAAAGAGATACGTAGTCTTCTTTGGCGAATAAGTCTTCAATATCGGCCATTTGCCGATTGGCAATCTCACCGATAGTAATGATTCGTTTCTCTCCTAAAAAACCAGCCTTGGCTAGCGCCGACAATTTTTGATGCCCCTCCTTTCGGGCATCTACTACTACGGTGACATCAAGGTGGTTGCCCAATAGCGCGACAAAAGCCGGGATCACATCCGCGCCCCCCAGCGGCATGATTGACCAACGTGGGTCGAGACCTATTCGACTCTTCTCGATTAAATGAGCCGAAATTGTCTGCATAAATAGAAAATCGGATGGACCTTCCACCACCAGATTATCTTTGGCGATGAAGAGATGCTGTGCGATGTCATATCCAAGCGCTGCTTGCAGCGGAAATAGTGTATCGCTATCTGTAGTCAGTACATCCGAAGTAGTGACTGAACCGATCTCTCGTCCCTTGTCCTCAACAAGTCTGGCTCTTTCTAAATGGTTAGGCTGGATCATAAAAGGTGAGTGCGTTGTGTAGATAACCTGGCACCGCTTTGACAGCCGTTCCTCGATAAAACGAAGAAAATCCTTTTGAGCCTTCGCGTGGAGGCCAAGCGCAGGCTCATCTAAGAGGATAATGACGGGCGTGTCGTCAAATTCATACCGCGAGAATGCGGTCAAAAATGAAAAGAACCATCGAAAGCCTGATGAACGTTCATCAAAACGAAGCGAAAGTTCGTGCTGATCGTCCCTCACGCGAATGTGCAATTCGTCGATTACGGTCGTTGTGCCGTTGTTGACCGCTTTCTGCTTGAGCGTTAGATCCATCTCTACCCGCAGACTGCGGTTTGTTGACCAGTATTCGAGAACTTGCCCTCTCAATTCGTTAGCTACGTTCTCTAATTCGCGCTTCCTAGTTTCATAATCGGTATCCAGCAGATGATCTTCTTCGAATTCGGCAAGTTGTAATAGCGCAAGTGCGGTCAGCTGCTCGTCGTTTAGCTGCTCCTCATCCGCCGCAAGCAATTGCCGTATTTGGACAGTGCTTGGCAGGTTGCTGTACTCAGAGAAATAAAAGAATTTCGGTACGCGTTCGAACAAAACGCGCCAGGCCGCCTGCCACAATGTCGTATTATCAGGCAAAATTTTCGCAACAGCCGCACTGATTTTACCGAGGGCCGGTTTCGCATCGCTCTCATCGCTAATTTCAGGCGTGAGTTTGGATATCTCGGTGCGAAGGGCGCCAAAGTTTTTACACCCTCTCAATGGCTCAAGTTCTTGAGGCAGATCAAAGTTGTCTAAACAGTTTCTAACCGCCTTGGCTTCATCGACCTTAAAAGCTCCGCTATAGCCGTTATTATATTTGCGACTAATCTGAAATTCATCGGAGATAAGGACGTCATTACCAAATATATGCGTTATTGCTTCCTTATCGGCAGCTTCTACTATAAATGTTGCTACAATTGGTGCCGTCTCATCGAGATCAAGGTCTTTCGCCTTTGCCTCCCGACGATGCCGCTTCTCGAGCCATGCAGGGTAGTGTTTAGGCGAAGAGAATTTAGCCCCGCCCTGTGCTGGTTTCAGTCTTCGCAAGGCTTCCAAAAAGGCGCTTTTTCCGCTCTCATTTTTACCTACTAAGCAGGTGATATCCGGCTGAATGGTAACCGGAGTTGAATCCAATACGTGTTTGAAATGATGAATCTGCACTGTTTTGAGTTGCATATCGACACCCCAATTCCCCCATGGAAGTGATGCTAGAATTCGTTCTTGCTTTGTTCAAGAGATTTTCTGAAGGATGACGTTTTGGACATGATTGCAGGTTTAAATTGACCGTCATTCTTTATACACCCTCGACCACCCGCTCCCTCGCCTATGCCCTGCTCTCCCTCGCGCTCGTCGTGGCGGCGAGCCTGCTCGGGCAGCTCGCGACCTATCCGGCCATTCCCACCTGGTATGCGGGGCTGACAAAACCGTTCTTCACGCCGCCGAACGCGGCGTTCCCGATCGCCTGGACGATCCTTTACCTGCTGATGGCCTATGCGTTCTGGCGGGTGCTGCGGCTTCCGGCTGGAACAGCAGGGCGCAAGGCGGCGATTGCCGCCTATCTGGTGCAGCTCGCGCTCAATGCCGGTTGGTCCTTCGCCTTCTTCGGTGCGCGGCTGCCTTGGCTCGGCATGGTGGTGATCGTGGCGCTGCTGGCCGCGATTGTCGTCTGCTGGAGGCGGTTTCGGGCGCTGGACAGGCCGGCGGCGCTCTGCCTCGTGCCGTATTTCCTTTGGGTGCTCTATGCGAGCGCGCTGAATTTTGGGATTGCGGTGCTGAATTGAGGGTTGGTTAGCCACACCCTCCGACCTCATCCTGAGCTTGTCGAAGGATGTTGAGCCCGGCGCGCGAGCTGGAGCATCCTTCGACAGGCTCAGGATGAGGTGGTGGTTATGGGCCCCGCATCAAGTGCGGGGCGCGAGCGGGGTGGGTTTCTCCAGCGCGTCATTCTCGCGAACGCGGGAATCCATATTCCAGAGGGGTGGCGGGTTAGGGCGCTGATATCTGGGAGATATTTTTACGCCTTCGGTGTTTCTGGATTCCCGCCTTCGCGGGAACGACGGAGAGGGCGCGAGCGTGGCGCTTTTCCAGTCGGGGTCGGCGGATCAAGTCCGCCGATGACGGTGGAAGGTCTGGAAGGTGCGGAGGCCTTTCCGCAGTTCAACTGACGATTGCGCGGCTTTCCAGCACTTTCGACACCGCGGCCCTGATCTCGGCGACCGAGAAGGGTTTCGTCACCACATCCTCGATGATCGCCACGAGATCGTGCGCGCGTTCGCGCTGTTCGGCGTAGCCGGTCATCAGCAGGATCGGCAGGGAGGGGAATTCGCGGGCGGCGGCAAGCGCCAGCGCGATGCCGTCCATCAGGGGCATGCGGATATCGCTCAAGAGCATGTCGAAGCGGCCATGCTCCTCGATCAGCCGGTCGAGGGCGGCGGCGCCGTCGATCTCGGCGGTGATCTCGTGGCCGTCGAGTTCCAGCGCGCGCTTGACGATGGCGCGGACGGGATCGTCGTCTTCGGCAATCAGGATGCGGGCCATGCTCTAAACTTCCACCTGTTTTTCAACCACGCCGACGAAGGGCAGTTCACGATAGGAATGGGCGACATCCATGCCGTAGCCGACCACGAAAAGGTCCGGGCACTGGAAGCCGGTGAAATCGGCGCTGACCGCCACCGCGCGCTTGTGCGGCTTCTCCAGCAGCACGCAGGTGAGCGTGCGCCTGGCGCCGCGTGCGCTCATCAGGTCCTTGGCGAAGGCGAGCGTGCGGCCGCTTTCGAGGATATCGTCGACCAGCAGCACGTCGCGGCCGCGCGGGTCGCTCTCGATATCCTTGAGGATGGTGACGCGGCCGGAGGAGACGGTTGAGTCGCGATAGCTCGAGAGATGCACGAACTCGACCTGCGGCGACAGGCCGACGCCATGCAGCGCGCGGAGGAGGTCGGCCGCGAACATGAAGGAGCCCTTTAGCACCGCGACGACGAGCAGGTTCTCAGGTTTTGCCGCCGCGATCTCCTGCGCGAGCGCGTGGTTGCGGGCGGCGATCTCTTCCGCGCTGAAGAGCGGACGGATGGTGAGGCCTTGGCTCAATGGCTTGCCTCCGCGGGCTTGTGCTCGGCCGGCTTTGGTTCCGGCGCCTTCGTCTCCGCCGGCTTCATTTCCATGCCGCCGAGCGAGGCGAGATCGGTGCCGCTGAGGAAGCGCACCTGCACATCCTTGCCATCGGCCGGCGGGGCGGCAAGCCGGCGCTTGAAGGGTAGCACCTCGCCGGGGCCAAGCTCCGGCTGGTCGAGCCGCGCCGTCCAGGAATAGACCTCGAGGCCCTTGTCGTTGCGCAGCGCGAAGCGCAGCGGCGGCAGCGCGATCGGGTGGCCGGTCGGGTTGGTGACGTCGCCGGCGACGATCAGCAGCTTGGCGTCGCCCTCGGTGAATAGCTTGGTCGCGACATTGTCGAGGTTGAGGCCGCGCAGGTTCACGTTCATGCCGACGGCCGCGTAGAGCTTCGCCATTTGCGGGGCGATGCGGACGACGCGCTCGCGCATGGCGGTGAGCGCCAGCAGCAGGCAGACGGAGGCGGCGATGCTGATCGCCGGCCAGCGTTCGAAGCGGCTTTTGCTCGCGGCGGGCGGCGGCCTCTTGAGGCGACCCTTTGCCGGTCTTGGCATGCCCTGGGGAGGTGGCGCGGCCGATTCCGGCGCATCGCCGGGTGGAACCGCGTCGAACCCGCTTTCCGCGCTGGTTTCCGCTGTTCCCGGCCTCTCGTCCGCATTGTCCGCAGCCGTTTCCACGGTGTCCGCAGGCGCGGGACGTTCGGCCAGCCAGATTTCGCGGCAGCCGCTGCAACGCACCTTGCGCCCCGCCTCGCCGATGTAATCGTCGGGGACCTCGTGCCGGGTGGCGCAATGCGGACAGATGATCAGCATGGTCCGTCCATTGTGGAGACGCCAAAATGGAATCGCAATTTTGACGCAGGCTTTCGGAAGCTATTGCTCCTTCAGTATGGTTAATGCCGGGTTAAGAAACGATTCGTTTGCGGGCTGGAGTTCACGGATTGCTGCGTTTTGAGAATGTTGGATTGCGCTACGGCATGGGCCCGGAGATCCTCCGCGACCTTTCCTTCGTGATCGAACCGCATTCCTTCCAGTTTCTCACCGGCCCCTCGGGAGCCGGAAAGACGACGCTGCTCAAGCTGATCATGATGACGCTGAAACCCACCCGCGGGCTGATCAACATCTTCGGGCAGGATGTCGCCGGGCTGAGCAAGGATGCGGTGACTGAACAGAGACGCCGGATTGGTGTGGTTTTTCAGGACTTTAGGCTGCTCGATCATCTCACGACCTATGAGAATGTCGCGTTGCCTCTGCGGGTGCAGGGGCGCGATGAATCGAGCTATCGTTCGGAGGTGATCGAGCTGTTGCGCTGGGTCGGGCTCGGCGAGCGCATGCATGTGCCGCCGACCGTGCTCTCGGGCGGCGAGAAGCAGCGCGCTGCGATCGCCCGCGCCGTGATGGTGCAGCCCGACCTGCTGCTGGCCGACGAGCCGACCGGCAACGTCGATCCTTCGCTCGCCAAGCGGCTGCTCAGGCTTTTCACCGAGCTGCACCGGCAGGGAACCTCCATCCTGCTCGCAACCCACGACTTTGATCTAATGGATCAATTCGACGCGCGGCGCTTCGTGCTGGCCGAAGGGCACCTGGAGATTTTCAGTTGAGTTCCGCCGATCTGCCCGCCGAGGATATCGAGGAAGCGCCGGCTCAGCCGCCGCGCCGCATGGCGCGCCGCGAGACGGCGCTGCTGCCGGAATCAAGCATCGCCGGCCGCTCGCTGGTGATCATCATCGCTATCATGACCTTCCTGGCCTCGATCACCGCTGTTACGGTGGAGCTGGTTGGTGGCGCCTCCGAAAGCTGGCGCTCCTCGATCTCGCGGGAGGTGACGATCCAGGTTCGCCCGCGCAGCGGGCGCGATACCGAGGCCGATGTGCAGAAAGCGGCCGATCTTGCGCGTAGTGCACCTGGGATCGCGGATGTCCGCATTTACACCAAGGTCGAGTCGCAACGCCTGCTGGAGCCATGGCTCGGGCAAGGGTTGGAACTGACCGAAATCCCGATCCCGCGCATCATTGCGGTGACGATCGGCGGGCAGCCTGATATGGTTCAGTTGCGGAAAGTGCTGACAGATCAAGTGCCTACGGCATCGCTTGATGATCATCGCATCTGGACGTCGCGCCTTTCGACGATGGCCAACACGATGGTCGTTATCGGCTTCATCATCCTTGTGCTGGTGCTGACCGCAACCGGGCTCGCTGTCGCCTTCGCCACCCGTGGCGCCATGGCCGGCACTCGCGAAATCATCGATGTGCTGCACCTGGTCGGCGGCACGGATCGGTTCATCGCGGATGAGTTCCAGCGCCACTTCTTGCGGCTTGGGCTGAAAGGCGGGGGGCTTGGCGGCATCGCTGCGCTTATCGTGTTCACGATTGCCGGGCTGACGACACGGCAATGGTCGGCGACACCCGGCGGCGATCAGGTCGAGGCTCTGTTCGGCACATTTACGTTGGGGCTTGGCGGTTATTTCGCGGTGATCATCATCGCCTGCCTTGTTGCGCTCATCACCACGGTTGTCTCGCGCATGACCGTGTTCCGCAATTTGCGCGGGCTCGACTAGACGCCATCGATTGGCCGCCATGATTTCGGGTTAGAAGGCGCCGTTTCCATTCCCGAAACGGGTTTCATAATCTAAATGCTCGGATGATTCGGATCGGATAAGCGCGCGGCGAGTGGTTCATGGATAGCGGCTCGGCTCGTGGTGACGGGGAGCGGAATGCGAAAGGTGACCGCCTCACGGAAGCCAAGGCGGCGCCACGGGCTTCGTCGCGCACAATCATGAAGCTATTCGGAATTGTCGCGCTGTTTGTTGTCGGCTTGCTCGGCTACGGCTTCTGGATTTTTGCCGATTCGATCGAGCGAACGGAAGCTGTCTTGCCATCCTCCGCCGATGGCATCGTGGTGCTGACCGGCGGTCCTGATCGGATCGCCGAAGGAATGGATTTGCTGGCCGGCGGCTTGGGAAAGCGCCTTCTTATCACCGGCGTCGGCCCTGGAGTTTCATTCGAGAAGCTCGGAAAGCCGATGCCACGCTACAAGCTCTTGCTCGATTGCTGTGTCGATATCGAATATACGGCGCAAAATACGGTTGGAAATGCCGTTGCCGCGCGTGATTGGGCCGCACGGAACAGCTATCGCTCACTTATCGTCGTTACATCCAGCTACCACTTGCCGCGCGCTCTGGTGGAATTTCGACGGGCAATGCCGGAAGCGACCCTATATAGCCATCCGGTCAACAGCGACCGGTCTTCTGGCGAACGCTGGTGGCGTGACGGATCGGTGGCGCGCCTGATCATTCTGGAGTACGGAAAGTTCCTGGTGGCGTGGTGCCGGCTGCAGTTGGCCAGCATTTCTCCTCTGCGCGCGGCCTGATCAGGCCGCGTTTTTACCAAGCCTCACCCGGATATCATGACCGTTCTGCGTTCGCTGCTTTTCGCCCTTCTGTTCTATGCCAACACCACCTTTTGGGTGGTTGCCGGTATTCCGACGCTGCTGCTGCCTTATCCGCTTTTCATGCGCATAACAGTGCGCAATTGGGCGCGAACGAGCCTCTGGATTCATCGCATCGTTTGTGGCGTCACGCTCGAAATCCGCGGGCGTGAAAACATTCCTCAAGGGGCGGTGCTTGTCGCCGCGAAACATCAATCAGCCTGGGAGACGCTTTTCCTGGTGCTGATTTTCCCCCAGCCGATTTACGTCGCCAAGCGTGAGCTTCTCTTCGTTCCGTTGTTTGGCTGGTACATCTGGAAATCGCAGCAAATCACCATCGACCGCGGCAAGGGCGCGGCTGTCGTCGCCATGCTCAATCGAAAAGCCAAGCAGGCTGTCGCGCTCGGTCGCCAGCTTCTGATCTTTCCAGAAGGTACGCGACGCGCGGTGGACGCGGAACCAGCCTATAAGAGTGGCGTCGGTCATCTCTATAGAGAACTCGGCGTGAAATGCTTGCCGGTTGCGCTGAATGTCGGCCTGTTCTGGCCTCGCCGCACTTTCATGAAATACCCGGGCAAGGTGATCGTCGAGTTCCTTCCTCCCATCGAACCTGGTCTGCGGCGTGTGGAATTCATGCCCTTGTTGGAAGAGCGCATTGAGCAGGCGACCAATAGGCTGGTCGCCGAAGCGAGGGCGGAAGGCTGCTCTCGTTAGCCTAGTCGAGCCGCGCCGCGATCCAATTCAGCGCCGGGTCCTTGATGCCAAGCTGGTGCAGATGCTCCAGCGTGTTGCGGACATAGTCGCTGCAGCGGCCGGAAACGCCTTCGCCCTGCTTGACGAAAGCGAGCTGCTGCTCCGGCGTCAGTCCATGCGCATATTGGCTGTGACGAGGGTCCATCAGATAAACCAGCGCCTTGACCCGTCGCCCGTCGATCAAGTCGACCGGACGAAGGCTTTCTCGATAGACGTAATTCTGCTGTTCGCGCTCCGTCAGATAGGCCATCGTCTCGTCGCGCTTTTCGTCCGGCACGCGATAGGCCATGCCCCGGCAACTGCCGCCGTGATCCAATCCGAGCACGAGGCCAGGTTTTTCGGCTGTGCCGCGATGATGGTAGGAATAGACGCACAGGCTGCGATGCGCGCCGCGCAGCAGAGCGATCTGGCGGTCTGAAAATTCGAAGCCTGGTCGCCACATCAGCGAGCCATAGCCAAACACCCACAAATCGTCTTGGTTCATCGCGAAACTATCGAGGGACTGATCCGCTGATTGCGGATTTGTAAGAAGAAGGTCATGGCCGGGGCCTGGGCGGATCATATATGGGATGATCATGCAAGATGCCAATCCAACCGTATCGCCAGCCCGATCTTCAACGCGGCTTGGCCTTTATCTGCCGTTTGCATTGTTCGCGATCATCGTCGTCGCGTGGAGTGCCTTCTGGTTCTACGCGCGTTATCGGGCGACGGAAGCGCTCGACCTTTGGCTTGGCCTGGAAAAGACCGCTGGCAGGCTTTGGACTTGCGACGATAGGAGGATCGACGGATTTCCTTTCCGATTGCAGATAACCTGCGCGAAGCCGACATTTACGGGACCGGTCCGGGGCGAGAGCGGCCAGCCAATCCAGGTGCAGGGAGTGCTGGGCGGGTTTGCCGCGGAAGCGCTTATCTACAATCCGAATCATCTGCTGGCGACGCTCCAAAGCCCGCTATCCGTCTCGGCAAGCGATGGCCGCAGCCTTGATTTGACGTGGCAGAGCTTGCGCGCCAGCGTCATCGGGCGACAGGGAGCGCTGGGTGAATTCTCGCTTGAGGCCAAGGATATCGCCGCAAAGCTGATGCAAGCGAACGAGCCTGTTGCAACCGCCAAAGGCTTCGAGCTTCATCTGCGGCAGGAACCCGGGGCCGAGCCGGGAACGGTCGATCTGGCAAGCTATCTCGCCGATGCATCGATTCCTCTGGTCGATGGCCTGGCGGGCTCCCGCGATCCGTTTCGTCTTGAGGTGCAGATACGCGCGGATAAGCTGAATGATATCGGTGTTGCCGAGAATGTTCCGGCATTGCTGGATGCTTGGCGCGATGCGGGTGGCAAGCTTCAAATCGGGGCTGTGAAGCTACAAAAAGGGCCGATGGCGCTCAACGCCACGGGGCAGTTGGGACTTGATCCCGCCCATTATCCGACTGGGCAACTGGATACGACCATATCCGGCGCGGATAATTTGCTGGCGCAACTCGGGTTTGGTGGAAAAGGCATGAAGATTGGCGGAGTGCTGGGCTCCATTCTCGGAGGCGGCAAGGCGCCTGCTGGCGAACAGGCAGGAGCACCAGGTATGCGCCTCGCTGTAAGATTGGAGCGCGGAAAAGCCTATATCGGGCCGTTCGGGCTGGCGCTTAGGCCTCTCTACTGAGGGAAGCTGGCGGAACTCGCTTCAGGCCCCGTCTTTCTGAAGGATGTGACGGCGAATGAGCGCGCGCAGTTTGTCAGCGTCGCGAGCGGACAGAGCCGCCACCATTTCCATATGCTCCCGATTGGACTGTGCAATCCGGGCATTGTTACGCCATTGGGATGCAAGGGCTGAGGAGACGCGCCGACGTAGATCCATGACGACCGTCGGCAACTCGCGATTCCGGCCCAGCGAGAGAAGAGCTTGATGGAAGGCGATGTTGGCGTCGTGCAGTTCGAGCAATGTGCCTTCAGGCAATAAATTCTCGAAGCGACGAGCGAGGGCTTCGATTTCGACGATCTGATCATCGGTAACGTTTGCGATGATGCTCTCCACCGCCGAGGTCTCGATGATGATGCGCAATTCATCGATATCGGCCGAGCGCTGCTTATCCTCGACCTGGACGCTGTAGCCGCGATTGGGCGTGTGCAGGACAAGTCGCTTCTCGACAAGCCGATCGAGTGCTCGCCGGATATCGAGGCGGGTCTGGCCATAGCGGCGCTCAAGATCGATCTGCTTCAGCCAGGCGCCAGGCGCGTAAAGTCCTGCCTGAATATCGCGTGCGATCAAATCTGCGGCCTGCTCGGATTTCAGCAAGCGCGCCGGCGATGGAAGCTCGGCGCTTGGCGAGCCGTTGGGGATGAGAGCGAAATGGGATGCGATCATTCGTCAACCGTAGAGCATTGCAAAGGCCACGGGATTGGCTCATAAAAATTGGCGCCAATTTTAGAGCCTGTAGCAGGCCAATCAAATAATATTTGTGCGCGGAGCGGTGCCATGCAGAACAGCCAGCCGATCTGGTCGATCGTCGATACGAAGAAGACAGCTTATACCAAGCTCAGCGATCGTATCTGGGAGATGCCGGAACTCAACTACCAGGAGCACCGATCAGCGGCCGAACACGTGGCGATGCTGGAACACGAGGGATTTCGTGTGACGAGCGGCATTGCAGGTATCGAGACGGCAATGATGGGAGAAGCGGGAGAAGGCGGCCCGGTCATCGCGATTCTCGGCGAATACGACGCATTGCCGGGTCTGAGCCAGGAAGCGGGCGTTGCCGAACATCGTCCGCTACAGGCAAACGGCAACGGGCATGGCTGCGGTCATAATATGCTCGGCTCGGCGTCGCTCCTCGCTGCCGCAGCGGTCAAGGACTATCTGGCGGCGAATAATTTGCCAGGCCGTGTGCGCTACTATGGCTGCCCGGCGGAAGAAGGTGGTTCGGCCAAGGGCTTCATGGTCCGTGACGGCGCATTTGATGATGTCGATATCGCGATCTGCTGGCACCCGGCCTCCTTCAATGGCGTCAACCGAGCCTTTTCGCTCGCATGCATCGAGATGGAGTTCGATTTCTTTGGCCGCGCATCACATGCAGCCGCCGCACCGCATCTTGGCCGCAGTGCGCTCGACGCCGTCGAGCTGATGAACATCGGCGTCAACTATATGCGCGAGCATATGCCTTCGACAGCTCGCATTCATTACGCCGTGATCAACACAGGCGGCATCGCGCCGAATGTCGTGCAGGCGCATGCGACGGTTCGCCATCTGATCCGCGCGGCGACGCTGACTGAAATGTGGGCGTTGGTCGAACGGGTGCAGAAGGTTGCGCAAGGCGCGGCGCTGATGACCGAAACGCAGGTGAAATGGACCCAGCTCAGCGGCGACGCCAATCTCGTTGGCAACAAGCCGCTGGAAGAGACCATGTACGCCAATCTGGTTCATCTTGGCGGCCCTGGTTTCGATGACGAGGACCGTCGCCTCGCCACCGAAATCCGCAAGACTTTTCGCGAGGAGGATGTCGTTGCCTCCTACGGCCGTTTCGGCATGCAGCCGAAACCCGAAGAGGTCTTGAGCGAAGACGTTTATCCCTTGAACAGCGGCAGCGACACCTCCGTCGGCTCGACCGATGTCGGTACGGTGAGTTGGGCGGTGCCGACAGTGCAATGCCGCATCGCCTGCTATGCGGTCGGTACGCCGGGCCATTCCTGGCAGCTCGTCGCTCAAGGCAAATCCGGCATGGCACATAAGGGCTTGATCCACGCGGCCAAAGTTATGGCTGCAACAGCCACGGACGTGCTGGAAAAACCGGAACTGCTCGCGAGCGCCAAAGCCGAGCATGCGGCTTTTCTCGCCAGGAACCCGTTCCGCAACCCGATCGATGACGAAATGAAGCCGCCGCTCGAAATGGCGGCGCATTGACGGCTATGGCGATATCGGAAGCAGCAGGAAGCGCTCTGGAAGCCGTCGATGCCGGCTTGCTCATGGCGCATGTGCGAGAATTCGCGAAGCGCGTGAAGCTTTCCGGTACGCCAGCCGAGCTTGAAAGCTTTGGCTATCTCGAAGCGCGGATGCGGGAATATGGCTTCCGTACTACGCTAATTGAGCATGACGCCTATATCAGTCTGCCTGGCAAGGCTGAGCTTAAGGTCGATGGCCAATCGCTGGTCTGCATTACTCATTCCATGTCCGCGCCCACGCCGAAGCAAGGACTGCACGGCAAGCTCGTCTTTGTCGGTGAAGGCGAAGAAAGCGATATCGTCGGCAAGGATGTCTCGGGCAAGATTTTGCTCGTCGATGGCATTGCGACCGAAGAGGTTGCGGATCGGGCCAGTCGCGCCGGCGCGTTGGCGCATATTCACGTCAGCCCAACCGAACATCTCTATGAGATGTGCATTTCCCCGGTTTGGGGAAGCCCCTCGCAACACACGCTTGGAAATCTACCGACAACCGCAGCGGCCACGATCTCCAGAGATGATGGCGCGCGTTTGCGCGAGCGCTGTCTTGCTGGAGAGGAAGTCGAGGCTTTTCTAACGACTGAAGTCGACACCGGTTGGCGGAAGACGCCGCTGCTGGTGGCCGAGCTCAATGCGCCGCAAGGCGGTGCGGACGCCCCCTTTGTCATGCTGTCCGGCCATCATGACACCTGGCATTTCGGTGTGATGGATAATGGCACGGCGAACGCGACGATGCTGGAAGTGGCGCGGCTGATTGCGAGCCGACGGCCGACGCTTCGTCGGGGCCTGCGTGTCTGCTTCTGGTCTGGTCATTCGCACGGCCGCTACTCCGGGTCTGCCTGGTATGCGGACGAGTATTGGCACGAACTCGAACAGCGTTGCGTTGCGCATGTGAATGTCGATTCGACCGGCGGGGTTGGCGCCAGCGTGTTGACGAATTCCGGCGTCACCTATGAAC
>FTCV01002406.1_pt1 | contig 18188 bp, 18 predicted proteins | sample 1639691 | NCBI WGS metagenome assembly FTCV01 (sample SAMEA3914864, study PRJEB12502) | metagenome | biome: forest; material: soil | place: USA | collected 2012-03-12 | depth 0.3 m
ACCCCGCCGATCGGGATCACTGCATCCAGTACATGGTCGCCGTGCCGCTGTTGTACGGCCGCCTGACCGCCGATGACTACGAGGACAAGGTAGCGGCCGACCCGCGTATCGATGCACTGCGCGCAAGGATCGTCTGCGTAGAAGACAAGTCATTTACCGCCGACTACCATGATCCGGACAAGCGTTCGATCGCCAATGCGCTGACGATCGAACTGGACGACGGCACGGTGCTGGACGAAATTCTGGTCGAGTACCCGTTAGGCCACAAGCGTCGGCGCGCGGAAGGCATCCCGTTACTGGTGGAGAAGTTCCGGACCAACCTGGCGCGGTGTTTCCCGCCCAAACAGCAGGCGGCGATCCTTGCCGTATCGCTCGACCAGGTCAGGCTGGAGGCAGTGCCCGTCAATGAGTACCTCGATATGTATGTGATTTAGGTTACCGCCTCACATCTTCGTCCCGAATTCGGCATAAGCTCTCAAGCTTCTCCTCACGTATAGGTGTTCGATTATTCCGAGGAGTGACAGCAGAACACGCCTGCCGAGCGGCCGTTGATCTTCGACCGAGAGGTGTGCTTGCTGCCTGGCGACGGCGAGCACCGCCGCTTGAACTAGTCCAGATTCTCAACAAGCATGGTTAGTCCCACACTGCCAGAGCATCTTGTCAAAAAGTGCCCCGCACCGCGCTATTCGACGAATGCGTGCCGCATCGAGCTCTGCGCCAAGGCTTCCAGCTTTGAGTGACGTAGCATCCCTACTCATCCTCAACGAGAGCCTCGACCCGTCCGGTGCGTACCGCCTTCACCAACGCCGCGTGGTCATGCTCCGTCTGATCCGCGTAGGCAAGAGCGAACGAGCAAATTGCCTGATCAAACGTGTCGCCCTTGCCCAGATAGCCACTGATGGTCGTGGCATCGCCGGACTTGGCGTGGGCACGAGCAAGAGTCCAGCCGCAGACCTCGGCATAGCGGTTGAACTGCACGCCAGTCATTCCCTCGACGGGAAAGGACATCTTCATGTCGCGCAACTGGCGCACAAAAAAGTCATGGCCTTGCCGCCCCCGCGCCCATCCCAGAAAGATGTCGCTGGAGGACTGCATCAGCCTTTGCCCCATGACGACGCGTTGCCCCTGCAGGGCGTAGCGGCTCTTGCCTGCATAGGGCTCGAGAACAGACCGGCGGGCTTCCTTGAATTGTAGTAGTAGGGGATGCCCTTCTTGGTCGGAAAACAGCCCCATGGAGCAGCGAGTTCCCACGCTGCCAATACCCACCACTTTAAGGGCATAGTCTTCCAGACGGAAGCGATCCAGCAGCACGCGTCGTTCGTCGGAAAGCGTCTGCCGGTATTCGGCCAGCCCCTCACGAATCCGTTCCTCGATGTCAGCGTCCGTGACGTGGTAGACAAGCGGTGGCTGGTCCACCAGGCGGAGTCGCCCGTCCACTTCCTCGGAAATTTTGGGAAAGAGGTGTTCGACGACACGTTGGCGGGCTTTCGCTGCGATTTGCTCCCGGAACTTCCTCGCTTTTTCATCGGGCGCCATCGCAATGAGGGTTTCCGCGTCCAGGCGCGCATACCAGACTTCCAGAGGGTCCATCCGGGAATACTCCCGCAGATGTTCCCGATACGCACGCACGCACTCCCGGACCGCTTTCCGGACTTCCGTATCGGACAATTTGTTGTCGCGTGCTGCAACCGCAAAACTGGCTGCCAGCCGTTTGAGATCCCATTCCCACGGTGCGGGCAGCGTTTCGTCAAAGTCGTTCAGGTCGAAGACCAGATTGCGCTCCGGCGTCGCAAACAAACCAAAATTCAGCAGGTGACAGTCCCCGCAGGCTTGAACCCGAATTCCTGTGCTTGGGGTGGTGGCGAGATCGTGCGCCATGAGTGCAGCGGAGCCGCGCAGGAACGTGAAAGGGCTACGGAGCATGCGGCCGTAGCGGATTGGTACCAGTTCCGGCAGTCGGTCCTGACTCGATGCTTCGAGAATCTCTACGGGATCCCGCCCACGGACTGGGGGAGTCCAGTCCGCGTGGCTGGTGCGCGAAACCTTTTCGCGCAATTCCTGACCGGCGGCGAGACGCTCTGCGCGGGTGCGAAATGCCGGGGCTTCCTTCTCTAACTCGGCGACTGCTGTCTTGGCCTTCTCTCGCGACATTTTTGCGTTCACCTTGACACTCCCTTCTCTTCAAAGTCTGCGTTACTGGCGCACCTTCTTCATGGCTTTGTCCCGCTCTGCCTGGGCGTCCACGATGAGCCGGTAGGCAGCGTAGTATTTGTAGATGTTCCGCACGTACGTAGTCGTCTCGATGCCGATCTTCTCGGCGACCAGGATCTCCACATTATTGAGCCACTGGTCGGGGTCCAGCCCGCGCTGTGCGGCCTCCTTGCGCATCTTGGCGATATTGGCGGGGCCGGCGTTGTAGCTGGCGAAGGCAAACAGCGCGCGGTTGTTCCCGCTGAAGTGGGCGTCGGGAAAGTAGCGGGTCATCAACTGGTCCATGTACTTCGCGCCGGCGTGGATGTTTGACTCCGTCACCGCGATGTTGCCCACGTTCAGGTCCTTGCCGGTCGCCGGCATGATCTGCATGATGCCGATGGCGCCGACTCGACTCTTCGCGTTCTGGTCAAGTTGCGATTCCTGGTAGCCCTGTGCCGCCAGCATCAGCGGATCGAAGCCATACTGCTTGCCGTACTTGTCGAACAGCGCCAGCGCCAGCTCGAAGCGCTTCAGCTCGGCGGCTTCCGTGTTATTGGTAATCTGCTTGACCCGCTTCAATGCCTGCTTGAGCCGATAGTCGATTACGCCCTGCTTTTTCGCATAGTTAACATAGAAATCGTTGGCAGCCTGCTTTAGTTGCGGGCTGTTCTTGCGGATGGCCCAGCCGATCAACCCTTCGGAACGTACTACCAGGTTGTCGTGCACCTTCACTTGCGGCAATATCTGGGCCCACATCGCGGCCTTCCAGTCATCGACCACCACAATCTGCAACAGGCCGGCATTGACCATCTCGAGCACGTCCTCGTCCTCGAGCGCGTCAGGCAATAGGGTTAGCTTGATCGGCGGTTTGCCGGCTGCGCGCAAACGCATGTCCAGCGCCGTGAGGCTCTCGTAATAGCTGGAGGCGCGCCGAACATGCACGGTCTTGCCGGCCAGGTCGTCCAGCGTGGCAAGTGCGGGCGACTTCGGGCCAGTGACGACCAGCTCGCGCACAGGCTTGCGATCCGCTGGCGCTACAAAGTCGGCCTGCTTTAATCGCTCCTCGGTGACAGTCAGGTTGCCGGCGGCGATATCGCCAACGCCGGCCACGAGGTCCGGCAGCAGTCGATCGCGCGTAGTGGGGATCATGATGATCGTGAGGGGCCGCTTGCCGAGGCGGTCAGCATAGGTCTTGTTCAGATAGCGCTCGAAGTCGCGCATCAGCTCTGCGGTCAGGCCACGCTCGCGGCCCTTGTCGTTGAAGTAAAGCGTGCGGCTGTAGGGTACGAGCACACGGATCGAGCGCCGTTCAAGCACGCCATCGAAGTCGCCTCGCCAAGGCGCATGTTTCAGGTTGAACTGGCCGTACGGGTGGGGAAGCGGCCGGAGCGGAGGCGCCTGCCGGCGATTGCGGTTCGGCGCCCTGGACACCCTGCAAGGCAAAGGCCAGCATGCACAGAAATCCAGCAGTGGTATGGAACAGCCGGGACACGTTCATGAAGAATAGCTCCGTGCGCATAGCGGCAACGCCCAGCCACGGTGGGCGCCGCCAGCCTTCCGTGACGGCCGTTGTGCGCGCGTCAGCCCTTCCGCGCCGGCCGTCAGTACCTTGAGTCTAGAACATGGCAATCACCGGTTTTGCACCAGTTGCCTGATCACGGGCACCGAAAACCTGATAGGTGAGGAGTTGCAAACACTCCACAGCTTTGCACAAGAAGTAGTTTTGGCACTTGCCGCGGGCGAGATCGATGCGGGGCAGCTGTGTGCAGCCGGGCCTTGACTCCGGCGTCACATAAATACCGTGGACTCTGCCGGTCGGCCGTCGCCAGGCCACGGCTGTCCCTGACCGACCCATGCCCGAGGCAACATTCGGGTCGTCCGCTTTTCGATCGTTGACCCCTACGAGCGTCCTCATTAAGCGACATCCGTCAGATGCTCAGCGATTGCCTCGGCTCCTTCCAAGTGCCTGATGGGGGCTTATCAACTCTGGATCCAGACCTCGACGCGAAGATCTTCGTAACGACAAGGATGGTGCCGCTCCGTCTACTCCCGAAGCGATCCGTCGGTCTGCATTGCAGAACATTCTAGATACATCAAGTGGTGATGTATGGGCGGCCAATGCTTCGAGTTGTCCGACGACTCCGGACATGCCCTTGAGTCTCTTGAACAGTATGCATCGAGCGACTAGGATGCTTTTTCCGAGCGCGAAGACAAGCGCTCACCAGCCAGAACCTCACGCCCGATGGAAGCGGCCTGCGCGAGCCAGACCGTATGCCACGGACGGTATTGAAGTCCCGTAGCACTATTAGACCAATAGCCTAGGAGACGACTGTGCTGAGTCATCATGAGTTCGCCGCTCTGGTACTGGTAAGCGGGTGTTGTTCCGAGCCAGCAGAGCTGGACGGTGCGGATGTGGAGGCGTTGCTCGCACATGAACTGGTAACGCTCGAGTCGCATGGACCGAATCGTACCCGACCTCAGATTACCGTCCGAGGCTGCGCATATCTCAAAGCTCTAGGTCGCGTTCGAGCTTAGACATTCCTAACTCGCCCAGCTCGTTGACGGGCGCATCGCGCTACCCCATGGAGATATTGACGTCTCCTTGGGCTTTCAAATCTGCGTCCGGAGCGAAGGCTCGCGACGCTGTAATCATCATTCATTCGATTCCCGCCCGAGCGTGCTGTCCTCGGGGAGCTCAAGGGGGCGGATCGCACTCAGGAGACACAAGATGACGCAGTGGACAACAGAGCAATGCACCAGGATGCAGATGGCGGGTCTTGAAGCCATGGCCGGACTAACTCGCAAGTTCTTTGAGGGCTTCGAAAGAGTGATGGAGTTGAACTTCCAAACAACGAAGGCAACCCTGGAGCAGGCACAGGACGGCGTAGTGAAAGCGCTGTCGGTCCAGAACCCGCGAGAATATGTCGACCTTCAAATTGAATCAATTCGTCTCGCCACCGACAGCGCGCAGAGATATTGGCGTCAAAGAGCTGACATTGTGGCGACCACGCGGGCCGAATTCGAACGGGTCGCCGAAGCCCAGTACACGATGGGAAAGGACCAGTTTCAGGGCCTCATTGAAGGCGTGGTGAACGGCGCAGCCTCAGACTCGACGTCGCCGTTGGCCGCCTGGCAGGAGGCTGTAAAGGCAACCACTACGCTTTATGAGTCGATGCAGTTGACGGCGAAGCAAGCTTTGGAAGTAGCCGAGAACAGTATCAATACGGCTACGGAAACGGCCTCGAATGGTGCGCCGCGTCGAACAGCACAGGCATCTCGCGCAACCGCAGGGTAGTTCGGCGTTTGCTCCCCGGTGACGCGAATACGTTGCCGGGGTGATGCCACCTCACGGGAATACCCGGAGGCGGTCAGCAACGCCGGGCCTCGTGTCGTCCATGTGGATGTACCAGTGCTTGGAGGACCTTACCGGGGCAAACATTGCTATCCGTGGCGGACAGTGTCTGCAGTGAGATGTGGCAGTCTGCCAGGTTTAATGAGGGGGTGGTCAAAAATCGCTTGTGTGCCTGAATGACGATTGAAGTGGATAGGCCACTGATTGCGTAGCAAAAGTTGCTGCAGAGGAATATGCTCCCAGCAATGGCACAGATACTGCCTAAACTAAATAAAAGAGCAGGTTCCTCCTACGGGTATCGAGATGCTGATAGTCACGGCATTGGTCTTTGCGCTCATCTTCCGCGCCATCTTCCTTCAGGTGAATGTTGCGCACTCAGCGCTGATTCGCCGCGAGGCGAAGGGCATGCTCAGTTACGAGGTGCGACGGCGTGTCTGCATGGAAGTCGTCCCCTCGTATGTTTCCGAGTATCCCGTACCCAGGGAGGTACGCACCCTCGTACTTCGATGTGCCGGCGTAGTGCTGTGGCGCAAGATATCCAGCATTGCGTTGCCCGACGAGGCTTGCGCACACCTTGGCGATATCTCCGTCCAGGAGTTTGATGCCTGCTTCCCACCATGGTTGCAGCTAGGCCAGGATGACCGAGTACATGCTCACGTTTGACTAGGGTATGTCGTGCCCATCCCACTGCGCAGGCTGCAGTTGGACGACGTGGCACAAGAGGCCAATTGCTGCAAGGAGCGTCCCATTTTTCGCTCCTCCTTCACCGCTCTCGTTGCGCCCCATCGATAGCAGGGCGAGTGAAATTAGTTTCCCTTGCATCAGAATTAAGAAAGGCTGTATGTGATGACGCACGTTGGTAACTCAATTGAGTGATATCAAGTCAATTCTCTTAAGGCATATTTCGACGATGGGAACGAGGGGGTGACAGCTACAGCGCGGGGTCGATTTGTTGTGCGCACGAGTCAGCGCTGGAAAGGGTATGGTCTGGGCGGGCGCACGTTGTGAATGCGAGATGTCCTTGATGTGGAGTGTGGGCGTCGGATGTAAAGAGACGAAGAATGCCAAAGGATGTACGAATTCGCGCCGCCAGGTCGGCAGACATGCAAGCGATCTCGACGGTGTTCCGTTCCTGCGGCATGCCTGATGGCGATATAGACCCCTCAGCCCGCCTTTACAGTCTGGCTATCGCGGGCGAACAGGTAATCGGCTGTGCGTGCGCTGAAATCCTTGGTGAGAGGGTCGTCATTCATGCCGTTGCGGTTCTAGCAGAGTGTCGTGGCCACCAGGTTGGCACCCACCTTGTCAGGGCTATCTTGATGCGCGCCCGCGCACATGGCTGCCTCAAGGCTGCAGTTCTCACATCTGAACATCCCGAGTTCTATGCTCGCTTTGGGTTCGCGCTCACCTCGTCGGCCGACCTGCCGCAGGAAATCCAGCTATCGAAGGAATTCCTTCGCCGATTTGGTGCAGGAGCGCATTACATGTGCCGTCGTCTCGATTGAGGCCTTGGTGGCGGCACAGTCCGGATTCAACAGCCATTGTGCTTCATGGCCGGCAGGCGCCTGACTAATCCCGAGATCCGCTACGCCGGCGCCAGCCGGCAGTAGCCGACCCTTTATAGATAGACCGTCCGCACGCATAGATTCCCCCGTTATGGCTCGCTCTCTCCAGTAAGGGTTTTCATCAGTGCGCACCGTGTTGACCATTTAGTCTAGACGAAATAGTCTATAGGCGTGATTGGCGCATTTCCCGCAGGCTGCACCAACGTGAGCGGGGACGCCGTCGCTGTAGTGCATCCATACGGCGTGAGCGAGCAGCGCCTGACGGACCATGCACTCATCGAAGTCAAGCGGTGCGGCGCCACGCGGGTCGCCGTGAAGATATGCGTCGGGCGGTGGCATGGGCGCTGCGGGCGTCATCGAGGCGCTTAGCGGCGTCCCGCCAACTACACAACCACTGGAGTCCATATGATCGTCGTCCTGGCCAGATTGGCCATTCATCCGACCTCGACACAGCAGTTTCTCGATACCGCCGGGCAACTGGTTCTGGCGTCGCGCCAGGAGCCCGGCTGCCTCGGTTACGAACTGCTCGTCGAGGGCGAAGGTCGCTACGCGTTCCTTGAACGCTACCGTGACCCGGAAGCCGCACAGGCGCACCGCAAGACCGACCACTTCCGAACACTCGGCCGCGCGATGGGGCCATTCATTGACGGCCCGCTGCAAGTCATCCAGCTCAGCGGCATCGACGAGCGCGCGGAAGCCGGGGCATGAAGACCTACCAATGCCTCGCCGAACTTGAATCCATGCGGGGGCAGATTGAGATGGAGGGCGCTGCCAAGCCCGTTTGCATGGCGGAATCCGTTTCCCATCTCTACACACACACCCACGTCGCAGCCTGAGGCCGCGAATCAACACATCTCAAAGGACCTAAGGATGGCAAGCATCAAGCAAGCGCTCGACCTGAGTGGCAAGACAGCACTGATCACTGGCGGCTCGCGGGGCCTCGGACTGCAGATCGCGGAGGTGCTCGGAGAGCAGGGCGCGCACGTGATCCTGAGCGCGCGCAAGGCGGAGGAGTTGGAGAAGGCGCAGATGCATCTGAGCGGAATGGGCATCAAGGCCGACTGGTTCGCCGCCGACAGCCAGAAGAGCGATGAGATCGACCGGTTGGTGGAGCAGGCGCTTTCCAGGAGCAGTCGCATCGACATCCTGATCAACAACGCGGGAGCAACCTGGGGCGCAAAGACCGAAGACCATTCGCTCGACGCCTGGGACAAGCTGATGAACCTGAACGTGCGTTCGATCTTCTATCTGACCCAGCAGATCGGCAAGCTTTCGATGATTCCGAATGGCGGCGGAAAGATCCTCAATATCGCGTCGATTGCGGGCCTGCGCGGCAACCATCCCCATTCGATCCCCACGCTTGCCTACAACACCAGCAAGGCCGCGGTGGTCAACATGACGCGGGCGCTGGCCAGCGAATGGGGCAAGTACGGCATCAACGTCAATGCGCTGGCGCCGGGCTACTTTCTTTCGAAGATGACCAAGGGCGTTATCGAGAGCGTGGGCCTCGACAAGATGACGGCCGACGTGCCGCTGGGCCGCATCGGCGATGAGGACGATCTCAAGGGCGCGGCGCTGCTGTTCTGCAGCGCGGCTGGCAAGCACATCACCGGCCAGATCCTGGCGGTCGATGGCGGCGTGATGGCAATGTAAGCCCGAGCCGAACAAACTTTCATTCTCCAAAGACGCAAGGAAGACATCATGAACAGCTCCAGCAACAACAACGACGCCGGCTCGGTGTCGATCCGGATCGACGGCCACGTGTGCACCATCACCGTGGACAACCAGGCCAAGAAGAACGCCTATACGCCGGCCATGCTGGACCAGTTGGCCGAACATCTCACCACCTATGAAGAGAACGACGAACTCTGGGTCGCGATCCTGTGCGCCGCAGGCGACCACACCACCGCCGGTCTCGACATGCCACGCTTTTTCGGCCCCACGGCCGAGCCGAACAAGCGCAGGCCGGGCCTCGTGGATCCGTTTTCCCTCGAGCGTCGCTGCACAAAGCCCGTGATCGCGGTGGTGCAGGGCATGACCTTCACCATCGGCATCGAGATGATGCTGGGGGCCGATATCGTGATTGCCGCCGACAACGCACGTTTCCACCAGCTCGAATCGCGCCGCGGCATTGCACCACTGGGCGGCGCGCATTTCCGCTACCTGACGCGCACCGGTTGGGGCAATGCGATGTACCACTTGTTCATGTGCGAGGAATTCAATGCGGCTCGCGCACTGGAGCTGGGTTTTGTGCAGGAAGTGCATCCTGTGGGCCGCCATCTGGAGCGAGCCAGGGAGATTGCCGCGGTCATTTGCGAATGCGCGCCCATTGGCTTGCGCGCCACCAAGAAGGCGGCGCTGAAGTATATCGAGGCCGCGGAGAAGGCCGCCATCGATTGCATTCCCGAGATCAAGGAGACCGTCTTCGCCACTGAAGACTTCAAGGAAGGTATCCAGTCGTTCGTCGAGCGCCGCTCGGCGAGGTTCCAGGGACGCTGACGATAGTCCGGCATGCAGGACTGCATGCCGGGTAGGAGTTCACATGAAAGCACTGCAGTTGAATGCGTTCGGCGACCCGGTCGAGTCGATCGGCCTGGTCGAGCTCCCGGAGCCCGACGGGCCGGGTGATGGCGAAGCCTTGGTCCAACTGGAATACGCGCCGATTCATCCGTCAGAACTGCTGATGGTTCGTGGCATGTATGGCGTGCGTCCGGCGTTGCCGTTTGGTTTGGGCCAGGAGGGCGTCGGCATCGTTCTCTCGGTCGGCAGCGGCGTGCGCAACATCGCGGTCGGCGACCGCGTGTCCATGCCGTTGGACAGCGCAACGTGGCGAGAACGGGTGGTGCTGCCCGCCGGGGGCCTGGTTGCCGTTCCCATCGATGCCGACCCACGGCAACTCGCCATGCTGCGCTCGAATCCGCCGACGGCGGCTCTTCTGCTGAGCCAGTACGTCGACCTGCAGCCGGGCGAGTGGGTGATTCAGAATGCGGGGAATTCGGGCGTCGGCCGCTGTGTGAGCGCATTCGCCAGAGAGCGCGGACTGAAGGTGGTGAGCGTGGTCCGGCGTCCGGAACTTGTGGCCGAACTGACGGCGGCAGGCGCGGATGCCGTTGTGGTCGATCAGCCCAGACTGAGCAAGGCAGTGGCCGAAGCGACCGGTGGCGCGAAGCTTCGGCTTGCCCTTGACGGCGTGGGCGGCGAATCAACGGCTTCGATCGCGTCGTGCCTGGCGCCGGAGGGCACGGTGGTCGCATATTCGGGCATCAGCGGAAAGCTGGCACAGATCAGTCCGCTGAACGTGATCTTCCGCGACGTGAGCTTGCGGGGATTCTGGCTGGAGCATCCGAAGTTTCAGGGCCATGCGCTGATCGGGCCGGCTGTCGCGCTGGCCGCGCGCCTGATTGCCGAGGGCAAGCTGCACACGCCTATCGTCGCCGAGTTCAACCTGGATGAGGCCAAGCTTGCGTTGGCGCGGGCGCAGTCGGGTGGCAAGGTGCTGTTCCGGATCCATCCGAGCACCTGAGCAGGCCTTCAGCGCTGAACTCAGAGCGTATTCGGGCACGCTCTGGGTTCGGCGCGCGTGGATGCCTTGCAGAAGTCAATTTGAAGCTACCAGCGGCTACTTCAAAAAGATATCGGAAAACCGAAGGCCAGCACGACGTGACCGGGCGGCAGCAAGGCTGCGCTCACTTGCCGGCGGTCGTGCGAGACGAAGTGCCGTACTTTGCGCTCAGCAGCTTGGGCAGACTAGCGCGTACCGCCGTAAGGCTCTCGTGGTTGCGCCCGGCCAGGGCGACCACGAGACTGCCCTGAATCAGCGAGAGCAGCAGAAAAGCCTGCTGCCCTGCGGGCATGTCGGTGCGTATCGAGCCGTCGCGATGGCCTTCCTGCATGAGCTTCGCGAGGCCGGCGCGCCAACCGTTCAGCGAATCGGCGAGGATGGCACTGAACACATCCGAACTGGGGGCCAACTCGGTCGAGAATTTTCCGACCAGGCACCCTACCTTGTGTTCGGAGCGCTCGAAGCGCTCGACAAACGCGTCGTAGTAGGCAATGACCTTCTGATAGGCAGTCAGGTCTTCTCTCGAAGCGAACTTGTTCAGCAACGCCATTTGCCTCGCCGAATATTCGGCGATCACCGCCTTGGCGAACTCGTCCTTCGAGCCGAAGTGGTGATAGAACGAGCCCTTCGGTGCCTCGGCCGCGGCCAGCAGGTCGTCCACGGTCGTGCCGTGAAATCCCATGGCGTAGAAGCGGCGCAAACCTTCCTTCAGCAGCCGCTCTCGATGCGAAGGCGCGGGTGACTTGACTGTAGCGTTCATTGCATTCTCCGAGGTCGATTCGAGCCGGGCAATCCCCTTCGTTGGACCATTTCGTCCAGATTTTATCACCTTCATCGCAGGGCGCATTCACCCCGCTACGGGTTTGTCCTCTCTCTCAAGTCGTTGACGATCTAGTCTAGACGCAATAGTCTAATCACATTGAGAAATCGATTCATCACCGGATTACCCCACCGACAGACGGCATGCAAGATGCCAGCCCGGCCCTGTCATGGCCAGGAGCGCAGCAGCTTCGTGCGTCTGGAGCGCGACCTTAACTCGAACGCGAATGCGCGACACAAAGGAGCTATCCATGCCCCCTGCAATGCCAGACTACTGGACCCCCGACCTCCTGTTGAGCGAAGACGACGTCGTACGCTATGAGCGCGTTCCGCTTGCGGATCGCAACCTGCCGGCCTCCACCTACGAAATGCTGATGGATGGCTGCGCCATCGACCCGTCGAAGATTGCCATTCGCTACTTTACCGACGGCGCGCGTCCCCTCGAGACCGAGCGGCAGGTGACCTATGCCGAGTTGCGCGCCAAGGTCCACCAGACGGCAAATCTGCTAGGCGACCTTGGCGTCGGCAAGGACGATGTCGTTTCGGTGCTGATGCCAGCGACTCCGGAATCGCAGTTCGTCCTGTGGGGCGCTCAGGCCGCCGGGATCGTCAATCCGGTCAATTGGATGCTGGAGGCGGACATCCTCGTCCAGATGTTCCGCTCGGCCGGGACCAAGGTACTGGTTGCGTTTGGTGGCGACGAGCACGCCGAGATCTGGGCCAAGGCCGAGGCCATAGCGCGCGACCTTCCATCGCTGGCGGCGGTAGTTCGCGTCGGCGGAGCTGGTCCGGCGAAGGTCGCGGGCGTGCCCGTCATTGATTTCGCCGAAGCCGTCGAGCGCTATCCCTCCGATCGCCTGGTCTCTGGGCGGATCTTCTCGTCTGACGACACCGCCTCGCTCTTCCACACCGGCGGCACGACCGGCGCGCCTAAACTGGCACGCAACCTGCACCGCAACCAGGTGTTCTGGGTGTGGGCGTCGCAGCGCATGTTGGGATTCGACTCCACCGAGGTGCAAGTGGTCGGTGTCCCCGTTTTCCACGTCGCCGGCGCGGTGACCGCCTGTTTCAGCCCGCTGGCGAGGGGGGCGACAGTCGTGTTGATGACGTCAGCCGGATTCCGCCATCCGTCCGTGCGTCCGAACCTCTGGCGCATCGTTGAGGCCTTTCGCGCCAACATGCTGACCGTCGTGCCGACGTTGGTGAATCAGTTGCTGTCGATTCCGCTGGATGGCGCCGACATCTCGACCTTGGCCTATGTCGCGTCGTCGACCGCGCCCCTGTCGACTACCGTCGCCGACGCCTTTCATCGCATGACCGGCCACCGCATTCGTGAAAGCTGGGGCATGACCGAAACCACGGCGGTCAACTGCATCACGCCCCGGGCCGGACAGGTCAAGGTTGGGAGCTCGGGCATACGCCTGCCGTACCAGCAGGTCCGCGTGGTGGTGCCGGACGGCACCGGAAACGTGGCGCGGGACTGTCCGCGTGGAGAGCCGGGCTTCGTTGTCGTGCGGGGGCCTTCGGTGTTCCCTGGCTACCTTGGCCAGGAGCAGGCTGCCCGCTGGTTCGATGGCGACTGGTTGGACACCGGCGACCTCGGTTACTTCGACGCGGACGGCTGGCTGTGGATTACTGGCCGCTCCAAGGACCTGATCATCCGCGGCGGACACAACATCGATCCGAAGATGGTGGAGGAGGTGCTGTTCGGCCATCCGGCGATCCAGGACGCCGCCGTGGTCGGTGCGCCCGATACGCACGCCGGTGAGGTGCCGGTCGCCTATGTGGTGCTGAAGCCGGGAGCGAGCGCCTCGGCAGATAGCGTTCTACGGTACGCCGCCGAGCACATGCAAGAACGCGCGGCCATTCCAAAACACTGTTTCGTGCTGCCAGAAATGCCGAAGACATCGGTCGGCAAGATTCAGAAGAACCTGCTGCGCGTCGACGCCATTGAGCGGACGTTCCGTGCCGCGCTCGACGGCATTGGCCGAAGCGCAGAGGTGCAGGCCACCGACCGGGGCAGCCGCGGCTTCTTCGTGGAGATCCGGGTGCCGACACTTGATGCCGACGACGATGCGGCCCTGAACGGCGCGCTGCGCTCCTTCACGATTCCCTATGCGGTCCGACCTATCGAAGGAGCCTGACACATGAGCCGCGGAACAGCAGGCAAGCGGTTGCTCGCCAGCGTCGCCTTGGCAGAGGTCGCCCGCGACATCGGCTATCGCCGGGCTGACGCCTGACCGGCCAACGTCCGGCCATCGATCGCATTCATCAAAAAGGAACTACCGTGTCTACAAACTACAAGGCGCCCGTCGACGACTACGTGTTTCTGTTGCACGACGTGCTCGCGCCCACCGCGCCACACGCGCTGGAAAGCATGGCGCGGGACGACACGCGGCAGGTGCTCGAACAGGCTGCGCGCTTCTTTGAAAAGGTCTGGGCACCCCTGGACGGCCCCGGGGACGAAGAAGGTTGCCACTTCGACAATGGCGCGGTCAGAACGCCGTCCGGCTACCGGGCCGGATACGCCGCGCTGTGCGAGGCAGGCTGGAACCGAGTTTCGGTCCCGGAGGAATCTGGTGGAGCGGGCCTGCCGGAAGTGATCGGTCGGGCCGTGGGTGAGTTCTCCACGTCGGCCTGCAACGCACTCGGCCTCTATGCGGCGCTGACCGCTGAAGCGCATGCGACGCTCCGCCGTACCGGCGAGCCATGGATGCTGGAGCACATCGTCCCGGCGATGGTGGCGGGCCGCTGGGCCGGCACGATGTGCCTGACCGAACCGCATTGCGGGACCGACCTGCGGCTGATGAAGACGCGTGCGGTGCCGCAGCCTGACGGTAGCTGGCGCCTCAGCGGCACCAAGATCTTCATTTCCGGCGGCGACCAGGATCTGACCGAGAACGTCGTCCACCTCGTGCTGGCGAAGGTCCCGGGCGAGGATGGACGTATCAGCGACGATCTGTCGACGGTGCGGCTTTTCCTGGTACCCAAACGTGTGGTGGACCCCGATAGCGGCATGCTGGGCGGATCGAACGGCGTTGTCGTGGCCGGGATCGAGCACAAGATGGGCCTGAAGGGTAGCGCGACCTGCACGTTGTCATTCGAGCATGCACTGGCCTATCCGCTGCGGGAATCGAGCCAGCCGGGCGGCGCGAATCGCAAGTCGTCGGCTGGCATGAGCGGCATGTTCGACATGATGAATTTGGCGCGCCTCGGCACCGGGATGCAGGCACTGTCGTCGGCAAGCCGCGCCTACGGTCACGCGGCCAACTATGCCCGCGAACGGCTGGCCGGCCGGGCCGCCAAGGCGGAGGATCGCACAGGTGGCACGGCCGACCCGATCGTGGTTCACCCAGACGTGCGCCGGCTGCTGCTGAAGCAGGCGTCCTTCATCGAAGCCGCCCGTGCCCTCGCGCTTCACGTGACGGCACTGCTCGGCGAGCCTGACGAAGCGCTGCGCGCCAAGCGGAACGTGATCGGCAGCCTGCTGACGCCGGTCGTCAAGGCGTTCTTCAGTGATCGCTCGTTCGAGTCGGCCAACGACGCGATGCAGTTGATGGGCGGACACGGCTATATCCGCGACAACGGCGTCGAGCAGCTCGTGCGCGACTGTCGCATCTTCCAGCTCTATGAGGGCGCAAATGGCGTCCAGGGGCTCGATCTCGTTCTACGCAAACTGCCGGCGGGAGGTGGCCAGGCGATCAGAGACTTCCTCGAACTTGTCGAACAGACGGCCGAAGAGGCGCTGTCCTATAAGGACATGCGCGCGCATGGGGAGACCCTCAGGCGATCAACCGATGCCATCAGAAGCTGTGTGGGCTGGTTTGCCGATCCGTCCAGGGACGCGTACGACGCTGGCGGCTCGTCCCACGACTTTCTCACGATGGTCGGGATCGTTGCTTGTGGATGGATGTGGGCCCGAATGGGTATTGCCGCGGCATCCAAATTGGTACAGACGGAAGACGCAACGTTCCGGGAGCGAAAGATGGCGTTGTGTCGCTACTGGTTTGAACGCGAAGTGCCGCTGGTATTCGCACTGAGCAACCGGGTAAAGACTGGTGCGGCATGCCTGATGGACCTGCCCGCCGAGCTCTTCTGATTATTTCAACAAAGAGAACACCATGAAAACACAGATCACCGAACTCTTTGGAATCGAGCACCCGATTATCCAGGGCGGGATGCACTACGTTGGTTTCGCCGAACTCGCGGCTGCAGTCTCGAACGCCGGTGGGCTTGGAATCATCACCGCGTTGACCCAGCCTACGCCGGAGGCGCTTGCGAGCGAGATTCGACAGGCACGCGAAAGGACAGACAAGCCTATTGGTGTCAATCTGACGTTCCTTCCCGCGCGCAATCCACCCGATTACCCGGGGTATATCCGCGCAATCATCGATGGCGGTATCAAGATCGTCGAAACGGCAGGCAACAACCCCCAGAAGTGGCTGCCCACGCTCCACGAGGCTGGCATCAAGGTCATCCACAAATGTACCTCGGTACGTCATGCGCTTAAGGCCGAAAGTATCGGATGCGATGCCGTCAGCGTGGACGGCTTCGAGTGTGGCGGGCACCCAGGTGAGGACGATGTGCCGAACTTCATTCTTCTTCCCCGTGCGGCAGACGAGCTCAAGGTGCCATTCGTAGCCTCCGGCGGCATGGCTGACGGTCGCTCGTTGGTGGCGGCGCTGGCATTGGGCGCTGCGGGCATCAACATGGGAACCCGATTCGTGGCGACGAAAGACGCGCCGGTTCATCAGAACGTCAAGGACGCAATCGTTGCTGCAACGGAGCTGGACACTCGCCTGGTGATGCGCCCCCTCCGAAATACGGAGCGGGTGTTGACCAACGTCGGCGTAGAACGGTTGCTCGAGAAGGAACAACGACTGGGTTCGGACATTACGTTCGAGGACATCGTGGAAGAGGTCGGTGGCGTCTACCCCCGGGTCATGAAAGGAGGAGAAATGGACGCAGGCGCATGGTCGTGCGGCATGGTCGCCGGTCTGATCAACGACGTACCGTCGGTCAAAGACCTGATCGACAGAATCATCCGGGAAGCCGAAGAGATCATCGAGGCTCGCTTGCTCGGTATGTCGCGGGCCGCGTAGTTCATCCCTTTTCCTGGTTCCAATGATCAAGAATCTCGAACGCGAATAATCGCGGCAGACCGAGAGGATCTATGGGGGATACGACCTGATGGAGAAATCTCTGATAAGTAGCACCGGGTCACGGTTTGGCCACGATGCATCTATCGGCTTTGGGGGCGAGGAGGGAAGGGGGATCGGAGCGGTCGTACTCGATGCGTCAATGCAGGCTGCCATGCATGGCGCAGTTCCCGTATCGGTCTCTGTTCAGCTTGCATCGTCGCTTCTGCCAGGCGTGCCTGTGGAGGTCGTCCCCGCGTTGATTCACGGGAATGCGGGATTGCAGTTCTGGAAGCTGGAACTCATTCAAGAGGGCGATCCTATGGGCTTCGCCTCGGTTGTATTGGAGTGCCTGGATCCCTCAATCTCTTACGTGCCGTGGGGGAAAGGATGCGAGGTCCCGAGCAGGTCAATTTGTGTAGCCGAGAGTGATTCGATTCTCGAGGTGACGAGGGCTTGCGAGGTCCTCGAAGACGATTCGCTGGACGTGGCCGGAAGCCAGCCCACCTGGATGTTCATCCGCTATCACGCCCGGGCGAATGCCGTAATGGATTTCACCTCGCTGAACCGTGTAGTGAAGACAGTCGAAAGGGGGATTTGCACCACTGTGGAGGTAGAAGTCCTGGTCGATCAAGAAGTCGTGGCCACGGCAACCTCGGTGTATTTCAAGCGTGTGGGTGACTAACGGCAGACCGACGATTTTCCTGCACGCCGGTACTCGACAGGGTCACGGGCAGGCGGGCCTGAACGGTGGGTCTGTCCATTTTCGTCTTGCCGAAAGGCCGTGCTCACAGGAATGATGAGCACGGCTCGCAAGGATGGCGATCCTGAACACCGGGATGGTGGAGCAATTACCAGTTCTCCATCCATGGCCGCAGGTCAAGCTCAAAGGTCCATGCGTCCCGTGGTTGTGTGTGAAGGTACCAATAATTGTTGGCAATGTGCTCGGGATTCAGGATCCCGTCCTGTTCCTTCAACGCATAGCGGTCCGGGAAGTTCGTGCGAATGAACTCCGTATCAATGGCGCCATCCACAACAACATGCGCTACATGGATGTTCTTCGGTCCGAGTTCTCGAGCCATGCTCTGGGCAAGTGCACGCAAAGCGTGCTTGGCTCCTGAGAATGCTGAAAAATTTGCCTTGCCACGGAGCCCTGCGGTGGCTCCGGTAAATATGATGGTCCCGCGTTCGCGCTGGACCATGCGTCTGGCGACCTCCCTGGCGTTCAGGAAGCCCGAGAAACATGCCATTTCCCAAATCTTGAAGTATTTTCGCGCGGTCTCCTCGAGGACAGGGCTGGGCACATTGGCTCCAATATTGAAGACCAGTACCTCGATGGGCCCAATTTCGGCCTCGATCTTTTCGATGAGTGCGGCTACCTCCTCCTCCTTGCGCGCATCGGTGCCAAATGCATAGGCAGTACCTCCCGCTTCCCGGATAGCTTGCACCAATGGCTCAAGTTTGTCCGCCGACCGGCGTGTTACGCAGGCAATCATGCCCTCCGCAGCAAATTTCTTGGCGATTGCTCCTCCAGTCGAATCGCCTGCACCCACTACAAG
>FTCV01002689.1_pt1 | contig 18181 bp, 18 predicted proteins | sample 1639691 | NCBI WGS metagenome assembly FTCV01 (sample SAMEA3914864, study PRJEB12502) | metagenome | biome: forest; material: soil | place: USA | collected 2012-03-12 | depth 0.3 m
GGACAAAAAAGCAGCACGCGCTGAGGCGTGCTGCTTGGATAGGGACCGGTATTGTAGCTTAGGAGACGAGGCCTACGGCTTGTAGTATTTGCCAAGGATCTCCAGCACTTTGTCGCGGAGTTCGTCGCCTTCGACGGGGCCGTTGTGTCTCCAGAGGATGTCGCCGTTGGGGCCGACCAGAATGGAGTGGGGGATTGCGCCCGGCCATTCGGGGTCGAGGGCTTTCATCAGATCCTCCAGTTTAGCGCCCTTGAAGATGTAGCTGTTGGTCGTGCGATCCTCGCTCTTCATCGCGGCCTTGGCGCGGCTGGACGCGCCAGCACCGCGCTTTTCAAGGAAGGCTTTCACTTTCGCCACGTCCTCGAGGTCATCGGCGCTGATCGAGATGAATTCGAAATCGCGCATGTCGAAGCGGCGGGCGGTTGCGACGAGCTCAGGGAACTCGGCGACACAGGGACCGCACCACGTGGCCCAGACATTGAAGAGGCGAAGTTTGTGCGTGCCATTCTTGCGCAGGGCGGCAGCGCCATCCGGGTCGATCGGGACGACGTCCACCGGTGTTTTGTCCCATTTCTCGGTCTGCACCGCGATGTGGTCCTTTTTGGTGATCCACTTGGTTGAGCAACCGTGCGGTTTCGTCACCTCGATTGGAACTGGCTTGCCGGCGAGAAGGGCTTCGACGGCGTTGCGGGCGTCCTGGGATTTTACCGTGGCCGGGTCTTCGTAATGAGAGTCGTCGAACTGTCCCTTGTAACGCAGCTTGCGCTCGGCATCGAAGAGGAAGACGTGAGGCGTCGCCAGGCAGCCGTAGGCTTTGGCTACGGCCTGGGTTTCGCCATCGTAGAGGTACGGGAAATTGAAGCCGACTTCGGCGGCATATTTCTTCATGTCCTCGAAGCCGTCGTTGTACTTCGAGTAGCCAAGTTCATCGACGCTGAGGCCATCCGGGCTATTGGGATTGATGGCCACGAGCGCGAAGCTTTGGCCCTTCATGTCGTCCACCAGCTTTTTGATCCGAGCCTCGGCGGCGTGGGAATCCGGACAGTGATTGGAGATGAAAGCCACCATGAGCAGCTTCGCGTCCTTGAATTCCGCAAGCGTGTGAGTCTTGCCGTCGATGCCCTGCAGCGAGAAGTCAGGGGCGGCGTCGCCGATTTGAAGATTGTGCGGTTCGCTGACTACGGCATGCTTTTCTGCCGTCGGGGCTGTGGCTGGAGCATCCGCCGCAAAGCCTGGCGTGAGCGCGGCGAGGAAAAGAAACGGGAGGGTCTGCAGGAGCTTCATGGCGGTCAAAAATAGAAAATCGGTCTGCAGAGCGATCCTTAGCCGGGATGCTGCCGCCATCAAGGGGCGAAGTGAATCTGTCGCCGGATGGGCTACCTGTGCCTGAGGTGGATGGCCTGGTAAGGATCGAATGCTGCGAAGAGAAATCCGAGCAGAATGCCGGCGATCAGGATGAGGCCCAATATTCTGGCGAGGCGGCAGGAAAAGATGCCGTGGTCCTTGCGTACTGTGTACAGCGACCAGGCGGTCCAGACGGTCGGAATGGTCAGCAGCGCAAGGCCGTGCTGCTTCAAGAAGACGGCCAAAGGATTCCAGTGTAGAAGCGGTGCGTCTGGATAGCCTGCAAATTTCAGTACAATGCCAACAGCGAGGTAGCCCGCGATGATCAGAAAAGACTGGAGTAGCGCAATGATGGACGTTGTCCGATGCATCGTAATGGCAATGGGACTGGCTGGGACTCCTCGGTAGACTTACCGCTCCCAGCAATTTACCCTCAAGCCACGTGCAAGTGGATCTCCTGCACGCGGCGAAGGGTGAGTCAGTTAAAACTTAGCGAAAGGGCTAAGCAGAAAGGCTCCGAGCAGGATCCGGTAGATCGCGAACGGCACGAAGCCATGACGGCGGACCCAGTGCATGAACCAGGCAACGACGCCGAGCGCTACGATGAAGGAAACCACGAAGCCGATGCCAAGGACGGTCCAGTTGTGTGCATCCATCACGATCGGGACGATCGTTTCGCCGGGTACAGGCTTGGGATGGAGCGTCTTCAGAAGCTGATATCCAGTGGCCACGATCATCGTCGGCATGGACAGGAAGAAGGAAAACTCGAGAGCTGATTCGCGGGACATTCCGGCGACCTGGCCTGCGGCAATTGTGCTCATCGAGCGGGACGTGCCCGGGAAGACGGCGGAAAGGATCTGGCAGGCGCCGATCCAGATGGCCTGTCCGAGGCCCATTTCTTCCATGTGGTTGATCTTTGGATTCCGGCACGAAGCATCGACAACCCACATGACAATGCCGCCAATGAGCAGCGCCCAGGCCATCACATAAAGGCTCTCGAGGTTGTGGCTGATCAGCTTCGTCAAAAGAAACGACGGACCAGCGGTTACGATGAAGGCGATGATTGTCAGGCTCAACGGATGAGTGAGAATCGTACGGTCGCCGCGCTCTCCTTTTGGAAAGGTGCTGAGGAAATTTGCAATCCGTGCCCTGAAATAGACGGGCAGCGCGAGAATGGCGCCCAACTGGATGACCACGGAATACATTTTCCAGTAGCCATCTTGCAGGCTGATGTTCAGCAGCCATTCGCTGATGCGCAGATGTGCTGTCGAACTGACTGGAAGGAATTCTGTGAGCCCCTCGACGATACCGAGGATGACGGAAAGGAGATGGTCGTTCACGAAAAAATCGGGTGGTTCGTGGATCGTTAAATCGCGTTGTCGCCGCGTTCTTCCGTGCGGATGCGGACGGCGTCTTCGATCGGAAGAACGAAGACCTTTCCATCGCCGATCTTACCAGTCTTGGCCGCAGCCACGATGGCATCGACAGCCTTCTGCACGCGATCGTCGGGGAGGATGACTTCGAATTTCACTTTCGGGAGGAAATCGACCGTATATTCGCTGCCGCGATAGATCTCCGTGTGACCTTTCTGGCGGCCGAAGCCTTTCACTTCACTGACCGTCATACCTTCAACGCCGATTTCCGTCAGCGCCTCCTTCACGTCCTCCATTTTAAAGGGTTTGATGATGGCTTCGATTTTTTTCATGGGCGTCTCTTGCTAGCGGTCTGAGGTGAAATGGCAAGCCTACACCTGACGCCGGCCTGAAAGTGCGCGGCTGAGGGTCAGTTCATCGGCAAATTCAAGCCCGCCACCTGCCGGCAAACCCTGCGCGATGCGTGTGATTTGCACCGGGAGATCACGCAGGAGACTGGCGAGGTAGTTGGAGGTCGCTTCGCCTTCCACATCGGCTCCAAGGGCGAGAATGACTTCGGCAGGTTGTTCGGTCTTGATGCGTTCGACCAGGGCATCGATGCGCAGATCGTCAGGGCCAATGTGATCGAGTGGCGAAATGCGCCCACCGAGTGCGTGGTACAGCCCGCGGAATGCACCCGAACGTTCGAGCGGGAGGATATCAGTCGGCTGCTCGACCACGCAGATCTGGGTGCTGTCGCGATCGGAATCGGCGCAGATCTCGCAGAGCGTTCCCGAGGAAAAGAAGCCGCACTTTGGGCAGGGATGGATCTGGGCGGTAACCTCGCTAATGGAACGGGCGATTTCCTGCGGCCGGGCATCGCGGGTTTGCACCATCCAGAGGGCGATCCGCTCGGCGCTGCGTGGTCCCACTCCTGGCATGCGCTTCAATTCCCGGATCAGGGACTTCAGGCTCTCAGGATAGTCTGCGCTTTTCATGGAATGACGGAAGATGGAGCGACGAGAGCTTGAGAGTCAGCGGATTGTTCTCCGTGAAAATCGAACCTGACGGCGGGATTGGGCGCGAATCGCTAGCGCTGCGGCTCTGCATGCGCCGAGCATCGAGCTCAAATCCGGGCTACGCTCCAGTCGAGAGCCGGTGCGCCTTCGCGCAACTGCTCGACGCGGCGGATGTAAAATTCCAGCGGGGCATCAGGCACGCTCGCGTTGTAGAGTTCCTCGAAGTGGAAAAGGGCTTCATCCCATTGTTCCTGACGGAAGAGCAGGACGGCTTTCCAGAAAGAGTCGCGCCGGGAGGCCATTTCATCGGAGAGCATCCCCCTGCGGGCGAGCAGTTCGTACACTTCCTCGCGGGTGCGATCTTCCGGGTGATGCTGGACCAATTCCATCGGGCGGACTTCGACAGATTCCTCAGCCAACTGGTAGGCATAGGAGCCGAGAAGAATGCGTGAGCCGTAGGCGAGATTTGCCCCGCAGAGGCGGCGAGCCCATTCCACTGGCTCACCAGCAACACTGAAAGCGCCCAGGCGGTGGGAACCGTAGGTGGCGACGACCATTTCCCCGGAATTGATGCCGATCCGGTAATCGAATGTCTGCTTCCAGACCCGCATGCATTCGTTGTTCACCTCATCGAGACGCGCGGAGAGGGCGATGGCCGCTTCGCAGGCCGTGGCGGCATGGCGCGAGTCGGGAAGAGGCGAACCGAAGACGACGCGCAGGCTTTCGCCGTCGCATTCGTCGATGTAGCCGCCGCATTCGACAAGGTAGTCGGAGGCGTTGCGGAGAAACGCATTGTTCAGCGAGACGTAGTCGGCGACCGGGAGATGATCGGCCAATTGGTCGTGATTGAAGATCTCGCAAATGACGACGGTGGCTTCGCGGAGTTCGCCTTCAAACTGCAGCGGGACGTTGGCGTCGATGAGTGCAGAGAAGGTTTTGCGGGAGATCCGGTCTCCGAAGATGGCACCGGCGATGCGTTTCCGGCTGCCAGCCTCCGTCTGAGCATAGGCGAATCCGGCGCAGAAAGAGACGATGATGGCCGAGGCACTGGCAAACGGAGAGAAGAACAGGCCCATCAGGTTCAATACCCAGACGGCGCTTACTACCTGGGCGAGCGCGCCGAGTGCGATGATGACCTTCAGGGAGATGCGCGGGACATCGACCGTCGTCCATGCGACACCGAAGGCGAAAAAGATGAAGAGGAAATACTGGCCGAAGTGATGGGAGACCGGCGAGTAGCGCAGCCCGAGGAAATTGGCCAGGCCCTGGTCAAGTTGATGGAAGACACCCAGCTCGAAAAGGGCTCCCACAAACAGGCTCGCTAGGAAGCCAATGAGGATGGTGACTTTGAGGTAACGCACGGGAAAGGCCAGTGATGAGGGAGGAGATAGAGCGAGAAAAGGCTAGAATGCAAGGGCCGTGCGGGATTTCAGCACCGCGCCTGCCAGAATTGGCGCGAAATTGACGCCAGGCGAGATCCTTTCTTTGCCCTACTTTTTGACGCCAGCCGGGGATCTCGGAGGCAGGTCAGCCGAGGTGAATCCAGATTTCAGACCGCAGCCGCCTTGATCTCGCCCCGAAGAAGCGGCCGCCGCGTGCCAACTTTTCCCAGAAAATACATCAGGGCTGCTGCCAGAAATGCAGGTGCGGCGCAGATGGCCAATCCGGTCCCCAGCGGGACGCCGCCGTCCTTGAGCCGTCCAAGGAGTGGTGTCACGATCGCGCCGGCGCTGATTCCTGCGAAGTTGATCAACCCGTATCCCGTCGCGCGGAAGCGTGGCGGCGCCAACTCGCAGAGGATCGGCATGTTATTCGTATCGAAGAACCCAAAGGCCAGCCCGTAGAGAGCGATGCAGGCGAGCGCGACGGCAGCGGTGTTTGCTTGACCGATCCCGACCAGGGCAGGGACCGTGATGAGCAGGCCGATGGCACTCATATACGTGCGCCCGCGCGGATTCCGCCGGAACCATGCGTCGGAGAGGCGTCCACCGAGGATCACGCCGAGGAACCCCGCCCCCGAAGCGAAGATCGTTGCGAACAGGCCGGAGGATTTCTGATCAAAGGCAAAGCGATCGTGCAGGAGGGTCGGGAGCCAGTTCTTCACGGCCCAGCCAGGGAAGCTTGGCAGCATGAAACAGAGCAGCAGGAGCGCGAAGCCGGGCCAATTGATCGAGCTCGGCTGGCCGGTTTCATTCGCAGCATTGAAAGCGGGGGAATGGCGATCGGCTTCGCGGAGGAAGCAGACGAGGACGAGCGCATAGCCGACGCCGAACCAGCCGCAACTTCCGAATGCGGCACGCCATGAGACGTCCTGCGCAATCCATCCGCCGATTCCGCCGAGGGCTTGTCCCATGTAGAGCCCGCTCAGGTGCAAGCCAACGGCCAGCGAGCGGGTGGAACCCCGATGGAAGTCGGCAATGAGTGCGAGCCCGGCCGGGATATAAAGCGCTTCGCTGATTCCCATCCCGGCGCGCAGCCAGTAGAGCTCCGGGAAATTGTGAGCGTGTCCCATGAGCAGTGTGACCGAGGACCAAACAGCGAGGCTCAGGACGATGAGCCATTTCCGATTCACACGGTCCGCGACCCAGCCGCCGATGGGACTGCAAATGGCGTAGACCACAAGGAAGATGGCCATGAGATCGCCGAATTTTTCGGCGCTTTGCAGTTCTGCGATATCGGCCCGCAACGAAAGGCCCATCGTCGCTAGCATTTGGCGGTCGAGATAGTTCAGCATGGCGACCGGCCACAGCAGTGCCACGGTCAGCCATGCCCTCGGCAGCGGACGCTGAATTCCGGCGTCGGTCATCGGACCTTCCAAACGTCGTGAGTGCGCACTCCGGGCCGAACTTCGCCGCCGACCAGTACGAAACCTCCTAGCCAGGCGGCGACGGGGCACGTCACGGGCGCGCAAGGCATTCCATCCGCTTCGGTCCAGAGCTTGCGCGTCGCGTCGAATTCCATGCGGCGTTTTGGAAAGCCTGGGTGGAGTGCCTTTGGTTCAAACGTAGCGAGCGAACCATCGTCTCCGCCCAGCACTTCGATTTGTCCATCATTGACCGGCGCGGGTGAAGGCGCAGCAACCGCAGCACGAGGCAGATCGGGAAGCCGCTCCCAGCCGTTCGTCGGCGTGAAACGCCAGGCGTCCCTGAGATAAGTACGGACTGGCTTGCCATCTGGTCCGGCGGAAAGGCTTGCACCGCTTAGAAGATAGAAGGCGTCGTTGAAGCCGGCCGCGACGGCGAGGATTCTCGCCGGTCCAGGGCAGGCGGGGAGTTCTCGCCAGCCATGCTCGGGAGACTGGAGATCGAGCGACCAGAAGGTTTTCATCGCTTCCGTGCTCGAGGGTGTTTCGAGGCCGCCTGCCACGTAAACTGTGGAATCCACGCTCGCCGCGCAGAGATTGGCGCACGGGCGAGGCAACGGCGGAAAAGGCCGGGTGCTCAATTTTCCATCGCGATATTCCAAAAGGAAACACTCGGTGTGGTGCTCCATCTCGGTGGCCCCGCCGATACAGAGCACGCCGCTCGGAGTTTCAACGCTTGCTCCGTATCCTAGTGGCCGGGGAAGTTTTCCGGCGAATTGCCACGTGCCATTGGGTCCGTCGAGGACATAGACCGTATCGTAATAGGCCTTCGAGCCGCCTTCCCATGGCTTCTTGCTGGGAAAGTTCGTTCCACCTGCCGCGAGCAGAGCTCCGCCGCTGGTGCCAGCGAACATGCCGCTGAAGCCTTCCTGATTCGGTAGCGCTGGCAAGGCGTTCCATTCAAGGTCAGCCGCTGCCGCGGTGCCCGCCGCAGCGAGTCCAATCACCAGACCGGTCATGGCGCGACGGAGGGTGTTTCGCATAGTTGCCAGCAATACCACAGGGCTCGTGGGTGATGGAAAAAGCTCTTCCATAGATTGCCTTTCAAAGTGCTGGAGAGGCTTCCGTCCCGGTGCAGGTAACCAAACCATTCGCCGTGCTGGGAATCTCCAAACTTCTGGAAGGACCATTCGCGCATCATTTGATGCCATTCGGCGAAATGCGCTTTGCCCGTGAGCTTCCATGCGAGCAGGGTGGCAATGAGTGCTTCGTCGTGCGGCCACCAGAATTTCATGTCGTGCCAGTATTCCTGGGGTGGCTTTCCGAACACGTCACGGAAGTAGAAGAGTCCGCCGAATTCGGTGTCCCAGCCGCGCTTCCACATCCACTCGAGCATTTCACATCCGAGTTCGATGAGGCGGCTGTCGTTCCGGTGCTGTCCTTCGCGGAGGAGGAACCAGGTGGCTTCAATGGCGTGTCCTGGATTGAGCGTCCGGCCATCGAAATGATCGATGATACTGCCGTCCGGGCCAACGGACTCCATCACGCATTGCTGGTCGCGTTTGACGAAGAGGCGCTCGATTTCCTCGATGCAGCGGTCGATCCACGAGGTGAAGGGCGCGTCTTCTCCAAGGTTCAACCGAAGTTCCTGCGCGGTCACGATCGCGATCATCCGCGGCGCGAGACCAATCGCCGGCCGTACGTCGGTGAATTTCGGAGGCATGAGCCCCGGGGTAAAATTCCAGCGGACGAAGAATTCGAAAAGCTCGCGAGCGCGGGTGGCTGAGCGTTCGCTGCCCGTGGCCTTTGCGTGGGCGGCATAGGCAATTGCCGCGAACGATTCACTGAACGCGTAGCGGCGCTTTCTAATGGGCGCACCTTCTCGCGTGGTATGGAAGAACATCCGGCCATCGGAATCGAAGCCATTCGACTCGAGGAAGCGGAGGCCGCTCTCGGCCCATTCGAGCCATTCGGGTCGGCGTTCGACCGTGTTGTGGAGCGTGAGGAGCATCCAGGACATCCGGCCCTGGGCCCAAACGGATTTGTCCGTGTCCACGATGGTTCCATCGCGGTCGAGGCAATGCAGGAAGCCGCCATGCTCGTGGTCGATACAGCGGGGAAACCAGAAGGGGACGCAGTCTTCCAGGAGCGATTGCCTGTAGAAGCCTGCAAGTGATGACAGAGACGATGTCATTGGAGGGAAGCTAAAGCGCTCAGCGATGTGCGAGTACTGGCGTGATTCGCGATTCGATCAGCGAGTCCAATCGAAGAAACCGATGGTTTCCAGTTCGCGATGAAGGGCGCTGATCTGCTCTTTGTTCAGCGATGCATTGGGGAGGCGCGCAGGGCCTACGTCGACGCCCAGCATTGCCATCGTGGCTTTCGCTGCGCCCATGTAACCGAACTTTGCAAGCGTCCTGATGAGTTCAGTGCTCCGGAACTGCTCGAGCCGCGCAGTGGCGAGATCACCCTTGTTAAACGCCGCGATCATCCGGTGATACAATGGCGCGGCGAAGTTGTAACTGCTCCCGACCGCGCCCTGGACTCCGATCGCGAGCGCGCCAAGCAGCCATTCGTCGGTGCCCCACAGGATGTCCCACTTCTGGTCGTTTAGCTGAAGACACTGGAGGCAGGTCATCAGGTCCGGCGCGCTGAACTTGATTCCAGCGAGATTCGGGATTTTCACGGCGGCCTTTTCTAGAAAGTCCGTCATTGGGAAGGAAACGCCCGTCAGCCCCGGAATGTGGTAGAAATAGAAAGGAAGGTCCGGAGCGGCACTGGCCGTGCGCAGGCAGCAGGAGATGAGGGCTTCGGTTGTCTGAGGCTTGAAGTAAGATGGCGCCAGGGCGGAAACGGCAGCGGCTCCAGTTGCTGCGGCCTGGGTTGCGAGGATGGCGGATTCTTCAATGCAGTTGGAGCCCGTATGGACGATCACCTGCATGGGAGTGTCGCGCGTGACCTCCATCCACTGTTTTGTCAGGGCGCGCCGCTCATCGAGCGTGAGCGAATGGCTTTCACCGGTGCTTCCGCCAATGAAGACGCTCGTGACATTCCATAGGAGAAGGCGCTCGGCCTGCGCTTCGACCGCTTTGAGATTCAGAGTGCCATCCGGGTGGAACGGCGTGTGAGTGGCGGCAACGAGACCGGCAATGGAATGGAGCTTCGACATGAGAACGGCAGAGTATCCCATGCGTAGTAACGCAGGGGGAGTGGGTTTCACCTGTCTTATTGAGAGACAGGTAATTTCCAGCGGGCGGGAGATGCCCGGCGAAGCTTTTCAGCCGTTACGAAAGGCGGACGAGATCGCGGAGGAACTGCACCCAAAGGAAAAAAAGCCCGCGCCACGAATACCGGACGCCGCCCTGCGTATCGAGCGTGAGGACGCCGGCTGCCACATTGTGCGCGATCTGTGTCCGGAGATCCTTCTGGATTTCGGCCTGGATAGTTTCCGGATCGAGGTCTTCCAACTGATCAACTGCGACCCCGTTTTCGTGAAGAAAATGGCGGTGCGTTTCCAGCAGTTGGAGGAAGCTCAGGTCGCCCCGGAGCCGCTTGACCCGGCATTGCGGCGCGAGCTTGAGGCTGTACGAGAAAGGGTAGTTCCAAGTGGTCCAGATGATCCCGTTCTTCGCGCGTGACGAGACGAAGATATAATAGAAGGCGACGTCGTGTTGATCGACCAGGCAGATGGCTGCCTGCATCCGTTCATCGGCCTTGTGGAAGAGGCGGAAGAATTGCTGGTAGTCATCCCAATCCCAGCCGGAGTCGTCGACGTGCTCGAATGCTTCGTTTTCGATTTCCTCAGTCAGCTCGTTTAGCGCCGGAAAACTCTGCAGATTCGGCGGCGCTTTGTGGCGCAGGCTGCGCTCCATTGGAAGGGAGAGCTTACGGATGCGCGTAATGAGATCCAGCCATGGAAGGAAGAGCCATGTTGCGGCCAGGAAGGCGCCGACAATCCAGTAGCCCGTTAGGAGCCAGCCGATCAGAAACGACGTCGTAAAGATACCGACTGCGCTGAGCTTCTGAAGCAGCGGATGCTGAAAGGTCCGCAACGCCAACGTAAAGGTCAGGACGCCGAGGATGAGCAGGAAATTGGAAAACATGGAAGATGCAGGCGCGTGCCGGCGCCAGCGACGGACCGGTCAGGGAGAACGGCCCTCAGGGCGTGATTTGATTTTTTTTGAGGAATGCTTCGAGCTCATCGGGCCCAAAATCTGGTAGAACTAAGCCGTTGACCGTTAGCGTCGGAGTATAGCGCTGGCCTGAAAGGCGAATCATGTCGTCGTAATCCGTCCGGCTGCGTTCCACATCGATCAGCGTGTACTGGTAGCCGTGCGATTCCAGCCAGCGTTGGGCCATGACGCACCAGGGGCACCAGACTTTCACGTAGAGTTTCAAATTCATCGATGGAGCGAAGGCAGCTGTTGCGATGCTGCAAGTGCCGTGAGCTTGAATTTACTGGGCCTTGTCCTGCCTTACGTTCGCGGCGTCCTTTGCCTTCTTCCAGCCGGCCGACTGCGTTTTTGTAAACTCGGCGACATTCTTCTGATAACTGGCTAGAGCCGCGGCTGTTTCAGAGTCCTTCATGATCCGGACTTTTGCGGTGTCGGTCATAAATGTCGCCGTATCCAGCTTCAGGATTACTTTCGTCTGTTGTTCCTTGAACATGAAGACAGGGAAGCAGTCGCCTTTATCCATCATCCATTTTGCGCCAGTCGAAAGATCTACGGGGGTATTATCGAGGAACTGGGCATAGATGACATAATGCTTCGGTTCCTTCGGATCGGCGGCCAAAACCGTGGGTACTAACCACGCGCAGGCCAGGAGAACAAGGAGGATGGATTTCACGAGACAGAGGATTTGCCGTTTGGATCTGACAGGGGGGCGCCCCGGCGACACAAGCCGAAGCTAATTCCTGCTCCATTCGCGGGGAGGCTGCAATCACAAAAAAAACAGGCTCCAGCGAACTGGAGCCTGTTTTGGTGAAGATTGTTAAACCGGAAGCTTACTGCTGCTTCGGATTGTAAACCGTGCAGCCGCTGAGCCAGGGATTGTCCTGGTTGGCGTTGGAAACGAACATGTTGGCACCGGCAACGTCGGTACGATGGACGGCGAGATCGCCCTGATTGACGACTTCAACCCTGGCGCTTCCATCGCAACGGACAATGATCGCGGTCTTGCCACTCCAGACACCACCGAAGGCATTCTGATCCTTGGAGTAGACCGGGTTTGCAACCACGCCGGCGCCACCAGAGAAGCCATCGGCGATGATCGGATAGTTGGCGTTCGAGGTATCACTGAGGCCGAGAACGTAAGCAAAGGTATTCACGCCAACCTTGAGAATCTGCGTGCGGTCCTGGCTGTTAACATTGTTCGCCGGAACCACAGTGCCGCCATTCGAGTTTTTGCAGTACTTGGAACTGGCGATGCTGAACGGATTCTCGTTCTGGACATAGGTCGGAATCAGGTTCGCATAGGCCTGATTGGCGTCCGTGACCGGTGCGATGTTGGTCGGATCGTTCGTGAAGTCCTGGTCCTGACCCGACGGGAAGGAACCGTTGTGGTCATTCGCGAACATCTTCAAACCATAGAAAATGCCTTTGGACTGTTGAAGCGCCTTGTTCTGCTGAGCGCGTTGCGTCGCAGTGTTGAAGACGGGAAGGGCGATGCCGGCCAGGATCGCGATGATCGAGATCACGACCAGCAGTTCGATAAGGGTGAACGCAGATGTTTTGGAGGTTTTCATGTAGTCTGTTACTTGGGGCGGGGGAGGGAACGCTGAAGTTGCACCAACGATAGGCTCGCTTCCAAGAGAGGCAACATCAATTTTGCCGATTGCTTCTAATTTTTCTCGGGAGTTGGCGGATGGTACTTGAATCCAGTCAAGGAGAGGGGCGGAAGCCGCAATATCAGCGAGTGCGATTTGCCCTGCCAGGGCACCGGTTCCGCATGCGCCCCGCCATAGTTCCCGATGTTTCCGCCGCCGTAGGTCTGCGCGTCGGTATTGATGATTTCCTCGTACCAGCCTTCGCCATTCACGCCGATCCGATAGTGATCGCGGATCACGGGCGTTGCGTTCACCACGAAGACGATCATTCCGCCATCGCGAGATTTACGCATGAAGGCGACCACGGAGTTGTCGCTGTCGTGGAAGTCGATCCACTCGAAGCCGGCGTAGGAGTCGTCCTGATCGTAGAGCGCCGGTTCGTTGCGGTAGAGCCAGTTGAGATGGGCGACGAGGCGCTTCAGCCCATCGTGCTCGGGCCAGTCGTTGAGGTGCCAGTCGAGGCTGGTGTCGTGATTCCACTCCCGCCATTGACCGAATTCGCTGCCCATGAAGAGAAGCTTCTTGCCCGGGTGTGCGATCATCCAGGCGTAGAACATCCGGAGATTCGCGAACTTCTGCCACACATCGCCGGGCATCTTGTTGAGGAGCGAGCCTTTGCCGTGCACCACTTCGTCGTGGGAAAGCACGAGAATGAAATGCTCGTGGAAGGCGTAGAGCAGCGAGAAGGTGATGTCGCCCTGATGATACTTCCGGTATGCCGGATTCTTCGACATGTAGAGCAGGAAGTCATGCATCCAGCCCATGTTCCACTTAAAGCCGAAGCCAAGTCCGCCCAGATAGGTAGGACGTGAAACGCCGGGCCAGGCGGTCGATTCCTCGGCGACAGTCATGATGCCGGGATGCCGCTCATAGCAGACTTCGTTGAAGCGTTTCAGGAAATAGATCGCCTCGAGGTTTTCTCGTCCGCCGTGGACGTTTGGCTCCCATTCGCCCGCTTTCCGCGAATAATCGAGATAGAGCATGGATGCCACTGCATCCACGCGGAGTCCGTCGATGTGATATTCCTCCAGCCAGTAGAGAGCATTGGAGATGAGGAAATTCCGGACTTCGTTCCGGCTGTAGTTGAAAATGAGCGTGCCCCAGTCCATGTGCTCGCCCTTGCGCGGATCCGCGTGTTCGTACAGATCCGTGCCGTCGAATTCCGCCAGGCCGTGGGCGTCCTTCGGGAAATGGCCGGGAACCCAATCGAGGATGATGCCGATGCCCTTTTGATGCGCGCGATCGACGAAATACCGGAATTCATCCGGATCTCCAAAGCGGCTGGTGGGCGCGAAGTAACCAGTGATCTGATAACCCCAGGAGCCTTCGAATGGATGTTCGGCCACGGGAAGAAGCTCGATGTGCGTGAAGCCCATGAAGGATACGTAATCGATGAGTTCATCGGCCAGTTCGCGGTAGGAGAGGAAGCGATTGCCTTCATTTGCCTTGCGCCGCCAGGAGCCGAGATGGACCTCGTAAATGCTGACAGGGGCTGTCTGCCACTCGACGGTCTTTCGATGCTTCATCCATTCCGAATCATTCCATTTGTACTGGTTGAGATCGAAGACCAGAGATGCTGTGCTGGTGCCGTGCTGCGAGAAGAAGGCGAACGGATCGCTCTTCAGGACGTTGTTTCCCCAGCAGTTCCTGATCTCGAACTTGTAGTGAGCCAGTTGCCCAACACCGGGAATGAAGATCTCCCAGACGCCGCAGTTCATCAGCTTGCGCATGGGGTGGATGCGGCCATCCCAGCCATTGAAATCGCCCACGACGCTTACTCGCTGGGCGTTTGGCGCCCAAACATGGAAGGTCGTGCCTGCGACGCCATCCACTTCGGTCATGTGAGCACCCATCTTTTTCCAGAGCTCCCAATGCTGGCCTTCGCCGAAGAGATGCATGTCGATCTCGCCCATGATGCGCCCAAATGAATAGGGATCGCGCATGCTCCATTCGCAGCCATTGTGGCCGACGAAATTCAACTGGTAGGGGAAGCGCTCGGATCGGTCTTCGATGATCGCTTCGAAGAATCCGTCGGACGTGACCTGCATCGCCGGGTAGACCTTCACAGGGTCTTCGACATCTTCAATCACGACCGCGCGGGCGTCGGGACGGAACACGCGCACGGTGAGGTTGCCGTTGATTTCATGCATGCCGAGGACTGCGAAGGGGTCGCCGTGAGAGGCAGCCTGGATGGCGTTGATGGCTCCAAATTCGAGGGTCGGGACGCTGGCCGTCGAGAGTTTCATGGGTGTAACGCAGTGTTGGTTTCAGTTAGAAAGGGAGCGAGAAAAATCTGCCAGACGGCAGACCAGGAATACATTCTTAAGGCGGACTTGCGTGCCTGGATCGTGGGTGAGGCGACGGTCTGCCGGCGGATCATCGAAGCAATTTCATCTGGCGGTGTATCGAGCGAAAAAGGTTCGGCGCCCGGCAGGGAATTGAGCGGCTCGATATCGGAGCAAAATGCCGGCATTCGATGAATGGCAGCTTCCAGCATGGGGAGACCAAAGCCTTCCTGCCGGCTGGGAAAAATCAGGGCGTCGGCGATTGCCATCAGATCGCGCATTTCTTCCGGCCCGATCCGAAGTCGATCGCCCAGGAATACGGCGTGGTCCTGAAGCTGGAGCTGATCTTGGGTGGTGCGCAGGAATGCCGCGTATTCTGTGGATGCGGGATTATGAGGATCTGCTGCGCCAGTCAGGAGCAATGCCGCATCACAGCCCTGCGCTCGCAGGGCTGCGGTGATGTGCAGGCTGGCTTCGACATTTTTGCGGCGAAGGAGTCTGGCCGGATGAAACAACACGAGATCCCGTTCGAAAAGATTGAAATAGCGAACGATCTCCTTCACGCCGGCGGTCAGACACAACTCCTGAACGGGATCGATTCCGTTTGGAACGACGGTGCAGTCATCTGGTGATGCCCCGGAAAGCTCGAGAAATTGCCGCCGGCGTAATTCCGAGACTGCGACGTATTCCATGCGCGGATGCGCCCTGCGAAGAAGGTCCCACGGAGGATCGTTGGGGATTTGGTAGTCAGGATTGACGGCGGCAAGATCGTGAATCCATCCGACAAATCGAGTTTGTGGAAGGGTGTCCGCAAGATCCCAGATCGCTGCCGTGAGCGCGAGATCGAAGGGCATCGTGCAGACATTGTGCGCGAAAACGATGTCGTGGCCGCTCAGTGCAGGGCCAAGTACTTCGCGCAGAGCTTCGCGTCGTGATTCGAAATCCGATGGCATCGATCCGCTTTGCGACGGGCCTCCGGGGTTGGAACCAGCGGCAGCGATTGATTCGACGCGGAGACGTCCGCAGCGTGCCGCTTTTGAAGAAGGAAATGCGCCCGCTCCATCTGGTTCATTCGGATCATCCGGTGGCGCGCTGCCGCGATTGCAAAACACAGTGGCATCGTGCCCGGTGGCGCAGAAAAGGCGAGCATGTTCGCGGAGGATGGTCTCAACCCCGCCGACCACGGGCCAGAAGGAATAGTGGATCAACGCGATCCTCATGGCGCGTTCTTTGCTGCCCGGTTTGGAATGAGATTCGTTGCCCTCCTCATCGTCGTCGCGATCATTTATATTCTGGTTTCCAAGCACGCTTCAACGTCGTCGTCGCCTGAATTGAAAGAGGCGATTTCCGCGGTTGATTCAAATCTTCCTCCGCAGGCTGCCCAGCAGGGCGGGGCGCCGGCTGCTCCAGCTCGCACGGACTATAAGCGCGCAATCGATCGCGCGAATGCCGTCGTGAACGAAGTTCACCGTCAGCAGAAGGAACAATAAAAATTTAGCGATTCCCCACTTGCCAAGTGGCGTGACCTAACGTAAAGAACGCGTCCCGTTTTTGCCAGGGTAGCTCAGAGGTAGAGCAGGGGACTCATAAGCCCTTGGTCGGGAGTTCAATTCTCCCCCCTGGCACTTTTCTTTTTCCGGTCGGTTCGTTTTCTGTGGTTTCACCGATTTTTCCGGGCCAGCCCCAAACTTCTTAGGGATGTGCCACGGATTTTTTGGCTCCAGCTTTGACATATTGGGGAAGGGGCTTTAATTCCCCACAGTCCGCCGCAAATATCAGCCAGACTTGCGGCGCGATTCGCCCAGAACCTCCGCCTTCCCACCAGATTCTCCACCTACATTCCTCCCGTGGCAGCAAACGACGACTACATTCTTGAGATTCTCCAGGAGAGCTACCTCGTAACGAAGAACCAGATCGACCGGGCGCGGTCCGAACAGCGCTCCGGCGAGTCGGTCAGCGACACGCTGATCCGCCAGGGCGTGCTCACCGAGGAGGATCAGATGCGTGCTCTGGCCTCCCACGCGGCGATGGAGTTCGTGGACATCAGCCAGCTCTCGATTCCTGAGGAAGTCATTCAACGCGTTCCGACCGAAACCGCCAAGCGCTTCAAGATCATGCCGATCGCGCAGTCGGAAACTGGTCTGATGATCGCCGTGAGCGATCCGCTCGATTTCAATACGTTCGACGCCGTTGCCCATACGCTTCAGACTGAAGTCGATTGGGTGTGCTCGACGCCTCAGCAGATCAAAACGGCGCTGCACAAGTATTATGGGACGGCCGACGACGCCGTCGGTGACATGGAGGATACGTACGGTTTGTCGGGCATCCAGATCGGCGACCAGACGGTCGGTATCGAGGGTGGCGATGGTGAGACCGGCGACGCTCCGATCATCAAGATGGTGACGATGATGCTCGTGGAGGCCTACAACCTCCGGGCGAGCGATATTCATCTCGAACCGCTCGAGAAGCGCTTCCGCGTCCGGTTCCGGATCGATGGCGTGCTTCATGAGATGACCAACCCGCCGAAGAAACTTCAGGCTGCGATCGTCTCTCGTCTGAAGATCATGACGGGTTCGATGTCGATCGCTGAAAAGCGGTTGCCGCAGGACGGCCGTATTCAGGTCAAGATGGGCAAACGCCAGATCGACCTTCGTGTTTCGACGATTCCGACGAGCCATGGCGAATCGGTCGTCATGCGTATTCTCGATAAATCCAGCCTCTCGCTGGGTCTCCCGCAGCTCGGCTTCTTGTCTGACGACCAGGAGGTCTTCGAACGCCTCATCACGCTGCCGGACGGCATTCTTCTCGTCACCGGCCCGACCGGCTCGGGCAAGACCACCACGCTCTACGCGTGCTTGAATTACATCAACAAGCCCGACAAGAAGCTCATCACGGTTGAAGACCCGGTCGAATATCAGATGGCCGGCATCAATCAGGTGCAGGTGAATACCGAGATCGGGATGAGTTTTCCCGCAGCCCTTCGCTCGATCCTGCGTCAGGCGCCCAACATCATCATGATCGGTGAAATTCGTGACGCCGAGACCGCGAATATCGCGATCAACGCGTCGCTCACTGGTCACTTGGTTTTCTCCACGCTTCACACGAACGACGCGCCTGGCGCTGTTGCCCGTCTCGTCGATATCGGTGTGCAGCCGTTCCTGGTTTCGTCCGCCGTGCGCGCCATCGTCGCCCAGCGTCTCGTCCGCAAGATTTGCCCCAATTGCCGGCAGCCTTATGAGCCGAGCGAATCGGAAATGGATTCGCTGGGGATCGACTATTCCCAGTTGACCGAGGCTTCGATTTCCAAGGGCGCAGGCTGCGACACGTGCAAGCACATGGGCTACAAAGGCCGCGCTGGTATCTTCGAGATCTTCCTCATCGACGACGAGGTGCGCCACATGATCAACCAGAAATCCACGACGCTGGAACTGCGCAAGCGGGCTCGTGAAATGGGCATGCGGACCCTTCGTGAGGACGGCATTCGAAAGGTGCTCGCCGGCATGACTTCCGCCGAAGAGGTCATCAGCGTGACGATGGGCGACGCCGATTAA
>FTCV01001271.1_pt1 | contig 18105 bp, 12 predicted proteins | sample 1639691 | NCBI WGS metagenome assembly FTCV01 (sample SAMEA3914864, study PRJEB12502) | metagenome | biome: forest; material: soil | place: USA | collected 2012-03-12 | depth 0.3 m
ATTGAAAGCAGTCCCCAAAAAATGGACCCGCCCCATTTCAACTGGGCTTCACGGAGCGTGCCCTAATTATTCAGCGTTTCCCTAGTTGGCGATTATTGTCGGATGGTGTAGTGTTCAAAATGACACCATCTGATGAGCCTACCCCGAGCGCGCAGATCATTCGTGGACGCGGGGCCGCGACGAATCCGGCGAATCGCTTCGAGCGGCTGGCCATCGAGTGGGAACCGGAAGCGCTCGTCGATGAAGACGGCGAGCCGATCCAGCCGACAACGATTTACTTTCGCGACGATTCGAAGTCCCTCCTCACGTTCAACGACTCGCCGGATATTCCATTCAATGTCGGACTGAACCCCTACCGGGGCTGCGAGCACGGCTGCGCCTACTGTTACGCCCGGCCCTCACATGAATATGCCGGATTTTCCGCCGGACTCGATTTCGAGTCGCGGATCATCGTGAAGGAGCGAGCGCCGGAATTGCTGCGCGCGGAGCTTTCACGCAAAAGCTGGAAGCCACAGCGCATCGGGATGAGCGGCATCACGGACTGCTACCAGCCTGTGGAGCGCAAGTTGGAGATTACTCGCCGCTGTCTCGGAGTGCTCGCCGAGTTTCGGAACCCGGTGACGGTAATCACTAAGAACCATCTCATCACACGAGACATCGATCATCTTAGCGAGCTTGCCCGACATCAGGCGGTGCTTGCGGCCCTTTCGATCACCACGCTGGATGGCGATCTCACGAAAATCCTGGAGCCTCGCGCGTCGCCTCCGTCCCGCCGCCTCGCGGCAGTCCGCGAACTCCACGCCGCGGGGATTCCCGTCATGGTGATGATGGCGCCCGTCATTCCAGGCCTGACCGATCACGAGATGCCTGCGATTTTCGCGGCCGCGGCCGAGGCGGGAGCCTGCGATGCGGGAATCGTCCCGTTGCGCCTTCCCGGAGCCGTCTCGCCGCTTTTCGAAGGCTGGCTGGAGCGGCACATGCCGGGAATGAAGGACAAAGTGCTCGGCCGGATTCGCGATATGCGAGGCGGGAAGATGAACGATCCGCGCTTCGGTTCGCGCATGCGAGGCGAGGGGATTTTTGCCGAGCAAATCCACAGCCTTTACGAGATCTCGCGGAAGAAGGCGGGCTTCAGCGGAGTGCGGACTCCGCTTTCGGCGTCGTCGTTCCGCGTGCCGTCCGATCAGATGATGCTGGATCTGTAGGAAGCTGGCAGGTGGGTAGATTTGGCGTCCTCCGCCAACCGTGCGTCATACCCACATTTTCCCTGTCCGGCGCGAAGGCGCGCAGTAGACTTCCGGCGAATTCCGCTTCCCCAAGTGGTCGCGACGGGGGCCGCAAGGACCCGTTTATTCAGATCCCCGGAACATTTTCCTTCATGCGCTACGATCCCATTCAATCCAAGCTATTCGTCGAAAACCGCCGCCGCCTGGCCGCGCTGATGCAGCCACGCACGCTCGCGGTGGTGAATAATAACGACGTTCTCCCGACCAATGCCGACGGTTCGTTTCCGCTGCGGCCGTCTTCGGATCTGTTCTATCTCACGGGGATCGAGCAGGAGGAATCCATCCTCGTTCTCTTTCCGCAGGCGAAGGAGCCGCGCGATCGGGAAATCCTTTTCATCCGCGAACCGAAGCCGCTTCTCGAGGTATGGGAAGGCCGCAAGCTGACGAAGGAGGAGGCAAAGAAGATTTCTGGGATCGAACGCATTGCCTGGGTCGAGGATTTCCCTGCAATCTTCCGCGCGCTTATGTGTGAATGCGACGGTGCGTATCTCAATGCCAATGAGCACGCCCGCGCCGTGGTAGTGACCGAAACGCGCGAGGCGCGGTTTGTCAAAGCCTGCAAGGAGGAGTATCCGCTGCATCAATACCACCGGCTCGCCCGGCTCCTGCATCAGCTCCGCCCCGTAAAATCGGAGATCGAAGTGAATCTCATTCGCAAGGCCACCGCGATCACTCGCGATGGATTTGAGCGCGTGGCAAGATATGTTCGCCCGGGCGTGACGGAAACCGAAGTGGAAGCGGAGTACGCGCACGAATTCATTCGCCAGGGTGGGCAGTTTGCCTACACGCCAATCATTGGAAGCGGTGCGAATGCCTGTGCACTTCACTATATTCAAAACGACGGGCCCTGCCGCGATGGCGAGATGCTTCTGCTCGATGTGGCGTCCAGTTATGCCAACTATAACTCCGATCTTACTCGCACGATTCCCGTCAATGGTAAGTTCTCACGCCGTCAGCGTCAGGTCTATGACGCTGTGGTTCGCGTCTTCCACCAATGCGCGGCCATGGTGAAGCCGGGACTTACACCGGCGGCCTGGCGCAAGGCGACCGATGAATTCATGGAGAAAGAGCTCGTCGATCTGAAGCTGCTCAAGCCCGCTGAAGTAAAGAAGCAAGGACCCGACAAGGCTGCGGTGAAGAAGTATTACATGCACGGGATCGGTCATCCGATCGGCCTTGATGTCCACGACGTGGCGCTGCTTCACGAGCCCATGCAGGCCGGATGGGTGGTCACCTGCGAGCCCGGTATTTATATCCGCGAAGAGAAACTCGGCGTTCGCGTGGAGAATATCCTGCTCCTCACGGAGGACGGGAATATCGACCTGATGGAAGATATTCCGCTGGAGGCAAAAGAGGTCGAAGCACTTATGGCTTCGCCTGCCCGCCGGAGGCGCTGAGCATGACGCACGAACGCATCCAGATCGTAGATTCGCACACGGGAGGCGAGCCGACGCGTATTGTCATTGCGGGCGGCCCGGACCTGGGGCGCGGCAGCATTGCTGAGCGTCTGGAGTTACTCCGAAGCCGTTATGACTATCTTCGCTCTGCCGTGGTCAATGAACCACGCGGATCGGAGGTGCTCGTTGGCGCGCTCCTTTGCGAGCCGGTGGATGCTTCATGCGCGGCTGGCGTGATTTTCTTTAATAACGTCGGCTATCTGGGAATGTGCGGCCATGGGACGATTGGGCTCATGGCCACGCTGGCCCATCTCGGGCGCATCGGTGAGGGATCGTACCGCATCGAAACGCCAGTCGGAACCATCGATGCCTTGTATCAAGGCGGCGGGGCCGCTTCGCTCGTCAATGTGCCGTCGTATCGAAAGGTGCATCATGTCGCGGTCGATGTGCCTGGCGTCGGTCTCGTGCACGGCGATGTTGCATGGGGCGGAAACTGGTTCTTCCTCGTCAAAGATCACGGCGAAGCTCTCGCGGCGACCAATATCCGCCGCCTTCTCGAGGTGTCCGGCCGGATCCGCGAAGCGGTCAATGCACAGGGCTTTCCGGAGGTCGATCACGTCGAGCTTTTCGGTCCGCCACAGGCCGGCGGAGACTCGCGGAATTTTGTCCTCTGCCCGGGTGGCGCTTACGACCGATCGCCTTGCGGGACGGGGACCAGCGCGAAGCTCGCCTGTCTTGCGGCTGATGGCGTTTTGGCAGAAGGAAAGCCATGGGTGCAGGAAAGCATCATCGGGAGCTCGTTCCGCGGAAGCTTCCGCTGGCTCGACCGCGCACGCGGGATCATTGAACCGACGATCACCGGCACGGCTTTTATCACCGCCGAGGCGACGTTGCTCCTCGATCCCGCCGATCCGTTCCGGTGGGGGATCTCGTAAGCGGCTCGTGCAGGCCGGAGTCAGGGAAGGCGGAGCGGGCATTGCGGGTTTTGGCCATCGCGAAGATTCGGAATCGGTGGCATTCGGCAGCTTCGCTGAAACGAGACCCGGACTTGCCTTTTTCGGCGACCGTTCCATCCTCTGCAACACTCTCATGAAACTCTTCCTGATGATCGCGGTGGCCTCGCTCGGCCTGGTTGGACAAGCCGTCGCGGATGAATCTCCTATTTATACTGCTGTAAAAGGGCAGCTCGTCGTGTCCAAAGGCACGCACGTCGCACCATTCAATGACGCGACGCTGGCGCCGGTCAAATACTACGCCATCTACTATTCCGCGAGCTGGTGCGGGCCGTGCCGCGCCTTCACTCCGAAGCTGGTCGAGTGGTACCATAAGACGAAACCGGCCAATCCCCATTTCGAACTGATCCTTGTCGGACGCGATAACTCCCCGGCCGAGCTCGCCAACTACATGGCGATGGACAAGATGCCATGGCCTGCGGTGCGCTTTGAGCGGATCCACTCGAGCCAGGTGAACCATTACTCGGGCAGCGGCATTCCGGACCTCGTGTTGATCGACGATCAGGGAAAGGTGCTCTCGGATTCCTTCCGGAACGGAAGCTATGTCGGACCGAATGCGGTGCTGGCCGATATCGACAAGATCCTGAGCGAACACAAGCCTTCGCCCGAAGCCCTCGCGGCAGCCAAGGCGCATTCCGGCACTGGCGACTCCTTCGACGACTTCTTCAAGAAGAAGCCGGCTGCGCAGTAGTACTGAGCAAGGCGGATATGGAGCTCCCCCGTCCGGGATCGGGAAGCTTTTGAATGATGCCGCAGATGGGCTACGGTATCGCCGCCCTCTTGCGTCCTCATGAAGAAGAACCTGCTCCTCGCCGCCATTGCTTTCCTTTGTGCATCCGCCTTTGCTGCGGAGTCTTCGGCTCCCTTTGGCCTTGAGGGAAGGGTGACGGTCATTCGCGCAAGAACATCGGGGAATCCCACCGAAAAGCCCGGAAGCCAGGTCAAGGTTGGTCTGCGCGACGAAGCGGTGGGCGTTCTGTGGGTACGCTATGAAGGCGACAGCGACGCGCATGGACATCGCGGGCAGTTTCAAGTGAGTGCTGCTGCTGGCGGGCAGGAGCGATATCTGGAGATCAGCAGTGCGGAGGAGGCGGGCCTGATTTCGCTGGTCCGGACCGCAAGCAATGAGAGTTTCGGTACGGCGGACCCGCAGTTGCTGGTGCCGAACCAGCTCGAGGAGGACGCCGATTATTCGCGGATGGCGCTGGCTTCGCTATTTGCCAGCGTGTCGCTGCGCACCACGCATCCGCAGGGCGATTTGGCGGATGCTGCCTCCGAGGCAAAGGTGCCTCTCAAAGCGCTTTTGGGCGGTGATGAAAATCTCGCGATCCTGACGACGGCAGCCGAGATTTCTGCATTCCGGGTGGTCGCGGATTCCCCAGCGGATAAAAAGAAGAGCCGCGAGGCAATCGACGGTTTTCCATGTGATCCGCATCCGGTGGTGTTGGCCGGCGGCATGCGCGATGCGCTGATGACCTTTTGCGATGTCGGGAACTTCGGTAAGGAAGGCGCCGAGAAATTCGGTCCTTCGGTGATCTTCCGGTTAAGCGCTCCGACCGGATCGCTCGATGCCGCTGTGTCATTCCGCTCGAATGAGTTGTCATTCTATCGTGACGGAAAGGTAGTCCAGCGCGAGATCAGCCTGGGCGCGACGAAAAACTCCTTCAATGCCGAAGCGCGCAAAACATTCGTCGCGCTGGCGAAGAAGGCATTCCCCAAGGACAAGGAAATCGCGGCGCTCAAAGAGTAGCTGCGGCGCGAATCGCGCTTGCCTCCGGTGCGCGCTCGGCGGAAAACGGAGGCCATGAGCCAGCCACGAATTCTCGCTTTTGCCGGCAGCACTCGAACCGGTTCCTACAACAAAATGCTCGTGAAGATCGCCGCTGCAGGAGCGGTGGAAGCGGGCGCGGCAGTCACGGTGATCGACCTGAGGGACTATCCGCTTCCGCTCTTCGATCAGGACCTTGAAGCTTCGAGCGGGATGCCGGAGAATGCGCGCAAGCTGAAGAACCTGATGCGCGAGCATGATGGGTTTTTGATTTCGGCGCCGGAATATAACAGCTCGATCACCGGCGTACTGAAGAATGCGATCGACTGGGCTTCGCGCACCGAGACGGACGACGAGCCGTCGCTGGTTGCTTACGTGGGCAAGACGGCTGCGCTGATGAGTGCATCGCCTGGCGGGCTTGGCGGATTGCGCGGGCTCGTGCATCTGCGCTCCATTTTGGGTAACATCGGCGTGCTGGTATTGCCCGATCAGGTGTCCATTCACAGCGCGTACGAGGCATTCGATGACGCTGGAAATCTCAAGGACCAGCGCAAGCAGGCCCAGATCCACAGCCTGGGTCGGCAACTCGCCGAGCTGACGGGCCGGCTCAAGTAACGCCTTTCGCGTAAGGCGATCCAGCTCAGGTGGGCGGCGGTTGGCTGAAGCACCGCCCTTCCCACTGTATTGCATCCCGCAAGCCCGGTGGGTAATAGCGCACTGACGCGCCTTGGATCGGCAGCCAGCACTTCCGATTGTGTACCGCAACGGAATGGGGCGGCCCATAGTCCCAAGGTCTCATGGACGGAGTTCAGCGGATTTCGAAGAATCACTCTGAACTCACCGCCAGCGGATTCCAAATCTCGATCGGGCGCGCCTATGTACCCAGTCATCTTCGCCACGCTGTTCTCGATCGGACTGTTCTTCAGCATGATCGGCCTGCTGGAAATCGGGCGACGGATTGGCAGGATTCATGTCGAGGAGGATGCTGACCATGCTCGAGACGGAGTAAGTGCCATCGAGGGCGCGGTCTTCGGGCTGATGGGGCTACTTGTCGCCTTCACTTTTTCCGGCGCGCTGACCCGATTCGATAACCGGCGCGCCCTGGTTGTGGAGGAAGCTAATGACATCGGTACCGCCTGGATGCGGATTGATTTGCTGCCGCCTGAGTCTCAGCCGGCGTTACGCCATCTGTTCCGGAATTATCTGGATTCCCGGTTAAAACTCTATCGCAGCTTTCCAGATGTCGCCGCCATTCAGGCTGAGTATGCGCATTCTGCGGAATTGCAGCAGCAGATCTGGGATGCGGCAGTGGCTGACTGCCACGCGAGTCCGTCGCCTAACGTGGGGCTGCTAGTCCTGCCGGCACTGAACACCATGTTCGACATCAGGACCACGCGCAAGATGTCCAAGCTGGTTCATCCGCCCGTGGTCATCTACGTCATGCTGGGCCTGCTCGCCTTGGGGAGCTCGGTTTTTGCTGGATACGACATGGCATCGAGCCGAAAAAAGAGCTGGCTGCACATCGTCGGATTTGCTGCGGCTCTTTCCGGAAGTGCCTATGTGATTCTCGATCTGGAGTATCCTCGCGTCGGACTGATCCGTGTGAACGACTTTGACATCGTGCTCGTGGAATTGCGCGAAAGCATGAAATGACGGCCGGGCGCCACCTCAGTCCACAAAACGCTGTCTTCGGTCATCGTTACATCAGGGCTCGCATCGGGTGCCCGATGCGGGGAGTTGCCGTATAGTTGACCTATGAAGACAACGATTTGGATCCTCCTGATTGCGTCCGTGCTTCTGACAAGCTGCGCTGGTCCTGCCATCCGCCACGACAGGCGGGTGGACCGCCGCGAAGATCGCCGCGCCTGGTATGGGGATTAAGCAGGCTTTCTCAGGGCACTAGTCAGAAGCGTCGGAACATATCGATCCACTCACTGGTGAACGTGAGTCGGTTCTACAGCCGAAGGCGGTGCGGCTTCAGGGTGGGTGGCGAGATATGCATCCACGTCCTTCGTAACGATCAGTTTGCCCCACATGATCATCCAGTGACCGGGGAAGGTGCAGACGTATTCGTTTTCACCTTCTTCGGATGGCGCGGTAATCTGGAGCGTCTGTTTTTGGCCTGGCTCGAGCAGCTTGGTCGCGGAGAGGATATCCGAGCTTTGTGGAATATAGGCACGGCCTTCCCGATCCAGTTTCGTCGGGGGCATGGTCATGGCCGCGTTGCCGACCTTTTCGCGTGTGCCGGGCTTTACGATCACGAAGTTATGAGGCATGGCATCGTTGTTTTCGACAATGACCTGGAAGGGTTTGCCGGCTTCCACGACGAGCCGCGGCGTGTCGTAGCGCATCTGCTCGCGCACGGTCTTTACGACAAAGACCGAAACACGCAGATCATGTAACTCACGGCGTAGCGCGGTCGCTTCTCCCGAAGGCAGCATGTCGGCGAGATCGCCTGCGAGTTGAATCGTGGTGACATAGTCCTGCGACGTCCGTTCGCTCGAGGGAATCTTCTTTGCCCAGGCGATAATCGACTTGGTCACCGCTTCCGCTTTCGCTTTGGACCACGTGTAGCGTGGCAGCGCCCGGATTCCTTCGGCGGCGTCTGGAACCTGAACTCCCTGCACAATGAGATTTGCAAGTGTTTCGAAAACCGGAGCCGGATCGCCGCCATTCGCCAGTGCGGCTTTAATGGCTGCTCGCCGGAAAGCAGCAACACCATCGCCACCCAGTGGAATATTAACGCTTTCGGCAGGAGCGGGGATTCCGTCCTTGGTAAAGAGGGTGTGATGTTCGGCGTCTTGAACTGTTAGCGTAAAGCCATCGAGACGCTTGGAATAGCGGCCATTTTCCTCGGTTCGATTCCAGACGGTGACCGAGTCAATCGGATGTCCGCTGCCAAGATCGAGTTGCCACCAGGGGTGATCTTCATCTTCCCTGGTATGTGTCTGCGTGCCGCTGCCAAAGCTGCCGTTCGTGTTGCCGTCGATGGCGCGCTTGGGTTCTCCGCCAAAGGCAATGCTCGATTGCGTGGCGGTTCCGGATGGCGCGATGTTAGTGCCTCCGCTGAAGACCTGCACCTCGGCCAGGGTCAGCGTCCCGATACGGGGTAACTCAATTCGCACATAGCGCGCGTCGGTATCGCGTGAGCCCTCCAGTTGTTTGACCAGCGAACTGGGAAGGCCGTGGAGATAATTAAGCGCCTCGTCGTGCATCAAGATGCGCTGCGTGGGATCAGCGAGCAATGGAATGACCTCCATTTTTTCGGTGAGGTTTTTGGGATCTGTGCCTTGCCCGTATTCGCCTTGGGCTGTGATCAGCGCAGCAAGCGCGGCGAGTTGCACGTCCTTTATCACCTCTGGTTTTCTAAGGGCCAGCAACTGATCCTTGAAAGGTTTTAGGTCAGCGGCGGTTTGCCTGGTCAAGATGCGCGCAAGGCCGAGTGCTGCCTCGGAGGGCTGATCGGCGATCGGCTGAAGCTGCGCGAGTAACTCCGCAACAATCGAGCTATGCTTCTTTTGCGCGAGATCGCTGAGCGCCTCCAGGCGCTGGGCTTCCGTAAATCCCGCGCGAGTCGCGATCACGCCGAGGATCTCGGGCGTGCGCGGCAACTTGAGCATTTCCTCCGTGCTGAGTTTTCCGAGAAGGAAACGCAGTCCTGCGGGACTGCCGCTGCCGATCGGTTTGCCATCGGCGATCGCCTTGCGCCAGAGCGGCTCCAATTCGCGAAGCGTCTCGTTGAGCGTGTACTCGAGATAGTAATCGGTCGGATGCTCCGCGGCGGTCAGTGCGACATCCACGGCGGTGAGCGACGGGAAGAAGCTCGCGGCGCGCACTGCCTGAAGGCGCACGCGCGGATCGCTGTCACGCGCGGCTGACTTGAGCAGTCCGATCGCATCTGGCACTCGATCGCGCCAGTAACTCAGCACACGCACGGCTGCGGCTCGCGCCCGTGGTTCCGGAGAGAGAAGCACATCTCGCAGCAATGCGGGAGCGACGGCATTGTGCCATTGGTGGACCCACAGTGCCTCCAGGCGATTATGTTCAAAATCAGCGTCGCTCTTGTTCAGGCCCATGAGCCACTTATCAGCGGCTTCGATCACCTGCGTGCTGTCATGCTTGCTCAACTCGATCTTTGCGAGCGTGCGGGTGTCATTCTCCGGTGCCTTCAGCAGATCAAGTAGCGCTTCGATGGGCTGGCCATCGATCTTCGCTGGCTTGAGCAGCGGGCGACCTTCGTAAGTGATGCGATAGATACGGCCGTGTTCGTGGTCGCGATTGGGATCCCGCAGGTGATGCTGCATGTGGCCGATGATCGCATTGCTCCAGTCAGAGAAGTAGAGCGCGCCATCCGGGCCTACGTTGACCTGCGAGGGCCGGAAGTTCGGATCTGTGGAAGAGACGAGATCTTCCAGCGTCTTGCCCTTGAGACCGGAGCCATCCTGCGTGACACCGACCCGGTAGATTCCCTGGAAGCCAATGACGTTGCAGTTGAGGAAATTCCCCTGGAATTCCTCGGAGAAATGGCGGCTGGTGAGAAGCCCCGTGCCCGGGCAGGGACGCGATGGGCGCGCCCAGAACTGGTGCATTTCCGGATGCTTCTGCGGATAGTCCAGACGTCCGCTAAACGCCGGGCCAAAGAACGTCTCGTTGCCCGTCGCGTCGGTTATCAGGTCGTTGCCCCAGTAATCGAAAACGCGCCCGTGTGGATTGGCAAATCCATAAGAGGCATAAGTCTCGAAGCGGCCGGTATTCGGCTCGAAGCGATAAATTGCCGCGTCCTGATTGCGCACGACCCCGGTTGCCGTCTCCACCTGGCTGCGATGGAACACGCCGTCGCTGAGATAGACCGCGCCGCCCGGCTCGAGGCACATGGAATTCGTTGTGTGATGCGAGTCCGCGGAATCAAGCCCCATGAGCACGCGCTCCTTCGTGTCGGCATGTCCGGTGCCTTTGCTGTCCCTCACGAACCAGACATCCGGCGCCTGCATCACCAGTATCCCGTCTTTGTAAAACTGAAATCCGGTCGGCCCGTTGAGATCATCGAGAAAGACGGTGCACTTATCGGCATGCCCGGTGCCCTTCGTATCTTCAAAAATCAGGATCTTGTCGCCGCTCTTGCTCGTGGGCGTGCGCTCGGGATAGTTTGTCCAGGCCGAGACCCAGAGGCGGCCCTTGGTATCCCAGGCCATCTGCACCGGGTTGACTAACTCGGGGAACTCCTTCTCATCGGCAAAGAGATTCACCTTCATGCCCTGGTGGACCTTCATCTTTGCGATGGCGTCTTCGCCGCTCAGGAAGGTGTGCAGAAGATCCGGGCGGTCTCCCGGAAGGTCCGTGCCGACCGTAATGGCTGCAGGCAGGTTGTCGTCTTTGACTTCGAGATCGCCGCCCTTTGCTACGGCCCATACCCGCGCGTCGCGATTGGCGGTCATCACGTCGCGCTGCTGCATCTCGCGCTCCATGACTTCGTTGTTCGAAATCACGCGTGTCGTGGTGCCGTCGGGTAGCTTGCCTTTGTAACTCAGGCGCGAACGGCCGCCATAGACGTTGTATCCATCGATCGTGCGATAACGCAGGTGCCATTGCCAGTTTTTGTCGAGCACCGCCTGATGTAACTTCGCGAAATCGCCTGTCGGAGCCGGAGCGCCGAAGAGGGACTGGAAGATCCCCGGGGCGAGCGCCTGCTCCCCGGTTTCCGTTAGATAGTGGCCGTTGGTCGTGAACGGCTCGTGTTTCGCTCCCGCGCTCGAGAAGAGCTTTTGCGAGGGTCGGAAGAGATCGACGAACTGGACGCCATTTGCCTTCGCCACTTCGGCCATCGCGTCCGTGTAATTCTGCAGGTTGGTATTGATTGCAGCGGGATCGGGGAAATTCAGATCCGGCATCCGTTCCTCGGCCATTGGCGAGAAGAGCACGATGCGCGGTGCGCCTTTGCCGGTGTAGTTCTGCTTCGCGCTTTGTTTCAGGAATTGTTCGAGGTTCGTCTTAAATTTCTCGATGCCATCGTAGCCGCCGAAGGATTCTCCGAATCCGTAAAAGGCGAAAATCACGTCTGCCTGCGTCCATCCAAGCCATTCATTGCGCGAACCGAAATCCTGTGATCGATGCCACGTTGCGACTTCGTCGCCCGCAGCCGCGAGATTCCGGAAGACCAGCTGATGCTGGGGATATTTCGCGTAAATGAGCGTCTCCAGCCAGCCCGTGTGCTGGAGACGATCGGCGAAGACATTGCCGACGATGGCGATGTGATCTCCAGGCTGGAGCTGCAGCGCGGAAACTTCCTGGGTGTATGCGGATTGGACGAGTGCAGTCGTGCACGCAAGGCCGATGCTCAGAGAGGCAAGACGATGGTTCATGGGACGAAGGGGTTTCCCGGCAAATGGCGGTCGGGAGTTGAAACTCCGAATGGCCCGCTCGATTAGGGAAAAAGGGGAAGATGCCTTTCCCGTCGACGGAAGCAAGCTGGCAAAGGATTGGGGAACCCTCCGCGGATGGCGCTCGGGTCCTGTCCCTTCGCACATCACGGCTTTTCTTCTTTCCTCGATCGCACGGGAATCGGAGATTCCGCAATGACCACAACCGAAATCCTCGAGATCCTTCGCAAACCGCACGTTATCGTTCCTCGTGCCGAATTGGCCGAGGTCGCGAGCCGGCGCGAAGAGTTCGTGCCCCTGCTCATTGATTCCATTCGCGAGGCAACGAAGCTCGCGGACAAGGCGGATCTTGACGACAATCTCCCGGCGTACGCCCTCTATCTTCTCGCACAACTGCGGGAGCCGACGGCACTCGAACCGATCCTGCAATACTTCGCCCTCGATGAAACGACGGAGGAGGATATTTTTGGCGACGTGATCGCCGAGGACGGCGCTCGTATTCTAGCCGGGGTTGCGCACAAGAATACAGAGCGCCTGCAGGAATATGCAAAGCAACCGGACTTGAGCTTGATCGTGCGGATGGCTGCTTTTGACGCCATCGCGATTCACTCCATCTGGGGCGAAACTCCAAAGGAGAGCGCCAATGAATTCTTCGTCTCGCTGGTCGATCAGGAGGTCTTTGGCAAGGATCTCGATTCCTGGACGGCACTTGCCTCGGCATGGCTTGATTCGGATCCGAAAGCAGCGCTTCCAAAGCTCCGTCAATTGCATCAGCGCCAATTGCTCGAGGAGGAACTGGTGGGCTCGCCGAAGGATTGGGAGAAGGAAGCACGGGAAACGGATTCTGAATCGAAGGAGTGGCGGGAAGAGCTTAGCAGGCCGATTACCGATGCTGCGGATTGCGTGAGCTGGTGGGAGTGCTTTGACGAAGGCGGCACAGGCGAAGATGAGCCCGGCGTTCCCTATGTCGCCCCGGAGAAGATTGGCCGTAACGACTTATGCCCCTGCGGCAGCGGAAAGAAGTACAAGAAGTGCTGCATGAAGGAGTAAGTCATCTCCTCACGCTCCACCCGCGCACTCCGGCTTACATGGGGTGCGCGAGAATGGGGCCGAGGAGAAGGACGAGAGCGACCAGCCAAGGGTTGGTCCTTCCGACGGTCGCTCCGAGTCCTGCGATAAGCCCGGCCAGCGCGCCGACGAGGATCGCGTAGAGCTCGCAGCAGAGCAGAAAATACGTGAATGCCGTTAAGCTGAAGCGCAGTTGCGCAAGAATGTTTAGCGCATTGATGATGAGCAGTGCCGACATGATTGCGGCACTGACAAAAGCACCAAAGCAAATAAACGGGAGGATGCCGGGAGATGGATCCGGCAACTGTGCCGGAGCGATGTCTGTCACCTCCGGTGGAAACATTTCCGGATTTGCTGCGAGGATTTCCTGGGCTTCTTCGTATTGCTCCTCCCTGACAACCAGGCGGCACCCGCCGAGGCCATTGAGACCATAGAGCAGGCCCGAGGATTCGTGCCAGACGTAAGCCGGGATATCGGATTCTTCGAGGATGCCGCGCATGATGTGTGCGCGCCAGGGCGCGGCGAAGACGGCGAGTGGAACAAACATTGGCGGGAGATCGTGGCTCTGGCGGAAGATGCCATGGCGTGCTCGCCGCTGTCGAGAAGCGGGGCCAATACTTTGGCGTTCTTGTTTCTCACTCAGGACACTGTTGCAAATCAAAGCGCGTCTGCTCGAATGCGCCGATGATCTCCCTCCTCGGATCGATTCATTTGCGTCCCCTCAATTTTACCGCCGCTCGCAGGCTTGGCTTGCTGGCTGGAACGCTTGCCGGTTTCAGCCTGACTGCATCCGCTGCCGAGCCTTGCAAGATCCTGGTCGTGGAAAAAGGCAGCGGCTGGCCTGTGCCGCTGATCGAATTGCGCACGACGGCCAAGCAGCGCTTCATTACCGACAATGCGGGTGTCATCGCTTTCAACGAGCCGGATTTGCTCGGCCATGAGACCTGGTTTGATGTAAGCGGGCACGGTTACGAAGTGCCGAAGGATGGATTTGGCTATCGTGGCGTGCGGTTGATTCCAAAGCCGGGTGCCACGCTGAAAGTGGAGGTTTCGCGAGTGAATATCGCGAAGCGGCTCGGACGGGTCACGGGTGCCGGGCTTTTTGCCGAAAGTCAGAAACTCGGGGAACACTTGGATTGGAAGGAGTCGGGAATCGTCGGCAGCGACAGCGTCCAGAATGCCGTCTATCAGGGGAAGATGTTCTGGGCCTGGGGTGACACGATGGTGCCTTCTTATCCGCTGGGCATTTATTCGACCAGCAGCGCGACCAGCGCGGTGAAACCGCTGTCATCGTTTGAACCACCGCTGCAACTGCCGCTCGATTATTTTCGAAATGAGAAAGGAGCGGTGCGTGGGGTCGCTAATATGCCCGGAAGTGGCCCGACTTGGGTGACTGGCTATGTGACGCTGCCTGACAAGACGGGAAAGCGAAAGCTTGTCTGCACTTACGAAAAGATCACCGGCCATCTCGACACATATGAGACCGGGCTAGCTGTGTGGAATGACGCGACTCAGAATTTCGATTCACTTCTGGCTGTGTGGAAGAAGTCGGATAACAAGCCGAAACCCGCGACTTATCCGAAAGGACATCCGGCCTTTTGGAATGACGCACAGAATCGCGAGTGGGTGTACTTTGGCGATCCGCTGCCGAAGATGCGCTGTCCGGCAACGTTTGAGGCATGGCAGGATTCAACGACCTGGGAGCCGCTTCAGCCGCAATCGAGCTTCGCTTCTGCGAATGGAGGCGAGCCGGTAAAGCCTCATACGGGTAGCATCGCGTGGAACCCCTGGCGCAAGCGATGGGTGACGGTCTTCATGCAGGCGTTCGGCAAGCCCTCGGCGCTGGGAGAGCTCTGGTATGCCGAGGCCGATGCGCCGACCGGTCCTTGGGGGGCTGCAGTTAAGGTGCTGACGCATGATAACTACACCTTTTACAATCCGAGGCTGCATCCGGAGTTCACGCCTGCGGAGTCTCCGATTCTCCTGTTCGAGGGAACTTACACGCAGGAGTTTGCCAATCACGCGGTGCCGACTCCTCGCTATGATTACAACCAGATCCTGTACCGGCTCGATCTCGACGATCCCGCGCTGAAGCCCGCACAGGTTGCTGGAGCCGAGAGCGTCAAACGCTAGCACTGCCGGGCGGCATCATTCGCAGGGAGAAGGCTGCGGAGTTCTGACGACGCGCTCTCTTGGGCGCGCTTGTCTGAAAAAGAGACAGAAACGTTAAACTTGCCTAATACTAGACAGTTGCGGAGGTTTGCCCGTTCAGCCTCCGTAGATCAAAGTCCGCCCTCAGAATTGAATCCCATGCGCCCTGCCCGACGTTTGCACTTCGTTTGCGCCCTGCTTCCAGCGTTGCTGGGCATTGCCTTTGGTAGTTTATCCGGCGTTCTGCTGGCGGAGCCGCAGCAGGCGGGATCGGCTGTCGCGTTTCCCGGTCCGGCTCCCGACGTGGCGCGCGCGACTCAGAATGGAGACGTGTACACGCTCGGCAACAAGGTTGTCTCAGCGTCCTGGAAGGTATCGGACGGCTCTCTCCGCATGGCGCAGTTTGGAAACGAACTCACCGGTGCTCATTACCCGCAGATCGGAGAGCTCTTTCGCCTCGGACTGAGGCCACCCGGTGCGACCAATGAGCAACAGCCGCCGCTGGTGTCGATCAGGATTGAGCATGACCGGATCGTGGCGTGCGCTTCCAGAGAGGGGATGGTGTGGAGCGAATTGGCTTCCTTTCCGCGCAGCGAATTTCCGGGTGAGCCGAAGCTGGTGCGCATAGGAAAAATGAATCTGAAGGCCGAGGCCAAGGATAATCCCGGCGATATCGGAGAGATGGGCGAAGGCGTGATCAGTGAGTTGGTACCGGCTGCCGCATCGATTCCTTCGGGTCGCTTTGCATATAAGACAAATGCCCATCGCGCGACGGTGCAGGAGTATGCCTTTCCGGCGGGGAGCCAGTGCATCTCGTGTCGGATTGATAAGGGCACGGATAAAGGCATGTCGTGGGGACCTGGACTCGCGTTGATCTGGGAAGAGGGGAAGCGCTTCATTCTCGTGGGAGTTCGCGAGAAGGCTCCGGTTTTCAATGTGACCACGAGCGCTGGCGAGAAAGTCATTCCGGGCAATCTTTCGAACTATCTCGATCTGGATCTCCCGGCTTCGTCGTTCCGCCTTGTCGGCGCGCCGAAGATCGTCCCGATTGCGGTGAAGCCGGATGGCGTGCGGCTGGCGGAGAAAATCCCGGGCGTCGCCATCGAGGCGGATCTGGTCTCCAGTTGTGGCATCCGCGCGCACTGGCGCTCGGAGTTGCGGAATGGCTCGAACTATTTCCGGCAAACGCTCGATCTCGCTGCGCCGGAGAAGCCCATCGCGCTGTATGGCGTCGAGTTTGCGGATCTTGGCATTCCCGGCGTGAAAACGATCGGAACGGCTCCGGGATGTCCCATTGCGGGAAGCGATTGCTTCTTTGGAGTCGAGATGCCTGGTTGCCGAAACTTTGTCGAAGAGGGCAGGGGACGCGCGGGCTTTGCATGCAAGCTCGAGCTTTCTCCAACGCAATCCTATAACTTCGGCGCGGTCGCCGGCGTGGCGTCCGAGGGGCAGCTTCGCCGCAGTTTCCTATGTTATATCGAGCGCGAACGCGCCCGTCCTTCCAAGCCGTTCCTTCATTACAATGACTGGTATGATCTCGGCACTTCGGTGAGCCAGGAGAAGGTCCTGGACGTGGTCAACCAGTTCACAGAGGAGTTAGTCAAGAAGCGCGGCGTGCCGGTCAGTTCGTATCTCGTGGACGATGGTTGGGACGATGTCAGCAGGGGTCTGTGGGTCGAAAATACCAAAAAGCTTCCGCAAGGTTTTCCCGGCCTGAAGAGCAAGATGGACCAGGCGGGGGCGCATCTTTCGATCTGGATCTCGCCGCTTGGTGGCTATGGCGGTGCGAAGGAGCGCGCCGATCAGGCGCGGAAGATGGGGCTCATTCCGGAATCGGCGAACCTTGATTTTTCGTATCCAGCTTATCGTAAGTGGTTTCAGGACCGATGCCTGCAGCTGATGCGTGAGAGCGGCGTGAATGCCTTTAAGTGGGACAAGGCCGGCGATGGAGTCAGCCCACACTTCATGGCGCTGCTCGATATCGCGCATCATCTGCGCGTTGCGAATCCGGACCTCTTCGTGAACGTGACTGTCGGCACGTGGCCGTCGCCATTCTGGCTCAATCACATCGATTCGACGTGGCGAAATGGCTCCGCCGATGTCGGTTGGGCTGGCAAGGGCGATGATCGCGAAAAGTGGCTGACTTATCGTGATGGCAATTGCCGCAGCCGGTTCGTCGTGCCGTCGCCGCTCTACCCGCTGAATTCGATCATGCATCACGGGATTGTCCATGGGCGTTGTTTCCAGGGCGAACGCGTGGGCAAGGCGGGGCCGAATTTGAAGAACGAGGCGCGCTCGTACTTTGCCAACGGCACGATGCTGCAGGAGCTGTATCTGACGCCGTCGATGATGACTGCTGACTCTTGGGATCAGGTGGCGGAAGCGGCCAAGTGGGCGCATGCGAATGCCGATGTGCTCGTCGATTCGCACTGGGTGGGGGGCGATCCGCTGAAGCTGGAATCCTACGGATACGCTGCGTGGAGCCCGAGAAAGGGAACGCTCATGGTGCGGAATCCGGATGACAAGCCGCAGAGCATTACGCTGGATGCCGCCACGGCTTTTGAATTACCCGCCGGGGCAGCGCAGCGGTACGCGCTCACTTCGCCGTACCGGGATCAACGCGTCCAATCCGTCGCCCTCGAAGCCGGCAAGCCGCAGACGATCAATCTCGAGCCTTTTGAGGTGCTGGTCTTTGACGCGGCTCCGGTGGTTGCGGCCGCGAGATAAGTGCTGCCTCGGATTTTCGCGCTCCTTCCAACAATAAGACAGCCCCGCCATCGAAACGGCGGGGCTGGATTGAGTGACTTACGGTAAGTGGGAGCGAACTGCTAATTAGACGCTCAGCTTCGTCCACGCGGCATTCCGCTGCGAGGATGCGACCACGGTTTCGATGAAGGCCATGCCGCGGATGCCGTCTTCGATCTTCGGATAATCGAGCACCAGCGGATCGGGCTGCGTTCCATCGAGGCGCGAGCGGATGTGGCTCGCGAAGTTGCGATAGATATTGGCGAACGCTTCGAGATAGCCTTCCGGATGAGCGGGGGG
>FTCV01000586.1_pt1 | contig 17998 bp, 18 predicted proteins | sample 1639691 | NCBI WGS metagenome assembly FTCV01 (sample SAMEA3914864, study PRJEB12502) | metagenome | biome: forest; material: soil | place: USA | collected 2012-03-12 | depth 0.3 m
GGCATGACCCGGCGCATGCAGCACTACGACAATGTCGCCTGGCAGCCATGGCTGGTGGTGGCGGCGATCGGCACCGCGATCATTCTGGGCGGCATCGTTTGCCAGATCGTGCAACTGGTCGTTTCGATCCTTAACCGCGACGAACTCCGCGTGACCGGAGACCCATGGAACGGCCGCACGCTGGAATGGTCCACGGCTTCGCCGCCGCCGGCCTGGAACTTTGCGGTGCTGCCGCATGTGGCGGAGCGTGACAGCTTCTGGGTCGCCAAGCAGCGTGCCGGCGCACAGCACGCTGAGCTGGAGCCGGCGCGCCAGTACGAGCCGATCGAAGTGCCGAAGAACAGTCCGGTCGGGTTCGTCAACGCCTTCTTTGCCGTCGTCATCGGTTTCGCGTTGATCTGGCACATCTGGTGGATGGCCGGACTGGGCTTGATCGGCACATTTTTGACGATCCTCGTCTTCGCCTTTCGCGATGAGGACGAAACCGAGGTGCCGGCAGCGCAGATTGCGGAGTTCGACCGGCTTCACCAGGCGGGGGTCGCAATATGAACGTCACTGTTGCTGTTCAATCCGGCGAAGCGCTGCAGAGCGCAAGCGAGGCCGGTCCGGCCCCGAAGCGGATTGTCGTCGCCTACGGCTTCTGGATCTTCCTGCTGAGCGACATCGTGATGTTCTCGGCGCTGTTTGCGGCCTACGCGGTGCTCCAGCATGCCAATGCAGGCGGTCCGACCGGCGCCCAGCTGTTCAATCAGTCCAGGGTCGCCATCGAAACCGTGTGCCTTCTCGCCTCAAGCTACACATGCGGGCTAATGAGCCTGGCGGTCAATGCGCGGCGTCGGTTCGTCGCATATCTGGGCGCGCTGCTCACATTCGTGCTCGGGGTCGCATTCCTCGCTTTCGAGCTCCGCGAGTTCGCCGACATGATCGCGCAAGGCGCTGGCCCGCAACGCAGCGCATTCCTCTCGGCTTTCTTTGCTCTTGTCGGCTGCCACGGACTGCACGTCACCGCCGGTCTGGTCTGGCTGGCAGTGATGATGGGCCAGGTCGCATCGAAGGGCTTCCGGCCTGCCGTACAACGCCGGCTGCGGTGCTTCTCGCTGTTCTGGCACGCGCTCGACATCGTCTGGGTCGGGGTGTTCACGGTCGTCTATCTGATGGGAGTGACCCAATGACTGAAGCACGTTTCGATCGCGCCCCAGGCGACCAGTCTATTGCGACCGAGCAGGAGACGGCGTCCTCCGGGATCCTCGTCTATTCGGTTGGCCTGCTGTTCGCGCTGGTCCTCACCGCGATCTCGTTCTGGGTCGCCAACACCACGCTGCTCTGGGGACCGGGCGTGCCGCTTGGCCTTGCGGTTCTCGCCATCGCCCAGATGGGTATCCACCTGGTCTTCTTCCTGCACATCACGACCGGCCCCGACAACACCAACAACGTGCTGGCGCTCGCGTTCGGCCTGCTCATCGTGACGCTGGTCATGGTCGGTTCGCTGACGATCATGGCCAATCTCAACGGCAGCATGATGCCTGCCGACATGATGGACATGCAAATGCACTACTGATCCTCTTTTGCCTGAGCAGCCTTGGCTGGCGTTGCGCCCATGGCGCCACGTCACGATGGATCGGCGCGGCAGGATTGCCCCTTCCGCCGCTGGCCGTCGTCGAGCCAGGGCGCCGGCGCGCTCGACGAGCCTGCCACCGTGGGGCCGTTCTATACGGATTCGAGCCTGAAGACGCTGAAGCCGATGGCGGAATTGAAGGAAGCCTTCAGGTCGATGCCCAAGGAAAAGCGGGAGGAAGTGGTCAAGCTGTGCAATGACCCCTCCAAAAGCCCGCGTCTCCACGAGTTCTGCTCGGTCGTGAACGCCCTGCACAAGACGATGATACGATCATTTCATCGGTGCCGAGACCGGCAACGGGCGGCGCGCCTACAAACTCTGACGTTCTTGGCGCCAGCGGCATGAGAGTCGCTTTGCGTGCCCTCCAATTGAACGTCAGCCTTTCCCGTTCCCGTTCGGAAATTCGAACACAAGGCACGTCGTCGTCGCATGCGCAAGCAGCCGATCCTTTGCATCGGTGATGCGCGCCTCGGCGGTAGCGACGCGGCGGCCGGCGTTGAGCACGCGGCCCTCGGTGCGGATGACACCACTCGTCTCGCTCATGCCGCGCACGAATGAGATCTTGAATTCCAGCGTGCTGTAGCCAGTGCCCGCGGGCAGCGTGCTCTGCACCGCGAGCCCCATCGCGGAATCCAAGAGGATCGCAGCATAGCCGCCATGCACCGAGCCGATCGGATTGTAATGGCTCAGACCCGGCACGCTGTGAATCACGACGGCGCCGGGTTCGACCGTGCAGTCGAACGGCTCGACCGTCTGCATGATCGGCGGCTCCGGCAATCGTCTCGCGAAGATCGCGCGGACAAAATCGAGCCCCGACATCGATGCCATCACGTCGATTGGTACGATGCCGTATTCGACAGCCTGCTTGCCGGATTTATCGTCCATGATCTCTCAACACACCGCCTCGTCATGCGGACCTCGTCCGGGCATTTATGATTGCTCTGAGAGGATTGCCGGGTCAAGCGCGGCATCTGGCAGCCGTTCAACGATATCCGCTATCAAGTTCGCGACCGAGCTGTGCCGGAAGTCAGTCGAGCATCGCGCACACTCTCACCGATCCCATGAAGCGGGCCGCCGCAGTATCCGCAAGCCTTCGCCGATGTCGAGCAGAACGGCCGGCCCCTTCGCCATGATTGGACGACGGTGTTAGTAGTTTCCAGCTGGTGCCCTGGCAGCCACGCTCGAAAAGCGCATCGGCCAGCGCATCGCCGGCATCGCCCGTGACAGCGGCGGTATCGAATGGAGCTTCGACAGAAAGAGGGGCCGGGACTTTGATTGTGGCGGCCTGCTTGGGCAAATTTCGGTCACATTGGGGTCGTTCCATCGGCTATCGCCGTCCACCAAAAGCCGACGTCGGTCGTCCAAGCACTAACGGCTACTTCGCAGCATAACCGCACATGTGCGGAGCAACTTGGGAAAACAGGAGTTCAGCGCGCGGGAGCTTCATGGTGACTTTTCAACGCTTGGCGGCGGGCAACCTGAATTGAAACACGGCGCCGCGAGGTTCATTCGCCTCTGCCCACAGCCGACCCCCATGGGCGTCTACAATAGAGCGGCAAATCGACAGCCCCATCCCTGTTCCGCTGGGCTTTGTGGTGTAGAAGGACTTGAAAACGCGCTCGAGATGTTCCGGGTGGATGCCCGGTCCGGAATCGCGCACCGCTACGAGGACACCTGTGTGGTCTTGCTCCGTGGTGATCAAGAGCTCTCTCGCCCCTGTTTCAACCGAGTCCATTGCTTGGACCGCATTCAGGATCAGGTTCAGGACCACCTGCTGCAATTGAACTCGATCGCCATGAATAGGAAATATTCCCACAGAAAGCCGGGTCTGGACCGAAATGCCATTTCTGATGATCGCGCCTCGCCCCAATACAATTATCTCGTTGATCGCCTCGTTAAGATCAAATCGCGCTTTTCGCGGAGGCGCCTTCTTCATGTGATCTCGGATCCGGTCGACGATGTCTCCTGCGCGACAGGCATCGCCTACAACGCCGCTGAGCGCCTCCCTGGCCTCGCCCAGGTTCGGCGGCTGCATGTCCAGAAAATTCTGCGCCGCACGGGCGTTATTGCGGGCGCTAGCGACCGGTTGCGTGATTTCGTGAGACAGTTCGGCAGCCCATTCTCCCATCATGCTCACGCGGTTCATGTGGGCGATATCTGATTCCAGCTGCCGCAGCCTCTCACGCTCGTCCAGTGCGCGCTGCCGTTCTTCCTCGGCTCGCTTGCGTTCCGTTAAGTCGAGTACAAAGGCGACCCCTTGATCCCCACTATCCTCGAAGGTCGCCACGCCGATCAGCACGGGAACACGACTGCCATCTTTCCGGAAGTATTCCTTCTCAAATGGCTGAAGAACTCCGGTCGCCCTGTGTTCTTGCATCAATCGAGTGTCGCGATCACGCCATTCCGGCGCCGTGAGATCCGTCCACCGTATGCGGCCCGCGGCGAGGTCCTCATGATCGTACCCCACGATATGGAGAAAGGCTTCATTGGCCTCCAGGATACGGCCGTCGAAATCCCAGATAAAGATGCCAATGATATTGGCCTCGACCAGACGGCGGATCTTTCTTTCCTTGGAGCGGGCGATCTTGGCGTGAAACCGGATCGTCTCCACCAGCAGAACGGCCAGGACGATGGTTGAAGTGAGCAACGAAAACACGCGGCCTGCATAGAATCCGAGGCTGAAGCGTCCACTGACCAATATGGAGCCGAGTGCCATTTCCAGAAGTGCCGCCACAGCGACGATCATTAGCCATTGATCGAGCAGCGAGCGCCGGCGAACCCACAGGACCGCGACCGCGCTCACGGCCGTCAGCATCGTGGTTGCGCCCGCCAGGCGAGCCGCCGGCGTGAAGCCTATCCTGTCGGTGAACAACACCGGTAGCCAGTCGTTGCCGGCGGTAGCGAGCAGGGTCAGCCCGCAGACGAGCGCAAGAACGAGCGTGACGCTTAGGATGATCACAGCGAGCAACGACGGCTGACCCGGACCCGGATCGGATTTTTCACCCTTCATCAATCCATAGCCCAGCAGCGCCAAGGGGAAAAGCAAGTGCCAGAACCAGTAGAGAAACGCCGTGGTTTGAAGGCCGGCGCCAAGCAAACCGGTTGGAGAAAATGCGCCGGGAAACGTCAGCGCGTACGGAACGATAATCAGGGCCGAGAAGAGGTAGCCGCAGGCGAGGATGAGGAGCGCGCCCAAACGATAGATTGCGAACTGCGAGAACAGCAGGACCGAGGTGATCAGGTCGGTCACGAATATGACCCCTGCGAACGCGACAATGAACGAGTCGATCTCCACAAGCTGAGTTTTTGCGAACGGGGCGATAGTCGCGAGCGCAGCGACTTGGCCTACGGCGACGGCGACCGCCCACCGCATCTGCCGACGCGTCGGCGGTAGGCTTAACAGCCATGTCTCGGTAGCTGTCGGGTCACGCGCGACCATCGGCTTCCCCTCAGTCCTGCAATTAGGTCCGAGCGCCTCCGCAACGCTTCGTGCCAGGCCGCAAGGTCCGCCCACGCCACTGACGGCTCATCACCTAGCCGGCAGCCAAGGCCGAAGACGTTCGCCATCCTCCGTAAGATCCGGGAGTCGCTGTATGAGTGTGCCCCGTCAAGCGAATGCGATCCATCGAAGTCCGGCGCTGGTCCAAGAGTTCAGTTGACTAGGCTCCACGCGCCTCATGCGCCCGCTAACTCTCCCCGCTGGGCAGAAATCATACCGCATCGCCCCTGAGAAATGCTAGCCATCTCTTGACCTGCCTGAATCTGACGCTGCCGAAAACTGATTCGGCACGATTTCAAAGAAACAGTCACGTGAGCAGTTTTGGGCTAACAAACAACGCGCTATCAGCTAAGAGCAACGAAAGGTCTGGTTGACCCAACGGTGACCTTCATTGTCCGCGTTGCGAATGGCAGTAATGCGCCTCATGCACGAACCCGCTTCGCGGGAGGGGCGCCTCGGCCTGAGGCGCGACAGGCATTTGACTTGAGCGGGTAGAGGCGTCGATCTGACCATGGAGTTCCCTTCAACGAGAGGAACTCGCCATGGCTACACTGTCGACCGATGCACCAATCTCTCCGCTTCGCCAGCGCATGCAGCACGACATGCTCATGCGTGCCCTGGGCTCCCATACCCAGCAGGACTACGTTCGTCACGTCCGGCGCTTCGCTGTGTTCCTTGGCCGCTCGCCCGACACTGCGACGGCTGAGGACATTCGTCGATTCCAGCTGCATCAGCATGAGAGCGGCGTCGGCCCTGCGACGATCAATGGCGCGGTCTCGGCGCTGCGGTTCCTGTTCCTCGTGACGCTGAAGCGGCGGGATCTGGCGCGTGCGATGGCGCGGGCAATGGGCGTACATGCCATTCGCGTCGAGGACCCCGCCGATCTGGAAGCCGCGATAAAGGACGTGCTCGCGCATGACGGGCCAGCGCTGCTGGATGTAGTCATCGCACCGCAGGAACTGGCGATGCCGCCCACCATTGAGGTGGCGCAAGTCAAAGGCTTCAGTCTCTGGGCGCTGCAGGCCGTGATGAGCGGCCGGGGCGACGAATTGATCGACCTCGCACGCACCAACTTGCTGCGTTGAGCTTTTAGGCTGGTCGAACCGGCGTAGACTTGCCTAGCGGGCGCCCGTCGACGGCTTGCTGATGCTCGACAAGGCTAACTTCGCCGCCACTGCGCTGGGGATGCGCGTAATCCAGAAGGCCTTCTTGTAATGGCTATCAATCGCGACGCCAAATCCCAAGCACGAGCTCCCTCGAAGCGCCCGGTACTGGATGCGGCCACAAGAAACCCCCCGACTCAATCCTTCTCGGAAATTGTTATGGGATTGATCCCGCTGGCGATCGCCTTTCTCATTTTCGTGGTGGTGCTATTCGGGGTGAGAATGCTTTTCGGCTAGCGCTCAGCAGGCAACGAGGCCCGGCGTCCAAGCCGCGCCGTCGGCTGCCGGTAGCTCGCGCCAGAGCTCCGGCACGAATGGACGCACACCGCATCGGTTGCAGCCACCGGATTGCCTTCCGCGACTAAGATACTCGCCTGCCTTTGCACTTATGGATTTTTGATATCGTTGGTCTTTTCCGTGTCTCGAATACAGATGCGGGCCCTTCTATTTTTCTCGACGCAGCTGGCCTTCTGCCGCTGCAGGCAGTCGCCGCCACGCGGCGACAATTGAGAAGGGAAGGAAATTCGATGTATCGTTACCCCCTTTATTTGCCCACTCATCGTCCCCTGCCAACGTCCTCGGTGAAAGCTGACATCGAGCCAGCAGATGGTGCCGGGCACGGGCATTCAACTGCACCGTTCTCACTAACCAAGATCCTTCTGATGATCGGCTTCCTGCTGATTGCCGCGGCGATCGCCGCCTCGGTTTCCTGATCCCACGACAAGAGACAATGATGCCCAACTCCGTACCTCCCCGAATGCCACCCACCGCTTTGTCATCGGCCGCGATGGCGAAGGCCATTGGATCGCCCGTGACGAACAGGGCCAGACCGGCGGCGTCTTCGCCGACAAGGTTTCCGCCATCCGTTTCGCCACCATGGAAAGCGACCACCAGGCCGGTGCCATCCGTTTCGCGCTCCGTTCGGCCAAACTTTCGCTGTTCAACTAACCTGTTTCACGCGCAGCCGAACGAGAAACCCGTCGGACGCGCAGCGGCAACCTGTCATGGAAACCCCTGGTGCAGTCGATCTGAGCAGCCTGCTCGATCGTTTGACCCACACGCGCCGGCTGCTCGAGCACCAGCTCTGGGCAGCCGCGCGCGCCCCGTCTCTCGACAGGTCGTCGACCGCAGGCCGGCACTTTGCTCGACCGGTCGAGGCCGGCGCCATGCTCGACGCCACCTTGCTGCTGGTCGCTCTATCGGGTCGCACCGTCTCGACCCTCGGCAACAGCGACAAAGGCTGGTCGTGCACCATCCGGTCCGCCGCGCCCACAGCGACAACGAACTTCACCTCAAGCCATGCCGACTTGCCCGCCGCGGTCCTGGCAGCGCTGATTTCCTCGTTTTTGCATGCGGACGACAGCCGGGCGGCTAGGCAGCTTTCTCCGATCGAAAGGACATACAATGATACTGGAACGAGTACGCAGCCGCCTCAACGGCGCCATGACCGCGCTGGTGACACCCTTCTCGAACGGCGAAGTCGACCTGCCCGGCCTGAAGACGCTGGTCGAATGGCAGATCGAACAGGGCATTAACGGCCTGGTCCCCTGCGGCACCACTGGCGAAGCGCCGACGCTGTCTTGGGAAGAGCGCCTCGATGTCATCGCCACCTGCGTGAAGACAGCCGGCGGCAGGGTACCGGTCATCGCCGGCACCGGCTCCAACAGCACCGAGGCGATGATCGCCTTCACCTCGGCGGCGCAAGCCTTTGGTGCCGACGCGGCGCTGGTCGTGACGCCATATTACAACCGGCCGACCCAGAAAGGCATTTTCCGCCATTTCGAAGCCGTCGCCCGCAAGGTCAGCATTCCGATCATCGTCTACAACGTGCCGGGGCGCACCGGCGTTGACCTGACTGTCGAGACGCTTGAACGGCTGGCACGAATACCGGCCATCGTCGGCGTCAAGGATGCTACCGGCGACCTGAGCCGGCAATCGACGCTGCCGGCAGTGCTGAGGCGCCGTTTCGTTTGCCTCTCAGGCCACGATTCGACTGCGTTCGGCTTCAACACGATGGGCGGCAGCGGCACGATTTCCGTGCTCTCGAACGTCGTCCCGCGCCTTTATGTCGAGATGCACGATGCCCTGCGGCGCGACGATGCACACACGGCGAGAGCAATCCACCATCGGCTGCGGCCGCTGATTGCGGCGCTGGAACTGGAGAGCAACCCAATCCCGGTGAAATATGCCTTGCACCGGGCGCTCGGATTGAACGCCGATGTCCGCCTGCCGCTGACATCGGTGGAGCCAAGCACCGCCGCCGCCATCCGCGATGCCATGCTGACGCTGGCCGGCAATGACAGCAGCATCTTCAATTCGAGACGGGCCGCCATCGATGCCGGCCAATGGTGATGCAGTTAGCAAAGATCCCAGCTATCGGCGCGTCGCGCCCAGCCGATTCCGGCCAGTGGCCTATCGATCGTTTTGACAAAGTCGCAGCGGCCGCGAGATGATACGGGACAGTACGGGAAGATTTCTGATACTGGCCCACGAAAAAGCCAACGAAATCAACGTTTCTTCCACATCCTCCGGGCCCACCATTGTCGTTATTTATCAATGACTTAGCCGTATATTTTGGTTGGGTTAGCCAAGGGCAACGATGGCGAACCTCCGTGGATCCCATTGAATTCATTGATTTATGCTGGGCTTTCGAGGACTGCCGCGAAAGAAACTGCAGGTAGACGCTCATGAGCGGTGCTCCTCACAGTACCGAGCGCAGGAAGTCGGTCGTCTCGGGTTTCTGAGGGCTGTCGAATATCTGCTCGGGCGTGCCGAGCTCGTGAATTTGCCCTTGGCAGAAGAACGCGACGCGATCGGACACCTCGCGCGCGAAGCGCATTTCGTGGGTCACGACGATCATCGTCATTCCCTCTTTCGACAGCATGCGCAGAGTGTCCAGGACCTCGCCAACCAATTGCGGATCGAGAGCCGAGGTCACCTCGTCGAACAGCATGTAGTCGGGTGACATGGCGAGTGCGCGCGCAATCGCCATTCTCTGCTGCTGTCCGCCGGAGAGACGCGACGGAAATGACTTGAGCTTTTCGGCGAGCCCAACATGGCCGAGCTGCTGGACTGCGATGGCCTCGGCCTCCTGCTTCGACTTGCCCAACACCTTTCGTGGCGCCAGCATGACATTTTCGAGGACGGTGAGGTGTGGAAAAGCGTTCCACTGCTGGAAGACGATGCCGATCCTGCGACGAAGTTTGTTGAGGTCCGTGGCCTTGGCGTGGACATCAATGCCGTCAACGCTGATGCGCCCCTTCTGAATGCCTTCGAGACCATTGATGCACATCAGCATGGTCGATTTGCCGGAGCCCGATCCGCCGATCATCGACAGAACTTCGCCCTTCTTCACATTGAGGCTTACACCCTTGAGAACGTGCAGGGTGCCGAAGTTTTTATGTACGTTGTCTATCTCGATCATTGTATCCGCCACTTCTTCTCGAGCTGTGCTCCGAGCCTCGCGATCGGGAAGCTCATCAGGAAATAGATCAGGCCAGCGATGGACAGGACCAGCAGCGGCTCCTGCACCCTGGTGGTGACGATCTGCGAGCTTCGCAGGAGCTCCACGATGCCGATCCAGAGCACGAGAGCGGTATCCTTCATGACACCCAGTGCCAAACCGATCCAGCTCGGAAACACGATCCTGGTTGCCATCGGCAAGGTGATCGCCACGACCTCCTGAAACCAGGTCAAACCGAGCGATCGGGCAGTGCGCCTCGTCGTTGTCGGGACCGCCGTCACGCCGCTTCGGACGATCTCGGTGCAAAATGCGGCGGCATAGATACCCAGGCACACGCAGGCTACCAGGTAGGTCGGCCAATGAAGGCGAAACATGCTGTTGAACGAATTGAACAGCACCAACTGGATCAGCAACGGAACGGAACGGAAAACGTCCAGGACGCCGCCGATTGGCCAACTGATCCACCACGGTGAACCGGCCCTGGCAAGGCCGAACAACACACCAAGACCGGTACCGATGGCCACGGAGGCCAAGGTGATAGCGATCGTGGTGACCGCGCCATTCAACATGAAGAGAATGTCGTTCCAGGATAAGGAGGCGCCAAAGAACATCTCTAGCTCCTCAATAACGGAACAGGCGTGACGCAAGCAAACGTGCGCTCACCGTGAATATTTTTGATATCATATAATACAGGCAGGCCGCGACAAAGAAATATTCGAATGTCCTGTACGTCACGACGTTCAATTGGTTCGTGACGCCGGTCAGGTCACTGGTGAGGCCGACCACCACCCCAAGCGATGTCATCAGGATCGACCAGACCATCTGGTTCGTCATGGCGTGAAACACGGCGCGCAGCATTTGCGGCAGGACGACGTGCCACATGGTACGGACTTGACCCAATCCCAGGGAGCGTGCTGCCCGTATCTGGGTTTCCGGGACAGCGGAGAACCCACCGCGGAAGGTTTCAGCGAGATAGCCGGCGTTGTTGAAGGTGATGCCCAGCAAAAGCGCTGAATAGGAGTCGACGCGAAGTCCAAAGGATCCCAGGCCGAAATAGATCAGGTAGATTTGAAACAGGCCAGGTGTGTTTCGCGCGATCTCGATCCATATGTCGGCGAGGCCCGAGAGCGTTTTCCCTCCCGATCTCTTTGCAAGCGCCAGCAGAAGCGCGAAAACCGTGCCGATCGCCATCGCCAGGGCGGCAATTTCGAGGCTCACCAACGCTCCCCACAGCATCTCTGGAAGCGAGTGGAGCACGGGTCGCCACTGGAAGGTGTATGCCATTCGAGGACCCCTTCATGCGACGGATACTGAACTGCGGATCAGCAAGACGTGTCGTGGCCGTGCATCCCGGACGCAATCGCATGACCGCGTCCGGGACGGCGCAAACTGCTAGCGATAGGCGCCAGCAACGGTGAGATCGGGGGCAGGGCCGCCTTCTGTCCCAACCCACTTTTTGTAGAGTTCGGCATAGCGCCCGGAGCGAACCTGCCGGTTCAGGAACAGGTTCACGTAGTTGAGCAGTCCCTGCTCGTGGCGCTGCACCAGGATCGCGCAATAGTCGGCATCGACGGGCGCGTCGCCGACGATCTTCAGGCCAGGATATTTGCCGGACTGGATGATCGCCGTCGCGATCGTCGACGTCGTGTAGGTCGCGTCGATCTGCTTCTGGCTCAGCGCCAGGAAGGTGTCCGATTGAGACTGGAAGGTCAGCATCTTGCCGTTCGGGTCATTGAATCCGTTGACACTGTCTCCAAGAGCAAGCGTCTCATAGGCGCCTGCCGGTCCGCCGACGGTGTGCCCCTTGATATCAGCCGGGCTGTTTATGCCGGAATCTTCGCGCACCAGAACAATGGTCTTGAACACGAAATAGGGGATCGAGAAGCCGATCGTTTTCGCCCGCTCGAGCGTGTCGGATGCAACGGCGATGCCAACATCGGCCCGTCCTGAAAGAATTGCGGGAATTCGATCCGGATCCGGGGTGTCGACGATCTCGGCTTCGACGCCAAGCGCCTTGGCTAGGTCATTGCAATAATCAACGTCGAAGCCGATCGGCTTGTTGTCCTTGTCACGGGCACCGTTGGGCGGGAAGTCGAGCTCGATCGCGCATCGCAGCTTGCCGGCCGAGATGATGTCGTCCAGCTGGTCGGCATGTGCCGCGGTCGCACACCCAGATACCAGGGCGGCGGCGAAAATGACGGTAGAAATTCGCATTTCAGTTCCTCTCTTTGTTTGATGGCAAGGTTTTGATGGCAAGCCTAGGAATGGAATTCTGATATCGTATCTCAAATATCGTATACGATCCTATTGCACAAGAAACCCGTAGGTCAGCGGGTCGGACTCATCAATAACCCAGTTTGCGAAACCACAGATCGAAGCGCGCCCGCTGACTTCGGGGATTACAGCGTCGAACTCTCCAACCTTGGTTTCGCTGAGAATGCGTCCCTTGAAAATCGTTCCGATGATCGACTCGTTCACCAAGGTTTCTCCCTGGGACAGCTCGCCAAGAAGGTACAATTGAGCAAGCCGACCAGCTGTCCCCGACCCAGTCGGAGACCGGTCAATCGCGCGATCGGCGTAGACGCAGCAATTTGCCTGCGTTGATCCCTCGTGACGAGGTTCACCATAGACCATGACGCCATACACATTATTGAACTCGGGAATTTCAGGATGAACAAAGGGCATCTTGGCGTTGACGGCAGCCTTGATCTCGTAGCCGAGTTGCATGACTCGCTGCAGATCCTTCTCTCGGATAGTGACGTCGTGGCGGCGCCCGTCGACGTAGAAGTATGTCGCGCCACCATAAGCAACGTCGCCGGTCACCCGCCCGAACGTTGGTGTCTCAACGGTGACATCTCGCTTGAAGACGAACGAGGGCACATTCACAAACCGAACGGATCCGACCCTCTCGCCATCCCATTCGACGAAGGCTTCGATGAAACCGCAGGGAGCGTCGATGCCGACGCGGGTCTCCGGTGACGCACGCTCGATCCAGCCCAGTTCCACCGCAGCCGTTGCGAGCGCTATGACGCCATGGCCGCAATGCGGGCTGTAATCTATGTTGTTCAGGAAGATAATGCCGAAATCCGCACGTTCACTGACAGGTGGGGTCAAGTAGCCGCCGTAGAGGTCCTTGTGGCCGCGCGGCTCGAGCATCACGGCACGCCGATAGTGATCGGCGTTCTCCTGCAACCAAGTGGCACGTTCCACAATGGTTTTGCCGGGGATTTTTGGCAACCCCTGCGTCACAAGCCGGAACGTTTCGCCGCATGTATGCAGTTCGACGGTGTTCAAAGACCTCTCGTACTTCATGTCACTCCCCAAACCGTATCTCTCGCCAATCCATCGTGAAGCAGCGGGCAGAGAGCATTGTCCCGCACACCTGGAGGTATGAACCTCAGGCGAAGCGTCACCGGGGGCAAAGCGGCATCTGCATTGAATATCGTATACGATAAACTTGCCTCGTCAAGTGAGCAAATGCCGCGAAGCCGGCCGTTGCGGCTCAGGCCGAGGAGGGAAGGGTGATTTCGGCGCTCAGAAGCGTCTATTTTCGGATGTTTGCGAGCAGGGACTCGCAGGCTTTGGAGATGTGGTCGCTGACCAATTGCGCAGCTCGGTTGGCATCGCCGGTGCGGCACGCCGCGAGAATTTCGCGATGTTCCCTGTCATCAACGCCGGTTCCACCCGACAATGTGAGCTGGATACGCAAATAGCGCTCGATCCGGTCGTTGACGGACCGAATGAGGTTCATGAGGAAGGGTCGGTTGGCATCTTCGTAAAGGCAGGAGTGAAATTGCCAGTTGAGTTCGGCCCAACGCGCAACATTCGTCTCGCGGGCGAACGCGTCGCAATATTCTTCAGCTCGCCGGAACGTCTTTGCCGTCATATGCGGCACGGATAATTTCAAGGCGTTTGACTCCAACATGGCCCGCACTTCGAAGATCTGCGCGATTTCGGGCTCCGAAACACTTTTGACAACAGCACCACGATTGCGCTGGAATTCGACCAGACCTTCGGCTTCGAGGCGCTTTAGCGCTTCCCGAACCGGTATCTTGCTGACATCGAACAGTTTGGCGACATCATCTTGGCGAATGGGTTCGCCCTCGTCGAACTCGCCAGTGATGATAGCTTCGCGTATGTGCTTAGCGATGAGGTCGGAGGCTGTCGGCGCCGAGCCGAGAGAGGGTAGACCAGCAGGGTTCAGCGGCAATTATACCTCCAGGTTCGCAACTTGATGCGCGCGAGTGGAATCACGAGATGGTCGATTCCGTCGGGCATACTATCAATTCCGTATACAATATTCCCGATCGGCTGGCTCTTAGCAAAGTCCAGACGATGAGCAAGGCAGGGCGCGTGTTGACAATCCATTATCGTATACGATATTCGATTAGATAGCGCAGGCTCTATGCCTTTGCAACCTTACGCCGGTGTTCGTCGAACAGCGGCTTGCTCTAACCTGGGTCCGACATGCTCAATGCCCAACATCCGCTGCCGGCACTCATCGGCTACGTAACGCCCCTCAGTGCGAAGGCGCGAGAGACCCTCCAGTTCAAGATCTCGTCGGCCGACAACCGCGATGTAGTGGCAAGTGTTTTCAGGCTGGACTGTTGCGATCCAAATCCGGCCGGCCCTGGGCCAAAGAGCGAAAAGGTCGAGTTTGGGTTGGAGCAGCGATATCGGGCGGTCGAGCAGAAGGCCCATTTGGGCTCTTGCGCCATTGGGCCCATCCCAAAACGCCCCGAGGGCCTGGTCGTCAGCCTTACCGTTCAGCCAAGAGTTTCAAGTGCCTCTAGCCAGACCATTTTCTCGCTGCAGACTTCCGATGGCTCAGATGGCTTCGCACTGGTTCTGGCCGATGGACTTCTTTTCTTGAAGACGTTGCGCGAGCCGCAAGCAACCGCCGAACTCAAGCTTGATCTGCGACTGAACGAATGGACTAGGCTTGACGTCATCTTCGACGACAAAGGTGTTTCGGCGCACGGATGCGCCGTTCGTAACCGCGAAAGCGCAGAAGCCGCTTTGGCGGCCAGTGATGTGTTGAATGTGCTTCGCGATGTCGATCATATCTGCTTCGCGGCAAGCTGGGTTGGGCACCCCGAGGACTGCTTCAACGGATCCATCGAGGACCCCGCTGTAACCGATACCAAGGGCCAGGTTCTGGCCAGTTGGACCTTCACCAACACCATCGGCCGCGAATGGATAGAGGACAATGTCGATCGATCGCGCCGTCTTGTGTTGATCAACATGCCGATGCGGGCTGTCAGGTCTTCAGGCTGGACCGGGCACAACATGGACTGGAAAGTCGCGCCGCAGGACTATGGCGCAATCACGTTCCACTCGGACGATCTCAGCGACTGCAAGTGGGAAACGACGATAGCGATGGAGGTGCCGGCAGGCATGCCTTCCGGCGTCTATGGTCTTTACGTCGACAACGGGCTCGGCACCGACATCATTCCGTTCTATGTCCTGCGCAATCCGCAATTGCCCAGGCAGAGAATCCTGTTCCTGGCGCCAACGTTCACCTACATGGCCTATGCCAACCACGCCCGGGGTAATTTTTCCCGACCTCTGCAAGCGCGGGTCAGGGAGTGGAATGCTTATCCCCACAATCCCGATCATATCGGCGCTTATGGCTATTCCACCTACAACCGCCATCCGGATGGATCAGGCATAACCCTGTCGTCCCGCCTGCGGCCGATCATGACGATGCGTCCGCAATATCTTACCTACTTCGACGCAAATGGCTCGGGGATGCGCCATTTTTCGGCGGACTCTCATCTGACGGACTGGCTGAGGGTCAAAGGCTTCGGGTTCGACGTCCTGACCGACGAAGACCTGGATCGCGACGGCGCGAACGCTCTTTCCGGCTATGACGTGGTCCTCACGGGGACGCATCCGGAATACCACACACGACGGACGCTCGAAGCTTTGATCTCCTACAGGGAGGCCGGCGGCAAGCTGATGTATCTCGGCGGCAACGGCTTCTACTGGAAGATCGGCCGCGATTCGAATGAACCCCACATGATCGAAATTCGCAGGGCCGAAGGCGGAATGCGGGTTTGGGCCAGCCAGCCCGGCGAATACTACAATCAGCTCGACGGTGAATATGGCGGGTTGTGGCGGCGCAACGGCATCGCGCCACAGAAGGTCGCCGGCGTCGGCTTCACCGCCGAAGGTGCCTTTGAAGGAACCTATTATCTCCGCACCAAGGGGTCGTTTGAAGCCGACCTCGCATTCCTGTTCGACGGCATCCCAAGCGAGCAGAGAATAGGCGACTTCGGCCTGTCCGGTGGTGGCGCCGCGGGATTTGAGATCGACCAGGCTGCGGCGGATCTGGGGACGCCCGATTTCGCGCGTGTTGTTGCGGCGTCCGAAGGCCACGGGCCAACGTTCGAAACGACATTCGAGGAATTGCTGCTGCCCGGCGTTTTCGATGGCGGCCTGCGGCCCTACGGCGGCATCCGCTCGAACATCGTTTACGGGACGGCGGAGAATGGCGGCGGCTTGTTCTCGGTCGGCTCCATCACCTTTTGCGGCAGCCTTTCGCACAATGGCTACGACAACAACGTCTCGCGCCTTCTCGAAAATTGCCTGCGAAAATTTCTCGAGGCACCGCAATGACCACCGCACCGGCCGACCGCCGCATCAATTTCGACGATCTCCGATCTCTCCTCAGGGACATTTTTCTCAAACAGGGAACATCGGGCCCAGTTGCCGATATTCTCGCCGCAAATTGCGCCGGTTGTGAGCGCGATGGCGCCATCAGTCATGGCATATTCCGAATTCCCGGATATGTGGCATCGCTAGCCACCGGATGGGTCGACGGGAAGGCACAGCCTGATGTCGATCATGTAGGTCCTTCCATTGTTCGCATTGACGCGCGCAACGGCTTCGCTCAACCGGCGCTGGCCGCCGGCGCGGATGCGATCAGGACCGCGCTGGCAAGCTCGGGCATCGTCATCGTTGCCATCCGCAATTCCCACCATTTCAGCGCACTTTGGCCCGATGTCGAGCCGTTTGCCCGCGAGGGTCTGCTGGCGCTGAGCTTCGTCAACGGTTTAGCCAACGTGGTCCCCCATGGCGGCCATGCTCCGGTTTACGGAACGAACCCCATTGCCTTCGCAACGCCCGTGGCCGACGCCGAACCTCTCGTCGTCGATCAGGCGACAAGCGTGATGGCCAATGGCGAGGTCAGGCTTCATGCCCTTGCCAACAGCCCGCTACCGCCAGGGACAGGTGTCGACAGCGCCGGAAGACCTTCCACCGATCCGCATGCGATCCTGGCGGGCGGAGCGCTCAACACCTTTGGTGGTTACAAGGGGTCGTCCATTGCGCTCATGGTCGAACTGATGGCTGGGGCGTTGACGGGTAGCCAACTGTCCTTCGAAAACGACTTTGGCGACTGTGTCGGCGCGCAGACACCGAAGGCTGGGCAGTTGTTGATGATCATAGACCCGACGCGCGGCGGCAATGTCGGATTTGCCCAGCGCGTTTCGCTTCTGTGCTCACGGCTGATCGATGCCGGCCAGGATCGGTTGCCGGGTCAGCGACGTTACGCAAGCCGCCTCAACGCAGAACGCTTCGGCATCCCAATCTCGGAGGACAATCTTATTCGGCTGAAAACCTTGGCTGGCTGACGAGACGATTTTCCCACGCCAACACACGATCGAATTCATATCCAACGTCATTGGAACCAACATGACCAATCTTGTTCAAGACAAAACCCGGCTCGCCCTCCAGCGGTCGCTTACATCCTCACAAATCGACCAGCTGGTGGCGCTGTTTCAGACCGAGTGGTGGACGAAAGGCCGAACCCGGGCCGATACCGAAACGGCCTTGCAAATGGGTGGGCCGATGTTTGCGTTCGTAGATCCCGAGAGCGATGATCTCGTCGCCTTCGCCCGCACCATCACGGATGGCGTCTACAAGGCGATGATCTTCGACATCATCGTCAAGGCCACGTGGCGCGGCACGGGGCTGGGCGCCGTATTGATGGAGACGGTGTTGAACGATCCGGCACTCGTCAACGTCAAGCATCGAGAGCTTTACTGCCTCGAGGACATGGTGCCGTTCTATGAAAAATGGGGGTTCACGGACAGACTGCCGGGCCTCTATTTCATGAGGAAATCCACCTAGAGACGATTAGTATCCGTTCCTGGGCGGCTCATTGGGAAGTGGTCGGGTTGGCGCGGCAGCTGGGGTGTGCCATGGCTCATCTCCAGCGAACGCCTTATTTTTCGATGCGATAGGCCATGCGA
>FTCV01001569.1_pt1 | contig 17951 bp, 20 predicted proteins | sample 1639691 | NCBI WGS metagenome assembly FTCV01 (sample SAMEA3914864, study PRJEB12502) | metagenome | biome: forest; material: soil | place: USA | collected 2012-03-12 | depth 0.3 m
TATCAAGTCTGCGCCGTTGCCGCGATCCCGGCGGGCGTGGGTGCGCTATGGCTTGGCTCTCATTTCTTCACTCTTCATTTGCGTCACCGCGACGTTATCACAATCGGGTCACTTTCCGGAGTGTGCGCCGGCCTGTTTCTCGCATTTGCGTTCGACCGATTGGCGGGCATCGTCTATCGTCAAATCGTCACGCCGCCAAATCTCGATGCGACCGGAAACGCTTAATTTCGAGGAACTCGCCATGCAGTCCTGCCGTCTCTGACGTCGGTCAGCTTTCGAGTTAGGTAACGCCGCACGATGAAGATGAGGGCGCATTTTCTGATTTTATCCTTGGCGATCTTCGCTATTCGAGCGATCGCGGCAGCAGAAATTCCACCGGAGCTTGTCGGCGAATGGCGGAGCGCCAATGGCTTCCTCATCCTTCGCGCAGACGGCTTTGCCGTAATGGTAGGAGATGCGATCGGCTTTCCCTGTTTGGCGACGTACGATCCTAAGACGCTCACTCTCACCCTAAGCCCGCGCATTTCCGCAGGAGACATGCCGAAGGGAGCCAAGCAACCGCCCGATATCAAACTGTCTTACGACGCGAACGCCTTGAAGATCTCCTCCACGGACGGCATAGGACCCTACAAGCGACACAGCGAAGAGTTGGCCGAGCCTTATAAGTCATTCGACCTGAAAAAGCTTCCCGAGCCTCGCAAATGAACCAATCGTCGGTTAACCAGCTCCTGCGGCGCGCCCCGAACTCGGGGTGTTAGCCGACTCCGCACGTAAGATGAATATTGAGATGCCGCGCCACGAATTGAACGCGATAAGGCGGCCGAATTCGCGCGGCTGTCACTGAGCAGCTTGGACGGCGTATGATCGACCTGGCGGACGAATAAACAGGCGTATGAAACTCGGGAAGGATCAAGCTTACACCTTCGCGGTGGAGGCCTCAAAGATACTCTGAATCGCCGTGTCCAGCAGGGCGTCATACTCGCCCTCGGATTGCTGTGCGCTCAGCCCCTCGACCAGGGCTCGGGAAAAGCTGGCGACGATGCCGTGGTTCCGACGCAGAAGCTGATCGGCTTCTTCCTGCGAATAGCCGCCCGACAGCGCGAGGACGCGCACGACGTTCGGATGAGCGACGCAATCTGCGTAGAGATCGTTTTGAGTGGGAAGGGTGAGTTTGAGGAAGACCAGTTCCCCTGGCGGCAATTGATTCAGCCGAGCGAGGACGGCCGCCCGGAGCAATTCTTCGGCCTGGGCTTTCTCCGGGCAATGAATATCGACCTCCGGCTCGATGATCGGCACGAGGCCCGCGGCCCAGATTTGGGCGGCCACTTCGAACTGCTGATCGACGATCGCCTGAATGCCTTGGGCGTTGGCCTGCTGGATGAAGGAGCGCATTTTCGTGCCAAAAATGCCCTTGGCTTTGGCCCGGCTGAGCAGCGCGGCCAGTCCCGGCATGGGCTTCATCAAATGCACGCCGTCCTTCGCCTCGGCAAGACCCTTATCCACCTTCAGGAACGGCACGACCTGCTTCACGTTCCAGAGATAGTCCGCGGTTGGCTGGCCATCGATGTCGCGATCCATCGTCCCCTCGAATAAGATCGCGCCGAGGATTCTTTCTCCGGTGAAGCTGGGGCTGGTGATGATCCGGCTGCGCATCTGGTGCACGAGCGCAAACATCTCGTCCTCATTGGACCAGGCGCCGGCTTTGATTCCGTAGGAGGCAAGAGCCGAGGGCGTGCTGCCCCCGCTTTGATCCAGCGCGGCGACGAAGCCGGGCTGCGTCTTCATTTTCTGCAGTTGCTGTTCGTTCAAGTCAGAAGTGCTCATGAGGTTTTTCTCGTTTTTTTTCTGCAGTGGAGAATCAGATTATTCGTCGAGAGGTCGTGGTTCAATACTGGCCTGGCCGAATTTTCGTGCTTGGAAATCATCCGTTGGGCAGGGGGCATTTCACGAAGTGCGCCCGATTCGCCCCACTTGAGGCGCGCCTCTGCGGCGCGCATACTATTGTGCTTGAAGCGCAAGATCTTCGAATGCCGTCCAAATGTTCGAGCTTGTGGATTTGCTTTCTGTCCGGCACAAAAGGCGTCATGCACTCGGAATACACCGGAGGTCTATGAAAACCTCTCCGACCGCCTTACCCGAGATTTACAACTTCCGCGCCGTGGACGACAGGCTTGGCACGGCGGGTCAGCCCACGGAGAATCAGTTTTCATCGATTCGCGAAGCGGATTTTGCTGTGGTGATCAATCTCGCGCTGCCCACCTCGGACAACGCGCTGGCCCACGAGGGAAGCATCGTTGCTGGATTCGGGATGTCCTACGTCCACATCCCGGTAGATTTCGGAACTCCCACCTCACGGGATTTCCGGGCCTTCTGCGGAGTAATGGATGCTTTCGATGACCGGCGGATATTTGTTCATTGCGCTGCCAACATGCGTGTTTCGGCGTTTGTGTTCCTTTACCGCGTATTGTACCAACAAGTTCCTGCATCGGAGGCGGAGCGTGATTTGCATGCGATCTGGCAGCCCAACGAGGTATGGAGTCGTTTTATTCAGGAGCAGTTGGAAGGTAGATGGTGACGTTTCCTCACTGCGCCGAATGAACCTGGTTCGAGGAATCACGATCGCAAAGGAGCTCGCTGTGCTTCATTTCCTGCTCGTCGGTCTCATTTATTGTACCGTATGCTCCGCTCCCTCAGCCTAAATCTATGACTCTCCACTTCAAGATCTTTAGATCTTCGTTCTCTTCTTGGGATACATTGCTTTCAGATGCCGCCGCTTTTGCCACCGAAATCGGCAAACAGAATCTGGTGAACATTTCTCATAGCGAAGACCGAACCGAGGGTGTGGTTGTCGTGTGGTATTGGCAGTAGCTTCCTTCCGGGCTGAGAATCACGGGTCGGCGCAGCAGTCCTTTGGCCCGCTACGCGCCGTTGATCCAGCCCAGCTCCACCTCGAGCGGATGCCCGTCGAGGAAAAGCATGGGCGAGAACGCCTGATTTTGGGAGAAAGCCGAAACCTTGCGTTCCGTTGCCAAGTGGATGAGAATGACCCGCACGTCCCCCACGATTTTCCCCGCGCAGCTTGAAGATGAGATTTACACTTACCTTGCTCACCTTTGCAGTGTTCGCAGCCGCTTGGGCACATGGTGACGCTTTCGATCAGCCCCCCGGCACAAAGTCCACAAATCTAAAGCGCGACATCAAAACGATGTGGGCTACCGAACGCCTCAAGGATTCCAAAGCATTTGCCTCGACCGACGCTGCTATTGCCGCCGCCGACCGGGTTTTCAGCTCGGTCATCTTGGTCGGCAAGACTCGTGACGAGATCTCAGCTTTACTCGGCGATCCACGCCGATCTAACAACAGCCAATACAACTTTCCATTTTGGCCCGCGCCCGATGGGGCGATGGTCTATCGCTTCGATTGCGGTTCTTACGGGTGGCAATTCAATATCCTCTTCGACCGTCATGCCCAAGCAAAGAAGATCGAACGCAAATGGATTCACTAACGTCGCCTAACCATGCACTGCAGCGAACTTCGCCAGCTGCCACGTCGGCCGCTGCCTCCTTCGCCTTTCCGTCCACCATGCAGCCAGTGCGCCGGCCCCGCCGTCGCTGAACTCGATGCCGTTAGGCGTCGCTCGCGTATCCTGAAATTGAATGTAATGAAATCCCTTCTACTAATCTTCTGCTTTGTCAGTATCACGACTTCATTCTGTGCGGACGACGCGCAAGGCTGGCCTGCGGCCAATCCAGTTTTGCCGGGTTCCATTCCAGGTCGCTCGTTGCCGGTATTATCTGCCGAACAGGCGATCGACCTGGCCCGAAAGGCCGTCGTCAAACAAGGAACGAAGCTTAATAAACGATTTCTTGCCAGCGCCACCTACATCGCCGACCAGCACAAAGTTCCCGAACTCGTCCGAGAGTTTGCGACCGGTCCACACTGGCTCATTACTTACGAGGACCCCGAGTATCGCGACGATACACGTTCGCCTAACTATCGCATTTTCGTACTTGTGTTCTCAAACAACCACGTTGCAATTATTGCTCCCGAATGACCGCAACGTCAGTGTCTGGGAGGAGATGCGTTTGAGGGATCCATTTACCTGCCAGCCCGCACCGGCAGCGGCACATTCCCAATCTCGATCCTCCCCACTGCGAATTGAAACCACTCCTCTCGCCGATTCCGCCGCGACTCGATGAGCTGTCGGAACGTCTCCGTGTCCGTACGCAGGATTTCCAGCGGCGTGCGCTCCGCTTCGGGGATGTCGGCCGCCACGCGGATGCTTCGAATCGGCACGTGTTGCTCGGGTTTTTCGTAGAAGCCCATGGCTCCCGTGCCGCGTGGGAGGGCGGAAAGGAGCTCGATCCCCTGCACCACGCGGCCGAGCAGCGTCACATTGCGGTCGAGCTGGCGCGGGGCGTGGCCGATCACGGCATACAGCTCCGTGCCGCCGCCGCTGTCCGGCGCATTGTCGCGTCCGGCGCCGACCATGCCGTAACAATGCACCAGCCACATCTTTCCGCTGTGCGGATCGCGCGCCACGGGAAAGCCGTCGGAAAATCCCACCTCGGGCGCATACACATCGGGATCGCGCAACGGCGTGAAGGGCAGCGCGGGATCGAGCGCCCGCTCGAATTCCGCAGGCAGGTTTTTGTGAGCGTGCTGGATTTTGCGGGCGAGTTCCGGCTTCTCCGCGTTGGGGTCCGCCCATTGCGCCACGTAATTGTCCTGCACACGCACCACCGCCAGGCCATCAAAATATTTTTCCCGTGCAAGCGCTTTTACATTGGCCACATGCTGCGCCGCAAACGTCGGCGCGAGCTCGATGATCACCCGTCCGCTCGCCAAGTCCAGATACAGCGTGTTCTCCGGGTCAAGCGCCCGCCAATCACCGGGCTTCGCCGCCGCCAGCACCTCGGCCATCACCGGCCCCCTGGGCGTCGCCGCATCTTTGCCTCCCGCAGCCGATGCCGCTTTGGCCTCCGCCGGCGGCTCCGCATGAAGCCCGCAAAGCAAGAAAGCGTTTATCGCTATCAACACCCGAAACGCGTGGAGAATTTTCACAGCGCCAGTCTGCTTCGCCAAGCCGTCGGACTCAACCTCCGAAATGGACCGCTGCAGCGCCTTCGGCGCATCGACAAGGCCGTTGGAGCGCGCTTGCCCACGGATTGGACGTCGCGGCGATAGGTAGAGCGGCGGATTGATGGCTCGATTGAATGGCAAAGCCATCTTGCGGCCGTCACGAATGTTAGCCATTCCATTTCCTGAAAACTTGTCCGTCGTTCAGAGCACAAATGGATTTGGATTCTTGCCCGCCAAACTCCGAGCAAAATATGCGTCGTCGTGATCGATTGTGGAAACGAGTTGCTGGCAAAGCGCAAAGACCGTCTCCATTGGTAGTTTTGGGAGCGACGGCAAGGAGACCTCAGGGATCGGGAGATCCAGATCCAGCCAGTCGATTTTCGATTTCTCGTCTGATGGCGGGCGTTGCATAACGCTCTAGTGGATTTGCTTTCGGCTGACGACCCTTTACCCGGTGGCAACCTCGCGCATGGGGCGAGTCAGGACTCCCGGTAAATCGCGGTTCGAAGTAATAAGCTCCTCCACCTCTTCCGCGACGAGCGCACAAAGTATTTGGTAGGTCTCCGCTTCATCCGTTCCATGGCAAACTCCGCCCCACGGAAAAAGGTCGGGGCAATATCCGACGTAATGCGCGTCATCTTCACTCCAACGAACATATTTGAGGTATTGGTCCCCGGATTTCATTTACGGATTGCGGCGAGGGCATTGCGCACCTGCTTCTCTTGATAATGATGCGCATCTTCGCTGTTCTGACCACTCAATATTACGGCCCCCGAAAACTTTACGTGTCGAAATTTTCTATGCGAGCCCTTGCCTCCGCCGGTTTGATAAAACCCAGCTCTCTCAAGATCTTCGATTAGATCACGGATCTTACGTGGCATTCGGTGCGTCCTGTCGAGGGGTTTAGTCTCCGTCCCTTATCCCCACAAATTTCGATCCAATGTCCGGTATTGAATCGCTTCGCCGACATGCTCGGCGGCAATGTTGTCTGCGCCGGCCAGGTCAGCAATGGTGCGTGAGACCTTTAGAATGCGATCAAATGCCCGGGCGCTGAGGTTGAGTTCCTGCATGGCCATGCGGAGCATGCCTTCGCTAGCTTCATCCAGCTGGCAATGGGCGCGGATCATTTTGGAAGTCATGCGGGCGTTGCAGCGGATTTTGGCGGAGCGGGTGAAGCGCTCGGCTTGCCGTTTGCGGACGGTTTCGATGCGCTCGCGGACGCTGGCCGAGGACTCGGCTTGTTCCTTGCTGGCGATTTCGCGGAATTCGACCGCGGGGACTTCCAGATGGATGTCGATGCGGTCGAGCAGGGGACCCGAGATGCGGTCGCGGTAGCGCTGCACTTGCAGGGTGGTGCAGCGGCATTCGCGCTTCGGGTCTCCGAAGAAACCGCAGGGGCAGGGATTCAGGGCGGCGACGAGGATGAAGTCGGCGGGGAAGGTCATAGAGCCGGCAGCGCGGGTGACGGTGACTCGACCGTCTTCGAGCGGCTGACGCATGACTTCGAGCGTGGTGCGCTTGAATTCGGGCAATTCGTCGAGGAAGAGCACGCCGTTGTGAGCGAGGCTGATTTCGCCGGGGCTGGGATTCGCCCCGCCGCCGATGAGGCCGATATCGGAGATGGTGTGGTGCGGTTCGCGAAAGGGGCGGATGGAGATGAAGGAGCGCTCAGCGTCGAGCTTCCCGCAGATGGAATGGATCTTCGTCGTCTCGATGGCTTCCTCCAGGGTCATCGGCGGCATGATCGTGGGGATGCGCTTGGCGAGCATGGATTTGCCCGAGCCGGGAGGCCCGAGCATGAGCAAATTGTGCCCGCCGCCGACGGCGACCTCAATGGCGCGCTTCACGTGGTGCTGTCCACGAACGTCGCCCAAGTCGTGCTCGTAGGCCTGGCCATGGGTGAAGAATTGGCTGAGATCCTCCCGGATGGGCAGGAGCGGCTTTTCGCCGGTGAGAAATTCGAAGACTTCGCGCAGATTGTGCGCCGGGTAGATCTCGATGCCGCTGACCATGGCGGCCTCGCGGACGTTGTCGGCCGGGACGACGAGTTTCTTGCGGCCGCGGCGTCGGGCCTCGATCGCCATGGGCAAAACTCCGCGTACCGCACGGACGGCTCCGTTGAGGGCAAGTTCGCCGGCGAAGCAGAATTCGTTGGCAAAGGGGAGCTCGCGACTCTGGGTGCAGGCGATCATGGCCAGGGCGATGGGCAGGTCAAAGCTGGGGCCCTCCTTTTTGACGTCAGCCGGCGCGAGATTGATCGTGGTGCGGCCCTCGGGCCAAAAGTAGCCGCTGTTTTGGATCGCGGTCGTGACGCGGTCCTTGCTCTCCTTGACGGCAGTATCCGGGAGGCCGACGACGACGATGCAGGGACCGCCTCGTGCGGTATTGACCTCGATTTCGACCTCATAGGCGTCGACCCCGTAGACGGCGGCGGAGAAAACTTTGGCAAGCACTCGGTGACGGTGACAAAAAGCGGGGGCGGCGGAAAGGGGGAACGCAAAGTGAGTGGAAGGCGATGGCGAAGAGTCGAGACACCTGTGCGGCGCGTGGGACGGTCGGGCGGGCATACATAGGCGCGCGACCAGCGCTGCCGGGGCGTCGCGCCACGCTCTATGTGAAGGCAAGCTGCAAGACAGGCCATTCGCCGCGCTCTGCAGCTTGCATTGCCTCCCTTTCGAATGGTAGGGTCACGCTGGCATTTGAATCGCCCCCTTTTCGTCATGTACGATAACCAGACCGTTCCGGCTTACCGAGTGATCTCGTTGCTGACGATGCTTCAAGCCGCGGTGGTCGTGAGCGGCACATTGTTCGTGGCGGCGATGTGCAAATTCTCCGAGTTTGGCAGTCATCGAGCGGGATTCGCGTTCCTCCCGGCGGCGTTGTTCGTGCGGAATTTCGGCTGGACGCTGCTTTTCGTTCCGGTTTGTTGGGCGGCTCTGGCCACGGCGGTGGTTCGATCCGAAATCAATCCGTGGGTGCACCGTGCGCTCGTGCTCATCGCTCTAGCGCTCGTCCTTGTGGGCGTCTATCTATATGCCCAATTGGGCTTTCACCCGACGAATGATCCATTTTGATAGGAGTGAATTTGATTTCGCCGACTCGGAAAGAGCCTGTTTGTTGCCCTAATGACTGTACTCGTGATTGCCGACGACGAGACCGTGCTCCACAAGCTGCCGGAGGGATTTGCCGATGCGCTCGTTTCTTGCGGCGATCTGCCGGATGAGATCATTCTCGCAGCCGCTCAGCGCGTACGCTGCCGTCATGTACTTGCCGTGAAAGGCAATCACGACAGCAGTGCATCTTTTCGGGATCCCATCGTAGACCTCCATCTTCGGAAACATGCAGTTCGTGGGGTCACGTTTGGAGGCTTCTGCGGCGCCTGGAAATACAAGCCGAAGGGGAACTATCTATTTGAGCAACACGAGGTGGAAAATGGATTGGCCGAATTTGAGCGCGTCGATGTATTCGTGTCGCATAATTCACCGCGCCTAGTTCACGATCGCGAGGACGATGGGCACATCGGTTTTAATGCTTTCAATCGATATATGTCCCGCGCTCAACCTCGCTGGCTGCTTCATGGTCACCAACATCTCCATACGGAAAGCACGGTTGGCGCGACCAAGGTGATCGGGACTTATGGGCATCGATTTTTCGTTGTTCCAGAATGAGTGGAGTCATGAAACGCGTCGACGATCTTCAAGATGTTTTCGAAATGTACTGCTCACGGTTCAAGCTGTCGGACGGTTGGTTTGCGCTGGGCCTGATAAAGCGCGAAGAATTGTGTGCGCACGCGTCGGAATTTATCGCCACCGGGGACCGGAATACGGAGCATTTTCGGTGGAAGCAGTTTTTGGAGTTTCTCGAATCGCGTCAAAGTTTGGGCGAAGAGGAGATGAAAAAGTTGTATGAATTGGGAAAAATCGATTCCGATCGGTCGATGGGGGAATCAATGATGATTCGAATGCTGAAGCACGGGAATTGTTCAAATGCTCTTTTGGCGCAGGCTGCTGAGTCTAAGCGCAAGTCGGTGCGTGTCGCGAAGCGAAAATCCGTCAGGAAAAGCAGCCAGGTGGCGAACTGAAGAAATAGAAAATCTAATGAATTTAACAGTGAAAGCTGCTCTGCTCATCTGCGCAGCGCTCCTGTCTGGCTGCGTTGGGACTGATAGTATTTCTTCTGGAGCCGGTAAAATCCGAAGTGACGCGAATGAATCCCTCCGTAAAGTGCGAGCGAATCGATGTCCGCGATAAGCGAGTCGAGAAAGTAGACGCCAAGCCCAGTGGCTTGCTTCTCATAAAACCAATAGCCGTCGAGAAGATGCCGCTTGGCAGAGTCGAGGATCTGAACTCTCATTCAGAGATCTGCCGTCGGATCTCTTCTTTGGCTGTTTCCCAGTCGGTAGATTTCTCTTCTCCAGTTTCCGCTGCGCGACGGCAATCTTCCAGAACGTCTCCGTGCCATGCAGGCGAAGGAAAATTCTCCGGTACGCGTGTGAGGTCATCCCACAGGACTTCCCTGAATTGGAGCTTTTCAGCGAAAGTCATTTGCTCGAGCGGCAGATCGACGGGCATCCGGGATGCCTGACCTACTGATCGCGATAGCGCGAGTGGATTCGTCGTCTATGCCAATTCGATTCATTGGGCCTCCATCAGCACATAAAAGTTGCCTGATTCACGCACCCGCTCGGAGGCGGGCAACGAGAATCGCCTTTACGGACCCGCCAACCTCGTCTATAGGCCTGCCCCGCGAACATGAAAGCAGCCTACCTGTCCCTCATGCTCGGATGCGCCGTCCTCGGGTTTTTGCCCGGAAACGGCGCTTTCGCAGAAAGCCCATATCAAAGCAGCGCCGACTTTTCCAAGTATGCGGAAAAGATGCGTGAAAGCGCGCTTTTGCATCTGGAGCCGACGGTCATCATCCCCACGAATTCGCGGCCTTTCAGCTTTGGCTCGTCCACTTACCCGTGGAAGCTGGGCATCTACACCACCATCTTCTGGGTCGGAGAGCCTGCGGCGCCGCCACGGAATCCGGTGGCAAATGTGTCGTCTTCGTGGGATCACGAGTGGGAGACCGACTTTGGCGGTTTTGATGATCCGGAGCGCCGGCGCGGCTTCTGTCCCGCGGGCTTCACCCCGAAGCTCAATCCTTTCTACGTCGCTCTGCCATACAATGACGTGACGCACGGCGCGACCAAACCGGAAGCCCGGTTCGTGATTCCGTGGTTCAAAAATGCCTTCGTCAAGGAAGGCGAGAGCGTCTGCAAGGACCGCTGGATTGCGATTCGCAATCCTTCCACCCGCGCGGTCTGCTATGCGCAATGGAGCGATTGCGGGCCGTTCCGGACCGACCACTGGCAGTACGTCTTTGGCAATGAAACGCCGAAGCCGAACCTGAACCACGGCGCCGGTCTCGACGTCTCTCCGGCGGTCCGCGACTATCTCCATCTCTCCGGCATCGACATCACCGACTGGCGCTTCGTCGAAGCCCGCGAAGTTCCGCGCGGTCCGTGGGCTGAGTACGGCGACAACAATTCCTTCGTGCAGGCGGCGCGCGGCTCCATGCAGCGCGTGGTGAGCGCCAATGGCAGCACGCCCGGCTCGCCTGCCGGCGTAGCGCCGCTCAAGAAGGAATCCCAGGAGCCGCGGGTCATCGTCAAGTGATGCGGCCGCCGCCGGCTCCGATCTGAAGGATGGAGCAGCGCGCGTTTCATCTCTCCATTTTATTTCATGGCCATCCTCGCCAGCGACGCCTTTGAGCTTTTGCGGAATGCACATGCCCGGGATCGCCTGGGGCACGCGTATCTCATCACCGGGCCGGAGGGCAGCGGGAAGCGCCGGCTGGTCGAGCAGCTCTGCGGGCTCATCGTGGGCGCGAAGAGCGATGCGCTGCGCCACACCGACGTGCACTCCATCGAGCCGGAGTCGAAATCCCGGCGCATCGTGGTCGAGCAGGTGCGAAATCTGGAGCGGGATCTCCACATGCGTTCGGCGAGCGGTGGGCGAAAGGCGGGGATCATTTTCGATGCCGACCGCCTGCAGGTCCAGGCCTCGAACGCCTTCCTAAAGACCCTGGAAGAACCGCCGGCGCAGACGCATTTGATCCTCGTCACGGCGTTGCCCGATCAATTGCTGGAAACGATTTTGTCCCGCTGCATCGAGGTATCGCTGCTCCCATCGGGAGCCGCCGAGCCGACCGAGCGCCAGCGCCGGCTGCTTGGGGTGCTGGAGGCGGCGTCAAAGCGCGAGCATCTCGATTTGGCCCAGGTTTTTGGGCTGGTCCGGGAGTTCCAGACCTTGCTTTCCGACGCCAAGGCGTCATCGCAGGAGCGCAGCGATGCGGAGATGAAGGCGGAGGAGCAGCGGTACAAGCAGATCGCCGATGCCAAGTGGTTCGAGGAGCGGGAAGACTATTTCAAGGCGCTCACCGAGGCGCGCTACGTGGCCGAGCGCTCCCGCCTCATGGAGACGCTGGAAGCGTGGTGGGCGGACGTCCTCCGGCTCCAGGCCCTGAGCGAAGCCGCGCCGGAGGATCCCAGCGCATGGCTGGATTTTCCAGAGTATCGCCGCGCCACGCAAACGGTCGCCGCGCGCATTTCGACGGATGACGCCCTGCGTCGCACGCGCGCGCTGGAAACGCTGCGGGAGCATTTGGGCAACCCCGGCGTCCAGGAGCCGCTGGCCATCGAGGTGGCTTTTCTGAGGGCGTTTGGATCGTAGACTTGGCGAGTGCAAATTTTGAACGAATTGCCTCTTCCCCCTCTCTTGCGATTCTCCCGCTTCGAGCGTAAGACGCACGGAGCACTGCGCACCATGATGAAAATTCGCCTCCGCACGTTTCGGTCCTCCCTTACTTTTCTTGCTTGTGTCGCCCTGGCTGCCGGAGCTCTGGGCGTAGTCAAGGAGCAACTCCCGGATTACGCCAAAAAGATCGAAACCGCGCTGGCCAATCGCGACATCGACGCGGCTTTGCGGGCGCTGGATGGCTGGCTCGAGCACGAGCCGGACAATGTCCCGGCGCGCCTGTGGCGCGGACGGCTTCGGGCCGACCGCGGCGCCTACGATCGCGCCATGGAAGACGTGGACGCGGTTGTGCGGGTGCAGCCGCAGAATGCCGAGGCCCGGGCGGTGCGGGGATTCATCTTTCAGAAAAAGATGAAGCTCGATGAAGCCCTCGCCGATTTCGATGCGGCGTTGCGCATCGAGCCGAAGAATGAACTCGCCCTTTATTGCCGGGGCCTCATCCATGGCGAACGCGGCGATTTCCTCTCTGCCATCGGCGATCTCGATGCCGCGCTGGAGATCAATCCGAGGAATGGCGCAGCTCTCCAGGCACGCGCCCGCACCCATTTGCTGCGGCAGGAATTTTCCGACGCCGTGACCGATTTCGATTCCAGCATCCTGCTCGATCCGCGGGATGCCGCCAGCTTCCTCGGCCGCGCCGAGGCCTACTATGCCCAAGGCAATATGGAGCGCGCCTTGCACGACGACGACGAGGCCGTGCGACTCCTGCCGGAAGACGCCCGGCCACTCATCCAGCGCGGCTATGTGCGCGCCGGGATGAATTCGCAGGATAAAGCCCTCGAGGATTTCAACGCTGCCTTGAAGATCGATCCGAAGAATCTGGCCGCGCTCTATGGCCGCGGCGAGATGCTGCGGGCCTCGAAGAAATGGGACGACGCCATCGCCGATCTCACGGCTGTGCTGGCTTCGGCGCCGAATGAAACCCGCGCCGTCATGAGCCGGGCGGCTGCCTTCTACGGCGCGGGCAAGATGGACAAGGCGCTGGATGACTATGCCACGGCGGCGAAGCAGCGGGATGACGCTGAGGCTTTCAACGACTACGCCTGGCTGCTCGCCACTGGCACGACGGATGGCCTGCGCAATGGCTCGAAGGCTATCGAACTCGCCTGCCACGCCTGCGATCTCACCGGCTGGAAAAACATGGGCTACATCGACACCCTGGCCGCCGCCTATGCGGAGACGGGCGATTTCACAAATGCCCTGAAATGGCAGGAAGAAGCGATGAAGGCGGCCGACTCCGAGACGGACGAGGTGAAGGCCGATCTCCAGACCCGGCTCGACCTGTATAAGCAGCAGAAGCCCTATCGCGAAGCCGCGAAGTAAGGGCCGGCTACGCCCAAAGTCGGCCGGAAAACGCTTGATTTCCGGCCTCTTCCGGGAACGCTTGCGGTCATGCCACCCTCCTACGTGATCGCCTAAATGTCCGCAACCTGGGGCACCCAATCCAAGTACGGAGACTACGAAATCGTCGGAGCGCGCGAAAATAATCCGCGTCTCCTGGGCGAGGGGAGCTTTGGCAAGACCTTTGAGGGGATGCGCACCGACTCGGTGGCGGGCGCATCCATCCGGGAATATGTGGCCATCAAGGTGCTCAACCCCAAGCTGCTGACCAGCAAGTCCAAGGTCTGGCAATTTACCCAGGAGTTGCAGGCGCTCACGAAGTTCAAGCACTCGAACCTCATTCACTACATCCGGTGCGGCGAGGAAAATGGCGAGGTCTACTGCGCCATGGAGCTCTGCCGCGGCGGCGATCTCCAGCGGCTGGTCCGGCGTTTCGGACGGCTGCCGGAAAAGGCCGCGGCGCTCATCGGTCTCCAGGTGGCGGCGGGACTCCGGGAGGTGCACCAGCGCCATCGGCTCGTGCACCGCGACATCAAGCCGTCGAATATCATGCTCGTGGACGAGCTGGAGCGTGAACTCGAGGCACGGCATCTGGCCTTCCGTTTCGAGCAGCAGGACAGCCTCTGCCGAGTCGTCGATTTCGGCCTGGTCAATTTCATCCAGGATACCGAGGACATCCCGCAGGCCTTCGTGGGTTCGCCCATGTACGCCAGCCCGGAGCAGATTCGCCAGCAACCGGTGGATGGACGCTCGGACATCTATTCGCTGGGCATGACGCTCTGGTATCTCGTCCAGGGGAATGGACCAATGCTCGACGACGCGGGAAATGACTTCGACGACATGCGGGAAGCGATGCGCCGGCACACCACGCCCGACCCGCACGACGCCTATTTTCCCGAGCACCTCAGCCCGGAGTTTCGCCAATTGCTCTCGCAGATGGTGGCGAAGGATGCCTCGAAACGCTTTTCGAATGCCGGCGAATTGCAAACCGCGCTCCGGGAATTCATCCGCACGGCCGTCGACGCCGAGGCCGAGCCCGCCTTTTCCGTGACCCGGCTCACCGCGCCGATCGATACGGTGTACGACATCGGTGAACGCATCTCCAGCCGGGCGGCCGAGGCTTCCTTTTTTGCCATTGAAAAAAACGGCGGCCAGCGCGTGAAGCTGAGCGTGGCCGCAAATCTGAGCGAAGGCGACACCTCGCGCGATGTGGAAGAGGTCACCGCGCGCGTGGCCAAGCTCGCGGCGCTTTCCCGCCAGCCCTTCTTTCCGGCGGCGCTCTATCCGATCCGCGAAGTGATTCAGACGGACGATGTCCTCGCTTATACCGAGGAACTGGAGTCCCAAGTGGCCCTTGCCGAAGTGCTTAAGGCGCGCGCCGGGGCCAAGCGCCCTATGGCCTTCTCCGAGGCGGTGCACATTTTGAGACCCATCGCCGAGGCGTTGGACTTCCTACTCCAGCAGGGGCAGGAAATCGTCTTCCTGGCGTGTGAGGAGGTCTTTCTTTCCGCCGATGGCGCAGCGGGCGCCGGCGGCTATGCCGCGCTGCTCACGAAGCAGCTCGAGGAGTGGCCAGGGCTGCGCGTGCACTTCAGTATGGCCTGCCGCATTCCAAAAGGGCCGGCGGATCCAACCAATTCCGACTCGACCTCTGGCGAGACGATGTCCGGCTCCGTGTCCATGTCGGGGACCGATCTGCACCCGGTCCCAACCTTTGCCCGGCTCGTGTATCGCATCCTGAATGGATCGGAAGTCGCCGCCGCCGTACAGTTTACGCCCTACGCCTATGTGCCGGCAGTGACGCTCTGCCACGCGTCGAATAATCTGCTGCGAGACATCCTGTCCAAGCAGAAGGAGTGGGTCGGCGCTGTGCCGATCTATCGGGAAATGTGCGCCAACGAAGGCGTGGTCTCGCGTTCGCACACGGCTTCCTCCGCCACTTCCAGCGTGGCGCGAAGTTTCCCGTCGCGGCCGGATAGCAAAGCGCCAGGTTCTGACTATCACGCCTCGCAGGCCCCGACCCAGGCCATCGGGCAAAGCCAATCGCTGCGTGAGCGGCTCACGCCGGCGCCCTCTCCGGCGTCTCCGGCCAAGGTCCGGCTGCCGTCAACACCAGCGCAGATCCCAATCCAAACGCCGGCTCCCGCGGCTGCGCCCTCTGGTCCGCTCATTTCTCCGCGCCCTGCGGTTTCCGTTCCAGCGCCAGTTGCGGCTCCGCCGCCGCTGCCGCGGATGACCCCGCCGCCCGTTGTGCCTCCTGCGACCGTCCTGACTTCAACCACGGCGCGCCGTGGCCCGGGTGTCGTGGCAATCCTGGGCGGACTGGCAGCCTTGGCCTTCTGCGTAGTGGCAGGCGCCGTGGGTTGGCATGTGTGGAGTGGCCGTGCGAATGGAGGCGGCTCGGGCGCGCCTGCCTTCGAAGGAAAGGCGCCGGGAGAGGCGAAGACCTTTGCCGGGGTGCTGTACCATTGGTGTCCGCCGACCGGGCCGCAGGGATTTCTCATGGGCAGCCCGGAATCGGAGCCTGGGCGGGCGAAAACGGAGACCCAGCACAGCGTGCAACTGACCCGCGGCTACTGGATGTCCGAAACGGAGGTGACGCAGGGCCAATGGCAGCAGGTGATGGGGACGGGGCTCCGCGGACAGGTGGCCAAGGCCTTGGCGGATGAAACCACCTATACCATGGGGGCGAAGCGGCAGACGATTCGCGAGGCCACGGGCGTCCGGCCGGGAGATGAAGAGCGTCTCATGGGCGTGGAGGGCGCCGATTATCCTATTTCCTGGGTGAACTGGCAGGAGGCGACCGACTATTGCAAGCGGCTCACGGATTCCGAGCGGGCCGCAGGAAGGCTCCCCGCCGGCTGGGAACTGAAGCTGCCGACCGAGGCCCAGTGGGAATATGCGTGCCGGGCGGGCGTCAAGGACGCGACCTATGTGGGCGAAATGCAGGTCGCCGGGCGCTTCAATTCGCCCACGCTCGATCCCGTGGCCTGGTATGGCGGCAACAGCGGCCTCGACTATCACGGACGTGGCTTCCCCTCGAATTGGAACGAAAAGCAGTACGAATTTACCACGGCGGGACCGCGCAGCGTCGGGCACAAGCAGAAGAATCCCTGGCAGCTTTCCGACATGCTCGGCAACGTCTCGGAAATGTGCATGGACTGGCATGCGCCTTTTTCGGCGGATGCCGTGAAAGATCCGCAAGGGCCGGCCACCGGCCGGCTCCGGGTGCAGCGCGGGGGGAGTTGGGGCTCGGCCGCGGCTGCTTGCCGGGCCGCTGCGCGTGGGGACTTGAATCCAAGTCTCCGCACCCGCTACAGCGGTTTCCGACCGGTGCTCGCGCCGGAGACTCCGCGTCCCGCGTCGACGTCGAGCGGACCAGAGATGGCCGACGAGTCTCAGGAAGTCGCCGCGCCGAGCGATCCATTTGCCGGGACGGAGCCCGGCGCTTCGAAGTCCATCGGCGGCATCCCGTTTCACTGGTGCCCGCCGACGGGCTCAAAAGGATTCGCGATGGGGAGCCCAGCGGGCGAGGTCGGGCGGTTCGACAATGAAGTGCAGCATCAGGTGGTGCTGACCCGCGGCTTCTGGATTGCCGAAACCGAGGTCACCCTGGGCCAGTGGCAGGAACTCATGGGGTCGACTTTGCGCCAGCAAGCCGCGAAAACACTCGCCGACGACACGCTCTTTACGATCCAAGGGAAGCGCCAGACCATCCGGGATGCTTTCAAGCTGAACAAAGGGGATGAGGCCAAGATCATCGGTCTCGAGGCGCCGGAGATGCCCATCTACTACGTCAATTGGAACGAGGCGGACCAATTTTGCCGGCGTCTCACCGGCTGGGAACGCGCCGGAAACCGGCTGCCGACGGGCTGGGAAGTGCGTCTGCCCACCGAGGCGCAGTGGGAGTACGCAGCCCGCGCCGGGACCACGACGGCAACCTATGCCGGAGACCTGGAATTGCTCGGGCGGAACAACGCGCCGATTCTCGACCCGATCTCCTGGTACGGCGGCAATAGCGGGTATGGCTATAGCGGCATTGGTTTCCCGTCGCGCAATTGGCAGGATAAACAGTACCAATTCGATTTCGCCGGACCGCGCGTCACCGGTCAGCGCAAGGCCAATCCCTGGCATCTCCGTGACGTCATCGGCGATCTCGCCGAATGGTGCGCAGATCGGTATGGGAACTACGGCTCGCAAAACGAGACCGACCCGCGCGGACCCGCCGTAGGCTTCACCCGCGCCATCCGCGGCGCCTCCTGGAGCAGCCCCGCCGCCGCCTGTCGCGCCGCGTGGCGCGCCGGTTCCGAGCCGGGGCTTCGGCAGAATTTTGTCGGCTTCCGGCCCGTGGTGGTTCAGGTGGACGAGCGGCCCTAGATTCGATTGAGGCGGCTCCTTTCATACCGACGATAGTCTTGCGCTGCGAAGCAGCGCCTGGAGTTTGGCCAATTTCGCCCAACGTTCGGTCGTCAGCGGACCCCAAGGAGCGGCGGTTTTTAACCGCCCTGGGGTGTGTTCGCGGGAGGGAACGGCGCGTCTGCAGGCGGGCTTCCCTCCGTCGCGCCCCTACGGGCGCGCTGCGCTGCGAAGCAGCGCGCGCTCCTTTGCAGCGCAAGCGTACATAAAATGTGCGCTCGCGCGAAGCTCCAGCTTCGTGCGGACCAAGGAGCGGAACTCCTGTTCCGCATGGAGGGGGTGTCCGCGGGTGGGAGCGGTAGGTCCGCGGGA
>FTCV01000863.1_pt1 | contig 17910 bp, 13 predicted proteins | sample 1639691 | NCBI WGS metagenome assembly FTCV01 (sample SAMEA3914864, study PRJEB12502) | metagenome | biome: forest; material: soil | place: USA | collected 2012-03-12 | depth 0.3 m
CCTGCGATTGAATCAGGTGCGCGTTGATGATGGCTGGAATCAGCCCAGGGAAACGCGTCTCGATCTCATGGCAACGGGATATATTGCGCATCTCCACGCCAACACGTTCCGATTGAATCAGGCCAGCCTCGCGCAGCACGCGAAAATGCTGAGATAGCGTCGATTTCGGCACCGTTCTCGCGCTGATATTGAGAAAATTCGAGCAGTTACGCGAGCAGCCGGCTCCTGCGATGTCGACGAAAATCGCGACACGAACGGGATCAGACAGAGCGTGCAGGATGCCTTCCAGGGAGACATCCTCGACCGAAGGATGAGAAAGAGGCCTCATAAAAATTCATATAGCCACCCTTGAAGCCTGGTTCAATAGTTCATAATTCCCGAACTATTGAACCGAAGCGTGAGAGCCGCCCGGTTCATTCATCAAGCCGCTCTCAGGGAATACGGATATGAGCAAGCTCACAGGCAAGGTAGCCGTCGTCACCGGCGCATCGAAGGGCATAGGCGCCGGCATTGCAAAGGCGCTCGCGGCCGAAGGAGCGGCTGTCGTCGTCAACTACGCGGCCAGCAAATCAGGCGCGGATGCAGTCGTCGCCGCAATCACTTCGGCAGGCGGCAAGGCTGTGGCAATCCAGGGTGACGTCTCGAAGGCCAAGGATGCACAGGCCATCATCGATACGGCCGTGAAGACTTATGGCCGCCTCGACATTCTGGTCAACAATTCCGGCATCTACGCCTTCAGTCCGCTGGAGGAGATTACGGAAGAGCAATTCCACCAAATGTTCGACATCAATGTCCTCGGCATCCTGTTGACGACACAGGCGGCTGCCAAGCACCTCGGCGAAGGCGGCAGCGTCATCAATATCAGCTCGGGTGTCACCACGATCTTCCCACCGCACTCGGCCATCTATACCGGCACCAAGGGAGCGGTTGACGCCATCACCGGTGTTCTGGCGAAAGAGCTCGGCGCGCGGAAGATTCGGGTCAATGCCATCAATCCTGGCATCGTTGAGACCGAAGGCACGCATACCGCCGGCTTTATCGGCTCAGACTTCGAGTCGGCTTTCGTGGCTCAGACGCCGCTTGGGCGTGTCGGCAAGCCGAAGGATATCGCCGACATCGCGGTCTTCCTCGCCTCCGACGACTCGGCTTGGCTGACAGGCGAGCATCTTCTCGCGAGCGGCGGCCTCCGCTAAACAGCAAAGGCTTCCGCGCCAAGCCTCAGACGAGGCGCGGGAGCCTATAATCACCACTTCTTCTTGTAAGGATTGTCGCTGGTCTTCAGGCTCAGCCGGATCGGAACGCCTGGAAGATCAAAGCTTTCGCGGATATTGTTCACAAGATAACGGGTATAAGCAGCAGGCAGCTTGTCGAGCTGGTTGCCGAATAGTGTGAAATGCGGCGGCCTTGTCTTCGGCTGCGTTGCGTAGCGAATCTTGATCCGCCGTCCCGAGACAGCCGGCGGCGGATGATTCGCCAGGACGCCCTCGATCCAGCGATTGAGCTGGCCGGTGGAGACGCGGCGGTTCCAGACTTCATAGGCGCCGAACACGGCCTGCATCAGCCTGTCGAGCCCCTGCCCTGTTTCTGCAGAAACGGCGATCACCGGAGCGCCTTTGACCTGCGGCAGCAGGCGCAATGCCTCCTCGCGCATAACGCCAAGCGGATTGCCAGTCTGCGGCACCAGGTCCCATTTGTTGAGCGCCACGACGATGGCGCGGCCTTCGCTCTCGACCAGATCGGCGATCGCGAGATCCTGCTTTTCGAATGGAATGGTCGCATCGAGCAGCAGAATGACGACCTCCGCGAAGCGCACAGCGCGCAGCCCGTCCGAATTGGCGAGTTTCTCGAGCTTGTCCTGAACGTTGGCGCGTTTACGTAGGCCAGCGGTGTCGAACATTTTGACAGGCCGACCACCGTAGCTCCAATCGATGCCGATCGAGTCACGCGTGATGCCTGCCTCCGGCCCCGTCAGCAGGCGATCTTCGCCGAGCAATTGATTGATCAGCGTGGACTTGCCGGCATTCGGCCGCCCCACCACCGCCACCCGCAATGGCCGCTCGACGCCATCCCCCGATGGCTCTTCGTCATCGTCGAACTCGACGGGTTCGGGAGCATAGACAGCCAGTTGCTCGAAGAGCTCCGAAAATCCGTCGCCGTGCTCGGCTGAAAGCGGAACGGGATCGCCGAAGCCGAGATCATAGGCCTCATAGGCGCCGGCGAGCCCATCACGCCCTTCGGATTTATTGGCCGCGAGAATGACCGGTTTGCCCGAACGCCGCACCAACTCGGCGAAATGCCGGTCCGAAGGCGTGACGCCCGCGCGCGCATCCATCAGGAACAGAACGACATCGGCGTCCGCGATGGCTGCTTCAGTCTGTTGACGCATGCGGCCTGCGAGCGTTTCGTCGCCTGCTTCTTCCAATCCCGCAGTATCGATGATCTTGAAATCGAGATCGCCGAGATGCGCTTCGCCTTCCCGCCGGTCGCGGGTCACGCCCGGCTGGTCGTCGACGAGCGCAAGCTTCTTTCCGACGAGGCGGTTGAAGAGGGTCGATTTGCCGACATTCGGCCGACCGACGATGGCGACCGTGAAGGTCATATCATCAACTCTTCGGCGCAGGGCCGCTGCGCACCAGTTCCAGCATCAATTCGGCCCGCTGGCGCTGCGAGGGCGCCGCCTTCGGATCGACGATGACCTGGTCGAACCAGCGGCCGGCCTTATCGGTATCGCCTGCTTTCAGGCTGGAGAGCCCCAGCAATTCCCGAGCGGAGTTGCGCCAGGCATTGCCCGGCATGGCGAGACCTTCGACACGCGCCGAGATTTCCTGATAGGCAGCGGTATCGACGAGCAAAGTCGCCGCGCGAATCCGCGCCAGATCCTGAAGCACCGGATCGAGCGACGCGTCGCCCGCAAGTGCGTCGAACGCCTTCACACCGGCCGGCGCATCATTCTTCGCCAGCGCGCTTGCGGCACGAAAGCGCGCCAGCATGCGATAGCCGCCCGAATTCTCGTTTGCAATCTTGCTGAACGCCGCTTCCGCCTCGGCGTCCTTGCCGCCCTTGGCAAGCTTCGCCGCATCCTCGAAGCTCGCGCCGATGACCTGCGCGGCCTGGACCTGCCGATCCCTGTAAAAGCGCCAGCCGCCGATCCCCGCAATCACCAGCGCCAGCAGCACGATGACCAGCGTACCGTATTTCTGCCAGAGCTTGGCGATCTGGTCGCGGCGGACCTCTTCGTCGATCTCGCGAAAAAAATCACTCATCCCATAACTCTCGCCGGAGAAAGCACGGCGCCTGTTGTCTTGCCTGAAATAGAATGCGTGCGGCTAACACACTCGGGCGGCGAATGCGAGCCGTAAGCTTCAAAACCACGGATTTCGCAGTTCGTCGCGCGTCATCTGCCGTCAGAGCGGTCCTGATCGACCGCCGGCCTATTCAGCCGGCGTCGCCGCGACAGTTGGAGTGGGATGCGTAGCTGATGATTTCCGCAGCACGAACTGGCGTATGGCGACGTAGAACACAGGCGTCAGGAACAGGCCGAAGAAGGTAACGCCCAGCATTCCGAAGAACACCGCTGTGCCGAGAGCCTGACGCATCTCGGCGCCGGGTCCGGTCGCGATCAGCAACGGCACCACGCCGAGGATGAAGGCGAAAGCCGTCATCAGGATCGGCCGCAGGCGCAAGCGACAGGCTTCGACCACAGCCGCGATCGGGTCCTTGCCGTCTCGAGCTTCCGCCTCTCGGGCGAACTCGACGATCAGGATCGCGTTCTTCGCCGCAAGCGCCACCAGCACGACGAGGCCGATCTGCGTCAGGATATTGTTATCCTGCCCGCGCGCCATAACGCCGAGCAATGCCGAGAGCACCGCCATCGGCACGATCAGGATAATCGCAAGCGGTAGCGACCAGCTTTCATATTGCGCGGCGAGCACCAGGAAGACGAACAGGACCGAGAGCGCGAAAATGAAAACCGCCGAATTGCCGGTCGCGCGTTGCTGGAGGGCAAGCTCTGTCCATTGCGTCGCGATACCCTCCGGCAGCGTTTCCTTGGCAAGCTGCTCCATCGTGCTGAGCGCCTCGCCGGTCGAGACTCCGGCGGCGGGCGTGCCCTGCAGCGGCACGGAAGTGTACATGTTGTAGCGCTGGATTAGGTCCGGCCCCGCGACTTCCCTGATATCGACCAGCGTGCCGAGCGGAACCAGAGCGCCATTGGCCGATCGCGCCCTGAGCTTGCCGATGCGGTCAATATCGTCGCGAAACTGCTGGTCTGCCTGCGCACGTACCTGATAGACGCGGCCGAAGGCGTTGAAATCGTTCACATAGGCCGTGCCGAGATTTTGCTGCAGAGCGTCGAAGATCGCGCTGATCGGCACATTGAGCAGTTCAGCTTTCTGCCGGTCGATATCGAGGAAAATCTGCGGCGAGTTGGCAGTGAAGGTCGTGAAGACGCCCGAGAGTTTCGGGTTGGCTCGCGCCTTCCCCATTAGATCATAGGTCGAAGCCAGAACGCGCTGCACTTCCGGCCCCAGTCGTTCCTGCACCTGTAGGCGGAAACCGCCGGAGTTGCCGATACCACGCACTGGCGGCGGCGGGATCGCGATGATGAACGCCTCCTGGATGACGCTCATGCGCTGGAAGATATCCTTGATGATCTTGTCTGCGGTCAGCCCTTCCTTGATGCGATCCTCAAAAGGCGTGAACGGCAGGAAGACGGTCGCGGCGTTGGTCGCGTTGGTGAAGGTTGCGCCGGAGAAGCCGGCAAACGCAACGGTATTGCGAACGCCCGGCGTCTTTAGCGCGATTTCCTGCACACGCCGCGTGACCGCGTCACTGCGCGACAGCGAGGAGCCAGAAGGCAATTGCACGACGACGATGGCATAACCCTGATCGAGCGTCGGGATGAAGCCCTGCGGCACAGTATTGGCCGCCCAGACGGTCCCGACCAGCAATCCGGCATAGATCGGCAGCACGATTATCTTGCGCCGGACCATCTTGTTGACGCCGCCCGCATAGCCGCCAGCCATCCGGTCGAAGCCGTTATTGAAGCCGTTCGCTAACTTGGAGCCGAAGCGTGAGACGGCGTTGCCACCGCCATGCGCGCCATGAGGTTTAAGCAGGAGCGCCGAGAGCGCCGGCGACAGGGTCAGCGACAGGAACGCCGAAATGAAGGTCGAGACCGCGATCGTCAGTGCGAACTGGCGGTAGAACTGTCCCGAAATACCCGGGATGAAAGCCGTCGGGATGAAAACCGCGCCGAGAACCAGTGCGATCGCGATGAGCGCCGTGCCAACCTCATCCATCGTTTCGTGCGAGGCGTCGCGCGGCGACATGCCGAGACTGATATTGCGCTCGACATTCTCGACTACGACGATCGCATCATCGACCACGATACCGATGGCGAGCACCATGCCGAACAGCGTCAGCGTGTTCAGCGAAAAGCCGAAGGCCGCCATGACAGCACAGGTGCCGATCAGCGAGACTGGGATCGCGACGATCGGAATGATCGCCGTTCGCCAGCTTTGCAGGAAGACCAGGATGACGAGTACGACGAGCACAACCGCTTCGCCGAGCGTGTGATAGACGGCATTCACGGACTCGCCGATGAACTCGGTCGGGTTATAGACGATCGAATAGGTGATGCCCGGCGGGAAAGAGCGTTTCAGCTCCTCCATCTTCTTGATAATGTCGCCCGCCGACTGAAGGGCATTGGTGTTCGGGCGCTGGAAGATCACCATCGCCACAGCCGCCTTACCACCGAGATATGAGTTGGTGACATAGTCCTGCGCGCCAAGTTCGACGCGCGCGATGTCCTGCACGCGGATCAGCCGACCCTCGGGCGTCGAACGCACGATGACCCGGCGGAACTGGGCGACATTCTCAAAGCGCCCTTGCGTATTGACTGTGATCTGAAAGGCCGAGCCCTTCTCGATCGGCTCCTGGCCGATGGCGCCGCTCGAAACCTGAACGTTCTGCTGCTGGATCGCCTTGACCACGTCATCGGATGTCAGGCCGAAGGTCGCGAGTTTGTCGGGATCGAGCCAGACGCGCAGGCTGTACTGCCGTTCGCCGAAGATGGTCAGGTCGCCGACGCCATCGAGCCGCAAAAGCTCGTCGCGAACGTTGTTGCGGGCATAGTTCGAGATGAAAAGCTGGTCGTAGCGATCATCCGGGGACAGCATATGGATGACCATCATCAGGTCGGGTGACGATTTCAGCGTCGTGACGCCGAGCCGCTTCACGTCATCCGGCAGACGCGGCGTCGCGATCGAGACACGGTTCTGGACAAGCACCTGCGCCTTGTCGAGATCGGTCCCGAGCTTGAAGGTGATCGTCAGGTTCAGATTGCCGTCGTTCGTCGAGTAGGAGGACATGTAGAGCATGTCCTCGACGCCGTTGATCTGCTCCTCGAGCGGCGTCGCGACGGTTGCTGCCACCGTCTCGGCATTCGCGCCGGGATAAGAGGCGCGCACCACAATGGTCGGCGGCGCAATCTCTGGATATTGGGAAACCGGCAGGCTGGTATAGGCGATGCTACCGACCAGCGAGATCACGATCGCGATGACGACGGCAAAAATCGGCCGGTCGATAAAGAAATGCGAAAAGCGCATCGACCGATCCTCAGTTGCTCGCCGCGACGACGGGAAGTTCGGTCATTTTTGGATCGACCTTGATGCCTGGCCTGACGCGCACCAAGCCATTGACGACGATCGTCTCGTCACCCTTGAGGCCTGATCGGATGACCCTGTAGCCATCGATCTTCGGTCCGACCCGGACAGGCGCCAGCCCCACGACATTGTCCGGCCCGACGACATAGACGACACGGCGGTCCTGGTTGGCGCCGATCGCCTCTTCCGGCACCAGGACGCCGTTATAGCGGTCCGAGCCAAGGATACGGATGCGCCCGAAAAGGCCCGGCACCAGGGAAAGGTCCTTGTTGTCGATGACAGCGCGGGCCCGCATCGTACCGCTCGCCTGATCGACTCGGTTATCGGTGAAATCGAGATGACCCTTGTGGATCGGCTCCTTCTCGTTCGAGGTTGCAACTGCGACATCGTTCTTCGTCTCGCCATTCGAGACATTCAGGCCACCGGCCGACAGTTTGGCGTACGAGAAGAACGACCTCTCATCGACATCGAAGTAGAAATGGATCGGATCGGTCGAGACGATATTAGCGAGGATCGTTTCGTTGGCGTTGACGAGATTGCCGAGCGAGACGAGGCGGCGTGACATACGGCCCGGAATCGGCGCCCTCACCTCAGTGAACTGCATGTCGAGCTTGGCACGGTTGAGGGTGGCTTGTGCCCGATTCACATCCGCCTTGGCCGTCGCGAGCGATTGGACGCGCTGATCGAAAAGCTGGATCGCGATGTTGCCGCTCTTGCGCAGGTCTTCGGCACGCTGGAGATCAACCGTCGCGAAGTCGAGGCGCGCCTGCGCCGATTCGAGCGAGGCTTGCGCCTCTTCCAGCGTGGCCTTGTAGGGCCGTTGGTCGATGGTGAAGAGCAGGTCGCCTGCCTTCACCGTGACCCCGTCTTGGAAGTTAATCGTATCGACGTAACCCGAAACACGCGCTCGGATATCGACCTGATCGACCGCCTCGAAACGGCCAATGAAATCGTCAAATTCGGCGATCTGCTTCACGACCGGTTTTGCGACGGTGACGGGCGGCGCCGGTGGAGACTGCGCAAAGCTGCCTGAAGAGGCCGTTGCCGCACCAAAGACGACTGCGCTTAAGAGTACGCGTCTTGACGATCGGAAATTTGAGACGGCCATCACTATCCCCCAGCAATCAACTCAAGAAATTCAATACCCTGTCGGCCGTCAAGGGCCGATGCGTTGGCCTAGCTCATGACGGCCAGGCCGCTTGATCGGCAACCATGACAGGTTTTGATACGCTGTGACAATTTCATGATTTCCCGCCGGTGTTGGTGCGGGCAATACGGCCTGCTCACGACGGTAAGATGTAATTTCCAGCACATAACGTAGCGCCTTGTTACGAGCGCTGCGAAACGGGCAAGAAGCATCTGGCCGGTGGAGGGCCGCTACTTAGTTTTCGGATTGAGGCCTGAGTCGGAGACAGGCCTTATCGATGGATCAGGATACTTGGAGCGGGTACCGGGAATCGAACCCGGATATTCAGCTTGGAAGGCTGCTGCTCTACCATTGAGCTACACCCGCGCGCCAAAGCGCTGGAAGCATCTTAACCACGGGTGGCATGGTGGGGGAAGTAGGACTCGAACCTACGAAGGCATAGCCAGCGGATTTACAGTCCGCCCCCTTTGCCGCTCGGGACATTCCCCCGTGCCACTGCCGTCTGGCCGCGTGGCCAAGCAAGGCGCGCTTTATGCAAATGCTGTTCGCGCCTGTCAACCGGCAGAATGCGTTGTTCCGAAGCTTTCTCGGCCAGTCGGGTCGAACGGTGGTTGCTAAATGATCTCGAGATCGGTCTGCGAACAGACGCGGTTCCGTCCGCGATCCTTCGCCAGATAGAGCGCCCGGTCAGACCTTTCCATCAACGAATGCGTAGTATCGCCGTCCGCATAGGTCGCGATCCCGATGGACACGGTGATCTTGCCGACACGCTCCTTGGTTGATTTTTTCACCAGGTATTTCGTCATCACGCTCTGCCGCAACGCCTCGGCGACCGTGATCGCGCCAAGCCCCGTCGTGTTCGGCAGGATGACGGCAAACTCCTCGCCACCGTAACGCGCGCCGAGATCAGCGCCACGGATGCCTTGCTTCAGAGCCTGAGCGACAAGCCGGAGAACCTGATCGCCGGTCTGATGTCCGTGGACATCGTTGAACAGCTTGAAATGGTCGATATCGATCATCAGCAGCGAAAGCGGCTCTTGCGAATTTTGGGTCTTTGCCAGTTGCCTTTTCAGCTCGGCGTCAAGCGCCTTCCGATTCATCAGCGAGGTCAGGGCGTCAGTAAATGCTTCAGCCTGAGCAACCGCGAGCTGTGCGCGCAAGTCATCGACTTCGCGGCTGGTATCCGCCAACCGCGCCTCAAGGCTTCGGCTGGACTGTTCCATCGTGCGGGTCGCCGTGACCAGCTTGTGGACAAGTTCGGCGAGTTCGCCTGGGCTTCCAGCGCCTTCCAACTCGTTTACAGCCCCGCTCAGGACGGTTGAAAAGCTCTCGGAATGGTCAAGATTTGCCTGAAGCATGGCCAAAACCTGCTGCGCCTCGTCGGCAAGCTGCACACCCATTCGATTGATTTGATCGCTGAGCTTCGTCGGCGACAGGTGCTCGTCATAGACGGCGTCCAGTTCCTCATCGGTGATGCCGCCATTGCCTAGCCGTGCGTCGACCGCCGATTTCAGCGCGACATCATAGCCTGCCGAATAGCTGAACCAGACCTCGTATCCCCTGGGCGAGGCCGATGTCTTGTAGGTCTTGATCTTGCGAAAAGCGTCTTCGCCTGTAGAAATCGTCCGATGGAAGCTGTCGGTCCGCTCGGTCTTCATGTCCTGCCTCCACAGCTTTGGGGTATCGGCGATCAAGCGCCGATGTCAAATCCATTCGGGTGGCAAACCCGATTGTCCCAAGGAACGTGGGCCCAATTTCGGATTGCCGTGTGTCACTGATGAGTCAAGGCGAGATGTCGACGGGACTGACTTGGGAATCGGAGGCCATTCTGATCGTCGACGATCAGGCCATGATGCGCGATCTCGTGGCCACGATCTGCAACCGGCTCGGTTATTCTGAAGTCTATTCCGCCGATACGGGAGAGAGGGCGCTAAGGTTCATGCGCGACACCAAAATCTGGCTGGTGTTGTGTGACTGGAACATGACGCCAATGACTGGTGTCGATCTGCTGCGCGCTATCCGCTCGGATGAGTCGTTGAGCGACACCAAATTCATCATGATGACCACGCAAAGCCATATCAGTGCGGTAGTTGCCGCCAAGCGGGCCGGCGTCGACGGCTACATCCTCAAGCCGTTCTCACCTCACGCGCTGGCAGATGCGATCGGCAGCATCCGCTGATTTTCAAGACTCGATGTGATTTCGGCGAACGCTCCGTCGATGAAAAATACTTCAAACATAAAACTATTGCTTTTCATATATCCTCTGATTGATAGTGTCTCAGCCTTCATTGGAATGGGATGACCCGATGAACGATCCTGTGTCCGCTGTGACGAAAGACGGCCGCTACGGATATGAAGCGGCTGGCGATCCATCACTGCCGCCACTGGTCTTTCTGCATGGTGTCGGTGGCGCAGCGAGGGCCTGGCGCGACCAGTTGCGTGTCTTTGGTCATTCCTATCGAGCAATCGCCTGGGACATGCCCGGGTACGGCGCCTCGGCGCCTTTCAAGTCCGTCAGCATTACAACGCTTGCCGAAGCCTTCGCCGAATTCCTTCAAGCGCTGGAGATAACAAAGCCAGCGCTGGTCGGGCATTCCGTCGGTGGCATGGTCGTGCAGCAGGCGCTTGCCAAAAACCCCACTATTGCCGGCGCAATAGTTCTGGCACAGACGAGCCCGGCCTTCGGTCGTCCGGATGGCGAGTGGCAAAAAGCCTTTATCGATACACGTCTCGGGCCGCTCGATCGAGGCGAGACGCTTGCGTCGCTAGCCGACGGTCTTGTCACGGAATTGGTTGGTGATGATCCCGATCCTGCCGGCATGGCGCTGGCCCGCGATTGTATGGCCTCCGTTCCAGAACCCACCTATCGCGCCACGATGCGCGCCCTTATCGGCTTCGATCTGCGTGAAAGGCTTCCCGAAATAGGCGCACCGACGATGATCCTGTCAGGCTCGAAGGACCAAAATGCGCCCGCGCCAATGATGGCAAAAATGGCAGCCCGTATTCCTGGCGCAACCTATGTCGAGCTACCGGGATGCGGCCATCTCGCCAATCTCGAACAACCTGCGAACTTCAACCGAGCCCTTGAAGAATTCTTGCGCCATCATTTTCCTCATGCCGGGGAGCAAAACTCATGACCGCCAGTCCGCCGACCAAAAGCTTGGAAATCACGCCCGATGCCCCGATCTTCGATCCGAAAGCTTTCGGGCTTTCGTCCGAGCAGGCGGAGATCATGAGCAGGGCGCGAGAACTCGGCCAATCCGTTTTCGCTGGCCGGGCTGCTTTCTACGATCGCGAGGCGCGTTTTCCGATCGAGAATTATCGTGACCTGCATAACGCCGGCCTGCTCGGCATAGCGATCCCGAAACGACTCGGAGGCCTCGGCGCGGATTATCAAACCTATGCGCTGACCGCCGCCGAGATCGGCCGCTACTGTGGCGCGACCGCGCTAAGCTGGAATATGCATGTCTGCTCGACGCTCTGGTCTGGCCCGCTCGTCGATGATCTGGATGTGGGCGTTGCGACCCGGGCCGCCCATGAAGCGCGGCGCGACATGCACTACAGGCGCATCGTTGAACAGGGCGCGATCTACTCGCAGCCCTTCTCCGAGGGCGGCGCTGCGGCGGCTGGCAGCGCGGCATTCGGCACCGAAGCGAAACCTGTCAACGGCGGCTGGCTTGTCAACGGCAAGAAGATTTTTGCCTCGCTCTCCGGTCATGCCGATTATTACGGCGTGCTTTGTACTGAGGTTGGCGAAGGCGAGAAGGCCTCGCGCCGCAACACACTATATCTCGCCATCCCTGCCAAGTCGGAAGGCGTCAGCGTCGTCGGCGATTGGGACCCGCTCGGTATGCGCGGCACCGTTTCACGGACGCTGCTGTTCAAGGATGTCTTCGTTCCGGACGATGCCGCGCTGATGCCGCGCGGGGTTTATTTCCAGGCGGCGACACGCTGGCCGCATATGTTCCTGACACTCTCACCGACCTATATCGGCCTTGCGCAGGCAGCTTATGATTTCACGGTGAAATACTTGCGCGGCGAAGTTCCGGGAACGCCACCGGTCAAGCGCAGGATGTACCCGACCAAACAGATCGCCGTCGCCCAGATGCGCATAAAGCTGGAACAGGCCAAAGCGATCTGGTTTCAGGCCGTCAGCGAAGCTGGCCCGAACCCGAGCAAGGAGCAGATATTGCGCGCCTATGCGGCCCAGTATTCGGCGATGGAGGGTGCGAATGAAATCGCGACACTAGCGATCCGTACTTGTGGCGGCCAGGCCATGCTGAAATCATTGCCGCTCGAGCGCATCTATCGGGATAGCCGCTGCGGCTCGTTGATGCTGCCCTGGACAGCCGAACTCTGCCTCGACCGCATGGGTCGCGACACACTTTACGAAGCCGGCGAAACGGACGAATAGGCGTGGACCTCTCACGCCTTATCCAGCGAAACGCCGCCTTCACGCCAGACAAGCCGGCCCTGCGCTTCGAGGGCGAGATCTGGTCTTATGCGGCGTTCGAGGCGCGTATCGAAAACCTGAGCCACGCCCTGGAAAACCAGCTTGGCGTCGGGCGAGGGGATCGCGTCGGAATTCTCAGTCTTAACCGGCCGGATTATCTTGCACTTCTCTACGCCTGCGCAAGAATCGGCGCGGTTCTTGTGCCGCTCAACTGGCGTCTAGCCATTGCTGAGCAGCTTTTCATCCTGGCCGATGCCGGCGTGGAGGTGCTGGCGCTCGAAGAGGCCTTCGCAGCACTCCTGCCGGAATTGCCCGCGCAACAATCGATCGCAGTCATCGGATTGGATTTCGCGCCGGCTAATGGCACCCCAATAGAAAACCTGTTGGCGGAAGTGGAGCAATACAGGCCCTCGTCACCGCATATCGATCTCTCCTGCCCGCTGCTGATCGTCTATACTTCCGGCACGACCGGGAGGCCAAAAGGCGCAGTGCTCCGTCAGGAAGCGCTGCTCTGGAACGGCGTCATGAGCCAGCATATGCACGGGCTGACCTCCGCCGATCATGTGCTGACGGTGCTGCCCTTCTTCCATGTCGGCGGCTTGAACATCCAGACTACGCCAGCCTTGCATCACGGCGCGATGGTGACGATCCAGCGCAAGTTCTCACTCGGCGAAACACTTGCCGCTATTGCCCGTGACCGCCCAAGCCTGACCGTACTGGTTCCGGCGACCATCCATGCCTTGCTCGATCACCCCGACTTCCACGCAACCGATCTGTCCTCGCTTCGCGCTGTCGCAACCGGATCGCAAATCGTTCCGCAAATGCTCATCGACGGCATCACGGCGAAAGGAATTCCGGTCCTGCAAGTCTATGGTTCGACGGAGACTTGCCCTATCGCAATCTACACCCGCCTGGGTGGCGACTTATCGAGGCGCGGCTCCACGGGCTTGCCCGGCCTTTGTAGCGAGGCAATGGTGGTTGACGACGCCGGCATCGAAGTCCCGCCCGGCGCCGCAGGTGAAATCATCGTGCGGGGTCGGAATGTCTTCTTTGAATATTGGGGCAACGAGGCAGCAACTCGCGAAAGCTTACGAGATGGTTGGTTCCGCACCGGAGACATCGGCACAAGAGATGCGGATGGCTATTTCTGGGTCCATGATCGCAAGAAGAATATGATCATCTCGGGCGGCGAGAACATCTACCCTGCCGAGATCGAACGGGTGCTGCTGGAACATCCCGATATTTTGGACGTCGGCGTTGTTGGCAAGCCTGACCCCAAATGGCAGGAGGTGCCGGTCGCCTATATCGTGGCGAAACCGGGCAGTGCTCCGGATGAGGATGAGCTCAAGGCGCATGTCCTCTCGCAGCTTGCCCGTTTCAAGGTGCCGCGCGAGATCGTTTTCGTCGTGGAATTGCCGCGCACCGCGCTCGGAAAAGTTCAACATTTCAAATTGAAGCAGGATAGCCGGCAATCATAACTGGGTGGCGGAGGTGACGGCGTGAAGATCACTGTTCTCGGGGGCGGCAACGGCTCCTTCGCCGCAACGGGAGACTTTGCCCTGCAGGGCCATGACGTACGGCTGTGGAGGCGCGATGCCGAGGCGGTGGCTGCGCACCGCGATAATGGCTCAAAGCTGGTGGTCAAGGACTCGCGCGGCCGACATGAGGTCGAGCTAGCTCTCGTCACCACCGACATAGCCGAAGGAATCGCTGGGGCGGAACTGATCCTTTGCCCCGCTCCGGCCTTCTCGCAACCCGATATCGCTCGGCAGATCGCCCCGCACTTGCGCGACGGCCAGGTTGTCTTCCTGCCGCCAGCGACCTTCGGCTCGCTGATCTTCGCCAAGGCGGCGCATGAGGCCGGCAACCGTGCAAAAGTCAGCTATGCGGAGACAGGCACCCTGCCCTGGCTTGCCCGCAAGCACGGAGTTTTCGAGGTCGCGATCACCATTCGCGCCAAGCGGCTGCCCGTCGGCGTCTTCCCGCTCGCACACGCAGATCACGCACTCACCATCATCGCGAAAGCCTTTCCTGGCGTGATCGAACCTTGTGGCGATGCACTCTCCGGCGCACTCATGAATGCCGGGCCGATCATCCATCCACCGCTTATCGTGATGAATGCCGGCCCAATCGAGCATTTCGAGCGTTGGGACATTCATAAGGAAGGGACACAAGCGGCCATCCGCCGCGTGACCGACGCGCTCGATGCCGAACGGATCGCCATCCGCGAGACGCTCGGTTATGGCGCTCCACATTTTCCCCTCGCCGATCACTATGCCAAGGAAGGTCCGGAGTGGATGTATGGCCGCGGCTCGCATGACCGGCTCACCGATTCCGGCGATTGGCGCGAGCAGCTCGTCCTGACAGAACATCGCTATATGCGCGAGGACCTGCGTATCGGCCTGTCCTTCTTCGTCTCTGTCGGCCGCCTTGCCGGCGTTCGCATGCCGCTTGCGGAGGCATTCCTCGCCATTGGCGGCGCCATCTGCGGCGAAGATTTTCTGAGCGGAGGTCGGACGCTTGCCTCGCTCGGTTTTGGTGATTTGGACCGCCCTACCCTGTCGGCGTTGCTTCGGAAAGGTTTCCGCCAATGACCTCGATGCTCCCGACGCCAATCGCCTGCCTTGGAGCCGGCCGCATGGGGCGTGGCATAGCGGTGGCTTTCGCCTATGCCGGGCATTCCGTCTCGATCGTCGATTTCAAACCACGGGCTGACGAAGATTTTGCAACGCTTGCCGGCCAGGCGCTCGGCGAAATTCGCGCAACCCTGACAAGTCTCGCGCGCTTCGGACTGATGCAGAACGCGGATGTCGAGCAGATCATGAAACGGGTCACGATCGTTCCGATGGCGCAGGCGGCACAAGCATTGCGGAACGCCTCCGTAATCTTCGAAGGCGTTCCGGAGGTCGTCGATCTGAAGCATCAAGCTTTGGCTGAAGCCTCGCGCCTCGCTGGACCGGAGCCCATCATCGCATCGACGACTTCGACGATCCTCGTCGACGATCTTTCAAGCGCCGTTGAACATCCCGCCCGATTTCTGAACGCGCATTGGCTCAATCCGGCATATCTCGTGCCACTGGTCGAGCTATCGCCCGGCGAGAAAACCGCCACAGCCACGACCGAGCGCATCACCGCGCTGCTGGAGGGCATCGGCAAGGTCCCCGTCGCTTGCGCGCCGCGCCCTGGCTATATTGTGCCCCGCATCCAGGCACTCGCGCTGAACGAAGCCGCGCGCATGGTGGAAGAAGGCGTCGCGAGCGCCGCCGACATCGACAAGGCGATCAAATACGGTTTCGGCTTCCGTTTCGCGGTGCTGGGACTTCTCGAATTCATCGATTGGGGCGGCGGGGATATCCTGTTCTATGCCAGCCGCTATCTCGAAGGCGCGCTCGGCAGCGACCGTTATCGCGCACCGGAAATCATCGGTCGCAACATGGAAGAAGGCCGGCTTGGCCTGCGAAGTGGCCAAGGCTTCCTCGACTATAAAGACATGGATATCGATGCCTATCGGGCGGGCCGCCTCTCCGCCTTCGTAGACCTGCTGAAACATTTCGATCTGGCGCGGCCACCAGTGCTCGACGCGCCCTGATCAGGCCGCCTGCATCTCCCCAAGATAAGCCTGCTGCACCAATTCGTTATTACGCAAGCTTTCAGCCGAGCCATGCAGCACAACTTCACCGGTCTGCACCACATACCCATAATGGGCAATCGAGAGCGCCATATTGGCGTTCTGTTCCACCATGAAGATGCTCACGCCCTGCTTGTTGATCTCCTGAATGATGTCGAAGACCTGCTCCACCAAAGCCGGTGAAAGCCCCATCGAGGGCTCATCCATGCATATCAGCTTCGGCCGTGCCATCAGCGCGCGGCCCATGGCCACCATTTGCTGCTCGCCTCCGGACAAGGTGCCGGCCTGCTGCTTCAACCGCTCCTTGATGCGCGGGAAGAGCCCGAACACGCGTTCTTTGTCGGCTTCGATATCGGCCGTATCGTTTCGGGTATAGGCCCCCATCTCCAGGTTTTCGAGCACCGTCATGCGCGGAAACAAGCGCCGCGCTTCGGGCACCGGAGAAATGCCGCGACGCACGCGCTCTGCCGTCGGCAGCGTGTTGATCTTCTCGCCGGCATAGGTGACCGTGCCGCTTTTCGGAATGACGATACCGAAGATGGTCTTCATCGTCGTCGACTTGCCGGAGGCGTTACCGCCCAGCAAGCAGACGATTTCGCCCTCGCCGATCTGATAGTTCACACCCTTCAGGACATGGAGTTCACCGTAGTAGGTGTTGACATCCTTGAACTCAAGAAGCGGCGAGCGCCGCAGCGGCGACGGCGTCAGTGGAGCGTCCGAGATAAGCACGCAAGACTTCCTTGTTGCTGTGAACTTCCTGGGGAGTGCCTTCGGCGATTTTCTCGCCATGGTCGAGAACGACAACCTTGTCGGCGATCTGGTTCACGACATTCAGTTTATGCTCGATCATCAGGACCGTTACGCCGCGATCGCGAAGATGACGGATCTGGTCGGTCAGTTCGAGCGTTTCGGTCGGATTCATGCCGGCCGTCGGCTCATCGAGCAGCAGCAGCACCGGTTCGGAGACCAGTGCTCGGGCGATCTCCAGGCGACGCCGATTGGCGTAGGACAGCGTCCGCGCCATATGCTGCATGCGCGGCAGGAGGCGATTGCCGAAGATTTTCAAGATATTGAAGACACGAGCTTTCGAGTCTTCCTCCTCCCGCCTTGACGCAGGCGTATGGAAAATCGCTCCGATCGCCCCCGTGCTTGTCCGTGAATGACGACCGACAAGCACGTTCTCGAACAGCGTGAGATTGCCGAACAGCCTGAGATTCTGGAAGGTCCGCGCTATGCCGTGTTCCACGATGTAATGCGGTGGCAAGCCGGTCACATCCAGATCACCGAGCTTGACCTTGCCACCATCAGGCTCAGTCAAACCCGTGATCAGGTTGAAGAAAGTGGTCTTGCCCGAGCCGTTCGGGCCGATGATCGCGACGATCGTGCCCGGCATCACGTCAAGATCGAGACCGCGAACGGCTTGGATGCCGCCGAAGGATTTTCGAATTCCCCGTATCTCCAGCAAGGGTTTCGACGGATCGACAGTCTTGTCGTGCAGCGGCGGCAAGCCCGGCCCCACGCCGGTGTTGCGCGAAGGAATTGCTGTCTGTTGCGCATGTGTCAGCGCCGTAACCGCCGAACGTTCAGGGATCAGGCCTTCCCGCCTGAACCGCATCATCAGCACGAGGATGATGCCGAAGATCAGTTCGATCGACTGCACCAGATCGAGCTTCTGCAGGAACGCGATGCCGGTGAAATCGCCGAGCATGTGAATCCAGATGCTGAGATCCTGAAGGAACCAGGATTGCAGCAATTGCAGGATGATGGCGCCAAGCACCACGCCTGGCACACTGCCGATGCCGCCGAGGACGATCATGACAAGAAGCATGACCGAAACCGGGAAGCCGAACATTTCCGGTGAGGCCGTTTGGAGCTTCGCCACGTAGAATGTGCCGGTCGCCCCGGCGAAAGCCGCGCCGATGCCGAAAGCGAGCAGCTTGAGCTTCACCCGGTTCACGCCCATCGCCTCAGCGGCGATTTCATCCTCACGGATGGCGAGCCAAGCGCGGCCAATACG
>FTCV01001725.1_pt1 | contig 17790 bp, 17 predicted proteins | sample 1639691 | NCBI WGS metagenome assembly FTCV01 (sample SAMEA3914864, study PRJEB12502) | metagenome | biome: forest; material: soil | place: USA | collected 2012-03-12 | depth 0.3 m
AGATTCTCAAACGCGGTCATGCAATTTGTGCATAGCTGATATGGGCAATCCCCAGCTACACCGAAGACGATGTAAAGCGAATGATGACGTCGCTATGAATACCAACTCATCCAACAACAAAGGCACCCTGAAAATCGTCGTTATCGGCGGCAGCGGACTGATCGGCAAAAAAACCGTGAAGATCCTTCGCGAGTCAGGCCACGATGTGGTGGCTGCGTCGCCCTCGACGGGCGTCAACGCGGTCACCGGCGAGGGCTTGTCCACAGCGCTGGCTGGCGCCCAAGTGGTCGTCGATGTCGCAAATGCCCCGGTATGGGAGGACAAGGCCGTGATGGAGTTCTTCGAGAAATCGGGCCACACTCTCCTCGCTGCGGAAAACGCCGCGGGTGTGAAGCATCACGTCGCGCTATCCGTCGTCGGCACTGAGCGTCTGCTCGCCAGCGGTTACTTCCGTGCGAAAATGGCCCAGGAAGATCTGATCAAGGCCTCCTCAATTCCTTACACAATCGTCCGCGCTACGCAGTTCTTCGAGTTCGTGAGTGGCATTGCCCAATCAGCGACGGAAGGACAGACAGTGCGGTTACCGGGGGCGCTATTCCAGCCCATCGCAGCGAGTGACGTCGCCGCCTTTATGGCCGAAGTCGCCGTGGCTCAGCCTGTAAATGGCACGCTCGAGGTGGCGGGTCCCGAGCCGATCGGCATCGACAGCGCCGTGCGGAAATACCTGAGCGCAACTCACGACGCGAGGACGGTGACCACGGACGCTCGTGCTCCCTACTACGGCATCGAGGTGAACGATCAGAGCCTCACGCCGGGCGCTCATCCTCGCCTCGGCGCGACGCGTTTCGAGGATTGGCTGAAACACTCGAACTGAGGATTGCAGAGCCGGCTCAACGCCGACGATCAACCACCACAAGTGTGATGAAATCGAAGAAGCGGTCAGATTGCTCACATGCGACCGCTCTTGCGAATCACGGCAATCAGCGCATGTAGTCGACGAAAGTGCTCGCCTTCGTCGTCCAGAAGAAAGGCGAGCCTCCAATGATCCCGATCTGAGGCTAGGTCAGGCAAGCCATCCCGGCCTCGGCGCAATTTGGCTTCTGCGGCACTAGATCAAGCTCCTCGAAAAGCGCACGGTCGGCGTCCGCTCCGGGATTCTTGGCAGTGAGCAGCTTGTCACCGTAGAAGATGGAATTCGCTCCGGCAAAGAAGCAGAGCGCCTGGGCCTCGCGCGAAAGCCGCGTGCGGCCTGCGCTCAGGCGAACCTTCGATTTCGGCAGCGCAATACGCGTCGTGGCGATGAGGCGCACGAGTTCGAAAACATCGACCGGCGGCTGCTGCTCGAGCGGCGTGCCCGGCATCGCCATGAGGCAGTTGATCGGCACGCTCTCAGGCGCCGGATCAAAATTCGTCAACACTTCCAGCATACGAAGCCGATCATCGATGGATTCACCCAGGCCGATGATGCCTCCGCAGCATACATCCATGCCGGCCTTCTGAACGGCCTGGATGGTATTCACGCGATCCTGAAAAGTGTGGGTCGTCACGATCTCCGGATAGTACTCGGGAGAGGTGTCGATGTTGTGATTGTACGCCGTCACGCCGGCTTCCTTCAGCTTGCGCGCTTCCGTGAGCGACAGTTGCCCAAGCGTCACGCAGACTTCCATGCCGAGCTTGCTGACTTCGCGGATCGTGCCAAGCACCTGCTCGAACTTCGCGTCGCCATCACGAACGCCCTTCCACGCCGCGCCCATGCAGAAGCGGGTCGAACCATTCTCCCGCGCCCGCCGGGCCACGGTGAGCACTTCCTCGGTGTCCATGAGGCGCTCCGCCTTCACACCGGTATGATACCGTGCGCTCTGCGCGCAGTAACCGCAGTCTTCGGAGCAGCCGCCAGTCTTGATCGAAAGGAGCGTGCACAACTGGACTTCATTCCCGCTCCAGTGCTCGAGATACGCGGCGCGAGCACGGGAAATGAGATCGAAAAACGGCGTGTCGTAGATGGAGCGGAGATCGGAAAACTGCATGAGAGCGAGGAGTTGTAGTGTCCTGAGAGAGAAATGAGGAGGATATTGTTGCGTTCAAAATGGGCCGCCGGCAAGGCGCGACGAGGGCGCATGTCCCAATGGACCTGTAACCGAGGAGCAACGCAGCCGCCGGCCCATTTTCAATGCACCCCGGAGGGCGAGAGGAGATTGGGCGTTACTCGGCGTTGCTCGCTCGGGCAAGATCTCATCCGATATTGCCGCTTCGCTCGCGCCTTGATTAACGCCCAATCTCCTCTCGCAATATCCTCCTCATTTCTCTCTCAGGACACTTGCCTAGATCGCCATGTACACCAAGCGAGAAGGCAGATGAACAAAACGTTTCGTTCCCCCGATTTTCCGGCCCGATACAGCCGTTGTTTAACGCATCATCGATATTCGACCGAGCGCCTTAACCAAACCCGCTCAAACAAAGCCCGCCCGGATGCTGATTCCGTGGGCGGGTTTTGTTGCCTACCGGATCAGCGGTCAGTTCTATCTAGCGCCGTTTCCGCACCAGTCCTCCCATCGGTCCAGGAAGGCTTCCACGAATTTTTCCGGCTTTGCGGGGTAACATTCCTCGCCCAGTTCCCAGGATTTCCGCTGCAGCGATGCCCGCCGTGTCTCGACATGGTGTTCGAGCTCCACGAGCGCTTCTTCGCTCAATCCGACCGCTTCGCGTTCGCGGAAGAGGATATCCTTGAGCACCGCCAGATCGTGATCTTTGCCGAGCAGGTCGCCAAGCTCCTTTGCGTCAGCTTCGATTCGTGAAATGCGCTTGTTTTCAGCTCCACGAAAGAGCCGAAGGACCGCCCAGAATTCCTTCGTTCGCATCCGCCACTTGTGCAGCAGTTCCACCGAAGGAGTCTCTTTGGCAGCGATTCCGGCCTTCCTTGCCCGGCGGTAGATGCGCTCCATTCCCTTGCGCAGCATCTTGGAGCAGCGGCAGGAAAAGCTCCAGTCCCGCACGGAGGCAGCCGTTTCGACGAGTGAGGCGGAAATGGAATCGAGGGTACGATGCGCTGGAAGCCGGTGATGCGTCAGAGCGCCGGAGAAAAACGCGTGGGCCGCGTCGAGCGTTGGCAACAGATTTTCCGGTGCGTCTTTCTGCAAGATCTCCACGGTTTTGACGCAGACTGCAGCATCCCGCGAGGTCGCCATGCGCCGCGCGACACGGCGAAAGGATCCGGTTTCACGCAGATACGATTCATCGCCGATCGCAGGACGGACGAGCCGAGTAATGGCGCGCAGTTTTTTGAGGTGTTTCCGCGCGTCGTGAATCGGCTTCACGGGATCCGCGCCAAGGGAACAGGCATGGATTTCCTGCAGCACGGACGCGATTTCCTCGCAAACAATACGCTGGCAACCAGCCGGAACAGACTCGTGCTTTCTGAGGCGATAATCCATTGACTACACGATAACCCTCAAGCCATTCGGCTGACTAGCATGAGAACGGATTTTCTACCATCCCGGCAGAAAAACACGACAGGATGAACGACGCTGAGTCCGTCAGGCAGCCAGCGCTCTTACTTGGCCGGCTTGGCTGCGGTCTTGGTGGATTCAGTGGCGCGCACGGTCATCCCGCTGGTGAGCGAATCCGCCGGATTGAGGATCACGCGATCCTTCTCGGAAATTCCCTTGAGGATTTCCAGGTCGCGGCCGAAGTCCCTGCCCAGCGCCAGATTGCGCAATTCGACTTTCCCATCAGCATCGACCACGCCGGCCTGCGGTCCTTCGGAACGGAACAGCAGCGCATTCGACGGCAACGTCAGCAGCGGCTTGTCGGCAGGCAGGCTGAAGCGAACTTCCGCATGGCTTCCCGCATAGACTTCGCCGCTCTCGTTATCGAGCGACAGTTCGGTAAGCAGTGTCCGCGAGGCCAGATCGATGGCTCCGGCCGTGCGCACCACCTTTGCTTCGAAAGTACGCTCCGGAAATTCCGTAAAGCTCACGGCTGCCTTCTGACCAATTGCGATGGAGCGCGATTGTGCCTCGGGCACGTGAACGAAAACGCGGAGCGTCTTCGACTGCGTCAGCAAAAAGAGCGGGCGCGTCGCGGAGGAGCTCACGAGTTGGCCGACGTCCGTATCGCGTTCGGTGATAATTCCATCAAACGGAGCAGTCACCTTCTGATATCCCTGCAAATCTTCCAGCCGGTGCACATTGGCCTTGGCTGCATCCGCGGAGGCCTGCCCAGCATCGGCTGCGGCGTTCTTTTCATCGGCATCCTGCGCCGAGATCACGGAAGTCTTGCGCAGCACATTGTAGCGGACCGCCGTGGTCTTCGCGAGTTGGGCGGAAGCTTCCGCCTGCACAGCCTGTGCGCGGGCATTTGCCAATTCCTGATCGAGTTCCGGCGTATCGATCTCGGCGAGCAAGTCGCCCGCCTTTACCTGGGCGCCAATGTCCACGAGCCAGTGCTTCAGGTAGCCGTTGGTCCGTGCATAGATTGGCGCTTCGACATAGGCGCGCACTTCGCCGGGCAGCTCAAAAGACGCGTCCTTCTTTGACGAGTGCGCTTGGATAACCGTTACCGAAGGCACGGAAAGCACAGTCGTCTGCTCGGTCAGTTCCGTGCGGGCTTTCAACCGTGGCAGAATGCCGATGACCACTCCCGCGCCGAGCAGGACCATGACAAAAAGGACCAGGCCCACAGGGCTGCGGCGTCCCGCAGCGGTACCACGCACGGATCGCGCCGCAGCAGACGGGCGAATGGAGGAAGCCGGCAGTGGATCGTCCATCAGACAGGCAGGGTCGTGTTCAGGCATCTTCATGGCAATGGGAAATTCAGAAAGCGGATTTCTGGCAAAGGGTTAAGAAACCACGGGCTCCATCTGCTCCTCATCGGGAAGCAGGACGCCGGAGCTAACCGGGTGTTTCCGATGGATCGCCGCGAATACGGTTGGGACAAAGAAGAGCGTGGCAATGGTCGCGCAAAGCAGACCACCGATCACGGCGCGGCCGAGCGGAGCGTTCTGTTCGCCGCCTTCGCCGAAGCCAAGCGCCATGGGCAGCATGCCGATGATCATGGCCAGCGCAGTCATGACCACGGGACGCAGCCGGGTAAATCCAGCAGCCATCGCAGCGCCCATGGCATCCGTCCCCTCCTCCATGGCGTGTCGAGCGAAGGTCACAACCAGCACGCTATTCGCGGTCGCAACTCCCAGGCTCATAATTGCGCCCATGAGCGCCGGAACACTGAGCGTGGTATGCGAAACGAAGAGGATCCAGATCACGCCGGCCAGCGCTCCAGGCAGCGCAGTGATGATGATGAACGGATCGAGCCAGCTCTGGAAATTGATGACCAGCAGCAGGTAGATCAGCGCAATCGCAAAGACGAGGCCCCAGCCCAATCCGACAAAGGATTCGTGCATGGTCTCCGCCTGCCCACGGAAGATGATCTTGCTGCCGTAGGGGATTTCCTTGCGAGCCTGGTCCACGAGAGGGGTGATATCCCCCAGCACGCCGCCGAGGTCGCGTCCCGAGACGCCGCCATATAGATCGACGACCGGCTGCACATCGTAGTGCGACAGCACGACCGACCCGCTATGGCGACTCATCGACGCAACGTTGGAAAGCACCTGTCCGTTGTCCTGCGCGAGCTGACTCTTCCCGATCGGGATGTTATTCAGCACGTCCAGCGAATCGAGACGGTATTCAGGCACACGTGCATTGATCAGGTAGGCAACGCCGTTCTTAGGATTCAGCCAGTAACCGGGGTTCACCTGACCGCTTCCGCTCACCGTGAGCAGGACATTATTTGCCACGTCCTGAGCGGTCAGGCCCACCTCCGCGGCTTTTGTCCGATCGATTGCAAAGCGCAGCTTTGGCTGATCCGCAGGTTGCTGGATGCGGACATCGACAGCGCCGGAGATCTTGCGAATGCGGTCTGCCAGACGCGCAGCCACTGCACGGTTTTCATCCACCTTGCGGCCGACGAACTGGATATCGAATGGCGCCGGAAGACCAAAATTCAACGTCTGCCCAATGATATCCGCCGACAGGAAATAGTATTCGTTGCCGGGAAACTCCTGGTTCAGCGACAGGCGCAACTCGCGCTCGTATTCCTCCGTAGGCCGATGCCCCGGCTTCAGGGTGATCAAGATGTCCGCGTCGCCCGAGCCAATGACCCCGGAATTCGAGTAACTCAAACACGTGCCGCTGATCGGAATCCCAATGTTATCGAGGATGCCAGCCAGGTCGTTCTTGCTGATCTTCGCCCGGATATGTTGCTCGATTAAATCGATCAACCGCGCGGTCTCTTCGATTCGCATTCCGGACTTCGCGCGAACGTGGAGCCTAAGCTGGCCACCATCGACCTTCGGAAAGAAATCCTGACCGAGAAACGGAATCAGCGCGCAGGTGCTCACGAAGAAAATCAGGAAGCCGCAGATCGCCTTGCTCCGATGCACGAGGCTCCATTCGAGGATCCCACGATAGGACTCACGGAAGCGCGCAAACGCCGCTTCAAATCGGCGCTGGATCCGCACGAACGGATTGCGCGAAGGGGGTTCGTCCTCATGCGAGGCACCTTCCACGCCGATATGGCCCTGATGATTCCGCAGGAAATACATCACCAGCGTTGGAACCAGCGTTCGGCTGATCAGGTAGCTCGCGAGCATGGCGAACACCACCGCTTCGGCCAGCGGCACGAAGAGATACTTGGCCACGCCAGTGAGGAAAAACATCGGCACGAAGACGATGCAGATACAGATCGTGGAAACGAAGGCAGGAAGCGCGATTTGCTCCGCACCGTCGAGAATGGCCTGCTTCAACTCCTTCCCCTGCGCCAGGTTGCGCTCGATGTTTTCAATCTCCACCGTCGCGTCATCGACCAGGATGCCCACGGCCAGAGCCAGTCCGCCCAAGGTCATCAGATTGATCGTCGATCCGAGTGCGCTCAGAACTGCAATGGAGCAAAGCACCGACAGCGGGATGGAAATCGCGATGACCAGCGTGCTGCGCCAGTTACCCAGGAAGAGCAGAATCATCAGCGCAGTCAGACACGCTGCGATCACGCCTTCACGGATCACGCCATTGACTGCCGCCCGCACAAAAATCGATTGATCGTCAACGGCGCGGACGTCCACGGGATCGGAAAGTCCGGCCACGATTCCGGGAATCGCCGCCTTCACCTTGCCGACGACATCGAGCGTGGATGCGCTACCGAGCTTGAAAATCGTAATCAGCGAACCGCGCAAGCCGTCTTGGTGCACGATATTCTGCTGCGGCTGGTAGCCATCGCGGACGTGCGCCACGTCGTGCACGTACACCATCGCGCCATTCACGACCTTCACCGGCAGATCGTTGAGCTCCTCGAGTTGGGCCGGGCTGGAGTTCAGCTCCACATCGTACTCGGTCCCGCCGATCTTTGAGGTGCCCGACGGCAGAATGAGATTTTGTGCGCTGACCGCATTCACCACATCCGCCGGCGTGAGTCCGTGGCTCTGGAGCGCGGCTGTATCGAGATCGATATTCACCATGCGCGTCTTGCCGCCATACGGATACGGAATGGCCGCGCCCGGCACGACCGAAAGGCCGATGCGCATCTGGTTCAGCGCAATGTCGAATACCTCCTGCTCCGAGAGCGTGGTGCTGCTCAGGCCGTACTGCATCACCGGCACGTTCGAGGCATTGTAGCGAATGATCAGCGGCGGAGTCGCGCCCGGCGGCATTTGCTTCAGCACGGTCTGTGCGATCGCAGTCACCTGCGAAACCGCCGCATCCACGCTCGCCTTTGGGTGGAAGAAAACTTTGATGACGCCCACGCCGTTGAGCGAATTGGACTCGATGTGCTCGATGTTGCCGACGGTCGCCGTGAGCGCCCGCTCGTGCACGTAAACGATCCGGCGTTCCATCTCCTCGGCATTCAGGCCCGTGTACTGCCACACGATGCTGACGACCGGAATATCGATGTCTGGGAAAATATCTGTCGGCGTCCTCAGCAGAATGACAGGCGTCAAAAGCAACAGGACAAGCGCGCAGACGATGAAGGTGTAGGGCCGCCGCAGGGCGAGACGAACGATCCACATAGGCTGGGACGATTACCAGAGGTGCCGCCGTGGAATGGAAATACGGCGGACGGCACGCCTCGCCGGCGAGCCGGGAAAGACCGGTCGCTGAATGGGACGCGCACGTTTCATGGCCCTGAGTGTGCAGGATTTACTTGAATAATGCCAATATATGTTTCTTGTCCCATCTATAAGCTTTTCACATCAATCATGGAATTGCGCCACCTCCGTTATTTCGTCGCCATCGCAGAAGATCTCAGCTTCAGCCGCGCTGCAGCGAGGCTTCGAATCGCCCAGCCCGCCTTGAGCATGCAGATCAAATCGATGGAGGAGGAACTGGGAGTGAAGCTCTTCGAGCGCACCAGCCGAAGCGTGAAGCTCACCCATGCGGGCGCGACCCTTCTGCCAGAGGCCCGGGGCGTTTTGTCGGCAGCGCAACGTGCCGAGCAGCAGGTTCGCCGTGCTCACCGGGGCATGATCGGAACCCTACGTATCGCGATGATCGCCGGCGCGGCAAACTCACGGCTCGCGGAACAATTGCGCGAATACCGGAGCGCCTTTCCGGAAGTGAATCTCTCGCTCCACGAACTCAACTCGCGCACCCAGATCGAGGAACTTCTCAATGAGCGGCTCGACGTCGGGTTCCTGCGTCCGCCGATCGACACGACCCAACTCAATGCGCGCCACCTGAACGAAGCCCGGATGATCCTCGCCGTGCCTGCGCATCATCGCCTCGCCGACGCGGATGAGATCAGATGGAAGGACTTTCATCAGGAGCCGCTGGTCATGGTGCAGCCCGGTTTCCAGCATGGCTACTATGATCGCTTCCTCGCGCTCTGTGAAGAGGCGGGCGCACGGCCATCCATCGGCCAGTATGCCAACGACGTTCAGACCGTGCTCTGGATGGTCTCGGCAGGCCTCGGCATCACCGCGACCACGGAAACTCTGCAGGAAATCAAGCGTCCCGGCATTGTATTCCGTCCGTTGCCGTCTGGGCTTCCGATGGTTCGCACCAGCATGGTCTGGAAGAAGAACAATCATTCTCCCCTGCTCCAGGAATTCCTTCGGCGATTTGCGGAGCCTGAAGCAACCGCGAACGGCGCTACCTGAAGCCACCCAGCCGTGCCGGGTTCACCGGCTGAATTGCCGCCAGAAGAGTGCCGCGGAAATGATGAACCCAATGGCGGTAATGATCATCCGCACGCGGCTCTGCGAGATCCGCAGCGAATAATGGGCTCCGAAGTAATAGCCCACGATTGCTCCGGCGGACATGATCCCCATCTTCGGCCAATCGATGAGACCGCTGTAAATGAACCAGATCGCGGCCACGACATTGATCAGCGAGCCCAGCACGTTCTTCAGCGCATTCATCTCGTAGATGTTGCCGAGTCCGAGAAATCCCAGGGAAGCCAGCATGAGGATGCCAATGCCCGCGCCGAAATAGCCGCCGTAAATGGCCACGGCGAATTGAAACAGAATGGCCACCCAGATCGCATGATTGTGCGGCCTGGCAGCCATCGAACTCTCTAGGCCCGCCAGGCGCCGAAAGAGCCCTTGTGAAAAAAACAGGACCGTCGCGAACAGCAGTAAGTAAGGCACGAGCCTCGCGAAGACCGCATTGCTCGTATGGGTCAGCAGGATGCTTCCCAGCCAGCCGCCCACGACGCTCACCGGAACGAATCGCACGAGCCACGTCCGTACCTCTGCGATATGTTTGCGATAACCGTAGATACTCCCGGCGGTGCCAACAACGAGTGCCAGCGTGCTCGTGGCATTGGCTGTAAGTTCCTGCGTTCCGAAGAAAATGAGCGCCGGAAAAGTGATCAGTGTTCCGCCACCGGCAATGGCATTGATCGCTCCCGCCGCAGCGGCAGCGATCGCGAGGCCGGCGGCTTCGAGAAGAGACATCATTGGCTCTCTCATTACGGAAACGTCTCCTTCTGACAAGGCACAGCTTGCTTCGGAATGACATCTGCGACTGAATCGACGCCATGCGCGGCGCCACTTCCCAGCCTATGGATCCCAGCGAAACCGCACGTTTTCTCGATCTTCCGGACGGCGGGAAACTTGCCTATGAGGAATACGGAACGCCGGGCGGCCAGCCGGTCTTTTTCTGTCATGGCTGGCCCGCCTCCCGCCTTCAGGGGACAAGCTGCGCAGAAGCAGCGAGCGAGCTCGACATTCGGATTATCTCGCCAGACCGGCCAGGCATCGGACTCTCCACCTTTAAAGACGGGCGGCGTCTGATCGATTGGCCACCGCTCTTGAAATCGCTCGCCGATCATCTGGGTATTGAACGTTTTAGAGTTCTCGGGCTTTCCGGCGGCGGCCCATACGCACTGGTCAGCGGCTGGGCGCTGCCGGACCGTATCGAGGCCGTATCCGTCGTGTCCGGTGCGCCTCCGCTTCCGCCGCAGCTCGATCGGGCAGCTCTCTTCGCCGTCTATCGCTGGTTGCTGGCCTTCCACCGTCGCCAGCCGGATCTCGTTCGCGCGTTTTTCAAAGTGGCGCGTCCATTTGCGACCATCCGCCCGCCGCGCTGGCTCCGGCCGTGGCTTCTAAAAACCGCCTCTGCTGCAGATGCCGTGACTTTCGACAATCCCACTGTGTTCGACGAACACTACAAAGGATATCGTGAAGCATGGCATGGCTCCTCAACCGGCGTGGTCGCCGATGCAGAGATCTATGCACGCGAATGGGGATTTCCACTCAGCGAAGTGCGCGTCCCTGTCCGCCTCTGGCATGGACAGGAGGATCGCAACTTCTCCTGGAAACTCGCGCAGCAGGTCGCGGAAAAACTTCCGAATTGCACCGCGCATTTCCCCGAAAACGAAGGGCATTACTCGCTCGGAATCCAGCACTGGCCGGAAATCCTGCGCGACCTGATCTCAACGAAATAGCGGCAGGCAGCCACGCTTATCGTGCAGCCCTTGCCTCGGAGGAATGAGACGGAGCGACCCCGGCACAGCCGACTCACGCTCCCGGCTTGCATTCGAGCACCCGCTTTGCCAACACTCCGCACTTGTCACTGCAAGTCGGCTCGAACGCGAGAAAGGAACACCCTCATGACAAAATCCCTCCTGCAGCACTGGTTCGAAGAAGTCTGGAACAAAGGACAGGCCCATGCCATCGACGCCCTGATGGCTCCCGATGCAATCGCCCACGGCATCTACGATGCAAATGGCGCCGAAATCCGCGGCCCGACCGCGTTCAAAGGTTACTTCCATCAATTCCGCGAATCATTTCCGGACATTCAGGTGACTATTCACGACACCATCACCGATGGAGACAGGGAAGTGGTCCGCTGCACTGTGAACGGCACGCATCAGGGCGCGTCACTCGGCGTCGCCGCATCGGGCAAACGCGTCACCTTTACCGGAATATGTATCATCCGGCACAATGACGGAAAGATTGTCGAAGCCTGGAATAACTTCGACTTCCTCGGAATGTACCAACAGCTCGGCCTCCAGGTTCCAACGGCTTAGGAGCAGTTACAAAAGCTCTCGCTTTTCATTGACCGGCAGGCAGTATCTGCGCGCTCAAACCTGTCTCCGCACTTAGGTCGCGTCAGACGTTCAAATTACATCCCTTGCTCCGCGTTGCTGCACGCGCGAACCTAAGCAGTCGCGTCATACGCCCATCACCTACTCGCGGAGTCCCATTCACCACACTTACCCTGCATTGATTGACTTATGGACCTTCAACTTGAAAACAAACTCGCCCTCGTCACAGGATCCACCGCCGGAATCGGCCTCGCGATCGCCAGTGCGCTCGCCGGCGAAGGAGCGCGCGTCATCGTAAATGGACGCACGGCCACACGCGTCAATGAGGCGATTGCAAAGATCCGCGCGGCTCATCCTGCCGCGAAGCTGGAATCCCTGCCGATTGATCTTTCCACAGCCGATGGCGTCGCGGAAGCGGTCCGGCTCTTTCCGGGAGTCGAAGTGCTCGTAAATAATCTCGGCATCTTCGAACCAAAGCCCTTCGACGATATCCCCGACGCGGATTGGTCGCGCTTCTTCGAAGTGAACGTCATGAGCGGCGTGCGCCTCAGCCGCGCATATCTGCCCGGCATGAAACAGCGCAACTGGGGCCGGATCGTCTTTATCTCGAGCGAATCCGGCGTTCAGATCCCGGCGGAAATGATCCACTACGGGATGACGAAGGCCGCCCAGATCGCAATTGCGCGCGGCATCGCCGAGACGTGCGCCGGCACTGGTGTGACGTGCAATTCCGTCCTGCCAGGCCCAACCGGATCCGAAGGCGTGAAGGAATTCGTTAGTTCCCTCGCGGAAAAGAGCGGCCAGAGCATGGCGGAGTTCGAACACGAGTTTTTTGAAAAAGTGCGCCCAACCTCGCTGCTCAAGCGTTTTGCCACGCCCGATGAAGTCGCCGCGATGGTGACTTATATCTGCAGCCCACGAGCTTCTGCGACAAATGGAGCGGCCGTGCGCGTCGATGGCGGGACCGTGAAGTCAGCGTTTTAAGGGACTTAACGACGAAAAGGACAGAAGGGGCGCGACTTTCCACGATCTCAATGCCTGGTCCACCTCGGACCGGGCATTGCTTGCTTTCAGGCCCAATTCTTGGCCCGAACACATTTCCCAAAAATTTGTGGGAATAAATTCTCCGTCAGCCTCTCAAACCATCGTCCCCATGAACGGGAGCGCACGACGCGCACCGTCTTTGGACGTCATACCAAACCAGACAACAACAAGGATGAAAACATCAACCAAAGCAATGATCGCTGGCGCCGCTCTCGCGGGCCTCTTCGCCGGTTCCGCCGCTCAGGCCGCCACTTCCTCGACCAGCACCTCTGGCTCGACGCACCTGACGAAGGCCGGCGTGCCGATGGCCGACGAGAAGAAAGACACCCACTCCTGCGCCGGCAAGAACGCCTGCAAAGGCAAGGGCGGCTGCAAGACCGGTGACAACGGCTGCAAAGGCAAGAACTCCTGCAAGGGCAAGGGCGGCTGCGCGACCGACAAGAAGTAAGCTCCTTCCCGATTCGAGGTCTCTCTGGACCTTGAAACCCAATTCCGCGCGCCAGGTCCAATCCCCGGCGCGCCTCCCCTCAGACAGTCTCGACCATTCATGCCTGCCAACGATTTCAACGGCCACACCGACCTCGGCATCGGCATCGGCTTGCGCGTGCCGCATTACCGGCACATTCTGGAAAAGAAGCCGGTCGTCGATTGGTTCGAAATCATCTCGGAGAATTTCATGGTCGACGGCGGACGCCCGCTCGAAATTCTCGACCAGATCCTGGAGCAATACCGCGTCGTCCAGCATGGCGTCGCCATTTACTTCGGCTCGACCGACAAACTGGATCGCACGCATCTCAAGAAGCTGAGAGCCCTCGTGAAGCGCACCGGCACGCCCTGGCTTTCCGATCACCTTTGCTGGGGTAGCTCGGACGGACGTTACACGCACGATCTACTCCCGATGCCGTACACCTTTGCCGCGGCGAAAGTCACCGCACAGAAAATCCGTGAGGCGCGCGACTTTCTCGAAGTGCCCATCTGCGTCGAAAACGTCAGCTCCTACGCCGAGTATCATGTCTCGGAAATGACCGAGTGGGAGTTTCTCTCCGAAGTCGTGGAACTCGCCGACTGCGGGATCCTGCTCGACGTGAATAACATCTACGTCTCGTCGCAGAATCACGGCTTCGATCCTTTCGAGTACGTCAATAACATCCCGCACCATCGTGTAGGCCAGATGCACATTGCGGGGCATTCCAAGTTCGAGAAATACATTCTCGATACGCACGACCACCCGGTCCTCGACCCTGTCTGGAAGCTTTACGCCCATGCCACCCGGCTCGCCGGCCGCACCGCGACGCTTCTCGAGTGGGACGACAGCATTCCCTCTTTCGATGAAGTCCATCACGAAGCCCTCAAAGCGAACAAGTTCATCGGCGCGACCCTCCAGGAAAGCGCCCCTGCTCTCGCCTGACGATCCCGGTTTCCAGCAATTGCGCGAACTTCAGCGCAATATAGCCACCGCTCTTTTTCGCAGGCTGGCCCCGGGCGATCGCATGCAGGAGGAATGGGTGGATGGCCGGCCCATGCAGGAAGTCGCATCCGAATGGATCAAGCCCAATGACCGGCTGACCTCTTTCGAACGGCTGCAGATCTACAATCGCTGCTACTGGTTCCGCGTTCTCGACTGCCTCTACGACGACTATCCCGGCCTGCAAGCGGTGCTTGGCGCACGCAAATTTCGCGCCCTCATCACGGCTTATCTCGAAAGCCATCCGTCCAATTCGTTCACCTTGCGCGACCTCGGCAGCCGTCTCGAGGCGTTCATTCAGAACCATTTGGATCTCGTCGCGCCGCGCGAAGATCTCGCGCTCGACATGGCGCGCTTCGAGTGGGCGCAGGTCATCGCCTTCGATGATCCAGCGCTGCCTGCCATCGAGGTCGATGAATTGCTCGGCAGCGATCCAGCCACACTGCGGCTCGGGATTCAGCCGTACGTGACCCTGCTCGATCTCAAGTATCCGGTGGACCAGTTCACGCTGGCCATCAAGGAACGCGACGAAGCCCTCAGCACACAGGCCAGCAATGTCATGGATTCAGCGCCCAAGGCGCAGCGCAAGCGGACCGTCCGTCTGCCCAAGCCAGAGTCCGTGCAAGTCGCCGTCCATCGTTGGCACAACATGCTTTATTTCAAGCGGCTCGCCCCCGCGCAGTACGCGCTCCTTCGTGCGTTGCGCGAAGGTTCCACGCTCGAGGAAGCCTGTGGGATTGCATTAGAATGCTCCAGCGGTCCGACCGAGGAGTTTTCAGCCAATGTGCGCGACTGGTTTGAGACCGGGGCCACGCTGAAGTGGTTTTGCCGATACAAGGAAGTGAAACCCACGCAGTTTAGTGATTGACCATGAAGCGGTTCAGTCGTCTCCTGCTCTGCGATGAAGCTCGCCCCGGATTTCGAGCAACTCGTCGACACACACTATGCGGCGCTTTACCGCTTTGGGCTCAGCCTGACGCGCGACGAAAGCGAAGCGGCCGACTTGACGCAGCAAACCTTCTATCTTTGGGCGAAGAAGGGACATCAGCTCCGCGATCCGGAGCAGGCCAAATCGTGGCTCTTTACCACGCTCTACCGGGAATTCCTCGGCACTCGGAAAAAGCGGGATCGCTTTCCGCAAGCCGATCTGGACGAAGCATCCGAGGAGATCTGCATGGAACCGCCGCCGGCGCCGGAAGGCTTCGATTCCGCGGCGCTGATGGATGCCCTCGCCCGCCTCAGCCCGGTGTTTCGGGCTCCAGTCACTCTTTTCTATCTGCAGGACTTCTCGTACCGGCAAATTGCCGAAGTACTCGAAATTCCGCCGGGGACGGTCATGTCGCGGCTCGCGCGTGGAAAAGCCGAATTGCGGCGCCTGCTCCTCGAACACGAAAAACAGAACGCGGCACGGCTCGTTCCCCTTCCCTCCCTGGCTGCCGCCGGGAAGAAGCATGAATAGAGACGAAGCCAAAGCGATTCTCCGAGTTCATCGTCCCAGCCAATCTGCGAGCAATGACCCGGAACTGGCCCGCGCTTTGGACTACCTGCGCGACGACCCGGAGCTTGCGCGCTGGTGGAAAGAGGAAGCCGATTTCGATCAAGTCGTCACCGAAAAGCTCGGCAGCGTGCCACCGCCTGCGGATCTCCGAGGCAAGATCCTGAGCGGCGCGGCCAGTCCGCCGACTGACGCGGAAACTGCCTCGACTTCAAATGCAGGCGGATCTGACATATCCCGGCCAATCGCCGATACCGAATCTTCAGCGATCCGCCCGCCTTGGTGGCGCACTGTCCCGGCACTGGCCGCCGCCCTTGCCATTCTTTTGGGAGCCATCGGCGTTGTCATCTGGAACCGCCAGCAGCCTCCTCAATCCGGCCCCGCGCTCGCCGAATGGCAAACCGGCTCGCTTACAGAGCTTAATCAGGTTCTTTCCGGTACAAAGAAGCTCGACGTCGAATCGGCCAGCTCAGCTGATTTACGCCGCTGGCTCGAGCAGGCGCACGCGCCCAATCCTGCGGCTCTTCCGGAAAGCCTGACTCGCGCAAACAGCGTAGGATGCAAAACCGTCGTCTTCGGCAACCAGAAAGTCTCGATCATCTGCTTCCACGCCAGCCCGACGCAGCTCGCACATCTCGTGACAGTAGAGGAACGCACCCTCTCAAATCCACCACCCGAGCATCGTCCTCAATTCGTCCGACAGGGTGACTGGGTCACCGCCAGTTGGAGCGATCAAGGACAGTCGTTCATGCTGGCAATGAAAGCGAGCGAAGAGGAATTGCGGCGGCTGTTGTCACCCGCGGCGTGACGCGGCATTGCGCCCGTCCATTAGATCGATGCGCCACCCAGCTTTTCAGGAGCGTCCAAGAAACAACGACCAGGAGTGCGTACGTCAGCTGTCAGCACCGAAAGCCGGCGTAAGAGCGGCTTAAATGTTGAACACCTCCACCGCGGCCTGCGCCCGCTTGTTCAGGCTGTCGCAGACCAGATTGCAAAGCGCCAGAACCATCGGATCGCCGATCGAATAGATCGCCGTGGCTCCGTTTTGCTCGCGTTTCAAAAAACCCGCCTCGCGCAGAACGCTCAGCTGCTTGGAAACATTGGCCTGCGAAAGCTCGAGCGCTTCCACCATTTGATTGACGCTCATCGGACCGTTTTTCAATTCCTGCAAAATGGCCAGACGCGTCGGTTCGGCAAGAGCACGAAAACTGGCGGCGATTCGTTCGAGAGCAGCACGGCTTTGCTTCGGCATGGCGGTAAAAGATTGGTTTCGTCAGGCAAAAAAGAGATTCAAAAACCCCATCGCATTGATATATCGCTATATCCCGATATCGTTATTTTTGCAACGAACTACTTCATCTATGGAATTCATTTCTCCCAAATCATTGTCCGAACGTCTCCAAGGCGGCGAAAATTGTCTTCTGCTGGACGTTCGCACTCCCGTTGAACACGCCGAGGTTCACGCGGCGGGAGTCCACTTGATGCCATTGGATCGCCTCGACGCGGATCAACTTGGATCCATCGATGGCGTTGGAAAGGATCGGCCGATCTATATTTTCTGCCGCTCTGGTGGTCGTGCCAAACAAGCCGCCGCGAAGCTTGAGAACGCCGGTTATTCACGCTGCTGCGTAGTCGAGGGAGGCACTATGGCTTGGGCCGAATCCGGTCTGCCAGTCGAACGTAGTTCGCAAAAGGCCGTATCACTCGAACGCCAGGTCCGCATCGTCAGCGGAACAATCGTCCTCACCGGCGTCCTTCTGGCACAATTCTTGAATCCACTGTTCCTTTGGATCTCCGGCTTTGTCGGCGCTGGATTGGTCTTCGCCGGCATTACGGACCGGTGCGGCATGGGCCTGCTGCTTGCCAAAGCCCCTTGGAACCAGCGAACGGCACGGGCCTGACGAAATTTCGGTCGGTCATATACTCCCGTCGGTCGTCGGGAGTTCAGAATCTTGCGTCATAAAGCTCGGCATCCATTCGTCTGCCGAGGCTTCTGGAAATCACGGGTGAAACTTCAAGCGGAAAGATGGCCTATGTGTCATAACGCAACGCAACTGATCCGTCGTTATTGACTTATTTTTTTGGAATCGGTCTTCTCCGCTCCTGTCAAAAAGCCATCGACAGGACGCATATCTTGGCGTTCGTTCTCGGCCACGTCTCCATTTTCCGCCAGAGTGCAGCCCCCTTCGTTTACGGATACATAAATTATTTCTGCAATCGCAGCTCCGCGAGCGCAAAGCCTTCGCCG
>FTCV01001993.1_pt1 | contig 17773 bp, 17 predicted proteins | sample 1639691 | NCBI WGS metagenome assembly FTCV01 (sample SAMEA3914864, study PRJEB12502) | metagenome | biome: forest; material: soil | place: USA | collected 2012-03-12 | depth 0.3 m
CATCAACGCCTTCGCAATAGCATCGTCGCGCACAGCCTCGGGCCAGTCCTACCCAAGTCGCCCAGCCATATTCACGAGATCGGCGAACGAGCGGGCGTGCATTTTCCGCATGACCTGCCCGCGGTGTGCTTTCACCGTGATCTCGCTGATGCCCAGTTTGCTGGCCACTTGCTTGTTCAGCAGGCCAGATGCCACCAGGCCCATGACTTCCCGTTCGCGAGGACTGAGCGAGGCATAGCGATCCAGGATCGCGTTGATCTCGCCTTTCTCCTTCAATGCCAGGCGGCTGTAGGCGATCGCTTGCCAGATGGCTCTGAGCAGGACTTCATCGTCGAAAGGCTTGGTGAGAAATTCAACTGCTCCCGCCTTCATGGCTCGCACTGTCATCGGCACGTCGCCATAGCCCGTGATAAAGATGATCGGCATGTCAGTGCGCTTGGAAGCGATAAGACTTTGCAGGTCGAGGCCGCTAAGATCCGGAAGGCTGACGTCCAGCACCAGGCAGCTTGGCACCGTGACGCGCGGGTGCATGAGGAAGGCCTGCGCAGAGGCAAACGTCTTCGCTGTAAAGCCAGAGAAGCGGATCATGGCTTCCAGTGACTCGCGCACCGAAATATCGTCGTCAACGACGAAGACAACGGGCGGAATGCTTGTCGATGGCGATTCCGGTCTACGATCTACGGCTTGGGCAGGGATCATCGGTAAATCCAATCACAATTCTTGCGGGCGCATTTGGCCGGCCCGTAGCGCGGCCCGGATGGCGTCGAGCAGAGCGGTGTCGCTGAACGGCTTGAACAGATACGCGACAGCACCTCGCTCCAGCATGCGGCGACGCAGAGCCTCTTCCCCGTGCGACGTGATAAACACGATCGGAACAGTCTGGCGGCGTCGCAGCAGTTCGCCCTGCAAATCCATACCGGACATGCCCGGCATAGCGATGTCGAGTAGCAGGCAGTGCACGTGATTGGCGCAGTCGGCGTCCAGGAACTCCTCCGCCGACGCAAACACCCGCGCTGTAAAGCCGAACTCGTGCAACAGGTCGGGCAACGATTCGCGCACCGACGCATCGTCGTCAACCACAGCGATCAGCAAGCGGTCAGCCATCACAGATTCCCCACGGCCTGCTCCGCGCCCGCGAACGTGGACCGAGCGGTGGCAGCAGGACCATCGGCGGCCGCCACATCGTCCTGACGACATGGAATGGAGAATGCAAACGTGGCACCAAAGCGCTCGTTCGGCGTGCCCCACAGTTGCCCACCATGGCTCTCGACGATGCAGCGGCTGACAAACAGGCCGATACCCATACCGTCCTGCTTCGTCGTGTGGAACGCCTCGAACAACTTGGACGCGCCATGCGGCTCGAAGCCTGCTCCGGTATCGGTCACGGCGAGCCGCACCTGGTTGCCATCACCCTGTTCGACCCTGATCAGCATCTGCCGCGAACGGCCTTCCACGTCTTGCATCGCCTCCACGGCATTGAGAAGCAGGTTCAGCACCACCTGCTGGAGTTGGACCTTGTCTCCGGTCACGGGAGGCAAATCATCGCCGATGTCCAGACGCAGAAAGATCCGTTTCCTGAGCACTTCGCTGTGCAGCAACTCGATGACCTCATGTGTGGCCTCGCCCAGATCCACCGAGTCGGTCATGACGACGCACTTCCTGAACAGTGCGCGCAGGCGCGTTATCACTTCCGAGGCACGGTACCCGTCGCGGACGGTACGCCGCATGGTTTCCAATGCACCTTCGACGTTGGGCGGGTCCGCACTCAGCATGCGCAGGCCGGTGTTCGCGTTGGTCATGATGCCTGCCAGCGGCTGGTTGATCTCATGCGCGATCGAGGCCGTCAGCGCGCCCAGGCTGTTGACGCGGCTAACGTAAGCGAGTTCGGCGCGAAGCCTGTGGAGCGCCTCCTCGGACTGACGGCGCTCGGTGACATCCTGCATCGCGCCGATGTAGTGCAACCGGCCCTCCTGGTCACGCGTGGCGTGAGCGCGCAATAGCACATACTTGACTGATCCATCGGGCAGCAACAGGCGGTGGTCGTACTCCAGGTCCTCGCCGTCCCGCGCCCGCTCGACCATGTCGTGCAACACATGAAGGTCGCCGGGGTGGACTTGGGCAGCGAACATCTCCATCGTGACCTGCACGCCGGACTCGATCCCGAAGATCCGGTAGAGCTGCTCCGACCAATTGATCTCGCCAGTAGCCGGACGCCAGCAAAAGCTTCCGCTCTGACTGAGTTGTTCCACCTTGGCCATCAGCGCAGCGCGTTTCCGGAAGTTTTCCTCGTTGCTTCGCAGCGCTACGTCGCTTCTTGTGCGCTCGATGGCGATGCTCGCGATGTGCGTGAATTGTCCGATCAGATCGCTTTGGAATGGCGTGGGCTCTCCCGGCTCCAACCGATGGATGGCAAGCGTGCCCAGCAACTCCTGCGTACGCGAAAGAATTGGCGTCGACCACCTGGAGCGCAGTCCGTGTGCAAGGCTTTGCTCTTGCCATGCGCGCGTCCAGCGTGACTCCGATTCGATATCCGATACAAGTACCTGACCCTTCAAGCACGCGGCCATGCCACAGGGCCCTGACTCACGGCCGATCGGGACGCCTGTCGGCCAAAATGCAAAACCCGGCGGGAAACTTGGTGCGCCCCACCACCGGATCGTCATGTCACTGCTATTGATCAGCGAGATACTGCAGAGGCAGCCGCTCAGGATCTCTTCGACCAGGTGGCACAGGTTATCCAGAACCGTGGCCAAAGGCAGGCCACTCGCGACCATTTCGAGCAGGCGCTTCTCACCCGAGCGCGCCGCCTCGGTCCGCTTGCGGTCCTCGATATCCGTCTGCAGGAAGTACCAGAGAAGGATCTGGCCTTCGTTGTCGCGCAACGGAAAGCCCTGCACGTGAAACCATCGGTAGACGCCGTCGGCACGGCGGTGACGCGATTCGCCGTCATAGGGCTCGCCAGTACTGAGCGATGCACGAAACGCCGCAATGACCGCCTCCCGGTCATCGGGATGCGTCAGGCCGTTGCTTTTCCAGGACTTGAGTTCATCGAGGCTCACCCCGGCGTAGTCAAGCGTGTAGCGGTTGGCGTGAAGCACGTCACCATCCCGGGAAAAAAGAACGACCCGGGTAGGCAGGCTGTCCACGATCAGCGCAAAGCGCTGCTCGTGCTCGCGCAGCGCTTCTTCGGCCTGCTTTCTGTCGTGGATATCCGTAACGATCCCGCACCACTTCACGACCTCGCCGCTGGCACCGGTCAGTGGATTGGCACGACATAGAAACCAGCGATACGTACCATCGAACCGCCGCATACGTGCCTCTGCCTGGCCCGGCTCGCCAGTTGCGACGATGGCCCGCCAGGATGCGAGCAGCGTGGGGAGGTCATCGGGGTGGATCGCAGACTGCCAGCCCTCGCCGGAAGCCTGCGCTACGGAGAGCCCCGTATATTCGCACCAGCGTGGATGGACAAACTCGGTACGACCGTCTGCGAACGAGGTCCAAACCAACCCTGGCAGTGCATCGAGGATGCGACTGAGTTCTCTATCCATCACTGACTTCCCTGCTGGCACGAGATAGCGCAACGATCGCGGCGTGCGAACGGCTCGTCAATATACCTTGGTATCGATATTGGCGTGGATCACGCATCGGCATACCGCATGCGACACATCGCCAAGCATCAAGTGCCGAGATAAGGACGTCGCCTATACCAACGTCCAATAGAGCCCGCATCGCGCTCGGCGTAACGTTGTAGCGCGGTGCGAATCCAGGCCGCTCCGTGCTCAGAGCACACGCTTGCTTGAAGGAGTGCACCATGCGCCCGCGCTACGCAACTGAAGAAGACTGGCCAGAGGTAGAAGCGCTGCTGAGCGCTTCATCAATCTCTGTCGAAGGGATACACGAACACATCACGCAGTACATCGTGTCCCGTGACAAAGCCGGGGTTCTGGGCTGCATTGGTGTCGATCGATACGGGACCACGGGCGTGCTGCGCGTACTCGCCGTCGCGCAACGCGCAAGGTCCGCCGGCCTGGGTGAGTTGCTGATCTCCGCCATCGTGGCTGACGTCCGGCTGCGAGGGGTCGAGTCGATCGTGCTGCAGACAACAAGTGCGGCCGGCTATTTCGCGCGCCTGGGCTTCACGCCGATGAACCCTGCAGACCTGCCGCAATCGGTGCGACCCGCTCGCGCGCTCGGCTGCCGGACCGACGCTGGTACGTTGATGCAGACCACCCTGTGAATCCGCCGAATACAGCGCAGGATGCCGTGGCACCGAGATCTCCCAGGCATACTCCGTCATGGGACAGACTCGCGCATCGGCACGCCTGGTCGAATGCCTATCCTGCGCAAGTTCGAACACAAGTATCGGCCGTCATGGCAACGATCCTGAGGTCGGTTCGTCGCCACACCGGCCAGACATCTTCGGCTTCTTGCTGATCAGACTGCGGCCAGGCGCACGATCGTAGGCGGACCGTCCATGAACTCGCCCATCGCTCTTCCGATCGTTCGGAAGTGATCCGATTTCCTGTGCGCGTCGACCGCATCGGAATCGCGATACTTCTCTACGAACGCGTAGCTCCCGGCTTCGCCCGTCCGCCAGAGTCCGTACTCCAGGCACCCCTCCTCCTGCCGTGACGCCTCGACCAGTTCGGCCGCAATCTTTTCGAACTGTGCCTCAGCACCCGGCTTTACTTTTATTTGTGCGACTACAGCCAGCATTTCTGCGTCCTCCTCAACGGGTTGAAAGTGCAAAAATCCTAGCGTGAATGGACTTGGCGGTCTAGTTGGCATAGCAGGGTGTGGAGAAAACAATCGTTCGATATTCGCCCCGAATGCTGAGGCTTGCGCCCCGTCGCCCACTCGACACCGCGACTCGCCGCCCCGCCGCCCCGCTCTGCTCCGCTCAGCCAGCCTAAGCGACGCTTTCCGGGAACGGATGCCTTGCATCGAATTCCCGCGCAATGGACTCGAGGGTAGTGAAATGCACACCCGTATGGCGCAGCATATGGTCGATGAGGCGCGACAGCATGCGCAGCACCTGCGGGCGGCCTGCGACATCTGGATGCAGGCAAAAGGTAAAGACCGCCTCGTCCATGTTCTCGTAGACCCAGTCAAACTGCTCGCGCCAGAGTTCCTCGATGTCGCGCGGGTTCATGAAGCCATGGCTGTTGGGTGCCTTCTTGATGAACATCATCGGGGGCAGATCGTCGAGATACCAGCTCACCGGAACCTCGATCAGGCGCGACACCTTGCCGCGCACCAGCGGCTTCATCCAGGAAGATGCGGGCTGCCTGTAGTCGATGGGAGTCCACTGGTCGCCAGTGCGGAGCCGGTAGCACGACAGATCGCGATGCATCATGCTGTGATCGTAGAGAATCCCCCGCTCCAGCAGCAGATCGGGCGTATGGGGGCTCAACTCCCACCAGGGCGCTGCATAGCCGACCGGATTCCTGCCGGTCAGCCCGTGAATCAAGTCGATGCACTTGTCCAGGACGTCGGCCTCTTGCGTTGGCGACATCGCCAGCGGGTTCTCATGCGTGTAGCCATGCAGGCCCACCTCGTGACCGCGTTCTACCACCATCGCCATTTCGCGCGGGAACGTTTCAATCGAGTGCCCCGGCATGAACCACGTTGTCTTGATGTCATACCGGCTGAACAGGTCCAGCAGACGCAGGCTCCCCACCTCCCCCGCGAATACACCACGCGAGATGTCGTGAGGAGAATCGGCGCCGCCGAATGTACCGATCCATCCAGCAACGGCATCAACATCCACGCCAAAGGCGCAAGTAATGTTCTTGGTCATGCTTTTACGACTCCAGGTCAGTCTCGTTCAGATGTCCAGCACCAATCGTCCGCCGTCGCTGCAGCGCGCGGAGCAGACAGCGACATAGCGGCTGCGATCCGCTTCCGACAGGCAGGTATCGCGATGAATCGGTGTCCCCTCACTCCAGCGCGTCAGACACGTACCACACCAGCCTTCCTTGCATGAGTGATCGACCTCCACGCCGGCTTCGAGCAATGTGTCGAGAATTGACGTGTGCGGTTGGACCAGCAACGTGATATCACTGAGGCGGCAGACCACCTCGAAAGGAGCATGGTTGTCATCGGCACTGGCAGATACCTTCGACGTTGCACCAAAAGCTTCGAAATGCAGGTCAAGGTCGGAGCCATCGCTACCGGCTGCGCGAACCGCGTCCATCAGCGAGCTAGGGCCACAGCAATAGACCTGCGTGCCTGGCGCCGCGGCAGCCAGCAGCGCGCGCGCGTCGAGACCGTGCTCGGGATTCCCGTTGTCGAGAACGAACCGCACATGGTTGGCGAGCGGCGTGCTGAGTAGCTCGTCGGCATAGATCAGCCGGCTTTCGTCGCGCGCGCACACAATCAGTTCGAACGAATCGCCCCGGTCCAGCAACTCCTGCGCCATGCAAAGCAGCGGTGTCACGCCGATGCCACCGGCAATCAGGATTCGATGGGTGTCGCCAGGCGCCAGGGCAAACAGATTGCGCGGCTGGCCAATTTCGACGACGGCGCCCGTACAAAGATTCTCGTGAACCCAGTTCGATCCGCCTCGTCCGTCGCGCTCGCGCTGTACAGCAATGACCAGAGGCGCACCTTGCCGCCAGGGTCTGATGAGCGAGTATTGCCTGGGTCCATGCTGCGGCAGGAAGACATCGACATGGGCTCCCGGCGCGTACGGTTCCAGCATATCCACGTCGGAGAGCGATAGTTCGTACTCGTTGACGTAGGCACTCAGCATTCGGACGCGCTGAACCTGGGCGATCAATCTTGTCTGTGTGGATTGCATTTTCGATATCTGTCAGGCCGAAGGCGTGTATGACCGGGTGGCCGTACCTCTGTGCGCGAACAAGAGCGTTGTTGCCCGCACCTCATCAGTCGTGGTTACGAACTGCTTTGCGTTGGTTGCGGGCAGCCGCTTGTCACAGGACCGGAACGCACACGTCGCCATAGCGGTGCAAGCGTGCCGACGATTCCCTGCCGGAACCCACTGACGCAAAGCATGAAGACGATGCCGAGAATGACCTGCCCCCAGGAGCCCGCGGTGCTGGCAAGCTGGTTCTCCAATGCGACGACCAGCAACGCCCCCAGGATCGGACCGTACAGCGTACCGATGCCACCGAGAATCGTCATCAGGATGATTTCGCCAGACATCGTCCAATGCACATCCGTCAATGAAGCAAGCTGGAATACGATGCCCTTGGTTGCGCCGGCCACGCCGGCCAGGGCGGCGGAGATAACGAAAGCTGCCAGCTTGTACTTCTGAACGTCGTAGCCGAGCGAGATGGCGCGCGGCTCGTTCTGCCGGATAGACTGCAACGCCTGGCCAAACGGCGAGTCGATGATGCGCATGATCAGCAGAAACCCTGCCATGAACACGCCGAACACAACGTAGTAGAGATGGGTGCTGTCGGCGAGGTTCAACATGTGGAAAATCTCTCCACGGGGAATACCCTGCAGGCCATCTTCGCCCCCGGTCTGCGGAAGCTGCACCGCCAGAAAGTAGACCATCTGCGCGAGCGCCAGCGTCACCATCGAGAAATAGATGCCTTTCCTTCGCACGGCCAGGAACCCTATTGCGCAGCCGATAAGCCCGGCGAATATGCCACCTGCTGCGATCCCGAGCAGGCTCGGAAGCCCGAGCGACTTCATCAGATAGCCAGCGAAATAGGCGCCTCCGCCAAAGAACGCAGCGTGGCCGAACGACATGAGGCCACCATAGCCTGCGAGCAGATTGAAGGCGCACGCGAAGAGCGCGAAGCACCAGAATTTCATCAAGTAGGTCGGGTAGACACCGAGCCAGGGTCCGGCCAGCCCGAAGGCAAGGAGGATGAGCAAGGAGATGCGTCGCGTGTTCATGCTTCTTTCCCGAAAAGTCCGGCCGGCTTGAACAGCAGCACAACGGACATGATGACGAAGATCACGATTGCGGCAGCTTCCGGATAGATGATCGTGACCACCGCTTCCAGAAGTCCGAGTCCCAGGCCGGTCAGGATTGCGCCACCGATGGAACCCATGCCGCCCACCACGACCACCGCAAAAATGATGATGTTCAGTTCGGCTCCCATGCCGGAGCTGACCTGCAGGATCGGCGCGGCCAGTACGCCGGTCAGGGCTGCCAGGGCGACACCCGCCCCATAGGCAAGAGACACGAGCAGCGGGACGTTGATACCAAGTGCCTGCGCAACGGCGGCGTTCTCCGTGCCGGCACGCAGATAGCTCCCGAGCCGGGTACGTTCGATGAAGTACCAGACTGCGGCGCAAGTCAGCAGCGACGCAACCACCACCCAAAGACGATACTTGGGGACCAGCATGAACCCAACGTCGACAGCGCCCCGGAATTGGGCCGGCAATGCATAGGGCTGGCCGGATACACCAAAGTAGTTGCGGAACAGACCTTCGAGAACGAGCGCGAATCCGAACGTCAGCAACATGCCGTAGACCGGGTCGACCCGGCGCAGGCGCCGCAGGAACACACGCTCGAAGATCATGCCGAGTGCACCGACGACAACCGGCACGACCAGCAATGCCCACCAGTAGTTGAGGCTCAGGCCTTCGATGCCTGTCCAGGTACCGAGTTGCGTCAGGCAGATCCACCCGAGGAAGGCGCCAAGCATGTACAGCGCGCCGTGGGCGAAGTTGACGATGTTGAGCATCCCGAAGATGATTGCCAGGCCGAGGCTGAGCACGGCGTAGAAGCAGCCATTGATCAGGCCCAGGAATAGCTGACTAAGAATGACCGTCATTTCAAACTCCCAACCTCGCTTCGAGTTCACTCCGGCGGCGTTCTACATCGCCGGATTCCACCGTCATGACGGTCTTGCCATGCTCGAGCACGTAGTGCCGATCTGCGACGCGCCGCGCGAAGCCGAAGTTCTGTTCCGCGAGTACGATCGTGAAGCGGTGTTCCTTGAGCCCCATGACCGCAGATTCAAGCGCCTGCACGATGACAGGTGCGAGACCTTCAGTGATCTCGTCGAGCAACAATGTGCGTGACCCGGTGCGCAGAATCCGCGCCAGTGCCAGCATTTGCTGTTCGCCGCCCGAGAGCCGGCCGCCTGGACTGCGCCGGCGCTCGCGCAAGTTTGGAAAGAGGTCATAGATCTCGCCGACCGAGAGCCCCCCTTCGGCGACAACCGGCGGCAGCAGCAGGTTCTCCTCCGTGGAAAGGCAACTGAAGATGCCTCGCTCCTCCGGGCAATAGCCGATTCCAAGCCTGGCGATCTCGTGGGGCGCAAGTCCCGCTGCATTGGCACCGCCAATCTCGATCGTGCCACTGCGTCGACCCGTGAGTCCCATGATCGCGCGCAGCGTGGTCGTGCGGCCGGAGCCGTTACGGCCGAGCAAGGTAATCACCTCTCCTGGCTGCGCGAAGAGTTCCACGCCGTGCAGGATGTGAGAGTCTCCGTAGTGCGCATGGAGATTGGAAACGCGCAGGGCGTACGACTTGTCAGCCTGCATGATCGGCCCCGATATAGGCTGTCAGGACCCGTGCGTCCCTTGAAATCTCGGCGTAGCTGCCTTCGGCGAGCACACTGCCACGCGCAAGGACAGACACCTGATCAGACAACGACGCGACCACCTTGAGGTTGTGCTCGACGATCACGACGGTGCGCTTGGCGGCGACCTTGCGGATCAGGGCGGCGACTGCCTCGACGTCCTCGACGCCCATGCCCTGGGTCGGCTCGTCAAGCAGCATCACGCGGGGGTCCATCGCCAGCGTGGTGGCAAGCTCCACGCTGCGCCGTTGTCCATACGGCAGATCGCGCGCGACAAGACTCGCGGAATCGGCAAGTCCCAACTCGTCAAGCAGGGTCATGGCAGGCTCATCGAGATGTCGTGTCGCGCTGGCACCGGCAAGGGCCTTGTGCGCGAGGCCGTGCTTGGACTGCAGCGCGATCTTTACGTTGTCGAGGACCGTCAGTTCGGGAAAGATCGCCGAAATCTGGAAGGACCGGATCATGCCCGCGCGGGCGACTTTCGCTGGTGACTCCGCAGTGATGTCACGGCCGTCGAGAAAGATCGAGCCAGTGGTCGGTGCCGTGAAGCGCGTCAGCAGGTTGAACATGGTCGTCTTGCCTGCGCCGTTAGGCCCGATCAGCGCGTGGATCGTGCCGCGCCGCACCTTGAGGTTGACCTCCGCGACCGCTTTGAAGCCAAGAAACTCCTTCCCGAGGTTTCTTGTTTCGAGGGCCCACGGTGAGCGTTCGGAAGCGACCTCTTTCATCGCGCCTCCTCAAGCTGGATGGCGTCGCCGGGCTTGATCTGTCCGCCATGGACGACTTCGGCATAGATGCCGAGGTCGCCATGGTCGACGTAATCCCGCAAGGCCAACGGCAGGTTCATGTCGCGGTTTCCGGTCATCGGATCCACGCTGGTCGCGGCGCAACGCTTCGTACGCCGGACCACCTTCAGGACCACCTCTCCGATCGTCAGGTGCCGGCCCACCCAATCCATCTCCGACCAGGCTGGCGTGCCTTCGAAATAGAGATTGGCACGAAAACGGAGCGGATCGAGCGTCTTGTCCAGTTGCTTGCCGAGATCAGCCACGGTGTCGAGATTGATCAGCGAGATGCTGCGCATCAAAGCCACCGAATGAACGCTGACATCCGTGAACTGGTGCCCCGCCGCGCTGACTACCCGGGGCGTGCCGGGCAGCGGCACTCCAAGGAACGATTGCAGGAAGGTGACCAGTCTTCCCCGGTCTGTCTCGTTGACCAGGTCGTACCGATGCGATGTGTTGTCGAACAGCACTTCAAGTTCGTTGGTCGCCTCGATAAAGCGGGTCTTGAGCTTTGCGAGCTTCCCGTACTTGGCCAGCATCAGGAACTGCGTCTTGGGTGCCGGCACGGGACGAGTCTCGTCGAAATCGAGCGAGCCATCGGTGACCGCATATGCGCGGTCCATGGGAAACCCCATGGCTTCCAGCAGGTCAACACTCGGCAGGCTCTCTGCGGAGAGACCCTTGACGGGATAGCGGTATAGCGCCCGGATATTCATGATTGCGAGAACTCCGTTGATGCGTTTACTTTGCGCAGGCGCTACTGGCGGCCATTGGCGAGAAAGCGTTCGCCGCGGATACCGTGGCAACCGGGCGGTAGTAGTCCCACGGCCCCTTCGATTCGGCGGGTTTCTTCACTTGCATCAGGTACATGTCATGGACGTGCAGGCCATCCGCGCGGATTTGACCGTTACGTGCGAAGAAGTCATTGACGGGAGTGCTCTTCATCTTCGCCATCACAGTCTTTGTCTCATCGGTGCCACTTGCCGCGATGCTCTGCAGGTAGTGCCGCACGGCCGAGTACATGCCAGCCTGCACCATCGTCGGCATGCGTTTGGTTTTCTCGAAGAAGCGCCTGGAGAACTTGCGGCTTTCGTCATCGTGGTCCCAGTAGAACGGGGTGCTGAGGATGAGCCCCTGTGCCTGCTCCAGCCCCATGCTGTGTACGTCGGTAATGAATGTGAGGAGCGAAGCCACGCGCTGCTTGCCACCGGTTGCGATGCCGAATTCGTTGGAACCCTTGATCGCGTTGATGGTGTCAGTACCAGCATTGGCCAGGCCAATGACCTTTGCACCCGAGGCCTGCGCCTTGAGCAGGTACTGCGAGAAATCGGTCGTGTTGAGCGGGTGCCTCACGGAGCCAAGCACCTTGGCTCCGGCTTTCTCCACCACTTCCGTCGTCGCCTTTTCCAGGCCAATACCGAAGGCGAAATCCACCGTGATGAAGTACCAGCTATTGCCGCCCTGCTGTGTCAGCGCCTTGCCCACGACATTGGACAATGCGTTGGCGTCATAGATGTACTGGATACTGTTTGGCGTACAGGCGTCACCGGTCACGCGCGGCGTGCTGACACCGCCGAGTACGACGATCTTGTCCTTCTCTTTCGTGAGGCCCATGACGGCAAGCGCCACGGCCGAGTTCGAAATGTCGAAGATCGCATCCACCTTTTCCTGCTCATACCATTTGCGGGCAATGCCGAGTCCGATGTCGGTCTTGTTCTGATGGTCTGCGGAGACGACCTGTACCGGTTTGCCAAGCACCTGGCTCCCAGCGTCTTCCACGGCCATCTTCGTCGCGACAACGGAGCCGTTGCCGGACCAGTCGGAAAATGGACCTGACAGATCGGTCAGCACGCCGATCTTGACGACGTCGTCCGACACCGTTGGCGCGGCCTGCGCTCCAGCGGCAATTCCCAATGCGGAACCCAGCACTACAGCCCTCAGTGCAATCGAATTGATGCGTCCTGGCATAGCTACCTCCTCCTGACCGTCTGTCGTGAATGGCCTGCGGCGATGGTCTTGTTCCGCGGCTGGTAAGCAGTCTATGCAGGCGAAAATCGACGAACAAACCATTAGTTTTCTCGCACGCATGACTCAGAATGATGCGTAGCCATGGTGCATGCGGAGTGCTCGCGATGGGGCGTCATGCCCCTCCGCTTGACATGTTTTGGTGCATGGGCAAGCGGCGCTCACCGGGTCATCTGCTCCGCGAGGGCCAGCAATGCGGCGTCTTTTCCCGGCCCCGCAACGAGCTGCAGTCCGACAGGAAGTCCGTCGATAAAGCCTGCTGGCAGACTGATCGCGGGCAAGCCGAGGGCATTCCATGGACTGGTCAGTCCGAGCAGCGTCTCGCGGACACCGGCGCCAGCCACGAGGCGCTGGTTCAATGCAGGCGCTGTGATCGCCACGGTGGGCAACGCCAGCACATCGGTGTGCTCGAAGATAGCCTCGAACTCCCTCAGCAGACCTTCGCGGGTCTTCCGCGCCCGCACGAGTTCCCAGCCCCGCACCTCGCGCGACACCTGCAAACGTTCGAGAACCTCGGGGTCGAACTGCTCTGGCGCCTGCTCGATACGCTCGGCATGCGTCTCGTACGCCTCGGACTTCTGAATGGCTGCCAGCACGGTCTGCAACGCTATTGCTTGGGCGTTGACTGCGTCGCCATTGCCCAACGCGCCAAAGAGTTGTTCCGCATAGGCGCGTACAACGCCCGTCACCGCAGCGTCATCCATGGCAAACGGAGCGTTCTGTACCCATAGGACACGCGGCATGGCCGGGCATTGCGGAGCTGTGCCGACATCGCCAGCCATGACCTCCATGACGACCCGGCAATCTTCCGCGCTGCGCGCCAATACCCCGACGTCCTCGATGGAGGGGGCCAGGGGAAACACGCCTTGAGCGGATACCCGGCCGTGGGAAGGCTTGAAGCCCACGAGGTTGCACAGGGCCGACGGGATACGCACGGAGCCGCCAGTATCGGTGCCGAGCGCAACGGGCACCATGCCTGCGGCGACAGCCACGGCACTGCCCGCGCTGGACCCGCCGGACATCTGCGTGATCCGCCAGGGATTGCGCACCGGCCCCTGCACGGTGCGATCGCCAGTCGACCCATAGGCAAACTCGTGCGTCACTGCCTTGCCGAGGATGATGGCGCCGGCGGCGCGCAGGCGTGCCACGCAATATGCGTCACCAGGCGGCATATGGCCGACGAAGTGGGCGGAGCCGACGGTCGTAGGCATGCCGGCTACGTCGATGTTGTCCTTGATCGCTACCGGGATTCCGTGCAGCGGGCCGCGTAGTGGTCCCGCGGCACGTTCGGCGTCGAGTTGCTTCGCAGTGGCCAGCGCGGCATCGATATCGACGTGGGCGAAGGCGTTCAGCACGGGATTGAGCCGCGCGACGGCGTCGGCGGCATGGCGCACCAGCCCTTGCGCGTCGATCTCGCCCTTCTGTTGCGCAGCGAGGAGATCGCGGATGGTACGGCCGGCGAAATAGCCTTGCGGGTGGGCTTGGGATGGTGCTTTCACTGAACTCTCCGGTGGTGGTCATCTACGACTCCGGGTTCAGCGCTTGCCTCAACTTGCCCGGCACGTGCCGTCCAATCCAGTGCCATGCCTGATGCGCATCATAAGTACCTTCCGCCGATACCAGGGGCCGCCGCGTTGTGGCCAGTGACGATGCCGCGCTGGCTTTCCCAACGCACCTGTCGACCTGCCCAAAGCAGTGTATGCGGGTGCATTTCGACGAACAAACCATTATTTTTCCTGTATGCATGACTCAGAATGATGGATAGCGATGGCGCACGCGAAACGCTTACGATGAGGTTTAATGACATGCGGCATGGCAAGCGTCGTCACGTGGAATCACGCTCGTCGGGGCTTCTCGCCTGCTTGCGCGTGTCCGGAGCAATGCGAGCCAATGGAGGGAATCAGAATGTGTGGGATGTGCGGGGTATATGGAAGCGGAACGCACTGGGCGAGCATGCCGATGCCAGAAACAGGGCATGCGTTTCAAAGGCAACGCTATATCTTGGTGGATATGGCGAATGCCGTGCTGGCGCCGTTTCACCTGTCGGTGAGCGACTTTCAGGGCCAGTCGTTCGTGCTGTCGTCGCCTACGGGCGCCATGGAGCTTGTCGATGACATCACAGGCCTGTGGAATGCTGTCGAACGATTGCTTGGCTATCCCCTGGATCCCCTCGCCATGTTCACAGAGGCACGGCAATGACCGTCGCCCGCGATGTGCTGCCGGTCACCATCGTTACAGGCTTCCTGGGCAGCGGAAAGTCGACGATCCTCAATCAGGTCCTGCACGGCGAAAGTGGACGCGACACGGCAGTGCTTGTGAACGAGTTCGGTGAGGTTGGCCTCGATCATCTGCTTATCGAAGCGGTCGATTCCAGCACCGTGCTCCTCGACAATGGCTGTGTCTGCTGCTCCATCCGCGGAGAATTGCGGGACGCGCTTGTCGACCTCCTTGCGCGGCGCGCCAATGGCGATCTCCCTCCGATTTCCCGCGTCGTGCTGGAGACCACGGGCCTCGCCATGCCGGCACCCATCATCGCGACGATCTTGACGGACCCAGCATTACGCAGTCACTACGCGCTCTGCAACGTCGTAACGGTCGTTGATTCGGCTCACGCTCAGAGACATGGCGAGGAACATGCGGAGTGGCGGGCACAGGTCGCCGTGGCCGACCGCATTGTCGTCAGCAAGACAGATCTCGTCGATGCGGCAACCGCGGCGAACGTCTGCACGATGCTGGAGCGCGCCAATCCAACCGCGATCATCCACATGCGCGACATCTCCGATAACTCCGCGCTGGCCGACGTCCTGTTTGGCGAAGGACATGCCGACGATCTGCTTCACATGGACATGGTTCGTCGACTGGGGCGCCTGCAGCCTGCTTTCAGCCTGTCAGAGGCCAGTGAATCCGGCGGACGGCTCGCACATCGCAGCACGTCCGCACGGGGCGATGCCCCTGGGGTGAATGCGTTTTGCATGACGATCGCCGAGCCAATCGAATGGGAAATCTTCGCGCTCTGGTTCACGATGCTGCTGCACCGGCATGGCGATGCGATCCTGCGTTTCAAGGGCATTCTTAATTTAAGGGATACAGTGCGACCGGCCGTGGTGCATGCCATCCAGCACCTGGTGCATCCGGTGTCGCATCTCGACAGAGCGATGCCGCCGGGTACGCCGTCCCAACTCGTTTTCATTGGCGTCGGCCTGGATGGCGGTGCGATCGAAGCGTCGTATCACCGCTTTTGCACACGGCTCCAGCTCGCGCGAGCCTGAGTACATGGAGAATGCCTGGATGGCATGGTCCATGCAGTGCAAGCGGGCATCCCATTCCATACAATTTGCCTCATTGTTCCCTGCCCCTCACTCATGAAACGCAGACTGCCCCCCTTGCTCGCGTTACGCGCGTTTGAATCCGCTGGCCGGCATATGAGCTTTTCCAAGGCCGCGGAAGAACTCAATGTCACGCAAGGCGCGATAAGCCGGCAGATTAAATTGCTTGAAGAATTCCTTCATGCTCCGCTATTCCGCCGACTGACCAGGCGGGTAGAACTCACGCCGTTCGGGCAGAGCTACCTGGCCGCCGCCACGGCGGCGCTTGACAGCATCGAGCGAGCCACCATGCAGGGCCTGCAGGAAGCGCGGTCACTTTCCGTCAGCCTTCTGCCGACGCTTGGCGTGCTATGGCTCATGCAGCGGCTCGGTTCGTTCATGACCGCGTATCCGTCCATCCGGTTGCAGGTGTCGTCATCGCTTGAGCCTGTCGACTTCAAGCACGAGGGCGTCGATGTGGCGCTGCGCGTCGGGCAGGTGCCGGGGGCCACCTATCCCGAGAACGGCTCGCAGATCACGTTCAAGATGACCGAGTCATGGGCCGACGTGACAGCGATGCATCTCTGGGATGACTTTATTACGCCGGTCTGCAGCCGCCGCTTTCTAGAGGAGCATGGGCCAGTCTCGACGGTGTCAGATCTCGCGCGGCTGCCATTGATTCACAACCTGCGGCGCCCGGATTGCTGGGACGCCTGGTTTCGCGCGAATGGGACGGAAGAATGCAGCGGTGCCGGGCGCGTTGATGTCGGACATTCGTTCATGGCAATCATCGCCGCGCGCGAGGGCCAGGGAGTGGCATGCGTGCCGACGATCGAGATCGACAATCTCGATTGGCGCGACGAGATGGTGCAGCCCTTCGAATTGAAGTTGCGTAGTGCCGGCGCCTACTACTTGCTGTGCCCGCGCGACAAGGCACTCTCAACCGAAGTCAAGCTGTTCTCGAACTGGCTGGCTGCACAATATCACCCAGCCCAGGTCGAAGCCGACCTGGAAACAAACGAGTAGCTGGGCAGAGGCGAGCGATTGGTCGCCCCAATTCATTCCATCGGCGGGAAGCCGCGAGCGCAACCCGCGCCAGAGATCCGTAGCTTGCGACGCACAGGAACAACCGAACAATACACAGGCCACTATGCGGCACGCTATTTGCAGCATTCTGGCAATACAGCTGCGCACAAAGGCTGTGGGATGGGCGACCGCAACATGCAATGCGTATCCGCCCATGTAGCGACGATCAGCACCGCAAGCCAGTTGTCTCACGCAACCCGAAGACAGGAGCGTGCTATGGAGAAGGAACTGAAATTCGAGCTTGCGCCGAATCAGGCGTCGGCAATTCGTGGATTGACCTTGCTGCAGAACATGCAAGTAAAGCCGCCCCACGATGAACTCCTGGAAACCGAATACTTCGATACACCGGACCTCCTGTTGCGCTGCAACGATGCGTCGCTGCGGGTTCGACGCATCGGCGAGCGTTACGTACAGACGCTCAAATCGTCTGGCGAACAGCGCGGTGGCATCTACGAACGCGAAGAGTATGAGACAGCATTGGCCGATGCTCAGCCTAACCTCGACGCCTTGCTCGCCGTTGTGCCCAAGTCCTCCTCGCTGGCGCAGCTATTGAAGGCACCTTCCTTGCCAGCGCGCCTGGCGCCCGTGTTCCGCACCACGGTTTCTCGTTTGGTTTGGCAATTGAAGCCCACCAGCGGTGGCGAGATCGAGCTTGCACTGGACACCGGCAGTGTCACGGCCGCGGAACACGACGAGGCGTTCACTGAACTCGAACTGGAACTCAAGCGCGGCGAGCCCCGTGATTTGGGGAAGGTTGCCCTCGATCTCATCGAGAGAGTGCCTTTGGGCCTGAGCTTGCGCAGCAAGAGCGACCGCGGCTATCACCTGCTGGTGTGCGAGAGGCCATCCGCGGTGACGGCAAAACGCATTGTGCTCACGAAAAGGGACTCGGTGGACGACGCCTTCTGCAAGATCATGCAGAGCTGCCTGGCTCAGGTGCACGCCAATGCGCCAGGCGTCGCGGCAGGGCAATCGCCCGAGAGCGTGCATCAGATGCGCGTTGGATTGCGCCGACTTCGCTCCGCACTTGACATGTTCGATGCCGTGGTCGATTTACCCG
>FTCV01000883.1_pt1 | contig 17753 bp, 25 predicted proteins | sample 1639691 | NCBI WGS metagenome assembly FTCV01 (sample SAMEA3914864, study PRJEB12502) | metagenome | biome: forest; material: soil | place: USA | collected 2012-03-12 | depth 0.3 m
CTCCAAATGGCAATCTCCCCACCGGCGCCCCCACTCCGCCGCCTGGCGCACCACCCGTCTCCGCGTGATGTGCGTTGACAGCCCGGGCGAGTGAAATGCCTCGCACCTGGTTCTCCATCCGTGCCCTCGCCGATGATACCGCCGAAGTCTCCATCTACGATGCCATCGGCCTCTGGGGAGTAAGTGCCAGCGACTTCGTCTCCGCACTGAAAGACGTCGCCGGAAAGGCCCTCACCGTCCGTATCAACTCACCCGGCGGCGCGATCACCGAAGGCACCGCCATCTTCAATGCACTCAAGCGCCACGATGGCGAAGTCACCACGTGCATCGATGGCCTCGCCGCCAGCATGGCGAGTTACGTCGCACTCGCAGGCTCCAGGGTCTGCATGGCGGAAAATGCGTTCTTCATGATCCACAATCCGCAGTGGGGCGCGCAGGGCGATGCCGATGAACTCCGCTCCGCGGCAAATGTGCTGGATAAGATGAAAGCCACGCTCGTGAATGTCTACGCCGCGAAGACCGGCATGGACGATGACGACATCGGCGACCTCATGGACGCCGAGACCTGGCTCACCGCCGCCGAGGCAAAGGAGAAAGGCTTCATCGATGAAATCACCGAGCCCATCGAAGCGGTCGCGCTATTCGATCCTTCAGCCTTGAAAGCGTTCCGTAAGCTCCCCTCTGCACTTGCTCCGGTTGACAGGCCAGCCACGGCAATGAGCACTGAAACTCTGCAAGCCACCATTGCCGACCTCACTCGCCAACTCGCGGAGATGACATCCAGGCACGCCGCCGCCGCGCAGCAGGCGCAGACAAATTTCGCCTCCCTCACCGAGGCCCGCGCGCAGCTCGCCACCCTCACCACCGAGCGCGACACCGCCCAGGCGCGTATCACCGCGCTGGAGACCGAAGTTACAGGCCTCAAGGCTTCCTCCAAATCCGCCGGCGAGCTCGCCGCGGAGATCAATGGCACCCTCGGAGTGCCGCCGGTCAGCCCCGACACCGCCAAGACCACCAAAGGCTCACTCGCCGAAATCCGCGCGCGGTTCGATGCTGAGCGCGATCCGAAAAAGCGCGCCGCCATCTACCTCGAGCTCGAAGCCGCCATGGACACCGCCGCCTCGGCCCAGCACCGCCGTTGACACATTTCCCCTCACACAACCCCCAGGCACTTCTTTCCTAGCCATTCTCTATGTCCAATTCACTCGGCACGTTAGCCTCTGGCGTTATCCTCACCCGGGCGCTTCAGCTCGTCTTTACCAAGCGTCCCGTGCTGAACCGCATCTCCATGGATCTCAGCGACGTCCGCGCGCACAAGGGCGAGACCATCAAGTCGCGCATCTTCTCCGTGCCGCCTGTGAGCGATTTCGGTTCCGCAGCCGCCGACCGGAATGACCAGGACGTCCCCGTCACTCTCAGCGCCGTGAAGCAGATCAAGGTGAGCTTCACCAGCGCGGAACTCACGAGCACCGACCGCAACCTCGTGCAGGAATCCGCCGAGCCGATCGCCGTCGGCATCGCAAATCACATCGTGGATAGCGTCGCGACCCTCTGGACTCCGGCCAATTACCCGAATGAACGCGTCTGCCCGGTCGCAGATACCGGTTACACCACACTTACCGGCCTACGCGGCGATCTTACCGGCCGCGGCGCGCCCGATGACCGCTTCTGCACGGTAAATGGCCTCGTCTATACGAATCTCCTCGACGACCCGCTGTGTAACCGCATGCAGAAGGTCACGGAAACGACCGATGACCCGATCTCCACCGGCGAGCTGCAGGATCTCGCAGGCTTCAAGCGCGTCATGGAATACCCGGCGCTCCCCGCCGCAAATAACCTCATCGGCTTTGCCGGCGCAAAGGACAGCTCCGTCTTCGCCACGCGCGTGCCGCGCGATCCTCGCGAGGTACTGCCAAATGCGCCCGTCGGCGGCTCCATCGGAGTCATCACCGAGCCTCGCACCGGCTTCAGCATCATGGCCGTCGAGTGGGTGGATATCACCACCCTCAGCGCAAATGTGATGATGGTCTGGCTCGAAGGCTTCGCCGTCGGCAATGCCAGCAATGGCCAGCGCCTCGTCTCCGCAGCCACCAGCTAAGGAATCACCATCATGGCGCCCGTTCATATTACCGTGGGCTACAAGCCCGGCAGCACCGAGCCGACTCTCATCTACTGCGGCACCTCCGGCCAAAAGGCGCAGGAAGCCCTCGCCAGGGCAGGCACCCGCGGCTTCGCCCGCGCCGAGCTATATCCCTTCCTTCACCCGCGCCGCGTGCGGAAGTTCCCGCAATCCGCACCCGCGACAAAGGTCGATAAGTCGCCGGAAAAGCCTGCCGAGAAAGCCGAGAAACCTGCCGACAAACCGCAGGAAAAGCCACCACAGCCTCCAAAGGCCACCGAACCCGTGGCCGACAAGCCTCAGCAGCCCGCCGCCAAATCATCCACGGCCAAAGCTCCTTCCGACGAAGACCCACTGGCTTGACTTGCGAGTCACGGGGCTGGCTCGATCGACCTCAGCTCCAAGTACCGGCTGCTGAAATAGTCAGGATCAGCTTCTTGGCCATAAGTGATCGTCACTTTCTTTCCTTTTAGCGCGCTGACTACGCCCGAAAACTTTTGGGGGACCCGAAAACCGACGACTCTCACAATAGGTCCGGATGGTGAATACCTCGGGATTTGCATGTACAGCCCCCATACACCGTCGTCGCCCTTATCAATCGTGCCCGTATCCATGATTATTGCGGCACTGTGGGCGTTATAGGTGAGAAATGGGTAATATATTGCGTTGAAACTGCGCGAGACCAACCGGGAAGCTCTTCCACTTGCGGGACCCATGTAGTGCAGCACAAGCCACGGCCCACGCATCACGTAAAATCCAAGGTAACAAACAATCCCCAATACCACCGGGAGCAAAGCTTTTGCCGCCGTGACCATGACTTTTCTCATGCGCGCAAAATACCGAAGACGCGAGGATCGACAATCAAAATGCCGCACTTAGGGCGGTTAAATATATTTGATAGCCATCAGCGGTTTCGCGGTGATGCTTCAAACGGCGCGGGCAGGCTATTTGGGTAGGGACGGCTGTCCTCAGCCGTCCAACCAGGATGGACGGTCACGGACAGCGTGGAAGAACGACAAATCCAAGGAAACTTGATTGCTGACTTCCAAGCCCGAATGCGCTGGACATCCAAGTTCACTGCAAGAATATCCGCCACGTCCCAACCTTGCTGGCCTGCGAACAACGATCCGTCTGGAAAATCCCGGCTGAAGGTCCCACCGCAAAGTCCGCTCAAGTAACCCCAAAAAAGCTGCGTGTGTAACATGAAAAAGACCCTATCTCTCTTCCCTCCTCTTCTTCTGTCTGCAATGCTTACCGCGTGCGGTGAATCTCATGTTTCGCCATACCTGAAGCGGCACATTGGAGAAGATTGCACGGTCCAGTTTCGGCGCGATGCTTTGGGCGCTGCCGCGAGTCTCCCTATCTCGCCAAGATCGAGCAGCATTAACGGCGCTGAGCTGAGCTTGTACGGAAAGCTACGTGAGGTCGAACCAGAGGGCCTTGTCATTGAGACAGTAGTACCTTCAAAGCCTGTCTCCTACCCGTTATCGACTTGGATTCCGCTTCACTCCGTCTTGAATGTCTCAATCATAGAAAAGCCGACTCCCCATCCCACGGGCTTTCCGCTTTGACACCCGCAGCCCTCTGATGGGCTCCTTTCAAGACGAACTCTCCGACCTGTTTCAGGAGGCAAATGCCACCTTTGTAGATGCCTCCGGCAAGCCGTTAACCATCACCGCCTGCCACGTCACCAAGCCCTGCATCGCCTCCGCGCCGATCGAGTCGCGCGAAATGCAAAATGCCGGCTGGACTCCGGAGCTGGCCCGCACCGTCCTGGTCCTGCGCCCCGATTTCCAGGCGCTCCGCATTCGCGATCAATCCCTCGTCTCCGTCGGCGGCATCCCTGGCCGCGTCATCGCCATCGAAGACGACCCCGCGGATCCCATGGTCACACTCCGCCTCGCCGCCGATTCCTGATCATGGCCTTCAAGTGGACGGTAGATACTGCCGGCTTTCGTAAGTGCGCCGAAGACCTCGCCCGCATCTCCGGAGTCACATATGAGGAAGCCCTCAAGGAACAGACGCGCCTCGTCATGCAAGCCGCGCTCCGAAACACGCCTGCCGCCAAAGCCGAGCGGATCAAAAAGGCGATCGAGGCCGAGGGCCGCTGGCACACCGTGGAAAGCGACGGCCCCGTCCTTTCGGAGAATACAGGCACCCGTGGCGGTGAACCGGGACAGCAATGGCTCTTCTGGCCGGAGCGAAGCGCCCGGGCCCGTGGCCTGAGTCGCCAGCGCCGCACCGGCGGAGACGCGGGCATGTACTACCGCCTGCCGAACTCGAGGCTTCCAGCCGATGTCCAGAGCGCCGTGCTTTCGCTCAAGGCGAAGCTCGCCAGCCTGCAGCCGAAAAAGCGCGAGGCCATTGCAAAAGCCCTCCGCGCCCGCGGCCTGGCAAAGAAATCCTGGCTGCAGGCCTCACGCGCCGTCGGCATCGATCTGCGAGATATCCCCTCCTACGTCTCAGCCGCGCTCGCGTCGGATGGCGTGTCCTATGAAAACGGCACCGGCCGCCGCATCACGCAGGGCGAAACGCTCTTCTTCGAGCTGGAAAACCGCTACCCCGCCCTTCTCAACGCCATTGGCAGGCAGCGCCGCGGCAAGTCCGCCGCGATGGATGGCTACCGCATCCTTCAGGGCGCCATCGCTTCGCGCATCAGCGCCTTCAACCGCGAGATGGCCCTCGGCGTCATTCAGGACGTCGCCGCCCGTGCGCGGCGCTATCCCGGCCTGCATGTCTCGTGATTCCTTATGCCTCCCGCCCCCGATCTCGCAACCGTCCTCGACCTGGCAAGTGGAATTGAAAAAGGCCTGCAACAGGCGATCGCCTCGCTGCCCATCGACGTCGAGGCCTTCATCCAGCGCCAAAATGTGAACCTGCCGAAGGAGCGAGTGGACATCCAGTTCACGCAGGGCGAATGGACCGGCCACCTGCAGCGCGACAGCTCCCGCACCCTGCGCCGCGCCGCCTGGCGTTACACCCTCGTCCTCGAAGTCACCACGAGGCGCACCGACGAAGATCCCGACCGGCATGGGCGCATCCGTGGCTCCATCCTCGCCCTGATGCAGTCAGGAGACACCTGCAGCCCGCAAAACTTCCCTTATCACGTCCTTTCCACCGTCTTTGAATCGGGCGTCACACCGAGCCTGTCGGAAAAGGAGCATCACGACGTCAGTCAGCTTCACTTCCACGGAATCGCGAGCATCCGATCGGCTGCGTGGCCTTAGATAGCGAAGTTGATTCGGAAATTTTGAGTTTTCGATGATCCGCCGTCAGTAATGAACAATTGTGCCGGATAGGATACCATGTCCCCACCCGAAAAAGGCAGTATAAAGTCCACCGTGGACCATATCCCAGGCGTGATCGGGATTGAATCGCGATGCACAACCGTGATCGATTCATCCTCTGTTACGCATCCGTCCACATAACCCATTCGCAGGTAGCGATTAGCACCGTGAACGCTGAGTTGGCATCTCAAATCAAAAGGAGCCTCGTTACCGGCAATGCGAAAAGCAATAGTAACGTTAGGCAGACGTCTACCGTTAGTGTTTTCGAAGTACCCCCACCGCGTCAATACCTCCTCCCCCTTATTTAAGCTGCAACCCTCACATCGAATATCAAGGAGCTGCAACGGATCCTTCCTAGCGGCGGAAGAAGGCTGACTGAGAGCCCAGCGAAGTTTTTCCGTCAGATTATCCTTTAGGGTGGTGATGCTCCCGTCGTGAATGATGTGCGGATAGTGCTTCAAGTCGAACGGAATGTCCGAAGAGTTCTTGGTCACCAACACGACACGCTTGTTCAGCGCGTGAGCATACCCGACCTCATAGAAGACATTCGGATTCTGCCCGGTCATGTCGGCAACGATGACATCAGCCTTAGCGATCTGATTCCGTATCCGTTCGAAGATGCTCCCGTCAAAGTGCTGCTCGTCGACTCGCTCACTGTACGCCCCAGCCTCTTCACAAGCGCCCTTGATTCCAAATTTATAGGTATCGTTGAACTCTTTCGCGAACGGCATCAGTACGAATACGAACGGCTTCGGGGCGGTATCAAGGGCGGTCTCCATGCCGCCATCCCGCCGCAATTTCCGATCCAGTAGCAAGCCGGAATTTCTCCCACTTTTCAAGGAGCTGATCCCGGTGGCCTTTGAGGACATGCTAGACCGAGTTTTGCCTTGCCCGCTAGCGTTCACCGGAACAGGCTCGGCTCCGTGCGAGGAAAATTCCCGCAACGTACTCTGATCAACAAGGAAACAGGCTGCAGATCGCAGCCTACATCTAGTTTGGCGCTTCTACCCCTTCCCTCTATGCGACGGTTACTAATTCCCACTTTCCTGCTGCCAACGCTCATCTTGTCTGCGTGCCGCGACGAGGAGGCACACACACGCATTACGAAGCTCCAATCGGACATCGAAGCCGTAAAATACCTCAATGGCATCCTCATTCAGCAGGCATTCTCCACCGTCCCCACCCCGCTCGACCCGACATCTAAGGGATATGCATATGTCCCGAGTAACGTCGGCAAACTTCTCGTGTCCTGCGAAGGCGCGGAGAGTTACCTCGACGGTCAAAAGCTTATCCTCCTCATCGGCAACCCTTTCGCGATGAGCTTTTCTGGATTCACAATGAAGGTTCGCTACGGCACACGTCCTCCTGACGCCACGAAAGACGTTTCCGAATCACAGAATCAACGCACGGAGTGGGAGAAAACCCTGAAGTCGAAAGACGTTTCCTTTACGGAGACCCTTACGCCTGGCGCATGGACAAAGGTAGAGCTCATTCTGTCGCCATCGAAACCCGAGGAGGTGGCCTATATCGACTTTCAGGTCGCTACGAATCAGGTTTCACTGCGCAAAGTAACTCCATGAAAGCGCCTAACCAATCACCTCGGCGTGTCGCTGAGCTTGACGTCGTTCGGCCACTCTGGGCTCTAAATACGAGTATATGTTTGAGTATCACGGATGGGCAGTAATTGAGACGAACGACCCCGAGGGCACTCCAGAACGAGCAAAAGCGCTGGAATTTGTCACCATGGCTGCCAAGGAGGCACAAGATGGTTTTTCTCTCATTGATCTTGCACTCGGCGGTAATGGCCTTGCCGTACTCCGGTTACATGGACTACGCAACCATAGGCTAGACGGAGCTTTAGATCTCTTTCGTCGCGTTGCCGTCGAACTGCCCGCTTCTTACGGCGTCCTTTATATTTACGATCCCGAGAGCGATCACGACAATGAGTTCCGCGTCTTTCGCATGGCCCGGGGGGCCGTTCACGAGTTTACCGACAGCGCCCTTTCCCCGCGCATTCCGACAATTGAGGACGAATATCAAAGTTAGGTCGCTAGACTTGTTAAAATAGCATCGTGCCTCGGTAGCTTCTTTTGGAGGCGCGGAAGTCCCCTCCCACCGCACCATCCCGCCCTCCCCATTGACAGCCCGGCTCCCTGCGTATGCCAGACCCTGCAGGCACTTTCAACGACGGAGGCATCCGCCTCATTGAGCAAACGATCTCGCTCAAGGATTCCACCGGCTCCTCGGTCGATTACATCCTGAAGAAATGCTCCCTCAAGGGAGGCTCCTCGAGGCTCGTCTCGCAGAACGAAAACGGTGTGGAGACCAAGCAACGCTTCGCCGCTCAGATCCCGACCGGATCCGGCACGCTGCAGTTCATCGATGCTGCCGACAAGCCGCCGGTTTACCCGCAGGCCTTCACTGCCACCACCAGCCAGGGCACGGCGCAAAACTTCATCCTTCATGGCGTCGGCGAGGAATTCGGCACCAATGAAGAGGTCATGGTTCCGATCGAGCTCGCCGTTCAGAAGAATCCGCCGGCGTCCTGAGTTAGACGCGAAGAAAGCGCTGCTCCACTGCCAGCATGGGGCTCATTCTCAACCAGATTCCCGGCCTTGCCGCAGCGGTCGCCGCGGCTGAAGCCGAGGAAGCCGCCATCCGTGAACTCCCCTTCTTCGGAGAGCACACGGATATCTGCGGCATCCCCGCAAAGCTCTTCACACTTTGGCACTGGACCCTCCTTCGCGCCGCCCGCTCGCCCTTCCTCGGTTACGACTCGGAAATCGACGGTGCAGCCATCATGCAATTCCTCTGGATCGTATCGCCTGAGTTTGTCTGGGGAGATACAGCAAAGCGCGACGCCTTCTTTGCCGTCATCGCTCCAGCCCTCGACTACGACCTGGCCGTAAATGGAATCCGCGACTATCTCGCCGAGTCGCTCATGGACCTTGTCTCCCGGAGCCATGATTCCGACGCTCCGGTCCTTAGCTTCGTGGCTTCCCTGGTCCACCGTATGGCGGCCGCCTATGGCATCGGGACCAATGGCTTCCTGGCATTCCGAAACGAGATCCTCCACATGCCGCTCATCGAGCTCGCTCAATATCGCCGCGCCATCCTCATGGATGCCGGCCAGAAATTCGGAAACAGCCTCAGTGGCGCCGCCCGCAGAAACCACGTCGCAAAGGCCCTCGCGGCACACAAAGCCAAACCGCAGCAATCGGCCCCAGCAATTGATTTCCAGATCTGATGCCGGCCGGAGACTCCATCATTTTCAAGGCAGGCGTCGATGCCGCTGGCGTGCGCCAGGGCGTGAAGGAAGCCGTGCAGGAAGTCGAGAAAGGCACGAAAGCCGTCGAGGCTGCAAACGGCCGTTCCGGCGGCGGCATTAAGCTCAAGAGCAGCAATCGCGTCGCGCACCAGATCACGAATGTCACTCAGGCATTCCTCGCCGGAAGCTCCGCCGCGGATATCCTCGGAGTAAGCGTCGTCGCGCTGGAAAAGTCCCTCCGCCTGCCGCTCGGCACGTTGGCCGGACTCGGTGTCGGCCTGCTCGTATTCGAGAAGATGCGCGAGTCGGCGAAGGAACTCGACGAATTCAACCGCAGCGTCGCGGAAACACTCACGCCCACCGCTGGCGGTGACTATGAAAGCACGGCCGGTCTCGAGCAGCGGCTCACCAAGCTCAAGGATCTGCAGGATAAGCTGAACGATTCCAGCGCAGGCACCGGCTTTAGCAAGGCTGCCGGCCAGGTCGGCAATTACCTCTTCTCCGGCTTCGATGCCGCAGAAAAGCCCAGCGCACAGAATACCCGCTCCGAACAGCAAACCGCCGCCATCCTCAAGGATATCGAGGAAACAAAGGCGCACCTCGCCGAGCATGAAGAACACAGCGCGCAGATTCAGGAACTCAGCCTGAATGGCGAGGAGCGCCGCGCCGAGATTGCAAAGATCGAGCTGCAATATGCCGAGAAAATCGGCGACGCCTACAAGCGCCAGGCCGGCGAACTGGCAAAGGCGCTCGAGCATCACGAGGACATCGCAAAGCGTCAGCAGAACCTCAAAAGCGACCTCTCCGACATCGATCTCCTTGATACTGCCGTCGATGCCGTGACCGGCCGCGGCGAAGGCGAAAGGCTCTCCGCCCTCAAGGCGCATCTTGCAAACTCACACAAGCGCTCCGCCCGCCTCGACAAGGAAACGCCCAACGCGACACGCGAGAAGATCGCCGAGCACGCTCACGCGAAAACCTTGGAAAATCAGATCGCGGAACTTGAAGAGCACCGGGACGAATCTGTCGAGCACGCCACCACGCCGGCCGATATCATGCAGGCGGAAATCTCCGGTCACCGCACCATCGCGGAACATATGCGGATCGAGGCCGAATACGCCGATCGCCTCGCCCAGGCGCAACGGGACCGGAATCAAGGCCTCGTCGAGCAGTTACAGCGCGAGCAGGCGCTCACACTGCACAGGGCCGATGTGGACGATTTCCTGAAATCCCCAGCCCAGCGTCGTGCCGAGCGGGCGGAAGCGCGCAGGCATTCACGTGCCGAACATACCGTCACTGCCAGGGATCGCGATTTGAAAGACCGCCTCGCACGCGGCGCCCATGCCCGCCACCGGCTCGGCGATCACGCGCTTGGCGAGCGTGGACAGCCCATCGCCCGGCTGGATCCTGCCGCGCAGCAACTCATTCAGGATGGCATCACCACCTGCCGGGCGGTCCTGCAGAATTGGGGGTGGCCGCTCCCATGAGTGACGCTCCCGGCACGCTCAGCGACGGCGACTTCACGATCATCGAAGCCATTGGCCCGCTGGAAACATGGTTCGATGAAGAGAAGCGCACGCTCATGTTTCGGCAACAATATGAGTGCCTGGCCTCGGTCTACGTGCCTGCACTCATCGGAAGCGCAGGCCCGCGCGGCAGTTTCCTCGTGGAAGAATCCCAGCCCTCGCACGCCGGCACCGGCGTGGTCCGCTGGACGCGCACCTTCGCCCAGCTTCCTCCCAGCCGCTCCATCCCGCAGTCCGATACGCACACTTATCAACTCTACATCGACGGCAAGGTCGTCGGCATGACCCTCGGCGTGACCTCCTTCGTCCTGAAGGAGTTTTTCCACACGGCAAACCCGTCCTCGATCTCACTCGAAAAGGCCTTCGCCCTCATCCAGGTGACAGACACCGAAGTCATCATTCGCGGTACTTATCCGGGCTTTTCGCCGGGCACTTACTTTCTCGGCAAGGATCAGCAGCTCAACAAGTGGCGCGGAAACTTCTGGGAACGCCAGAGCGTCATGGTGCCAGCCGATCCCTTCAGCACTTACACTCCGTAACCGCTCATGGACCTCTTTCCCGAGCCCGCGAAGGATCAGATGAATCCCTTCCTGCGGTTTACCTGGATCAAGAAGGCCGTCGCTCTTTTCAATGCACTCATCAATGCCAAAGGGGTCAATGGCATCACCGTGACCGTGAGCGAAAACGGGATCACGATCGATGGCAGCGGCGTTCAGGCGAAAGCGCCCGAAACGCCCGCGCACGAGCCATTCACCTTTATCGCCGCGGTTTACACGCCCGGAACCGATACCATCACCGCCAACAAGATCGCCTACGATGGCGCAGGCGGCCTGACGGATGAAGGCATTTACGACGGAAGCTAATGGGCAACTGGATTTCCACGCTGCTATTGCCGGGCATCCTGCCGGCGACGCGGAGTTACATGGTAGGCTCGACACTCGTGACGCCGGCGGATCCGAACTGGCTCGACCTTGGCGCCGACTTTCCAGACGGCTCGCAGTCCTACGGATCCGGCACGCCCTACCAGATGCCGATGGACCGGCACGGCGCCATGTCCCGCGCATGGCGCACCAAAGGCTGGAACACCTTCCAGCTCACCAGTGAAGGCCAATACACGCCCCGCAGCCCATCGGGCTGCACCGTCCAGTTTGCCAGCGACCGCTTCAGCACAGCCGGCGCGATCTACAATGATTACGGCCTGCCGGGCTCAACGGTGCCCCCCGGCATCGGACCAGGCGGTGATAGCCTCATGCTCTCCGGTTACTTCGACATCTCGTGCGCAACGCCATCTGTCGGCGATTTATCCCCGCTCGATCCGCCATCATGGGGAGTCTGGAGCGCGATCAGCGGAGGCACGGCAACCGGCGGCCCTGATGACGTCTCCGCAGGCATGTTCAATCCATCGGGAGCGTTCTCCTACCTCTACGGCAGAAACAAACGGGGCAACTTCGCGACTCCCCTCGGAGCCACGATCCCCGCTGCAGACCTCGATTGGACGATGCGTCTGGACGCCGGGGACATGGCCTATCCTTACGCACCCAGCGTTGTGATCGCCCGTCTGCCGCTCCCGATCCCGGATCCGACTTATCCCTTCTTCCGCAACTCGGACCTTGAAGCCGCGCGCCCGTACACACCGGGAGTCACAACGCCACCTGTGCCGATCATGGTGCCGCATTCCATCGTGATCCGAGCATCGGCATACGGAAATGCCGGCGTCGTAAGATATGGAAGTGGTGGCTGGCAGTATCCGGCACTCTTCTGGTTCACCGTCTCCGCCACGATCGAGCCCGACCCGATGGACGGCGTGGATTTCTCCGAGGGCATATTCGGCGTCGTGGAACTCGATACCGATCTGGACTTCTCCTACATCTCCGGCCAGGGGGGAATGGCGATCGCATCCACCCTGGCAAGCAACCACGACGCGGACATCTCGAGGCCCTACTATTACAACCCGATCTTTTTCCCCCGGCCGCCCTCAGGCCTCTCCTTGTACGCCGACGGCATGGCCGCAATGTCTGGCATCGAGGTCTTCAACATTTCCGATCCTGTCACCTCAGGAACCGGCTCGACCATCATGAGCGACTTCAACGGCATAGCCGCCTGGGTCGATTTCGTACCCTTCCGCACGCCGGCCGGTGTCTAATTATTCCCTATTAGCTAAGTCCTTTCGCAACCGCCTTATCTCCCTCGTCACCTGCCAAAGACGAGCATCACTCTGAATAATATGAACGACAAGTAGAATGATTATCCACATCATAGCATCCGAAAACATTGGTGGCGGTTTGTAGAAACCGCTCCTGAAAAGAGCAAGGAGTTTCTTCCGATCCTCCGCGCCATAATGCGCGAGCCTCGAAATCACGCCGATGCGAGCCGCTCGGTAGCGTAACATTCAACCAAATACCACCCGGAACTACCTGATCCCCGTTACCAGAGCGCTGCGCGATTCTGTACTGCGGTGACACGTCACCGCTTTCGGAAGGGGAGAGTTCTGCGGGAGGGCCGCGGCGGGACGGCGAAAGACATCCCCTCAAAATCGTCCGCGTGCCACCACGCCCAATCGTTAACGAGCATTCATTGAACCTTTCTTTCTCCCCGCCTATTGTGACCGTCCATGTCGGCAGGACAGCTGACGCCAGCGGTATCTACCCGGCCGGTCTCCCGCGTCAGGCTTTCCATCCGCTTAACGATCCGGGCAAAGCTAACCACTAACTTGGCACTCGGCAACATCTCTGCATACCCTTCCGCCCCGGAGTAATCAGCCTTCATCGTCTGCCCTCCAAAACGGATCTCGACGTAATCGTGGCTACTATCCATCACACCGACTGCCTCCCTTTGACGCGTCTCTGCTGCATCCGTATCTCGCGCCAATGAGCCCGACGTGATTTTCCAAGCATTCTCTTTTTGAACCAAGTCGACCACGGAGTGAAAAGCTCCGCGGCGATATCCACTGCGTGTTCCTTCGATTCGCCGTGATCGGGATGAAATGCGAGTGACCTTAAATGTATCGTCAGGATAAATCCAGATGTCTGAATCCTCACCCCACGCTCCAGCGGAATACAATTGAGCATAATCGCCACCAGGCTGGGTTGGAATGGAATACCTTGGCGCAAGGCAACCCGCCAGGAATAGGACCAGCACACCTAGGAACCGAATTTTCCGCATGTTCATCGCATGGGAGGCTACCGCTCCCCAGCCATGGAGCCCATCATAAACTCCGAACAGAAATGCTGCTTTGGCTAAGAGCTTGGTCTTCTACTTCTGACAGCACGCCCCCCCCATTGACACCCCCGCACGGGCAAAGCGCCCATGCTCAGCTACGCCAACAAGGATCGCTTAATCCTCCAGTCAGATCCCGCAATCGCGGATCAACTGACCTCCCTCACCGTCCTGCGGAATTCCGCCGTCCCCCTGGCCTTCGGAATCGTCGCAGACGACGGAAGCGGCACGCTCCTCGATCTCGGCGACACACCCGGCGCCGTCCAGTTCAAGGTAATCGTCAAATCCGCCACCGGCGATCAGCGCTACGACCAGGCCGCAACCCTCGTCACAACCGCCTTCACCAAAACCGGCAGCGGCTCAACCACCCTCTATGTGGGAACGCTGAACATCAGCGGCCCACTCATCGACAAAGCGCTCGGCGTCGATAACATCAGCCAACCGGAAACGGTCCAAATCACATGCACCGGCGATAGCGCCAACTCGCTCCGCGGCCGCCATTTCGTTCTGTTCGACCAGAACGGCCCCGTGTGGATCTGGTTCAAGGTCGGAGGCACCGGCACCGCTCCAGTCACGCCAGCCGGCTTCTCCGGCCGCCTGCTGGAAGTCGATATCGCCACAGACGCCGCTGCTTCCGCCGTAGCCGCTCAAGTCTCCACAGCGTTCTCCGCCGACGCACAACTAACCGCCTCGGCCTCCAGCACAGTCGTGACCTTCGTCGATAAGTTCGACGGCTACCGCAACAACGCCACGCCGGATAACACCGGCTTCCTCGTAACCATCACGCAAGCCGGAGCCGATGCCTTCACTCAGGCCGATCTCCCCGTCTGGAATGCGCTGTTGCAATTCCAGTTCAACACTGGCAGCGGCTGGCAGATCTGCCAGGCCGTTTCGCTCACGGTCCAAAATAACCTCGACCGCGACGACACCCCGGCCGCCCCTCTCTTCTCGAGCTCCATTCAGAGCGGTGAGGCCGATGTTCCCCTTGGCGCATCGAGCGTCACCGTAGCGTTTCCAGTCCCCTACTCTTCACCCCCGCGAGTCATCCTCGCCGGCCCGCTTCGCAAGCTCTCCCCCACCGATCCCACTCCGCCACTCGTGGAAGATCAGACCTCAAAGACAGCTTCCGCAATCACATTCGATTTTACCGCCTCCGCCCCCGCCGCCGCCAAACTGCCGTGGCTCGCCATCCCCTGATTTATGCCCGTTCCGATCGACAGCGCGACTTTGTCCGGCACCACGAAATTCACAGGCTCGCCTGATTTTACAGCGATCATCAACAAGGCGGCGATGCGGGCAGCGCTCGGCCTAGGCAACGCCGCGACTTACAACGTCCAGCCCATCAGCTCCGGCGCGCCGGGCGTGGCTTCTACGACTGACACGTGGTTTGCTCAACCGCCCGTCACAAAGACATTCGATCTTGATCTTACCAACGGGAAGAATGCTTTCGCCATTCTTCTGCCAGACGGTGCAGTAACACTTCCCGACCACGAACAATTCAACATCACGTTCCAGGATTACAGCGGGTCCAGCTACGTCTTCCCTCCCAGCGGCAACTATGAGCTCAACATCGATGGAACCGGTGTCTCTTCGGGCAATGTGGATATCGGCGCCTCCAGTGCCGGCGCTGTTGACGTATTTCAGGCCCTTGCCAACCAGCTTCAGATTGATCTGCTGTCCTACAGCGTAGCTGACTCTTACTGGGACGGTACGGCATGGAATATACATGTCCTTAACGGTGTTGGGGGCCTTACGGCCATAAGTGTTTATTCCCTTGGCGGGTCACTAATGACGGCGGGTTCACTTATCCTGTCAGCCGACGGCGCAAATCCCCTGACCGGCTGGAGCTTTGGTATGGACGGAAATGTGATCGATGGCACGTCCGCGGTTCTTTTACCCGCCACGGCAAGGGCCTTCCGAATCAATGATATTCAGCTTATCCCGAACAACCACCCCGAGATTGGCGGGTGGACCACATACGGGGCAACAACAGGAATTTGGAATACCGAACTTGGTGTGAATAGCGATGGGTGGGGTGTTCTTGTGGATTTCGGGTACGGTGGATTCACGACAGGTGGCGCTGTGAAGTCCCTTACAAATGGGAGTGCCGACACGCATACGGACTCAACTCCACTCACGCTTGACTACATTGTTGGGGACTCGCTTACCGCCCAGTTCACGAGTCCTGTTGACCAGACCAACCAACAGTTCGCCACCCTTCGTGTGAGCGTAGATTTCAAATCCTAACATACCATGCCAGCACCAACTACCCTAGCGTTCTCTACAATCCCGGTCGATCCGGCAGTTACGGCCGCGAATCTTGTTTACGGGACTCCGCGCGCCATGTTCCTCCCGTGGGCAAACGGCGTCAAAGCGATCTGGAAGAATCCGGCGAGGACACCGCAGCAGGTGATCGACCAGTTCGGCATCAAAGCGGCCAGCATCATGGCGGCCAGCGCACAGATCGTTACCCTGTTCAACACCTACGGAGACGACGCCCTCAAGCTCGAAGTCGCCGCCGTTGTTGCGCTCGTGAAGCCCTTCACCGTCAACGACGACGGCACCGTGACCGTCACTGGATAACTCCAACGATTGACACTCCCAGGTTACCGCCATGCTTAGCCTGCTCTATTTCGCAAATCGCTATCAGGAATCGGCCTATCTCGCGACCTTTGCCGGGCTCTGCGAGCAGATCAATCCGTTTCTGCGCGACCTCTCGCTGACCCTCTCGAGCATCTGGATCCTCATCCTGATCACCTCCCGAATGCGCGAAACCGCCGCGCGCCGGCGCGCTGAACGGCTACAGCGCGAGGCCGAGGAGAAAGCAGCCGAAGCCTTCCAACCCACCGAATACGACGACCTCCCGTGAGCACCCTACTCTCCGGCCTCCTCCCCTTCCTGCGCACCATCAGCGCCCGCTGCGTCATCGTCCTCGCGCTTTCGACAGTAACAGTCATCGGCGCCCTAGCCCTCGCGCTCTGCGCCATTCACCAGATCGCACCAACCACCGAAGTCATGTCCACGCTCAAAGACGTGATCCTCATGGCCGTCACCGCCCTGACAACCTTCCTGGTACCGAGAGGCGAGGAAGAGGCAAAGCCTCCGCCTCAAGTCTCGCCCCCCCCAAACAACCAGCCCCACCACCAACTAATCAATGACACTGACTAAGTTCCTCAAACCCACAAAGTTCATCCTGCTCTTCGCCGGCCTCCTCACAATCTCCGTCATCGCTGCCTGCTCGACGAATCGTCCAACGGACACGCCCGATCCGGCGACAAACCAAAAGAACGACACCGCAAACGCCCGCGGAGCCGCCGTCAATCAGGCGCTCGAAGAATCCGGGAAAGTCCTCGGCTCCGTAGCCGTAAACTCCCTCTTCGCCATCGCCCAGCAGGAGATAACCGGAGGCAAAGTCGACCTGGCCCAAGCCGCAGCCATCGGACTCTGGAACTCAACCGACTCCATCCTGAGCAGCAACGCCGTCGGCAACGTGATCCAGGCCTACTCCGCCGCATCCCTGCCCAAAACCGCCGCCGCAGCGTCAAATGCCTTCGCCACCGCAACAACCTCCACCCCAACCGCCCCACCCACCGTCACAAACGCGATCGCCTCGGTCATCTCAGCCGCTGCAGGCGCTCCGCCCGCACCACACACAACTGCAGCCGCTTACTAACCGGCGCAGCGCCTCACTAACTCAACCGCTCACAAATTAAAGCCATCATGCGCCTCCTCCATCGAAGGGCAACCGGATGTCTCGCCTGGGCGCTAGTCCGTTTCGGCAGCACCATCGTCCTCGCCGCGACCTCCGCAGCCCTTCAGGAGGAGCTCGAGCAACGCGAAGTCCACGCAACCAAAGGCCGCCCATCACCGCGCCAATTACAGGCCGAAAGCCTCACCACCTGCGCCCAGATCCTGGCCATCCTCGCCTTCGTCGCCGCGCTCGCCTGGCTCGTGTCAGCCATCTAACTCCGCCACCGTCCCATCCCATCGACGCCGCGCCGCCTCTTCGGCCCTTGCCGCCTCCTCGGCCTTCTCCGTCCCTTCCGTCCCTTCCGTCCTTTTGGTCCCTCGCGTCCCTTCCTCCGCCAAACCTTCCCCATCCCCATGATCCCCCAAGCCGGACTCGACCTGATCTTCCACTTCGAAGGCCTCGACCAACCCGCCGAATGGCCCGGCGGCGCCAGCGGCATAACCATCGGCATCGGCGACGATCTCCAATTCCGCACCGCCGACGACTTCCGTAAGCGGTACACGGAGCGCCTCTGTTGAACCCGTTACGAATGGTCTAGCGTTGGGCCATGAGTGCGATTGCCAGTTCGACCGAGACGTTACAGATA
>FTCV01000515.1_pt1 | contig 17742 bp, 16 predicted proteins | sample 1639691 | NCBI WGS metagenome assembly FTCV01 (sample SAMEA3914864, study PRJEB12502) | metagenome | biome: forest; material: soil | place: USA | collected 2012-03-12 | depth 0.3 m
GCGTCCCTCCTCGAAGTCGGCGAGGTCTGGAAGCAGGTTGCGACGAATTCCGACGAGCGCGACCACGGCGCGCAGGCGCAGGTCGCCACCATCGAAGCGCACCGCTCTGTGGAGACACAGGTCCACGGCCCTGCCCAATTGATCCGCGCTGCTCCGCCCTTGGCCATCCAGGAAAGACGCGATCCGGCGCAGCAAAGTGTCCAATATTCGTTGATCGGAAGCGCTGACGCGCGTGTGAACCTCGCGAAGCTCCGAGACATTGATGCCGGTCCGGATGTCCCTCAGGATCGTTGTCACGCTCTCCGCTGGATCGATGCCGAGGAAGGTCAAACGGGGTTCGAGGATCGCGATCCGATCCAGCATGCGATAGGTCCAGCTATAGAGCGGCGGCGCCCTTTTCTGAACCGCTCGCTGGGCGAGTTCGCGACGGCCGAGGCGCACGAGCACGCGCGCACTGCGATCCAGATTCGGCGCCCGGAACAGACCGATGAAGCCCAGACTGATTGCCGCTCCGGCAGCCTGCGCGATCCCGGCGTTCACGACCTGCGGAACCGTAGTGACGAAGCCATTGTTCAGACCCAACAAGATCGGGAAGCTGTTGAAAACGCCCGTCGCGAACGTGGTGGTGCGGGGACGAGGCATCAGTGAGCCAATGACAAGGAAAGTCGGAGCCAGCACGGCGAAGAGCGTGACGAAATCCGTGACGCGCGGAAGGATCGCTCCGACGTAAAGCGCCGCCAGGGCAGCGCCCGCGATCGTTCCGAGGAAAATCTGGTGCAAGGCGGGCTTGGCGTTGTCCAAATTGCTGAAGAGGACCGTCCAGATGCCGGCGTAAGTGGCCGCGGTCGCGCCATCGGGCCACGCCGTGGCGATCCATAACGCACAGGTTGCAACCACAGCGAAGAAAGTGCTGAGCGCCCCCCGCAGTGCGATATCATGATCGCGATGCGGCTTGATACGGATCCGGTCGATGGCTCGAGGACGATCGGCGGTTCGACTGTCCTGCATACGCTCGACCAGTGTCTGGCTTGTCCGATATGACTCGATCATGGTCGTGAGACAGCCCAGAAAGTTCGCCAGCAGCGCATCTCGCCATATCAAAGGCGATTGCATCGGAGGCGTCAGGGCCCGGACCCGACTGAGAAGGACCTCCCACTCGATAACCGCATCAGGGTCGGCTGTGATGGCCTTTCCGACCTCGTTCTTGATCTCAACAATCGCAATCGGAGTGCGATCGCCAAGCTGGAGCAGGCGATCCTCGGCGCCGCCCATGAAAGCAAGCAGCTTCGACAGCTGGTGCTGCAGGGCGCGGGTTGTTTCCGCCGAATGCGAGCCAGCCCCGGTTTCGAAGGAAAGATGCACGGCGAGTTGATGCAGGTCGTGCAGGTCGACCGCCAATTTCCGTCGCTCTGTTTCCTTCCCGCTCGAAAGATTGAGGGCCTCGCCTAACCATTTCCGGGTGTCGGCCATGATGGAACGTGCGCGACGTCTCGTGTGGCTGAGAGCTGTCGTTGGGAAAACCAAGGTATGGACTACGGCCGTGCACACGACGCCGAGCAGAATCTCCTGGGCGCGAAGGGCCGCGATCGTGAAGATCGTCCCCGGACTGGAGACGGCAGGAAAGCCGATAATCGCGGCGGTGTAGCCGGCCAGTGCGAACACATACGACCTGGGCGAGCGTTCCAGCAGGCTGAGATAAGTACAGACCGCGAGCCATAACCCGAGGAAAAAAGTCAGGAGCTCGGGCGCGTTCACGAAATTGGGAACCAGTATGACGACAGCCGTCACGCCGCTCATGGTGCCTATCGCCCGGAACACGCCTTTGGACTTGACCGCCCCTGCAAGCGGCTGAGCCGTGATAAAGGACGTGAGAACCGCCCAATATGGTCGCTCAAGGCCGATCCGCATGGCGATCCAGCATGCGATCATGGCTGCAGCCGAGACCTTGACGGCAAAGAGGGCCTCGAATGTATCGAGGTCGCGTGACGTGAGTCGGACTCTCTGGGAAAGCGTGAGTTTCAATGAACGAGCTCCAATCTGGCCACATCGATGAGCTTGCGGCGCTCCTGGCGATCGCGAGGGCGGGGTCGTTCGTCGCAGCTGGTCGCGAGATCGAGAGGCATGGGTCGATCGTTTCCAAGCGCGTGGCGGCGCTTGAGAAGCGATTGGGTGTCAGACTGATCGAGCGGACGACCCGTCATGTCCGCCTCACCGAAGCCGGCGTGCGGCTCGTCGATAAGCTACGGGCTGCCGGCTCGCTGATCGAGGAAGCGCAGCAGGAAGCGGTCGAGGGGGCAGCTCAGCTTCGCGGTAAGCTCAGGCTGGCATTCCCTGCCGCGATGGGCAGGCTTTGGCTGGCGGGACTCCTTCCCGATTTTCTGTCTCGCCACCCTGCGCTTGAGGTGGAGGTTGATTATAGCGAGCGCTTCGTCGACCTGGTCGACGAACGGTTCGATGCGGCGATACGGATCGGCATATTGAGCGACAGTCGCTTGATCGCTCGGCGCCTCGCCGATCATCAACGCATCCTGTGCGCGTCCCCGAGCTATATCAGTCGGCGCGGCATGCCCGAGACGCCCGCAGACCTTACCGGGCACAACTGCCTGGAGTTTCTCGGCTTTGCCTCGTTTCCCGACTGGAAACTCTCGAACGGTGTGCAGCGCGAGGTCGTCGAAGCCCGCGGATCCCTGCGCTCGAACGACGCCACGGCGCTGCTCGAAGCCGCCAAGGCGGGTGTCGGCATCCTTGGCGCCGGCGAGTGGATAATGGCCCGGGAACTGGTCGATGGCTCCCTGGTCCGCGTCCTTCCCGACTGGAGCTTCGATGCCGATGGAGGCGTCTACATCGTGCGGCCGTCCACGCGCTTCGCGCCCGCCCGGACGGAAGCGTTCGTGGCCTGGATCGCCGAGCAGTTCGTCCACGGTGCCCCGTGGACGGCTGGCGACCACCACGCCAGTGCCAAAAAGCGATCTCATGGCCGCAGGATGATCGCACCTTCCGACTGACCCCGCTCGAGCACCGTATGGGCTTCAATGGCGTGGTCCAAGGCGAACGCTTTCCAGATATTCGGCCGGATGAGCCCGCCTTTCAGCGCGCTTAGGACATTCTGGGCACGGGCTTGGTATTCGCGCACATCCGAGATATGGGCCCCGAGACCCGGACGGGTCAGAAACAGCGACTTGCTGTTGAGCAGGCCGATGCTCACGGGGTCCGGAACGCCCGAAGATGCCCCGAACGACACCATCATTCCGCGCGGTCGCAGACTGTCGATGGATGCCTCAAACGTGGCACGCCCGACACCGTCATAAACCACATCCGCCATCCGGCCACTGGTCAGCTTCCCGACCTCAGCTGCGACGTCGCTCTGGCCCCATACCAGCACATGGCTGCAGCCGGCCGCGCGCGCTCGACCGATGCTCGTCTTTCGCGAGACGACACCGATCACCGTAGCCCCAAGTTGCGTGGCCCACGATGCTATCAGTCTGCCGACGGGACCCGCGGCGCCATACAGGAGCACGACCGTCCCAGGCACGACTGCATAAGTGGTCTTGATCAGATACTGAGCGGTCAGGCCCTTGAAGAGGATGGCTGCCGCGTCATCATAACTGAGCCAATCTGGCAGTTTGATGAGGCGCTCCGACGGATAGAGGCGACCGCTCGCATAGCTGCCGATCGGTCCAAGCGCGTATACCACCCGATCTCCGACTGCGACATTCGTCACATCGGAACCTATTGCAGCAACGCGGCCAGCGGCTTCGAGTCCTAGTCCGCCTGGAAGTGGAATTGGCACCGCGCCATTCCGCTGGGTCACATCGAGATAGTTGACGCCAATCGCTTCCTGCTCGAGCCAAACCTCAGTCGGACCGGGATCCGCTCGATCCACCTGTTCGACCTTAAGAACATTTGGCGCGCCGGTCTCATAGAGGCGGATAGCAACGGACATATCGGCTTCTCTCACGATCGAGAATGTTAATGCCTTTATTTCGGCGCCAAAGTTCGGTCGCACAACCGAGTGTGCCTGCATCACTATACTGCATGGCATGCATCAATGGGCCGTTCTGGCCATGATGTATCGCTGATATACTATCGGCCTCCCCGGACGCTGCAAAAGCACATGCTCTATAGCGAGGGGCATCAAGCGAGAGGCACCATGGCCAACAAGCATCTCGACAATAGCTGGGATGGTTTCCGTTATTTCCTGGCGGTCGCTCGTACCGGAACCTTATCAGCCGCCGCTGCGAGTCTTGGTACAGAGCATACCACGGTATCGCGCCACATCCGTATTCTTGAGGATGACGTACGATCTCAGCTCTTTCACCGCAGCAATCAGGGCTACGATCTGACCGATGCCGGCCAGCGTTTTCTGCTGAAAGCGGAAGCCGTTGAGAGCGCCATCGTGTCTGCCCGCGTTATCGCGGCGGAGGATGCGCAAATCGCAGGTACGGTCAGAATTGGCGCGCCGGATGGATTTGGCACCATCTTCCTCTCGCCACTGCTCGGCGAACTCACCAAAAGATATCCGAATCTCAATGTCGAGATATTCGCCATCCCAAGACAGTTCAGCCTGTCGAAACGAGAGGCCGATATCGCGATCAGACTATCGGCGCCTCAGCAAATACGGGTCGTGTCGCGCAGGCTGACCGATTATCACCTTTATGTGTACGCCTCGCGTGAATATCTCGATTCATCAGCACCCATCGCGACGAGGGATGATTTACAGCACCATCCATTCGTAAGCTATTCTGAGGAATTGGTGTATTCGCGTGAGGTCGACTACCTCAACGTCATTGGCCCCGATGTCGCTGCGCATATTCGGAGCATGAGCCTCGTGGCGCAAGCTTATGCTGCATTGGGCGGAGCCGGCCTCTGCATTCTCCCTGGCTTTGTCGAGAGGGCATTCCCCAATCTGATGGCGGTGCTTCCCGAAAAAGTGTCGCTTGTAAGATCCTTTCACATGCACATTCACGAGGATCACAAAAAGGCGCCCCATATACGGGCAGTCGCAGGCTTCATCGCCGAGAAGGTTGAAGCCCATGCCGAGCTCTTTCGCGCGAAGCATTTGGACGCCGCCAACGCCTTGTGAGGATCCAGGCAGCAACGACCGCGGTACTCCGGCTTGGTCGGCTTGGCCCGACCTTTCCAAGTGAATTCATGCATTTGAGCCGTAGCCACCGATTAATGCACAATGGCTGGACGTTGGCTCGGCTTTATCCAGCTCCTTATCTGCACGATCTCCGAGCCACTCCATAGCGTCAGCCACAGAAGGCAGCGAGCGCTCGGAGATAATATAGGAGAAAGTCATGGCGAAGATTGCCTGGATTGGTCTCGGGCTGATGGGACGCCCGATGTCCAAGCACATGGTTGATGCCGGCCACACGGTGCTCGGTTACGACATTGACCCCGAAGCGCGTCGCAAGGCCCGCGAGTTCGGTGTGCCGGTCGCGGAATCGCAGGCCGACGCGGTGAAGGAAGCCGAGATCATCTTCACGATGGTGCCCGCTGGCCCCGACGTGAAGAAGGTCCTGACTGGCAAAGACGGTGCCTTTGCGCAGGCGCCGAAGGGCGTGCTCGCCGTCGATTGCTCGACGATCGGCGTAGCCCATGCCCATGAACTCCACGAAGAAGCGCGCAAGGCCGGAGCGACGTACATGGAAGCCCCGGTTTCCGGCGGCACCGAAGGCGCGCGTGACGGCAACCTCACTTTCATGATCGGCGGCGACAAGGACTATGCCGATCGCGTCACCCGCCTCCTGCAACCCATCGGTGATTATATCGCCTATGTGGGCGGTGACGGCGCCGGCCAGGCCGCGAAGGTCGTGAACAACCTGATCATGGGTGTTTGCGTCACGGTGAACTGCGAGGCAACGGATCTGGCCAATCGCCTCGGTCTCGATCTCAAGGTGTTCTACGAGATCGTTCTTCGTTCGTCGGGCGACAATTGGTCGTTCCGCATGTGGAACCCGGGCGTTGGCGTCGTCGCCGAAGCTCCTGCCTCGCACGGCTATCATGCCGGTTTCAAGACGTGGCTGCTTGCGAAGGATCTCCATCTCGCCCTGGAAGCGGCCCGGGCGTCGGGCTCCAACGTCGCAACCGCGGAAGCCGCGCATGCCCTTTTGACCGCGCATGCCGAAACTGGCGGCGCGGATATGGATGCGACCTCGCTGGTGCTTTCCCTGGCCAAACAGGGCGAAGCCACAAGCCGCATCGCGGCCGAGTAACACGGCTTCCCGACAGGAGGAGTGCGCCCCCGGCGGGCGTTCTCCTCCCAAAAAGTCCGGCCCCGCACCGGATCGGAACGGCTGGACGCTCCGACTCTGGGACCAAGATTGCGAGAATTACAATGCCCCTACTTCGATTTGACCTGATTGAGGGCCGTAGCGAGGCCGAGATCACAAAGCTCCTGGATGCGGCTCACGATGCCGTGCTCAAGGCGCTGAACGCCCCGGAGCGGGACCGCTTTCAGATCGTTCACCAGCACCCCGCGCACGAGATGGTGGTGCAGGACACCGGTCTCGGGATCGAGCGCAGCAAGGATGTCGTGTTCATCTCGATCGTCAGCCTGCCGCGGCCCGACGATGTGAAACAGGCGCTCTACAAGGCCCTCGTCAACGAGCTGCACACGCAATGTGGCATCGCCCCCAACGAAGTGATGATTTCGATGGTCAGCAACACGATGTCAGATTTCAGCTTCGGCTTCGGTGAGGCTCAGTTCCTGAACGGCGAACTCGCGCAGCGATGATCACGGACGGGGTCGCATGAACGATCCCGTCTCTCCGATCACTTCACAAGGCTCATTTCGCGGAAGGAGGCCTGTCGTGGGCTACGCGACCATCAACCCATTCAACGGACAGAAACTGCGGGATTTCGATGAGCAGACGGGGGCTCAGATCCAGCTAGTCATCGATCAGGCGCACCAGACCTACGCCAGGGACTGGTCGAAGCGCACCTTGGAAAATCGCAAGGCGATCATCAAGAAAGCGGCTGCCATCCTTCGGGAGCGCCGTGAAGCGATGGCGAAGCTGGTGACGCTTGAAATGGGCAAGCTGATTGCCGAAGCGCAGGCCGAGGTCGATCTGAGCGCCGATATTCTCGACTATTATGCCGACAACGCAGCCCAATTCCTGGCCGATCAGCCGCTGAAAATTGAAACGGGCGAAGCATGGGTTCAAAGCGCGCCGATGGGCGTCCTGTTCTGCATCGAGCCGTGGAATTTCCCCTACTATCAGCTCGCTCGCGTCGCTGGTCCGAACCTCATGGCCGGCAACACGCTGATCGTGAAGCATGCGCCCAACGTGCCGCAATGCGCGCTTGCGTTCGCCGAACTGTTCACTGCTGCCGGGGCACCCGACGGGACCTACAGCAATGTGTTCGTCAGCAACGAGCAGGCGGCCCGGATCATCTCCGATCCGAGCATCATCGGCGTCGCTCTGACGGGTAGCATGCGAGCGGGGACGGCAGTCGCCTCGGAGGCCGGCTTCGCCATGAAGAAGTCGACGATGGAGCTTGGCGGAAGCGACGCCTTCATCGTGCTTGATGATGCCGATATCGACGAAGCGATCAAGCAGGGCGTCTGGGCGAAGATGAACAATACCGGCCAATGTTGCGTGGCCGCCAAGCGTTTCATCCTGCATGAGAAGATTGCCGACAATTTTATCCAACGGTTCAAGGCCGAGCTGGAAAAGCTCGTGCCTGGTGACCCGATGGACCCGTCGACCACGCTTGGACCGCTCTGTACCGACCGGGCGCTATCCGGTGTGCTGGATCAGATTGATACCGCCGTGGCCGGCGGCGCAAAGATCCTCCTCGGCGGCAAGCAGATCGATCGGCCGGGATACTTTCTGGCGCCGACGATCATCACGGATATCGCGCCCGAAAATCCGGTATTCTACGAGGAATTCTTTGCTCCGGTCGCTCTGATGTTCCGTGTGCGCGACGTGGAGAGCGCTATCGCATTGGCGAACGACTCTCCATTCGGCCTCGGCGGCACGATCATGACGACCGACATCGAGCGCGCAAAGCGCATGGCACAACGCATCGAATCCGGCATGGTTTTCATCAACCAGCCGACCTGGACCGCTCCCGATCTGCCTTTCGGCGGCATCAAGCAGTCGGGCTACGGACGAGAACTCGCCGAGGCCGGCATGGGTGAGTTCCTGAATAGAAAGCTTATTCGAATCGCCTGACGGCGTGCGTTGGAGGCGACACCCTACCCCTCCCTCCCGGGTGTCGTCTCCAACAATAGAGACGGGCTTCTCCCCCTCCCCCTCCGTTCTTGAAACGCCCGTTCGATCGGTCCCACGCGCCTACGCGGAGTTTTTGAAATGCGTCGCAAGACCTTCTCCGGCAAAATCGACGTCCACTCTCATTTCCTGCCTGCCGGATATGCGGAGGAGTTTATCCGGGCAGGAATCGTCAACCCGGACGGTCAGCCTGGCTTTCCCGAATGGAGTCCCGAGCTGGCGCTCGAAGCTTATGACGAACTGGGAATCGATACCGGCATTCTTTCGATCTCGTCGCCGGGCATTCACCATGGCGATGACTTCGCCGCTCGCCGGCTGGCGCGGCGCGTGAACGACGCCGGCGCCGGCGTGGTCAGCCGTTATCCAGGCCGCTTCGGCCTTTTCGCGAGCCTGCCGCTGCCGGACGTCGACGGAGCGCTTCGTGAACTCACCTACGCCCTCGATGAGCTGAAAGCGGATGGCATTGAGCTAAAGACCAACACCCTTGGCGTCTATCTCGGCGATCCACGCCTGGATCCGGTCTTCGATGAACTGAACCGCCGTCAGGCTATCGTTTTTATCCACCCCACTTCGCCGGCCTTTTGCAGCCATTGCGGACTCTCGCACCCGCGCTCGGTACTCGAATTTCCGTTCGACACAACGCGCGCGATCACGAACCTCATATATTCCGGCACGCTCCAGCGATGCCCCGACATCACGATCATCATCCCCCACGCAGGCGGCGCGCTGCCAATGCTGGCAGGACGGATCGCGGGATATGCCGCAAACGCCAAGATAGGCGGCGACACGCCGGTCGACGTCATGGGTGCGCTGGGGCGCATCTACTACGACACGGCAAATGCCGGACTGGATTCAACGCTCGCGTCGACACTCCAGCTGGTTGACCCCTCGCATCTCCTCTTCGGTAGCGATTGGCCCTGGATGCCCACAAAGGGAGTCGCAGCGACGATCGCGGGCATAGATCATGCCAGGCTTTTGTCAGACCGCTTGCGGGAGGGCGTGTACCGGAAAAATGCGTTGACGTTGTTCCCTCGTCTGGGTGGTCTTTGAAACAACGAGGCGACGGCCCTGGCATCTACCGCGCCGCAGCGAGTTCGTTTATGTTACGGACTCGTTACAAGTTCATCGCGTGAGCCATCGATGTCTGCATGCACGCCTTCGGTAGAGGCAATATTTGAACCATCAGGGCTGACGCCGCGATGACCGGCGAGCTCGACAAGCTTACCGATCGCGAGCGCCAATGCCTGCGTCTCGTCCATCAAGGCTTCGAATCGAAGGAAATCGCAAGTCGGCTCGGAATCTCGACCGATCGGGTGAACAAGCTGAACGGGTCTGCGATGCGCAAGCTCGGCGTCTCGCGGCGCGCTATCGCCGCGCGCCTGCTCCTGGCAAATGAGCGTCCGCGCATTGGCGTGGCGGAGGCCAACCCCACCCATTTACCCGGCGGCATGCCAATGGGTGTCCCCTGCTCGTCCCCGACAACAGCAGAACGGGCTACCGACGAAACGAACTGGTTGGAGCAGGCCAAGGAAGGTCCAACGGGTTTTTCCACCGTCATGGCAGTGAACCCGCCCCTTCCCTCGCTAGTCCTCCCGCGTCCGTTCCGCGGAGAGAGGAGACCCTTCAATGACCTCAATCGGCGCTCGACGCTCGTCGCGATCTCCCTGATCGCGATGGCCGCAACGGCCTCGGCAGGAGCCGGCGCCTCGCTGCTTCTCGTACTGAATTGGCTCCTCGCGGGCCCCTAGCACCCACCCAATTCACCATCGCCACACACGCGCATTCGGTTTGCGCGAAAGGATTCCCATGCCTGCAAAGCGTCTTATCATTGCCCGCTCGGTCGCCGAGCGCCTCGACGCGGCCGAGAAAGCCCTGGACATTGCCGTCGCCCGCATCGGCGAACTTAACGCCGCGCTGCCACTGGCCCGGCTCGACGCTATGCTGGCAGCAGAGATCGGTCAGGATGCGCTCGAAAGCTCGGCTGCCGCCATCATGCTGGCCGCGCGCGCGCGCGAGCAACTCGTCATGACCCACAAGCGCCTGAAGTCGGCGGGCGACAGCATCGGCCTCAATGAGGTCAGCTTCGGCGACGCGCTCAAGGCCCCTTCCGCCAGCGTGACCGTCCTTCCCGTCAGCAATGCTGCGTAGCAGGGCGGCCCGCTGCAGGCTTGATAACTTGCACCATCCCCCCGCGCCTCGTCGCCATGCTTCGGCACGGACTCTTCGATCTGCTGCTTTTCGGAACGTGCGGCTACGCATTGCTGAAAGGCAGCCTCCCCGAGCGGTTGGGCGCGATGATCGCGCTCGGCGGGACAGCGCTCACCATCCTGGTGGCATCGGCCTATGCGGTGCGCTTCCGGCACGTCGAAACTGGCGTGTTTGTAGTCGACCTGCTCGTGTTCACCGCGTTCTCCTGGCTCGCGATCCGCAGCACACGCTTCTGGCCGGTCTGGGTCGCAGGGCTACAGGGCGCGGCGATCGTCGAGCATGTCGTGCGGCTCGCAGCGCCCGGCATCCTGCCAAGGGCCTATATGGATGCCATCGCGCTGTGGAGCTATCCGATCCTTGCGCTTCTCGTGGTCGGAACCATCCGCCACCGCCGCCGGATCAGAAAATCGGGAGGCGATCCCTCCTGGAAGGCCAGCGCGAACACCTGAGCCGTGCCGCATTAGCGGAAAGCCTTGGATGGGCGGTCCGCTGAACGTCCCGACACCTGATCAACCTCCTGCCGGGGCTATCGACGGATCGATCGACCCGCGCGCCGACCGACGGCGCCAGCAATGCCTCGCGCTCCTGCGCGAACGGCGCATCGTCGGAGACCATCTGGGCTTCCAGCTTTGTCCTAATCCGAGTTGGGATATCCTTCTCGATCTCTATCTCGCCGAGCTCGAGGATAGGACCACCTATCTCTGGCAGAGCTGCGTGGCGGCCAATACTCCTATCTCGAGCGCGCACCGCAAGATCGGCGAGCTGATCGAACAGGGCCTGGTCGAACGCACCGGCTCCTTTGCCGACAAGCGGCGCGTGGGGATCCGGCTGTCGGCGCTTGGCCGCATGAAGTTCGATCGGATGATGGACCGGCTGGTCGAATAGGAGGCGAAGCCCAGGGGTCGCGTTGGCCCGTTCTTGTGACCTCAACCCCAGGGATTAAGAAACCGGCGCTCGACCATTCCATTGCGAGCGAACGCCCTCACCTGCGCGTCTCCCGGCCCGATCTCCACCAATCGGGCCTCCTTGACGAAGGGGGTATAGTAGGTATATATAGCAAATACACCCCATTTCGAGGGTGTGCTGCAGAGGCATGTTCGGCTTTGCACCTTCCAGGTGTGACTGGCGAACTGGACTAGGCGGCGGACTGTAGAACAAAGGTTGTTTTGCCATGAGCGAACTGCGCTCCGACATCGAAACCCTCCGTACCCGGCTTCATGCCCACATCGACGCCTCCTGTGACGACCTGATCGCCAAACTTGACGGCGCTGGCTCGGACAAGGCGGCCACAAATATCGTCTACAAGACACCGACTCTGGCCGACGGCCATGACCCGCGCAACAAGAACGGCCTGAACCTCACGCCTCGCGGCGTCGAAATCATCTATCGGGTCTTCGACGACAATGGCGGTTACAATCGCGCCGCGAAGATGCTCAACATTTCGCAGGGCGCCGCGAAGAACCGCAAGGCGACCTGGTTGCGCGAGGGTGGCACCAATCGCACCAAGCAGATCATCGATATCGACGCGATCTGAGAAGCCACAATCAGAAAAGCCCCGGAGCGAATCCGGGGCTTTTTTTTCGTTGTTACCGCGTCGAGTCTGCCTTCCGGTCGTCCTTTACAAGAGGCTCGCCACCTCGGGCGCCGCGACCTTTCGCTTGACCCAGAGTTCATCGGTCCGGATCATCTCGATGAGCTCATCCGGAAAACAGCGGTTCTGAAAAGCGAGCGCGTCCTCGAAATTTCCCCGAAGCCAGCGATCATAATCGTCCGGCATCAACAGCACAGGCATACGATCGTGAACCGGACGGATCGCCTCGTTGCAGCCCGTCATGACCCCGGAATAGACGGGACCCCATTCGTCGCTGACCCGCCAAAGTCCAGCCCAGGCGAAGATCGGCTGGCCCTTCACGTTGAACCAAGTACGCGTTTTCGCACCCTTAGGCCCTTCGGCTTCCGCGAACCCGGTCAGCGGTATCAGGCACCGCCACTGGGGCTTGGCAGCCAGCCCCTTCCACATCGGCTTCTCGAGATCCGCGATGTTGTTCACCGGCTTGGGCTTCGCTGTCGGGGACATGCCCTTCAGCCGCAGGGGAAAGCCCCAAGTCATCGACTGGAGGATGCGTCCCCCCTCCTCTTCCCTGACCACCAGACCAGGGGTGCCGGGATAGACCTCACCGCCCGCATTTGTCTCCATCGGGTTTGCGATGCCAAAATGGTCCGCGACCTCGGCAGGGCTTTTGCGCTCGGTGTAGAGATTACACATGCGTCCGAGGCTATCACGGTCGCCTCGAAGCAGGGAATCCTTTGAGACCGTCTTATCGACCTCGAGAAGCCTCCACCGATAGCAACCCGGTTTGAAAATCACGCTGGCCCGGCTGCATATTCCGGTGCGAGGTATCGGCGCTGACGCACACCAAACCACACAGCCCGTGCTGGCAGGTCGAAGTCCGGATAGTCGATGAGATCCGGCCATTCCCTGTGGGGGCGGCGCTTCGGCGTCTCATAGTCGAGGCCGAACCAGCGATTGAGGACGGTCACACTGCGGCCTGGCAGGGCCCTCGTCTTCTTGTCGTTGAGCGGAAGGCGCAGGAACCGGGCGTGCATCCATTCAGCGAAGTCGAGCGTCGTGCGCGTTGCCTTCAGTCTCTTGCCCGACGGCTCGGCCGTCGCAATTTCGCCCAGCCAGATCTCGCGCTCGCGTTCGATCCGAGAGAGCTTGTGGTGACGGTCGTTCAGCCGGGCGTGGATCGATTTGCCGATACCAACATATTGCATGCCCTTCGCCCGCTCGCCCCGGCATTTGCCAATCGCGAGATAAAGTCCATGCTCATAGTCGTAGCGAGCGCTTTCCCGCGCATGGTCGAGGTCCTTATAGGGACCGTACCAGTTGATCGCGATCATCAGATGTCGCTGGGTCATCGGGGTTTGATCCTCTCTGTGGGCGCGGTGATCAGCGCATGTCTTCGATATTGGCGCGCAGCATCCCGAGCTCGAGCACAATCTGGCGCGTTCCCAGCATGCGGGCCGGGTTGCGGAAGCATTTTGCGATCGGTGCGCGTTCGGCGACGCGATAGACGCGCCACAACTCGTAGCGATCGCGCTCACGGAGCGCCCGTTCGAATTCCTTGCGGGACCAATCGAAGCGACCATCCGAACCGGTCGTCGATTTTACCTCAATCCAGCGTGGTCGGCCGTTGGCGTCGATCGATCGAATATCATGGTCGGCACCAGGCTCGTCACGCGACGTCCAGATCACGTAGCGCTCAGGATCGGCATAACCCAGCTCCCGAACCTTTTGCAGTTCCATCCGGTAAATCAGTTCCTCACCGCGTCGTCCGACCCGCCCCGCGCGCTCAACCTCTTCGGGCGTGGGTGGATACCAAATGCCGCCCGAGCCGCCACCACCGCGAGCAATCGGTCCGCGAGGCGCGATCGCCGCGCCTTTAGTCGAGGCGACTGTCAGCGAGACATCATCGAGATCCGGCATCGTGAAGGGAGTAGACGCAGGCTGCGCCGCCGGTGGCGCAGTGCTTACTGCGGTTGGCTGGACGGGCTCAACCGGATCAACGGGTTCAGTGCTCGCTGAACCGCTCGTGTCGAGATTCTCAAAGACCTGACGCAGGGCCAGTTCCTCCGCGTCATCCTCATCATCTTCCAGATCGGTGGTGCCACTGTCGCCGTCTTCCTCGACAGCGTTACGTCCCAGGGAAATTCCCATTCGCTCGAGATAGTCGACCAGTTCCTCCTGCGTGCCGCAAATCACAAGCGGCAGGAAGGCGTTGGCAATGCTGCGCATCGTCGACACACTCGATGCGCCCGCGATGCCTGCCAGCGCTTCGGCAAGCAGCAGCCGAAAGCTGTTCAGGGTTTTTGGCGCGACCAGACCGATCTGCTCAGGCGTGACGGCGACCTCAGCCGGCACAAGGACACTGGCGCCGCCGACGCTGTACCGATGCTCGATCGTCTGGAAGAACGCGATTTCACAGATTGCTGTGAGGCGCTCTTCAATGGTCCCGAGATCCGACGGTACGAACCCAGAATGCCCGTGCCGGTTGCGATAGGCGATCTCATACAAGGAACGCGCGAAAATCGGCCGATGAAGCATCGTCAAAACACGATTACTGTGCTTTGTCTTGTACCATAGCAGCGGTCGGCCCGGAGGTCCCAGAATAGGCTGACCGGCGCCGGCAATTGCCGAGAGGGGACGGATGCCGAGCCCTGCAAAGAACAGGCGCGACCGATCCGACAACTCGACGGTCCCAATCTTGCTGTCAGCGGACCGAAGCGCCTCTTCGAGCGGCCGGAAGTCCGGCTCGACGAGACGCCCTGCACGAAGATCTGACAGCGTGAACAGCCGCGACCGGTCGTCGATGAGGCAGCAGACGTCGTCGAGACCCTGCGGAAGTCCATCTCCACCGCGCACGCTGTAGGCTTCAAGGAGCAACCGACGGCGGCGATTGTCGAGCGGCACCTCCGATGCCCATTCTGTCCCGACGTGCCGAAAGAAGCGCGTCCAATGACTCTCGTTGGGCTGAACTGGCGCGCCAAGGTCCTGATAAGCGCGGCCGACGTCGTCGGTGTGACGGTGAATCGGGATAGCTTCGAGCAAGGGCGCCGCAATCCGGGATCCGACCAGTATGTCTGACGGAGCGTGATAGCCGTCGCGTACCCAGCAAATCGCCATGCCGGCGATCTCGGTCTTGGCGCGTCGCTCGCGCCCGATCGCCTCGACCAGCGCTGGATAGAGGAGGTCTGCCCTAACCGGCGCAATCCCCTTCTCGCAACCAACCGCGATGACAGCGAGAAGCGTGTCGGAGTCCGGCGCAGCCTTGAGCTTGAGCTTACGATAGAGGAGGTCGTTCGCGCCCGCGACGATGCGGCGATTATCCCCGATGCACAGCCGGTTCGTCGGCGTGTCGAGGTGCAGACTGGCGGGAGCGGCAAGCTCACCCGACACGGCTTTGAGCCAGGGGATCTCGCGTAACTCTTCCAGGACGGCGCTTGTGAGCAGCTTGAGATTATCGACAAGCAGCTTCTCGAAGCGATCCGCCATCTCGGGCCGGTCGACCAGCCCGCGCGCGTAGCGCACGAGCTCCGAACCTTGCAGGGTTTCGCGAATGCGCAGGCGCCCCATCAGAGCGGGTGCGGCAAGCATCTCCTTTGCGGGCGCGTCGATCGCCGGATCAAGGAGGCGTGCCAGCTGCTTTTTGAGATGCACCATGGCATTCGGTGCGACCCATTCACCACGCTGGTTTTTGATCACCGGGTTGCGGCGGAGCGCCTCCAGAGCCATGCGGCTGATCGGCGCCTCGCGAGAGAGCAGTTTGCGATACAGCGTCTCGCGCTCCGGATCGTCAGCCACCGCCTTAGCCGACCGTTCGGCCGCGTCGATCAGCCACCGATCCTCATCGAATACACGGCAGTGCCTCGATATCGCCTTGTATGACGCAAGTTCCGGGTGAAGGCGGTTGGCTTCAGGTTCGGGGCAGTCCTTCCACAAGTCCCGATCAACGATCATCAATTGCGACGCCGGCTTGAGCGCATCGGTAGCGCTCAGCGTCGAGGCAGTATCACGCAGGTCGGCTTTTTGCTCCTTCGTCAGCCTCCGGGACGGAAGCGACAATGCAGCAGCCATCCGCTTTTGGAGGTCAAGACCGACCAGCGCTGCCGCATAATTCACGAAATAATAGTCGCCATCGTTGCCGACTGAAGATTTAAGAGCGCTCGAATTCTCGCCGGCGCAGCGTAGGCGGACCAGTGAGGAAACGGTGAAGCGCTTGGAACCGCAATCCGCTGCGAGATCGCACAGCGCTTTGTCGTCGGAGAGCTTCGGATCGAGATAGCGTTTATCCCCAAGAAACCCGCCGAGATGTTCGTCCGTCGGCAGCACAATCTGCGTCGCCGTCGAGAATCTATCGTCGCTCTGACCGCAAGTCGGCCAGCAGGCATCGTTTGCGAGGCGCTCGGCGAGTTTCGTCACGAAGCGATCGGGGCCGGCGATGCCTTTGCTGACCAGCGCCTTGAAGGCGTCGGCGCCGTAGCGGACGAACCAGTCGGTCTTGAGCAAGTCGATCGTCAGGTCGACGGCCTGGTCGATAAGCCAGTCATTCCAGACCAGGTCGTTGATGCCGCTTCGGTCGGTGTTGAGCTCGAAAGGCGCACTGACACTGATCGCACATCCCGTTCGCGAGGCCGGCGTCTTGAGCGGGTAGTAGAAGTGACCGTGCTGTGTGAGATCGATCCGCCGGCGCGTGATCGGCACCGAGACCGCAATCTTCAGTCGCCGGTTCGGCAGGCGGTAGTAAGATGGGAAACGGCGGCCCGCATGATCTGCGGGTATCTCGATCGCTCGGGAGAACTCGGCCTCCTGAAAAGGCGCGCCTCGGTCATCGCCATCGATGAGTCTGCCGCTGCGAATGACCAGCGTCACACCCGCAGCGCGACAGCGCTCCTGTTTGGCATCCTGTTTCCAGCGGAGCATGCGGCCGGTACGGATCGAGCGAATATTGACTTCACGCAGTCCGCGCTTCTTGCCGGTGAGCGCAAGCTTGACGAGCGTGTCTGGCATGCCCGTTGCCATCAGTCCGAGGGAGTGCTCCTCGCGTTCGACGGTGAAGGCTTCAAGTCTGTGCGTCGGCTCCTGCCGGTAGGGGAGATGGATCCGCACCCCCTTCTCACCGCGCCACGCCGGATCTGCCTCGTGCCCGGTTTCCTGGGTCCTGAGATCGAGCAGAGCGACCTTGCCACCCGATCGAACATGGATCGCGTCACCGAACCGGAAGAGTGAGCGAAGGCCGAAATTCTTTGAGCCAATCCCATTCTCTTTGGGCGCCACGATCTCGCCGTGGCCACTGCCCATCACATTGTCGGTGCCAACGATCACCGAAAGACGCTTCCATCCTTTGCCGTCGATATTCTGACCCGAGCCGATAATTTCGAGCGCTTGGCTGCCGAATGTGAGCGTCAGCGTCTCGCCGCCACCGTCAAATTCGTTCTGGACGAGCTCACGCAGGACGTCGTGCGCGTCGTGACCTGCCACGAATTGCTCGATGAAGCTCGAGCCGATCCGGATTCGACGGCTTCCAGCGAAATCGGGCGGAACATAGACTGGTTCATCGATCGGCGGGTGTGGAGCACGCATTTCTCCGCGCTTCGGCCCCGAGCGGTCCGGGCGGGCAGTTGCAGCCTCCGCCGCCGGGCTGGCCGGCTCTTCCACGATGGTTGCCACTCTACGCCCCCTCGCAACAACCGCGCCCTGCGCGGGTTGCGGAACCTACGTACCGCGCTCGAA
>FTCV01001124.1_pt1 | contig 17714 bp, 13 predicted proteins | sample 1639691 | NCBI WGS metagenome assembly FTCV01 (sample SAMEA3914864, study PRJEB12502) | metagenome | biome: forest; material: soil | place: USA | collected 2012-03-12 | depth 0.3 m
AACATGGCCTCGGTCAGGGCCCGGTGGACGGGCGCGGCGTAACCCGAGGCGGCCATAAGACCAGCGCCCCGCCGCCGAACGAGAAGAACGACAGGAAGAAGCTGGAGGCGGCGAAGGCGATCGACAGGCCGAAGACGATCTGGATCAGCTTGCGCGCGCCGCCGGAGCTGTCGCCGAACGCCAGGGACAGGCCCGTGACGATGATGATGATCACCGCGATGATCTTGGCGACGGGACCTTCGATCGACTCCAGGATCCGCTGAAGCGGTTCCTCCCAAGGCATGGACGAACCGGCCGCCTGGGCCTGGCCAGCGCACAGCAGCGCCGCGCTAAAGAGGCCGCTCTGGAAGCCGCGCAGGGCGGCCCGCGACAGCAGGCGGCGGCGCAGGTCTCGCGCCAGGTCGCGTCCGAACATCCAGGCGCGCGGGGTCGACGGCCGCGGCGCATAGGCGCGCGGCAGGGCAACGCTCGTGAACACGAGACCGTCTCCTTCAGGTTTTCAGGGGGTGTTGGGCGCTAGGGGCTCAGAGCGGACTGAGCTGGTAGGCGCCGTCGGGGCCCAGGCCCGTGAGGCGCGAAAGGTCGGTCAGCCTTCGCTGTCGACCACGTCCGGAGAGGACGGCGATGATGTCGATGGTCTCGGCGATCAGGGCGCGCGGCACGGTGACCACGGCTTCCTGGATCAGCTGCTCCAGGCGCAGCAGCGCGCCCAGGGCCGAGCCGGCGTGCAGGGTCCCCACGCCGCCGGGATGGCCCGTGCCCCAGGCCTTGATCAGGTCCAGGGCCTCGGGGCCGCGCACTTCGCCGATGATGATGCGATCGGGGCGCAGGCGCAGGGACGAGCGCACCAGCTCGCCCAGGGTCGCCACGCCCTCCCCGGTCTTCAGGGACACCAGGTTCTGGGCGGCGCACTGCAGCTCGCCCACATCCTCGATCATCACCACCCGGTCCCCGCCGGCGGCGACCTCGGCCAGCAGAGCGTTGACCAGGGTGGTCTTGCCGCTGGAGGTCGGCCCGACCACCAGGATGTTCATCCGCTCGCGCACCGCCGCGGCCAGCAGGTCGGCCTCCCCCGCGCTCATCACGCCGCCGGCGACATAGTCCGCCAGGGGGAACACCCGGCTGGCGGGCTTGCGCAGGGCGAAGGTCGGTCCCGCCGCCAATGGCGGCATCAGGCCCTCCATCCGCTCGCCCGTCCCCGGCAGCTCGGCCGACAGACGCGGCCGCCCGGCATGGATCTCGGCGCCAACATGGTGGGCGACCAGGCGAAGGATCCGTTCGCCGTCGGCGGCCGGCAGCACCAGCCCCGTATCGGCCAGACCGCCCTCGAAGCGGTCGACCCAGACCCGGCCATCGGGGTTCAGCATCACCTCGGCGACGCCGGGATCCTCGAGCCGCGCCAGCAGCAGCGACCCCAGGGCGGTGCGCAGCATCTTGCGGCTGCGCGAGAGTTCAACATCAGGCTGGGAGGGGTCCACGGTCGTCTCCGCTGCTTACGGAGACGAGTAAGAAGACCGCGTTCAGGCCGATCTCAACAGCCAAATCGGCGGATCGTACTCTGGCGTAGAAAGACAGGTGAACGGTGCAGCCGCGCCAGCGACCGCCGCCCGCTATCCGTGCCCACCACGCAATCTCAGAACCTCCGAGTAGGAGCCTGGCACGCTTATCTCAAATTTTTCGGCGGCGAAGTAAGTGAGCCACCGAATGAGCGTCTGGCCGGCAATCTGTCTTTCCTCGTGTGAGGCTGTTGGCATGATCGTACGAAGCCAATCAGTCAGCGCGCCAAACCGCCTTGGCTCCCAAAGAAATTGTTCGAGCGCTATGATCGAGGGCGAGGCCAGAAGAGCGTCGCGGACATAGGCGTCAAATGCCACCTCACCGCCTTGTAGCGGCGGCGCAAGCGCTAAGAGGTCGTGCAGTGCGGGCTCATCGGGAGCGGCCTGCAGCACCCAGTCGGAATCCGTAGCCAGGGCATAGAGACGATCTGGCGAACGGAACCTTGGGAACCATGGCGGCGGCGGTGCCTGTGCGACCGCCTGGGCATCCGGGGGGACGGGCGCATCTGGCGATTTGGCGCGGAGGATTTCGGCCGCGGCCTCAAGCGCTTCGGCTTCGAGGCGGGTTGCTGGGCGACTGTGCAGCTCGAGTTCGGTCAGAAAAAGCGCTGCGGTTCCCTTCTCCAACGACATCGGTTGAAGAATTTCAAGGTTTGACCGAGTTGAAAGGCCCAGCGCCGCGCTCGTGAGATTAGCTGATCCGATGAGTGCGGCGGTTCCGTCGGCCAAATAGAACTTGGCGTGGAGATGATCGCAGAGGCTCAACTCCGCTTCTGGACGAGCCTCAACGAGGTCAAGCACAGCCAGATCGCTCACTCCGGCGGCGATCTCTTCGATACGCCATCGCGTAAATACACGAACCGCGATGGCGGCAGGGACAGCGCCCAATAATCGATCGAGGGTAGCTGCCTTGATGAACGGCGCAACCAGGACAACCTCGCGCTTCGCCGCGCTCAAATGCTCGCGAACACGCTCGTCCAAATCGCGCCAGAACATCGCTCAGGCCTACTCGTCGGCTTCGCGCAGGAAGTCGCGCGCGATCCGCCCCCATTCACCTCGGATGTCTTCGAGCTCGATCTTCCGATCCCCGGAGGCCTCATCTTCCATCCGAGCCCAAGCTGTCAGCAGGAGCTTGAGCCCTTGGAGCGCCGGACTTTCCGGCGTGTCCGCCTCTCCCTCGCGAAGCAGTTCAAAGAGATGCGCGTGCGCGGGGTGCTTGGTGTTGATCGTGATGATAATCACCCCCGCCTTGGAGGTGACATCGAAAACCGCAAAGCCCGGGAAGTCAGCGTGACGGAATAGGAACTTAATCTTCCGCTTCACGTAACTAACGGCGATTTCCCGAGCAGTGACCGGGTCTAGACCTTCCTGTTCAATTTCTCCGGTCAGAACGTCCGTACGTTCCTCATCCGGTTTATCTTCGTCCTTGTCGCTGGCGCCTGTCGCTCCGAGCTTTTCCTGCCGCCGACGCAGCGCCCGCGTAGCGATGTCCTCAGCTGTGGAACCGTCTTCCGACTTCGCCGACAGCTCGGTTCGCTCACCCTCCCGCATCCGGTTGATTTGGACGCGCATCGTCTCAAGGAGCTTATCGATCGCCTTGCTAATCTCATACATTGGCAGCCGAGGATCGTTGTCGAGCTTCAGCTGCTCTTGGTAGTCCGCCAGATTCATGTCCTGCGCGGCAGCGTCGTCTTCCAGATCGAGCCGCTGAAACCCCGTTGCGGATTGTTTGTTATTGGAGACGCCAAACACCTCATCGAGCGCGGGCGTGAACGCGACTTCAATGCCCCACCAGCGTTCACGCGGGTCATATGAGTTTTCGAAGGAGCGATTGAGTTCCAGCTCCCGCTCCGCGCGGACAACCGAAACGCCTTGGTTTTTCTTTGCGAATGATCCGATGTGCGAGCTGCCACCCTTCTTGCGGGTCTCCACTTTACAGATTGACGCCGTGACGGTGACGATATGGCGATCCCCGCCGTATCCAACCTCGATTTCTTGGGGCTCACCAAATGGTTCGAAGGCTGGCGTTTCGTCATATGGCGCTGGAGCACTAGTTCCTGCCATCAACATTAGCGGATCGTTCGGTCGAACAAAGTCCTCACTAACATTGACGAACCGGCCACCGCTGCCTTCTTCATAGGCCGCCAGGCGAATAGTCGCTTTTTTATTGTTGATGAAATAGCGGTAGATACGGCCAATCATCAACTCGGCATTGCGGAGCAGGGCCGTGCTCTGTTTCCACTTGATCAGGTCGAGTTGCGTCCAAATGACGAGCGTGCCGCTGGTACCGATCTCGTTGCTGATAATGTTGAGCCAGTCCGGCGGAATAACTGCCGCCTGAGGCTCTGGCACGTCGACCAAGCGTCCATCTTGGATCTCATCGACATCGAGATAGCTGTGCCAGGTCTCTCCGTCGCGCCAAGTATAGACGTCCACTCGACGCGCTTGAGATATCGAGGAATTGGGCAGGCCCATGCCAAACTTGCCGATGCCCTTTTGATCATCCTCTTCGAGGTGATCGCCCACACCAAATTGCAGGGCGCGTCTGAGCGTCTCCTTATCCATACCGCAGGCGTTGTCGTAGACCGCCAGCCGATCCAGGCGCCGGCGACCGCCGGGGCTGTCGTATCCCGCTTTGTCTACGCAAATGACCTCGACGGAAACGGGTCGCGAGAGACGTTCGCCAGCCTGGATCGAGTTATCGATGAGTTCGGCAATGGCGTAAGCGCTGTCCTTGTAGCCCGAGCTGCGCATCGCCTTGATGGACAGCTTTTGCGGAATGATTGCGAAGCTCACGCTCTTACTCCCCCTCCCAAATATCGTCCCAGAAAGCGAAGCCATCGGCGAGGCTCCTGAATCCTGGTGCTTGATCCACAACAGTCAATACACGGCAGCTCTCGTTGCCACCGGCTCGTTTCCCGCGAGCAGCTCGACCAATCATCTGACTGTAGAGCGCAACCGAGGTGGTTGGCCGAGCGATGAAGGCAACATTAGTTTTAGGTGCGTCAAATCCGGTCGTAAGAACACCATAGTTGCACAACACGTCGAGTTCATCGGTCTCGCGGTATCGCTGGATGATCTGCCGTCTTCGCTCCGTGGGCGTGTCCGAGGTGACGGCGGCGGCCGAGACGCCGCGAAGGCGCAAAACGCTGGCAAGCAGGCTCGCGTGCTCGACCGACATGGCGAAGAGAATGATCTTACCGCCGTTGGCGACTTCCGCTTCGACGGCTTGCAGGATGAGCAGATTGCGGCGATCGTCGGCTGCAAGTTGCTCGACAATCCGAGGCGGAAGGTCAAAACCTTCGCTGATCCGCGCAGCTTCCGCCTCGCTGAGCGTCACATCCCCCTTGGGCTCGAACGGCAGTCGGACGAACTCGGTTTTGGCCAGATAGCCCTCCGCCGTCAGATAATCGACGGGGTTGTTGTAACCCTCGATCTCAAGCCGAACCTTCTGGCGGTTAAAAAAGGCCGCAAGCTTTAGGTCGGCGCCGACATCCTTCAAGGAGCGACCCGGCGTGGCGGAAAGGCCAAGGACGCCCGTCGCCGGCCGCCGTTGAAGCAGGTTGATCAAGTGCGAATAAGTGGGCGCTGTGGCTTGGTGAGCTTCATCCATCACGATGAGTTTCACCCGGGTGGCAAGGTCTAGGATCTCACCTTGGCGCGACAGGGTGTCCCTGTAGAGAAGCTGCAGGCTGGCGACGATGAAGCCATCCTTTACCGAGCCAAACTGTCCAATTCGGTGGTCGCCATAGTGGCGGTAGATCGTGAACGAGCGCGGCCCGAGCGCTGTCCAAGCCTTCACCGCTTCGTCAAACGCTTGGTCGCAAAGCTCTTCGGAGTGGGCCAGCCAGACGACCACTTGGCCGTCAGGCAATTCCCGAAGCAGATCGACGATCGTCGTCATCGCCGTGCGCGTTTTCCCTGCGCCGGTGGGCATGTGGAGAAGCACGCGCGCCTCCCTTGGCGCAAGCTTTTCACGTACGGCCAACGACGCGCGCTGCTGGTGTGGAAAGAGCGTGTAGGGCGATATAACGGTCGCTAGGGCGACCTTTTCCTCGACTTCTTCGGCCTCAAAGGGCACGCCGAAAAAGGCGTGGAGCGTCGAGAGCTGGCCTTCGGAGCGATCAAAGTCAACACGGGCCAAAGCTTCGAACGGATCGAGCGAAACCAAGCCCAAAACCTCACGAAGTTGCTCGGCTTCCTCGACTTTTAATGATTCAATTGCAAGGCTGCGAACACTGCGAGTCCTCAAGGCTGCGCTGGCACCCAGGCGTTCAACAACAATCGTGGCCAATGTGTGGGCGTTAAGGGCTTTGGTCTCGAGCCGCTCAAGAAGGTCAACCGCCGCCTTGCCCGCCAGGCCATACAGGGGTTCAACGCCTGCGCGCGCCAAAGTCTCGATCAGACGCTTGGACACCCTTCCCCCTGCCGGCTTCGCGCTCAACTCACCGTAGCACTTGAGGCTTAGCTATAGGCGGTTCGCTCGCGGGCGCAACACGGTTATTTGTGGCAGATGACGCAGCCTGCCGCAGCTTCATCGATGCCATATAGCTCGTCGATGCTAGGTGCGAGATCTCCCGCGAGCGGGTTGACGGGGCGACGCGCGATAAGTCTGGCACGGCGAGTCTCGTATTCATGCTCGATCTCGGCCACACGCTGAGGCTGCGCGAGATCATCTAGACTTTCAGCCTGGCTCCAGGTGAAAGGCGAACCGTGACTGAGGGCGGTCTTCTCATAGCCTTTGGCTTCTTCGAACGCATCGGGATGTTCGCGCGACAGCCTAACCCATTCGATCTTTTGCTGAAAAAAACAAAAGGTGCAGCCCGAACGGGATCGCCAGCTATAATATTCAGGCTCGCCAACGCCGGCGCTATCAAGCATCTCAATGACGCCCTGCCTGTCGATGCCAGCCTCACGCAGTGGCAAGTGGACGCGCATATTCTCGTGTGTCGACTGATAGCCCTCTCGGTGGGGTTCATCGGCTCGGATGGCGACGTAAGAATTCACCACGACACCATCGTCCAGGTCTTGACGGAGCCATTGCTCAAGCGGACGAAGCTTCAGCTGCCGCGTACACCAACGCGTACGCGGTGAGGGCAGGAAATGATTGTATTCCCGCAGCCAGAACTCGAAGTCACGGTCCGGATTTAGGCGCGTGATGGTCTTCCCAAGGAACCCCTCAAGCCTATCTAGGAATCGATAGACTTCATCGAGCTCCTTGCCAGTATCCGTGAAGAAATATTCGAGATCCAGCTCGGGCTGGGTTTCGCGCATATAAACAGCCAGCGCCGCGCTGTCGCGGCCGCCTGAAATACCCAGGATGTGGCGCTCTTGCATTAGGCAGCCTCACTCACGCTCGAGGACAACAACTCCAGCACCCGGGCGACGGCCGCGTACTCGATCGTCGATGGGGTCTTTTGGCCTCGCATCGCCGCGAAAAGCTGGTTGGCGAGTTGATTGGCTTGATGGCGCTCCTTCTCCGTAACCTCGAAGGCGTGGAATAGCGGTTGGGTGTTGGGATCCAGCCCAACCATTAGAGAGATCGCCTGCGCGGTCGGATCACGCCCCTTGATCGCCGCCAGCGCCTCAGCTTCACGGAATTTGCGGGTTAGCTTGGCAAGCTCAAATCTCGCCTGCTGCTGCTCGCGATCCGTCCAGGCCCGCGCCGGCTTGTGCACCAGAAGACTCGCCAATCCTTCGACATCGCCCTCGCCGCTCTCGAATGCTCCAGCGCGCATCGCAAAGGCGTCAAAGCGAAGGTCAGCCGTAACGCCGCTGACGGTCACGGACCGAAGTCCCATCCCTTCAAAGGTTTGAGCATCGACACCTAGTTGCTCGGCGAGCGTCTCGCGAAGCCCTGTGAGCATGGCGCTAAAGGCGTTCTCGCACTCGGCCAGCGCGGCGTGAACTATAACCGCCGGATCGGCTTCCGCCTTCAAGGCATCCATGAGATCCGTGAACAACAGCGCTTCGGGATCGGACGCCTTCAGCACGATGTCGCGGACGCGGCGGGCGACCGCACCGATCGACTGTGTGCGCTGCGCCCAGGGCTGCAGAGATTTGAACCGCTGAAACAGCCGCGAGGCCACCGGCAGGGCTTCAGCCTCTAGTGGTACTCCGTCATCGCCGAGTAAATGCGCTAGTGCATTGATGAAAGCCGCATCCCGACGCGTGCGCTGAATTCGACGAAACTCGATATGGCTCGGATCCTGCAACAACCGGTCAACGAAGATCTCGTCGAGCTGCGGCTGGAACACACCTTCGACATAGACCGCGACTGAGGCTCGGTGGGCAAGCAAATAGGTCAGGGCGAGCACCGGCATAACCCCGCGCTTTACACCAAAAGGCGGCTTGCCCCAGAGCCGGAAGAGCTCGTCCAATTGCAGCGATTTGGCTCCAGCAGCCACGGCCCAGGCCGGACGCAGGCTGTCGCCAAGTTCGGAGTCTTCCGGATCACAGAACCGATAAGCACCCTCCGCCGTCTGGCGATGCAGGCCAAATGGCTTCAGCACCGTAAGATAGAGCCCACGTTCGGCCGGGTAGCCTTCCATGCCCAGGTCTGCCTCGGCGCTATGGCTGACCATGGCGTAGGCCAAGGCGCGCAGTCCCGCCATGGCGCTGGTGGAGGGCCGATCACGATAGAGCAATTCACTATGGACGATCGGCGCTTGATCAAACGTGCCGCTAGCTACGAAGGAAGCGATAGAAGACAGCGGTCGACGATCTAGCCCCTTGAGCTTGGCGTCGCGGCTAAACCAACTGGCCGCGCCGAAGGTGGTCAGAAGCTCCCGACGCACAGCGTCGGCGACCTGGCCGCGGCGAGCAGCAAGCTCACGTCGAGCGATACGATCGCCTTCGAGCTGCGGGTGAGCCGCCTCCAAACGATCAATGGCGTAGAGATCTGCAGCGTGCTCGCGCAGCATGAAAACCGATTTGGCTGCGCCGACGGCCGCAATGACGCCTTTGCGTTCAAGGGCGGCAGAAAGCGCTTTGGCAGCTTTGTCCGGATCGACCTCAAAGGACGCGCCATCCGGCAGCAACATCACGAGCAACCCAGTGGCCTTACGCTTGCCGCGAGCAAGCCGATCAGCGCAGGTCTGAGCCCATCCCTGAACGTCTCCCGACACGTCTTCGCCAAGCTGCAGCACCACGTCGAACGTACGCAGCGCGCCCGTTTCAACATAGTGCCGCTTGGCTGCCACGGAACCGATCTGCAAACGCGCCGGAAGATCAGCCAGGCTAGCCGCATCTAGTCTTTCGCGATGATGCGTGATCGCTTCGTCGAGATCGAAATCACTGCCGGCGAATAGCGCATAACCGCCAAGGCGCGGTTGCCGGATAAGCACGGCGCGTTCGACAAGCTCGGCGATTGCGGCCTCAACATCGCGATCGCTCGCCGCCGGCGCACACAGCGAAAGGACGTCGTCGGCGACAGCTAAGCCCGAACCGTTACGGAAGAACTCAATAAGTGCGGCGGATTTAGCGAGCTTGGCATGAAGCGCGCCGCGCAAACCAGCGCGCTCCACCGCCTCCATGGCCAAAGAGAGACGCGCGCCATCTGATCCGACGGCGAGCGCCGATCCAAAATTGGCGACGAGGTAATCCCAAAGCTGATCGGGGCCAAACCACGGATCCTCGTCCGTCGACTCCGTCGCCGCCAAATGGGCTTGGAACCCATGCGGCTCGGCGGAAGACAAGAAGCCAAACACACTACGCTCGTTCTGAGCAAATCGCTGGCGCGACACCGGCCCCAGCAAGAGGCTCGTCACAGGGTGCAAGGGCCAGGCGTTGGCCAGAACCTCGCCAAGCGTCTCGGCGTCAATCGCCTTACGCTTGGCGACAGCCTCGGCCGTGGCCAGCGCGAGGGGAGCGGCTGCCTTGGGACGTATATCGACCTTGATCGCTCGAGCAATGAGGGCGGCAACCTCGTCGGCTTGGGCCACAAACGGGATGTCGAGATAACGCCCCTGGACCTTCGCCCATTCATCCCGCGAGGATTTTCCGACCTTGCCCGCATATTGCTCGAACGATTGGTGCAGAACGCCAATGACCACCAAGCGACCTTTGGACCGCGATGCGCGCTCGGCTAGATCTTGCAGAAGGTGGACATCGCCACCCTCCGCCACTGAGTACTCTAAAAATTTCCCAAGCTCGTCGATCAGGATCAGCACGCCGTCGCGAGACTCGGCTTCCGCCTCAAGCTTGGCGAGCAGATGACGATCGTTGAGGCTCGCCTTGTCGACCTCCCCTTTCGTCCAACCGAACGTGACCGCCGCGGCTTCAGCGATTTCCTGCCGAAGCTCAGCGCGACGCCCGGTGAGCGCCAGGACCGCCCACCCCTTCTCAGTTTCCGGGAACGCTTCGGAGAACTGCTGAGTGAGTTCTGGACCTGCCAGCTCGGTGGCGACGGCGCGCTGCTCCTCACCACCGCCTACGAGGTTGGCCACAAGCAGCGCGGCGCACGACTTACCGCCACCATAAGGCCCGGTCCAGGTGAAGGCAGCCTGTGAGCCTTCCGAAAGACCATCGGTCATGGTCTTGAGCGCGCGGCGCACGCTGGGCTGCATTACATAGCCGATGAGCGGCGGCGTGCCCTGAAGATCAGCATCGATCCGAGCCGAGCGCGCGAACCGACGCTCCACCTGAACGACATCAAGCAGGCGGCTCATGCTGCGGCCTTTCGCACGATATTATAAGCTTGCTCGAGGAGACGGGCTTCATTTGGCGCTCGCACGCGGGCCACCTGGCGAAGGCCAGCCGTATCGCTCCAGATGAGCGCGCCTTCGGTGACCCGATCCATTCGCGTCATGCGCTCGAGAACGCTATCTTCATCGAGCTTGAAGATCCGACCAGGCGATCCCGGCGCATAGCTCGCCTGCTCGACCGAGATGGTCGGAGAGGTCGAATGCCAGCGGCGCCAGAAACGCCAAAGGGCCAAAGCGAACACCCCGTCCGACAGATTGGGCTTTGGTCCGCGCACAAATTCGAACTGGCCGGAAAGGCGCGACTCGCGAACGAGTCCCAACTCGCCAAGCAAGGGCTCGGCGGCGTCTTCACCGCCATCGCCCCGCGCGACATAGCTACGAACAAACACTTCAACGTCCCGCCGAAGCGTATCGGCCGAAATGCGGAGCCCAGCACGATCGCGCGCCGCTTCAAGCACGCCCTGAACAACCATGTCGCGATCGAAGGTGGTCTGGTTCAGGCCGCTGAACGCATAGAACCAAGTTGTCGCCAGCTCCGGCTTACCGGCGATAGCCGCATGGACAAGCCACAACGTCGAGGGCTCTTCGAGATAGGGATCAAAGCCTTTGACGGGATCGAAAACGCTTCGCGCCCAATCCGTCGGCGTCAGAAACCCCTCCTCATCTCGCAACACCTCGGCCGCAAGCGCCCAATGGCGAATAGAAATCGCCATGTTGCGCCCCACACCAAAGCGAGCGATCGCCTCTTGTTCCTGAAATGTTCCCCGCGGTACAGGCGCGGCCGCGCACGCGTCATAGGCCTTGCGGAGCCACAGGATCCGCAAGGGGAACGTCTCGTGCCCCGCAAACTGCAGGCGAACGTCGGAATCAGTGAGAATGGACCTCATGAGCGGAGCCTACTGGATCACCCACCCAGCGACAACCCGTAACCGCTCGAATGGCAGCACTTAAATGCGCCACTACAAAATCAATATCAGAGTCATCGATGTACCTATCGATATACAATCTAACAATATTGAGGGCATCATCATTTGGTATACTCATAGCCCTAAGTACATGAGACGTCGATATTTGCCCAGACGAGCAAGCCGAACCTGTCGATAGACAGACAACGTCAGAAAGACGCCCAACAACTTCGTCTGCGTCAGCGCCGATGATCTGAAGGCTTAGACTCCCCGGAAGCCGTTCCGACGAGACCGCATTTTGCACCACCCTCACCTGCTGCTCGGACAAGCCCTTGAGGAGCTTTTGCGCGAGACGTTCCTGCTGAGCGCCTGCTTCGACAAGATCTTGCCGCAAAAGCTTAGCTGCCGCGCCGAAGCCAACAACGAGTGGGGTCGGCAAGGTTCCAGCCCGCAAGCCCCCCTCTTGCCCGCCGCCAAAAACCTGAGCTCGAGGCTTCAGCGCTGCAAGCCCAGAGATAAATGCGGCGCCGACCCCCATGGGACCGTGAAGCTTGTGACCTGACAGGCTAGCGTAGTCGAGGTCCAAGGCCACGACATCCACCGGCAACTTCCCAGCAAGTTGCGCGATATCACTATGAACCAGCGCTCCCTTGGCGCGCGCCAATCGCGACACCGCCGCGAGCGGCTGGATAACACCCACCTCATTGTTGGCGCCCATGACAGAGACGAGAAGCGTCTTGTCATCAATCAGCCGCTCAAGGGCGTCGAGAGCAACCACGCCCCCCGTCGTCACGGGGGCCAACTCAATCTCAAAGCCCCGACGACCGAGCTCCTCCAACGTCGCCAGAACACTTTTATGCTCAATGGCCGACGCAATAAGCTTAGTGCGGCCCGATCCGGCCTTGCGTGCAGCGTCGGCGACACCAAGAAGGATCAGGTTGTTGGCCTCGGTGGCCCCCGATGTGAAGACAATTTCTTGCGGCTCCGCCCCGACTAGCTGAGCGACATCGCAACGCGCCGCTTCGACCGCCGCAGCCGCGCGCTGCCCCCGAACGTGCGGCGACTGGGCGTTGCCCGCGCTCACGGACCAATAGGGCACCATCGCCGCCTCGGCCTCCGGTGCCAAGGCGGTCGTGGCGTGCCCATCCAGGTAAACCAGACGACTCACAACCTTCCTCTCCATCATAGCGCGACCCTAACATGACGCGGGTCGAAATGGAACAAATCAAGAACTACTTGCCGCGTGCGAAGAATATAGTGTCCCGATTCTGCAAAGCCGCCCCCGGCCCACCGCAGCGCCACAGGTCCGTCAAATCGCCCCCCCCCCCTTTCGTTAAGCGCGACTGCCGCCGCCGTGCGAGCGGCGCAACGCCTACGCGCTCGACGCGCGAGCAGAGCGGGACTTGAACCATATCGCCCAACCTCGTCTCATGCCCGGATAGCGAGCTTGATTCTCGACCTCAGCCCTAGCGCGCGCTAAAGAGGTCCAAGCTTCAGGGGAGGCGTAGTTGCTGGAAATAGATATCGCAACGCGCGTCGTTGGGGCGGCCGAGGACATCTATATCGTCAGGCCCGGCGCTGAATTTGCGCTCTACGATGACTTCATCGCGAAGGAGCACGTCTTTCTGGACTTCCCCGGCTTTGGCCTTAGCCCAGATCAGAACTTTCCCGAGAAGGACCCCGCACGACAGATGGCGACCCGCTCCATTGCGGTGCGGGATTGGCATTTGGCGAAGCGGGCCGGACAAGAACCCAACCGAAATCTCAACGCCTACGCTCGATCGACAAAGGGCCGGCGGGTCGGGAGATATGTCTCCGGCATCAAGCGGCTAAACTATGAAATGCCCACCGGCACGATCATCGTCGTGCCCGGGCCGCAGATCTTCAGCGACGTACTGATTGGTGAAATTTCTGGCCCACGCACGGCGGTCACCGTCGAGGCCTACCCAAACGAGACCCTGTTGGCTCGCCCGGTAAAATGGCTAGCCCGGCGGCCAAAGGCAAAATTCACCCAAGAGTTCGTCGAGAAACTTAAGACTCGTAATCCAATCACCCTGTTAGACCGAAGCCTTCGAGAAGAGGTTCTTCGAGCCGGATATGGGCAGTATGTTATCGGCGATCTCTTTGTCGCACGCCTTGAGACGACCAGCGCCGATTTCAGCACTCTCGATGACTACGACATACAGACCCTGATCAACTTCGCTGCCGGCGCAATCCTAGCTTATGAGGAAGGTTACGATAAGGAAGGCGGTCTTAGCCTCTTGGACGCCTTGGCCTATCTGCGCCAGAACCGGGATGCAGTCCCCGAGTTCAAATCCAACATAAATTCGCCCGGGTCTCTGCGTCTATTCAGTGGTAGCGTGGCCCCGTTGGCGATCGTGGCGATTGTTACGGCCGCGCTAAGTGGTGAGGTGGTTGCGGCGGATATGCGGATCGGAAACTCCAAAGGGGGCACCGATCAAGTTTGTGTTCTGGAGGTGCAGGAACGCGTTAGAGGAGCTGTGCGGCTAATGCGACTTGATGACCTAGCCCAGGCCTGCGCTCAGACCACCTATGCCAAAAAGGATGCCGGCCTCAAAAGCTCAATGCATGTGCGCAAAGCCCCAAAGGCTAAAGGATGAGCGCCCACATGTCTGTGCCGGCGCACAACAACACCCCAGCTCCGCCAACCAAAACCTTCGTCGCCCTTGGCTTCGTCGCGGCGACGATCGTCACTACCCTTCTAACCTCCGTTGGCAGCCTGATCGTCGGCAACATCCAAGCCAAAAATAATCAACGGTTAGAACAGGTTGTGGCCTTCGAGAAAACCACCCAAGACTTTGTAAGTCTTACCGAGAACTTTTCGACCGCGGTTCTTGACAAAAAAGGCATCACGACCGCGCGTGCGAAGCTCGAGGACAACGTTCAGCAACAGCATGAGACGCTCAAGTCAGCATTGGCCTATCTCGATGGTCCGGATCAAACTGAAGCGCAGACCTACCTAAAGACGCTTGAGGATATGGCTGACGCCCTTCAAACCGCCTCTGACGTCAGATCGGCAATGCCCTTTGCGCGAGCAGCAGTCCATCAAGCTGAACAGCGAGATGAAGTCGTGGCGGATCTGAGAAGCAGCGCCGGACTTCCTGCAAAGCCGAAAACCTAACCGTCTTATTTGTCGATCGCGAGCCAGCGCGCCCGGTTCAATTGGCAATTTAGCCCCCCAGAAACGCGACCTTGCCAAAGCTCTATTCAGCTTCACAGCTGACTAGGTTTCGGTGGGCTCATCCATTGCGACCTGATCTTTCAGCAACAGCCCTCCTTTGAGCCGCCGGCCAAGCGTTTCAATGTAACGGGCGTAACGTTCGCGCCCAAGATCTGAGGCAGCCTGATCGTCGCTGCCGGCCATTGCTGGCGCGTTTCGCAACCAGGTTCGCACGAACAACGCAACCGCCTCGTTCGAGATCGTCAGATCCCGCTCCAGTCGCTCGATCTGCCGGCTCATCCGATCTAGCCGACGGGTCACCGCCGCCTCGGTCGCCTCGGCCCCGTCCGGCGACAAATAGCTGGTCAGCGCCGCCACCATGATCTCGGACTTCGACCGCCGCATCCGCCGGGCGGCCTCATCCAGCGTCCTGGCAACTTCACCCGGCAGGAACACCTTGGCCTGGACCTTCATCGCCCCAGCCTCACAGCGCGATCCCATCGTCAGGATCGAGGGCGGCTTGCCGAGCCACGGCCTTGAACCGGCGCTGCAGGTCGGCGGCCTGCTGGGCGTCGTCGCCCTCCCCGTCCAGTTCAAGATCCATCTCAGGTTCCAAGCGCTGGATGGCCTCCTGGTCGATCCCTTTCAGTTCCGGCTCGATCCGATGCCCGCCTTCATCGACCGACCCGGACATGGCCGGCCCGGCGCCGCCACCCGCCGCAACGACCGAACTCCAGTCGTCCGGTGGTCCGGTCAAGCGCGTCGCGCCGGACGGCGGCGAGCCGACCCGATCGACGAGACGCGGGTCCAGATAGTACCGCACCTTCAGAGCGCGGATCGGTGCCGCGCCCGAGATCTGGATGACCTCCTCGTCCGGCGGCAGCTGCATCACCTCGCCTGGTGTCAGCAACGGCCGCGCGGTTTCCTGGCGGCTAACCATCAGGTGGCCGAGCCAGGGCGACAGCCGGTGCCCGGCGTAGTTCTTCATCGCCCTCAGCTCGGTGGCGGTGCCCAGGCTGTCGCTGATCCTGCGCGCGGTCCGCTCGTCGTTGGTCGAGAACGCGACGCGGACGTGGCAGTTGTCGAGGATGGCGTTGTTGGCGCCATAGGCGGCCTCGATCTGGTTCAAGCTCTGCACGATCAGGAAGGCCTTCATCCGGTAGCCGGCCATGAACGCCAATGCCTGCTCGAAGAACTCCAGCCGACCGAGCGCCCGGAACTCATCCAACATCCACAGCAGGCGCCGCCGTTCTCGTGCGGCTTCCAGTCCCTCGGTGAGCCGGCGGCCGATCTGGTTGAGGATCAGCCGCATCAGCGGCTTGGTCCGACTGATGTCCGACGGCGGCACCACCAGGTAGAGGCTGACGGGCCGGTCGGCGTCGACGAGATCGGCGATGCACCAGTCGCACCGGCTGGTGACTTGGGCGACCACGGGATCCCGGTAGAGCCCCAGGAAGCTCATCGCCGTGGACAGCACGCCCGACCGCTCGTTGTCGCTTTTGTTCAGCAGCTCGCGCGCGGCGCTGGCGACGACGGGGTGGACCCGGTCGCCCAGGTGCAAGGTGGTCATCATGGCCCTAAGCGTCGCCTCGATCGTCCGCTGCGGATCGGCCAGGAAGTTGGCCACGCCGGCCAGGGTTTTGTCGGCCTCCGCGTAGAGCACGTGCAGGATCACGCCGACCAGCAGACTGTGGCTGGTCTTCTCCCAATGGTTCCGGCGCTCCAGTGCGCCCTCCGGGTCGACCAGGATGTCGGCGATGTTCTGGACGTCGCGGACCTCGGTGTCGCCGCGCCGCACCTCCAGGAGCGGGTTATAGGCGCAGCTGGCCGGATCGGTCGGATCGAACCGCAGGACGTGGCCAATCTTGGCGCGGCAGGCCGCCGTCAGGGTCCAGTTTTCGCCCTTGATGTCGTGGACGACGACCGAACCCGGCCAGGTCAGCAAGGTCGGCACGACCAAGCCCACGCCCTTGCCCGAGCGAGTCGGCGCAAAGCACAGCACATGCTCGGGCCCATCGTGGCGCAGGTAGTGGTCGGCAAACCGGCCGAGCATCACGCCCTCGTCGCCAAGTAGGCCGGCCGCACGAATTTCGCCCAGTTCCGCCCAGCGGGCCGAGCCGTAGGTGGTCACCTTCTTGGCCTCGCGCGCGCGCCAGACCGACATGGCCATGGCGACGCCCACGGCGACCAGCGCGCCGGCCGCGGCGATGAACGCGCCGCGCACGAACACCGGCGGCGCATAGGCGTCGTAGATGAACCACCAGACAAAGAAGGCCGGCGGCGGATAGATCGGCCAGTCGCCGAGCCTGAACCAGGGCGGGCCGAGCTGCGGCTGATAAGCCAGTTGCCAGGCCGTCCACTGCGTCGCGCCCCAGACGCCGGCCAGGGCCAGCAAGGCGACGACCAGGATCTGGCCCCACAGGATCTTTGTTCCGCTCATGGAAAGGACATGCTCCTCAAAGCCCGATCCCCCGCTTGCGCCCCAGCGCCCAATCGACCCCGCCGCCCGGCGTGATGGTCCCTTTCACCTCCTGGCCCAGCTTGGCGTCGAGCGCCCGGGTCCAAGGCACTAGCTGGAAGCCGAGGCCATCGTCGATCATGGCGAACCGGCCCGAGGCCAGGTCCAGGCGGCGTGTGTAAGCGCCGCGCACTGCTTCCCCGGTCTCAAGCTCTGTCCGCGCCGCGCCAGTCTCGGCCCGCAGGTTCCCGGCGACGCGGTCCAGCTCCCTCCGACGCAGGGTCGCGACCAGGTCACGGACCGGAGCGAGGCGACCGTCCTGACGCTGGGCCAGACCCTGTGTTTCGAGATACGCGCGCCGACGGTCCAGCGCGTCGTTCAGTTCGGCGCCGAAGCCTGCCGACGCCAGCGGCTGGGGCGTGTGCGAGACCATCTGCCGATCCAGCCAAGTGGCACCATCGGCCTTGATCTGGGCCTCAATGGTCAGGTCGGAGCGATGAACCAGCTCCAGGCGCGGCCGGCCGCCCTCGACGGTGCGCGTCCGGACCTCGACCAGCCCGCCTATCGGCGTGTCGCCGGTCTGGGCCAGGTCGCCGAAATTGAAGTGATGCACCCGTCCGTCGGCGCCGTCGACGACGACATAGGCCTGGCCGACAAGTTCGTCCTGCAGGCCACGATCCGCCAGCTTGCCGAACACCGGCTCGCCAATCTGGTCGCCCTGAATGACGAGGGCGGCCGGATCGCGGCCAGGCGCCATGGCGGCGTGCAGCGTCTTGATAATGTCGCCACGCTCGGCCAGCCCGCGCAGCCGGGGCTCAAGGTCACCCGCCAGACGCCAGCAGCCAGGCCCCGCCGCCTTGGCGAGGCCCAGCCGCTCCAGAGCCTGGGCGCGTCCGACCAGCCGCAGGT
>FTCV01000064.1_pt1 | contig 17688 bp, 6 predicted proteins | sample 1639691 | NCBI WGS metagenome assembly FTCV01 (sample SAMEA3914864, study PRJEB12502) | metagenome | biome: forest; material: soil | place: USA | collected 2012-03-12 | depth 0.3 m
GCCGTCAGCGCCGTTGCCAAGCTGATAGACGCTCGTCGTGCCGGCGGCGTCGTGCGCCGTGATGGTGTCCGCGCCGTCGCCAAGAGTGACCTGGTTGCCACCGGCGCCCAGCACCACCGTATTGGCGCCGTTGCCCGACGTGATCGAATTGTTGCCGTCGCCGACGGTGACCTGGTCGTTGCCCTGGCCCAGCGTGATCTGACTATTGCCGTCGCCGGTCCTGACGACGTCAACCGCACCAGCCGCATCCGCGGTCGCCACGATGTCGTTGCCGTTGCCCATCTGGAGGGTATCGGTGCCGCTGCCCAGTTGCACGCTGTCGCTGCCGTCGCCCAACCTGATTGCGTCCGAGCCGTTGCCCACGACAAAGGCGCCGGTGGTGCCCGCCGCGTCGTGGCCTTCGATCGCGTCCACGCCGTTGCCGAGTGTCACGTGGTTGCCGCCGGCGCCGAGCAGCAACGAGTCTGCGCCGTCGCCGGCCGTGATCACGTTGCTGCCGTTGCCCACCGTCAGGCGGTCGTCGCCCTGGCCGAGCTCGAGCGTGCTGTTGCCGTTGCCGGTGCTGACGACATCGACCGAGTCGGCGCCGTCCAGGGCGTGCAGCGTGTCGTTGCCGTCGCCCAGCGTGAGCTGATTGCTGCCGCTGCCGAGGCGGATATTGTCGGTACCGTCGCCAGCGGCGATGACGTTGGCACCGTTGCCCACGATGACTTGGTCGTCGCCTTTGCCCAGAGCGATACGACTGCTGCCGTTGCCAGTCTTGACCACGTCGGCACCTCCGGCGACATCAGCCGCCGTGATCTGATCGTCGCCATCGCCCAGCGTGAGCGTGTCGGAACCCGAGCCGGCAACGATGAGGTCGTTGCCATTGCCGGCAACGAGCGCGTCATTGCCGCTTCCCAAGGTCACGGAGTCCTGGCCGTCTCCGAGCGTGACCGCGTCGGAACCGTTGCCGAGGCGATAGATCCCCACGCTGCCGGCGACGTCGGCCGCCACGAGGGTGTCCGAACCGTCGCCGAGGGTGACGATGTCGCTGCCGGAGCCGAGCGCGACCGCATCGGTGCCGTTGCCGGCGGCCACCGTGTTGTCGCCCTGCCCCAGGCTCACCTGGTCGTTGCCCTGGCCCAGCAGAACACGATTGTTGCCGTTGCCTGCCGTGACCTTGTCGACCGAACCGATGTCGTCCGTCGCGGTGACCGAGTTGTTGCCGTCGCCCAGCCTGATCTGGTTGTCACCTCTTCCGAGCGCGAACGTGCCGGAGCCGTTGCCCGCGGTGATGCTGTTGTTGCCATTGCCCACCGTGACCAGGTCGTTGCCCTGGCCAAGCGTCAACGTGTCGTTGCCATTGCCGGCGTTGATTGTGTCAGTGCCGCCCGCAGCGTCCGCGGTCACGATCACGTCGTTGCCGTCGCCGAGTGCGATCGTGTCGGCGCCCGATCCGAGTCGCACGTTGACCGTGCCTCGTCGATGCCGAGTTCGATGTCGTCGGTGCCGTTGCCCAGGACGATGGATGCGGCACGGCCCACGCCCTTGACGAGCGCGTCGCCGTTGCCGCCTTGCACCAGCGCCGTGCCGCTGCCCAGGTCGACTTCGTCGAACGAGCCCGACAGTCGATAGGTGTCGAAGCCGGAGCCGCCGACCAGCACGTTCCTGCCCGAGCCGCCGTCCAGCGTGTCGTTGCCGCCACCGCCGATCAGCGTGTCGTTGCCACCGCCTCCCAGCAGCGTGTTGTCCGCGTCGTTGCCGACCAGGACGTTGTCCAGATCGTTGCCGGTGCCGTTGATGGCCGCGATGCCGGTGAGCGTCAGGTTCTCGACGTTGGCGCCCAGCGTGTAGCTGACGCTCGATTTGACGGTGTCGGTGCCTTCGCCGGCTTGCTCGATCACCTGCGTTGCCGCGTTCGTGACGATGTAGGTGTCGTCCCCCGTGCCGCCGATGAGGACGGCGGCTCCGCCGCTGTCGGCCAGGGTGTCGTTGCCGGCGCCGCCAATGAGCGTGTCCGCAGCGCCGTTGCCGATCAGGACGTTGTCAAGCTCGTTGCCGGTGCCCGCCAGGGCCGCGTGGCCGGTCAACGTCAGGTTCTCGACGTTGGCTCCAAGCGTGTAGTCGATGCTTGCCTCGACAAGGTCGGTGCCCTCGACCGGCTTTTCGACCACCTGATCCAAGGCGTTGGTCACGACATAGGTGTCGTCGCCCGTGCCGCCATACATGTTGGCAACGCCGCCGCCGTCCATCAAGAGGTCATTGCCGTCGTCACCCAGCAAGGTGTTGTCGCCGACTCCGCCCACGAGCTTGTCGTCGCCCGCGCCGCCTTCCAGGAGACTGTTGCCGCTGCCGGCAAAGAACTCGTCATCGCCTGCACCGCCGTACAGCTGGCTGTTGCCCGATCCGCCGACGACCACGTTGTTGCCGTCGCCCGTGATCACGAGCTTGGGACCCGCGCCGAGGAAGATCGTGTTGTTGCCGTTGCCGACCACGACCATGTCGTGGCCGTCGCCCGTACGGACAGTGTTGTTGCCGTTGCCCAGCGAGATGACGTCGTTGCCGTCGTTGGTGACGACGACATCATTGCCATTGCCCGCACGAATGAGGTTGTCGCCCGCGGTGCCGACGATGGCGCTGTCTGCGTCGCCGACCGTCGCGGGCATCACGGCCGTCTGCGTGGGCGCAGGTGCGGTCGCAACGACGCTGTTGCCACTGCTGTCGGTAGTCAGCACATTCGAAGACACCGGCAAGGTCACGTCGGCCGTTTGGCCGACGCTGCCGTCCGTGCGGGTGAACGTGCCGTGGCCGTTGACGACGATGCCGTTGTCCACGCTGAACTGCTTGTCGCTGGTCAGGCTGATCGACGAGATCCCCATCGCATCGAGGCTGAGGAACTCGCCTGCCTGCGACACGCCGTCCCCGTTGGCATCGACCCAGATGCCCAGGTCGTTCCATCGCGCATCGTTCTTGTCGATGACCCCGTCATGGTTGGAGTCCAAGCCTGCCAGGCCTTGCAAGTCGGACTGCGCGGAGCTCGAGTAGCCGACGAACGAGAGCTGCGAACTGTCGTGGATGAGCCCGTCGTGGTAGACGTCGACGGCCAAGACGCCGTTGCCGCCACCGAACCAACCCATTTGGTGGCGCTGGCCATCGAGATCACTGTTGACGTAGGCGGTCGAATTGGCAAGCGACTCGAAATGGAAGCCCGTGCCGTTGAGGTCGAAGATGATCGGCCGCTCGTTGTCGACAGGCGGCGGGCTGGGCAGGGCCACCGAGATCTGGATCTGATCGGACTTGCCGTTCGCATCCTTGACTTGCACGACGAATGCGTCGTTGCCGCCCACGTCTTGCGCGTTCGAGAACGTCCAGTGGCCGTTCTGGTCGACGCTGGCCGTGCCGTTGCGGGCCTGCTGGACGATGGACCAGGTCAGGCCGCTCGCGGTACCGTTGACGTCGGTAACGGAAATGTCGCCGGAGTAAGGATCGGTCTCGTAGGCGATGGGCTGATCCCGATAGGCATACCCGACGCCCTCAAAGTCGGCAACGGCGACCGTGGGCGAATTCAGGATCTCCGTGTAACCGTATCCGGGCGCGAGCATGGGCACCCCGATCCAATCCGTCGCATCGGACTCCGTGCTGATGTTCTCGGGCAGGTAACCGTAGATCCCGAGGCTCGAGAGCGCGTTGCCAGTGATGTGCGGCGGAGCATCGTTGGGAAGGACGTTGACCACCACGTGCGCACCACCGCTGCCGTAGGCGCCCGCGTCGACCGTGTAGTCGAAGCCGGCGCCGTCGCCGACATAGCCGGTATCGGGCGTGAAGGTGACCGCCTGGGTCGTCGGATCCAGGCTGACGGTACCGTGAGTGGCGTTGCTGACGCCGGTGATGTTGAGCAGGGCGTTGGGCGCGTTCTCCACGTGGTCGTTGTCGAGCAGGCCCTGCACGTCACCGCCGCCGTGGGCGAACACAGTCGTGGGAACTCCGCCCTTGGCGGTGATCTCGTCGTCGCCGGGGGCCACGGACGACAGGTCGGCGACCTGGTTGACGACGATGGACTGCTGCCCGTTGGTCGTCGTGATCTGGATGCCGCCTTTGACCGCCGTGTATGCCGTGCCCGTGGTGCTCGCGTCGAGCGTCAGCGTCTGCATCTGCTGTTGCACGCCGCTGCGCACGAAAGTGCCGGCCTTGTAGTCCAGCTCGGTGATGCCAAGCGACGCCAGGCTTACGGTCTCGCCGGCCTCGACGACACCGTCCTGATTCACATCGCGCCAGACGCGGAGTTGGTTGAAGACCGGATCGAGCGAGTTGAGGATGCCGTCGCCATTGGCATCGACGACCGCCAGGCTCGCGAGACCGCGGCTTTGTTCGTCGACGAGCGAGTTGCTGAACATCTCCTCGCCGTCGTCGATGGTGCCGTTCAAGTTCTTGTCAAGAACGAGGTAGCCGTCGGTGGAGTTGAGCCACTGCGTGCGGTCCAGGTAGTGGGTCGGCGCGACGCCCACCAGCTGGTCGTCGAGATTGGCGGTACCGTTGACATCGAACTGCACCGTGCTGTCGCCGAGCGAGGTCGTGGCGAAGTTGCCGCCCAGGTTCAGCGCGATGGGATCGAAATGTTCGGTCGTCGCGTTGGCCGGCAGCGGTGCAGCCAGGTGGCCGGAGTTGGTGGCACGATCCAGTTCGCTGAGACCGGCATTGGTTCCGGTCTGCATCTGGGCCGTCTGCACCTCCCACATCGGCGCGATCGCACCGTGCTTGAACGCATCGATGGCGTAGAACTGACCGAACGTCTGGAAGTACGTCGCGTCCGACGCCGACGCGTTGGCCGACAAGCCAGTCGACGGATCGAAGGTCAGCGACGGGTACGGATCCGTGCCGTTCGGCGCGGCATCGTTGACGTGCAAGCCCATGACGCCCCCGAGGTAGCCGTAGCTCATCGAATCGAGGCGATTGGCGATCAGGCCAAGCTGCACATTTGAGCCGGCCGAGTTGTAGGCGGAGATGATGGAGCTGAGCCCGCCGAGCGCACTGTTGAGCGCGGCAGCGGCGTACTGCCCGCCGCCGTCGTTGTCGACCAACGTCGTGGTCGTCACGCCGCCGACGTCCGAGGTCCAGCTGACGGTGGCGGTGCCGTACGGATTCGGATCCTTGGCGAACAGGCCCGTCAGAACGAAGCCGATGAACGCGCCGACGGCGGCGCCGATCGGGCCGCCCACCGAACCGTATTCCGCACCGATCACTGCGCCGATGTAGACCGAGGCGGCATCGATGGCGGCTTGCTTGTAGTTGCCCTTCAGAGCTTCGTCGATGGCCTGCAGATACGGGACGACCGGAAGCGCGTCGCCGATGACATCGGCGGCTTCCTGGCCGCCAAGTTGCTCCGCACTATCTTGAGCTGCAGTCTGCAGACTCTCGTGGATGACGGCTTCCGAATAGAGCTCGCCTGCGGCGTCAACGAGTCCCGCACCGGCTACGATCTGGTCGGCCGTGTCGCCGTGCTTGAGCGCACTGTCGAACGCGCTGATGCTCGCGGCCAAGCCAAGCGCCGCGCCGGCATCGCCCATGAAGATACCCGCGGTCGATTTCGGATCGGTCGGTGCGACCAGGTTCACCAACGTCAGGCCGTTTTGCAGCGCAGGGATCGTCTGGTGATTCTGGACGGCATTGACAAAGCCGTAGAGCGCGGTAATTGCGGAGACGCTGTTCGACAGGGTCACCGCATCGGAGTAGGGCACGACAATCTTGTTGCCCTGGGGATCAAAGTACGAGACGCTAGGAATTCCTCCATTGGGGTTTTGAGGCGTGGCGGATGGAACATCGACAACGACACGAGCGCCCGTGACAGGGTCGATCTGGACGCCACCCGTGGAGAGAACCGTTCCCGCACCATCGGTTGTGACGGTCTTGAAGTTGTAGGGGTCGGGCACGCCATCGGCGCCAATTGCTGGCGACTCGTTGACCACGCTTGTGACATTGCCCAGTTGGTCACGTGTCGTGACCGTGCGGACATTGGGATTGAACTCGTCAAGGTAATCGACCGTGACTGATCCCGCTGGGGACTTGATCGTCTCCGATACCAACTGGTTGCTGGCGTCCTTGACGAGAACTTGAGTCAAGCCTTGCGCATTCACCGACGTGATGGTCGTCTGCGAAGGTTGACCGTCAACATAGTCGATATGCGTCGACACACCGTCACTGCCCAACGCGTCCGAGTACAGAGGCGTCTTGCCGTCGGCGGCCATATGGACCGTGCTGGTGCTGCCGTCGATCGAGGTCGTCACGATGGTCTCAGCTACGCCGCTCTCGTCGTAGTTGGTCTCCTGCACGTCGCCGTCGGCCTGCGTCACCTTCGAGTAGATCGGAGTACCAACTCCGTCGGTCTCACCGATCGAGATGACGTTGCCCTCGGCATCCGTCTCAGTCGTCTGGATGTCGACAGGAATACCATCTTCGTCCTTCGTGACAACGGTGGTGGTATTGCCGGAGGTGTGCGTCTCCACGGTCGTAGTGCCCGTGCCAAAGTCAGCTTCGATATCGTCCAGTTCGTCCAGATCGTCCCCGAAAGCGTCGTCTCCGAGATCCGTATCACCAGACAAGTCGACGTCGTTGTCCTCGGGATTCCAACCATCCAACGGGTTCGGATCGGCCGCGACGTTGATGGTGCTCAGTGTGGTCAGGCCTTGTCCCCTCTCGAGGTCCCCCCAGCTGAGCATGGTTGCGGCTACAGCCGCATTGACGGAAGCCGGATCGATTGGCGGCAGGCCGTTGATGGAGTCGACGGCAGTCAGGCGGTAGGCAGAGTCGCCTGCGTCCTCGGCTCCGGTGGGTTGGGCGTCGTAGACCACCGTGTTTCCATCGATCTTTGCGAGGACTTTGGTGCTCGACACGGCATCCCCGGAGCCGGTCTGCATCAGCACCGGGGCAGACTTGACCCATGCAGGCCCGCTCGGGTAGGTGAGATCGGTCCAGGTGTTGCCGATGCAAAGGCTCATGCCGTTCGCATCGCAGCTGAAGGTATCGGTTCCGGTCGCTGTCCGGCGCGTTCCTGAAACGCTCGACCCGTCAACGGTGACCTGGAACCCCTCCTTGCAAAGGTTTTCCGCAAGATCACCCGCCGTGCCGGACGGGTTGAAGCCAAGCAGCGAAGGCAAACCCGTGATGGACAGGTCAATGTCCAACGGAAATGCCGTCTGCGCCTTCAGTGCGTTCTGGTTGCCCAGAACGATCGAGGCCATGTCCGGCATGACGGTCAAGTCCGGCACGAAGATATTGGGGTCGGCAGGAGGCGCGTCGGGCACGGCGGGGCTCAACGAGCCATCGTCCTGCACCGTGTAGTGGTGGCTTCCGACCAGGACGTCGGATCCAACCACGGGCGTCCAGCCCGACCTCGCGAACGTGGCGCCGCTAGCCGTGACCTGCAGAACCGGATCGTCGTGGTCGTATCGGGTGTAGATGGTTTGTTGCGAACCGTCGTCGCCCGTCACCACCTTCCAGTCTTCGGTGATTCCTCCCTGGTGCACGAACGTTTGATGCGTCAGCGAATGATCGGCGCCAAACTCCTCGGTGACGACATCGCCCTTTTGCACAGGGCTGTCGGTTGGAACGGTTCCCGAGACCACATAGGTCATCGACTTGATCGAACCGTCGGCGTTGTACTGGACCTTTGGGTCGATCGACCACTGCCCGGGATTGGTCACGTGCGCAATCGGCGGCTGATCGACAGGAGGCGTGACACTGCCGCCTCCGGAACCTCCTGACGCGCTGCCCGGCAGAAGCACAAGGCTGCTGTCCTGACCAGGCATCAAGGCGCCCCGGAATCCATCCAGGCGTTGCCCGAACGACTTTGCGGCGCCGTTGCTGCTCTCGAACAGGTCACCGCTGACTGCGTATTGATTCAAAAGGAGATTGGCGACCGAAGCGCCTTGCTCCCAGGCAGCTCCGATCAGCCCTTCTTCGGTGATCAACTCCCCGCCGACGTGCGCGCCAATATAGTTCCAGCCTCCGTTGACCTTCAACTGGCGTTCAAGCTCGTTGGCGTATTCAGTCGCGATGACGTCCTGTGCAGAAGGGCTGTCAAGGAATACCTCGGCCGAGGTCATCGCTTCGCCGTTGACGGTCTTGCCGGTCCAATTGCCCTGCTTGTCGACGTAGCCGAGTTGCGTCAGGCCCGACATCCCAATCTGATAGCGCCCAAGCGTTCCGCCATTGTGACCAGACAAGTCGTATGAGCCCGTATATCCGTCCGGATTTGAATAGTCGCTGGTCGATTTGGATTCGTAATGCGCCAGAACGTCGAAGAAGAGCGACCCGGTTTGATTGACCAGCGCCGGCGTTTGCCAAAGAACGCTGTCCACACCGCCGGTATTTCCAATGACATCCTTTTGCGGCGTGTAGGTGGCAGGGTCTACGCTCGAAAAGCCCAGCGCGGTGAAAGCAGCCCTATGGTTCGGATTGGTGGTAAAGGTCTCATTGTCGACGCCGTTGGTCGTAGTCGAACTGCGGAAGACTCCGAGGCCCGTGGTCGCGTCATAGCTGACCACAAAGCCCATGTGCCCGGACATGTAGACGATGTCACCCGCCTGCACCTGCGAATAGTCCGTGATCTGCGTTTGCCATTGCTTTGCCGTATCAGTCAGCGCGCCGTTGGCGAACAACCCGCTCACCGAGCGGTAATTACCGACGTCGTAGCCAGAGTTCGTCAGGACGTAGTACACGAAGCCTGAGCAATCGAACTGAAAGCGGCCGTCGTTTGTGATCTGTCCGGTGTTCTGCCCGGGAGCCGAACGCCGAACCGTGTTGGCTTGTGAAAAGAGCTCGGCGTTGTCGAGAATGCGTTGGGCGTCAGAGGTCGTCATGTCAGGATTCAGTGCTTGATGTCGGAAAACGGCTTGATTTGGTCGATGGCGAAAAGGCCTGCGTTGATCTTCTCGCTGAGCCACTGGTAGTCACCCAACTGCCCCTTGATGCGCTCCATCTGGGCATCAAGTGCTGGCCCGGTGGCGCCGGGAGTAAGGTCGGATTGGCGAAACACCAAGCGCTGGCTGTAGTCGCGAACGACGCTGTCGAACCTCGCGAGCTCGTCGCCGGCATATAGGTGGCGTGGAACCTGCGGCCACGTGCGATACGGCGTGGGGCCCGCCACGTTGATTCGCATCACGAAGCGCACGTACCTGTTGTCCGGCCGTACGAAGATCGATCGCGTTCGCTGGTTCTCGGGCAAGACCTTGGTGGGCGGCAACCACCGATCGCGCGACTCGCCCCAGCTCCGCAGCGCCTCATTGAAGGTCTGTTCTCGAAAGCGTGGCAGTCGCTCGAAAGCACCGGTACGAAAGTCGTAGCGCTCGTACTCGAACGTGCACCAATTGCCGTCCTCTCCGCCCTCGCTTTCTTCGCGTCCTCCGCCCGTTCCAGCGTTGTAGAAGAGAACGACCTCGGCGATGACGGGTACCTTCACGATGTGATGACTCTCGTCCTCGAAGGTCGGCGCACCCATCTGCTGAATCGCCCTGACGATCGTCGTGAGTGCGCAGTCGTGCACGGGATAGTCGCTCGCAGGTGGATTGGACACGTCGCGCAAGCCGTCTCCGCTAGCAGGGTTCGCGTCCTCCCGGAGAAATCGCTTGACGTATTGCACTGCGGAAGCAAGCTTGCCGTCGTCGGCCGGCTCCATTGCCGCACAGCGCCCCGTATAGACGAGGCTCGAGGCGGCGAGAAGTAGTCCATGCAAGAGGATGCGCATATACGTTGGTTCCAAACGTGCGGAGAATGTTCATGAATCTGCCTGTACCCCGTGAACTTGCAACTGAAGCTCGGGTGCTGGGCAGGCCTATCGCGGAATCTCTGAACGGCCCAACTGGCCGGAGTCGGCAAATAGCCGCAAGCGTGCCGAGCGCCACTCTGCAAGGCAACGAATGCGCTCTTGCTGGGCGTCTGCCAAAGACGATTCGGCGGCGAGCAACTCCAGCACGTCGCCGGCCCCCTTGTCGTAGCGCCTACGAGCCGACTCGACGGCCGCAGCCGCAGCCGATTGCCATTGCGCCGAAGAGTCAAGATTGGCAAGCGCTGCGACCGCATCCGCATGATCCTTGACGACGGTCGAAGCCAGCTGTAGACGTGTATCCAGCAGCTGCGCCCTGCTTTGCTCGGCCTGCGCCTGGGCGCCGCGCACCTGGTAGGTTCGCGCGAAGCCGGCAAACAGCGGAATGTTGAGCGTGACGCCCACCGTGGTCGTGGCACTGCGCGTTGGCTGCAGACCCTGGTTCGGATAGCCATTGCGGTAGTAGTTGCCCGTGAAGTCGATCGACGGCAAACCTTGCGTGCGCACGGACCGCACTTTTGCTTCGGCCGCGTCGACCTGGGCTTGCCCGGCCAGGATCGCGGGATGCCGGGCGGCGGTCGCCTGGAGCCATTCGGCAAGATCCTCCACCGCGTGCGCAGGCAGGCTCTCGGTCTCTTCTGCCAAGTCGACGTCGGACTCCGGCGCAATGCCGCAGGCATACAGCAAGACAGACATGGCCTTCTGATAGTCGCCCCTGGCGCGCTGTTCTGCAAGACGCGCCTTGGCAAGCGCCGCATGGGCCTGCAAGGTATCGTTGGCGGGGCCCGCTCCCTTGTCCTCGCGACGCTTCGTCGCCTCCGAGGTTTGCTGCGCATACCGAGTCGCCTCGCCACGCAGGCGTGCGGCCGCGCGGGCCGAGATCGCGTCGAAGTAGGCCTGGACCACGGCACCAAGTGTCTTCTGCAAGGTGGCATCCTGGTCGGCCAGCGCAGCGTCGAGCAGACGAGCGGCCGAGGCTTGGTCGGCTGCGCGCGCGCCGAAGTCAAACAGGCGCCACGTCACGCCAACGTAGGCGGTGCGGCCATTGTTCGCAGTGTCCAGCGCGGGCGATGACGGGTAGTCCGTGCGGTTGTGGAGCTGACTGATGGTCGCGTTGCCCGTGGGCAGCCAGGCGGCTTTGGCCTGACCCACAGACGCCGCCTGGACCTTGATCGCGGCCCACGATGCTTGCACCTGCGGGCTGTGGCACAGCGCCAGGTCGACCGCGTCCACCAGCGCCAGGACATGGCCCGGCAACCTGGCCTGCGTCGAGCAATCCAGCGCACTCGTGTCGCCAGGCAACGCGGACGAGACGTCGAGTCGCTGCGGGCGCGCATCCAAAGGATCCACGATCTCGTCGGGGAAGTCGCCCGTGGCTGGGCGGACATGTGAAGGCGGCTCGGCCGTTGCTGGCGCCGATTGCACCAGATGCGCCGAATCGGGCGCGGCCCAGGCGACCGCGATGTGGCCGAACGCGCATGCCATGAGCGCCCACCGGGCGAACCGGTCGTGCCGTTCACCGCTCACGAAGGCTCTCCTTCGCGTGCTCCATCAGCGGAGACAGCACGTACTCGATGACACGCCTCTCGCCGGTGCGGATATCGGCCGTGGCCGTCATGCCCGGAGACAGCTTGACGACGCGGCCGTCGACCTCCAGCGTCGGGCGATCGAGCGCAATCTTGACCGAGTAGAGCCAGCCCTTCTTCTCGTCCTGGATCGCATCGCGCGAGACATGCACGATGTGGCCGGGCACGGTGCCGTATTTGGTATACGCGTACGCTTCGAGCTTGACCTCGGCGACCTGGCCCTCGTGCACGAAGCCGATGTCCTTGTTCTCGAGCATCGCCTCGATCTCGACCGGACCGTCGTTGGGCACGATCTGCATCAGCGGCTGGGCCAGCGGCACGGCACTGCCGACCGTATGCACGGTCAATTGCTGCACCGTGCCGTCCACGGGAGAGTCCAACGTCAGCAGTTCGCTGTGGACGCGCGCGCGGCGGGCATCCTGGCTGGCGTCGCCACGCAGCCGCTGCGCCTCGGCAAGCGTGTCCTGGGCATTCTTGCGCATCTCCGCCTTCAGCGAGGTCAACTGGGCGCGCGCGTCGCGCAACTGGCCCTCGAGGTCGATCCGCGCCTGTTCCTTTTCAGTCCAGGCGTGCTGGGAAACGTCGTGGTCGCGCGCAAGCGCAGCGTAGTCCTGCGCTCGCTGCGCTGCCAGCGGCAGCGCGCCAGCGTAGCGGGCGATGTCTTCCTCGAACCGTTCGCGTTTGGCCGCGTAGTCGCGCCATTGGTCGTCCAGATGGCGCTCGGCGTCCAGGCGCAGTGCTACAGGCACATCGGCGAGGCCAGACAAGCGCGGCGGCCGTCCGCTGTCGATCGCGTCAATCAGCGCGCGCGAGCGTGCGGCCTGCAACTGCGCGACCTGCTGGTCGCCGATGGCCTTGTCGCGCTCGCTGTCGCTGGAGCGAGTGTCGAGCTCCAGCAGCGGCTGTCCTGCTCGCACGGCCTGGCCTTCCTCGACATCGATCGCCCGCACCACGCCGACTTCCATCGCGCTGATCGTCTTGGTCCGGCTGGACGCGATGACGCGTCCCTGGGCGTCCACGATGATGTCGATCCGCCCGAGGATGGCCCAAGCAAGCGCAGACGCGACGAGCAACATGAGGATGCGCGCGACCCAGCGACCCGCGGGGGAGACGGGGCTGGCCTGCAGCGCGAGCGCCGCGGGTAGGAATTCGGCTTCGTGGGCCTTCAGATCGGGCTGCGCCAGCGCATGGCGTTTGGCCCAGGCGTGACCAAAGACCCCAGCGTATCGTTGCCAGAGGCCTCGCCAGGCCTGAGCGCGATGCATGAGAGAAGAACTCATGCCGCCGCCCCACTGTTCACACGCGTGGCCACCGACGCGCCCGCCGACGCGCGTTCCGACGACCCGTGCTGCAGCGCGTGCAGGTGCGCATAGATGCCGTCGGACTTCTTGAGCAGCTCGTCATGGCTGCCGATTTCCGCGATCTGGCCACGCTCCATCACGACGATCCGATTGGCTTCGCGCACGGCCGACAGACGGTGCGCGATGATCAGGACCGTGCGGCCTTGGCAGATCCGGCGCATGTTGTCCTGAATGATCTTCTCGGACTCGTAGTCGAGCGCGCTCGTCGCCTCGTCGAAGATCAGGATGCGCGGATTGCCAATGAGCGCGCGCGCAATCGCGATGCGCTGACGCTGGCCACCGGACAGGCCCGTGCCGTGCTCGCCAACGAGCGTGTCGTAGCCCTCTGGCAGCTCGCAGATGAAGTCGTGCGCGCCGGCGAGCTTGGCGGCTTCGATGACGGCTTCGAGCGGCAGCGCCGGGTTGATCAACGCGATGTTGTCGCGGATGGACCGGTTGAATAGCGTGTTTTCCTGGAGCACGACGCCAACCTGCTGTCGCAGCGACGCCGCGTCGATGATCGCAAGATCATGGCCGTCGACGAGGACGCGGCCGCGGTCCGGAACGTACAGGCGTTGCACCAGGCGTGTCAGCGTGCTCTTGCCCGAGCCCGAGCGGCCGACGATGCCGATGGTTTCGCCCGGCTGGATCCGCAGACCAATGCCGCGAATGACTTCGGGAGTGTCGGGCCGATAGCGAAACGAGACCTGGTCGAATTCTATCGCCCCGTGCAGTTTCGGCAGGCGCGATTTTTGTCCCGCAACCTCGGTGCGCGCGTTGAGGATGTCTCCCAGCCGGCTCATCGAAACGCCGACCTGCTGGAAGTCGTTCCACAACTGCGCGAGTCGCAGGATCGGCGAGGAGACCTGCCCGGAGAGCATGTTGAAGGCCACGAGCTCGCCGACCGTCATCTTGTCGTCGATGACCAGCGAAGCGCCGAACCACATGATCGCCGCCGTCACCATCTTGCTGACCAGCGTGACGCTCCCGCTGGCCAGAGTAGCGATGTTGGTCACGCGCAGGCCTGCAGCCACGTAGGACGCAAGCTGGCCGTCCCACTTCTTGGTCCAGCGCGGCTCGACCGCCAGCGCCTTGACCGTGTCGATGCCCGTCAAGGTCTCGACGAGGAAGGACTGGTTCTCGGAGCTCTTGGCGAACTTGTCGTTCAGTCGAGCCCGGATCGCTGGCGTGAAGAACAGCGAGATCAACAGGTAGACGGGGATCGACAGCGCCACGATCAGCGTCAGCTTGGCGCTGTACCAGAGCATCACGCCCATGAACACGACCGAGAACGCGAGATCCAGCACGAGCGTCATCGCGTTGCCGGTCAGGAACGAGCGGATGTTTTCGAGCTCGCGGATTCGCGCCACGGAGTCGCCGACTCGACGCGACTGGAAATAGGCCATCGGCAGTGCCAGCAAGTGGCGAAACAGCCTCGCACCTAGCTCGACGTCCATCTTGCTGCTCGTATGCGCGAAGACCCAGGTGCGAATGCCGGACAGCAGCGCCTCGAACACGTTGGCAGCCACCAGGCCGATTGCGATGACGTTCAACGTCTTCATCGCGTGGTTGACAAGGACCTTGTCCATCACGACTTGGAAGAACATGGGTGTCACCAATGCGATGAGCTGCAGCGTCAGGGAGATCAGCAGGATCTCTCCGAGCAACTTTCGGTACTTGACGACGGCCGGTATGAACCAGCTGAAATCGAACCTCGCCAGTTCGCCGGCGAAATTGGCCTGGCTGGTCATCAGAACAAGTTCACCGCTCCAAGTGGCGCAAAAGGCCTCCATCGGCAGCACGGCGGGTGGCTCCCCCGGCCGTTGGACCAAGATCTTGACCGCATCTGGCGTGTTCGCGTCTACCCGGGCGGCAACGAATGCGCGTCCGTCGGCGTCGAATGCGATCGCGGGCAGCGGCGCCTTGCCGAGCCGCTCGACGGGCTGCGCGACTTGACGTGCGGAGATGCCGAGATGTCGAGCCGCGAGCAGCAACGTCTGCCGATCGAAGGGCTCGTTTCCGAACTCGTGCCTCAGTTGCGCTTCATCGGTGGCGATGCCGTGGAAGCTGGCCATCATGAGAAGCGATTCCAGCAATGTGTCTCGCTGCGAATGCAATCCTGGCGGTACGTCTTTGGGATGACTCATCGGTGAGGCAAGTGGTCAGACACGCATGGCACGAACATCCAAGCACGTCTGGCCGCTCGGATGGCAACGGCAGACATGCTCGGAGTTTGCAGGGCGAGACTTTCCACCGCGGCGAACTCTCGTCCTTGACCGCGTCTGGATTCGCAGATTGGAGCCTTTCTGGCTGCCTGTCTCGAGACTTAACGCGCTGGCGCGCCTCGTGTTTTATTCGTGGCCGGATGTGCACCGGCCCCTATCCCTGCAAGCCGGCATCGTATCAATCGGAAACCAAGTCGACACATTGCAGCCTTGAGCGTTTGACACCTATTTCACGTTCGCTGCAAATGGTGAACAGACGTCCGATACGGGTACCCGACCACGTATGAAGATGCGGCCTCCCTGTTGAATTGAATCGTTCAGCCAACCGCAAGGTTCGGGGCATCGATGCTGGAGTTCCGCAACCGAGACCGGTAGAGATTTTCGCGAGGGCCGTCTCACAAGCGATGCGCTTTTAGGACGCGAGAAACGGGTAGGGCCGCGTCGCGACAACCACCGCTCACCGAGAGCGGCGAGCAGTGCGTTGCGCAGGCCGAACCTGCTGTCCGAACTCAGTGCCAGTTCGCAGCGAGTACCGGCTGGATGGCCGAGTTCTCCGCGGGGGTGTACTGCGTCTGCGAAGCGTCTGGCACCGCGAAGCTTGGTCGCCCAGGGATTCAAGGGTCCCGTGCACGCGACCGCGGCGACCACGGCGTTGTGCGCGCTCGTCCTGCCCGATTCCGGCCACCTGCAGGAGGAGGACGCCCGGTTCGCGAACCGGCACGGCTTCAGCAAGCACGAGCCGGCACTGCCGCTGTACACCGAGGCCGACGCGCGAAGCGCGATGGCGCATTTCGAATCGCACGACTTCGGCAGCTCGTTCGAGCCGGTGCCCGGACTGCACGTGCACTTCAACCCCGCCGGGCACATCCTGGGCGCAGCCAGCGTGATGGTGCGCACCGAGACGGGCAGCATCCTCTTCTCCGGCGACCTGGGTCGCAGCGACGACCTGCTGATGCGGCCGCCCGCGCCGCCCGAGAGCGCCGACGTGGGCCTCATCGAGTCGACCTATGGCAATCGACTACATGCCTCTGTCGACACCCTCTCCGCCCTGGCGGCGGTCATTGGCCGGACGGCTTCGCGTGGCGGCATCGTCGTCGTACCGGCCTTCGCGGTCGGACGAGCGCAAGAGCTGCTGTATGCCGTCCGCCTGCTGAAGGACCGAGGGCACATCCCCGACCTGCCCGTCTTCCTGAACAGCCCGATGGCCGAGGACGTCACCACCCTCTTCAACCGCCATTCCGAACTGCATCGCCTGACGCCGGAGCAATGTGCATCGATGTGCCGGGGGGTGCGATTCGTCAACACCGAGGCCGAGTCGCGGTCGCTCAACGACCTGCGCTATCCCGCAATCATCGTCTCCGCGAGCGGCATGGCTACCGGCGGTCGCGTCGTGCATCACCTGGAAGCGTACGCCCCCGATCCGCGCAACGCCATCGTCTTCGTGGGCTACCAGGCCATGGGCACGCGCGGCGCCGCGATGGTGGGCGGAGTGAAGCAGATCCGCATCCACGGTCGCTGGATTCCGGTGCGCGCCGAGGTCGTGAGCATCGAGGGACTGTCGGCGCACGCCGATCGGGATGAGCTTCTCGCCTGGATCGACGCGCTGCCACAGCCGCCGCGGCATGTGTACGTCACGCACGGCGAGCCCGAAGCCGCCGACTCGCTGCGACAGGCGATCGCCGAGAAGCACGGCTGGGCGTGCTCCGTGCCGGAGTACCGTGAATCGATCGACGTCTCGGAATGACGCCTGCCGGTGACAACGCTCGGTCGACTTGACCGATCGAGCGCGCCGCGTCCCTGCCCTCAGGCGTGGCGCGGCCGGTGCCAGGCCCAGTCACGCACCCCGGGCATGTCCCTGCCGTTCTCGCAGATGTAGCGACGGTGCTCGGCCAGCCTGGCCTTCAGGTCGGCCACGAGCGCGATACCTTCGGAGCCGGTCTGAGGAAGATGCTCGACGGCGTTGATCGCGAGATGGAATCGATCGAGACCGTTGCGCACCGCCATGTCGAACGGCGTGGTCACGGTGCCCTCCTCGCGGTACCCATGCACATGGAAGCCGCCGTGGTTCATGCGGCGATAGACCAGCTTGTGGATCAGCGACGGATAGCCGTGGAAGGCGAAGATCACCGGCTTGCACATGGTGAACAGTGCATCGAAGGCGGCATTGTCCAGGCCGTGGGGATGCTGGTCGGCGGATTCGAGTTTCATCAGGTCGACGACGTTGACGACGCGGACGCGCAACTGCGGGATGTAGTCGCGCAATAGGTCTACCGCAGCCAGGGTCTCGAGCGTGGGAACATCGCCGCAGCACGCCATGACGACGTCTGGGTTGTCGCCGGCATTGCCGGCCCAGGCCCACTCGCCGATGCCCTGGCTGCAATGCCGTGCCGCCTCGCCCATGTCCAGCCACTGAGGCGACGGGTGCTTGCCCGCGACCACCACGTTGACGTAGTTGCGGCTGCGCAGGCAGTGATCCGTGACGGAGAGCAGGCAGTTCGCGTCGGGCGGCAGGTAGATGCGCGCGACCGCCGCCTTCTTGTTGGCGACATGATCGAGAAAGCCCGGATCCTGGTGCGAGAAGCCGTTGTGGTCCTGGCGCCAGACGTGCGACGAGAGCAGGATGTTGAGCGAGGCGATGTCGGCCCGCCACGGAAGCTCCGCGCTGACCTCGAGCCACTTCGCGTGCTGGTTGACCATCGAGTCGACGATGTGGATGAAGGCCTCGTAGCAGTTGAACA
>FTCV01002582.1_pt1 | contig 17673 bp, 17 predicted proteins | sample 1639691 | NCBI WGS metagenome assembly FTCV01 (sample SAMEA3914864, study PRJEB12502) | metagenome | biome: forest; material: soil | place: USA | collected 2012-03-12 | depth 0.3 m
CCGTCTGGACGATCTGAACAAGTTTCGAACCGTCGATCACGACAGCCTCAATACCGGCCGCCTGCCTCATGAGCTCGCCGCAGCATTGTTTCCACGCGATGCCGGTCCCGACGAGACGCGCGCCATTATCCTGCGCCCTTTCGCCTTTGCTTCACGTACCGAACGGGGCCAGAAGCGAGGCAGCCTTCCCGAAGTCGTGATGCCGATCGCAACGCGCATGACCCTTACCCGCGACGGCCGGCTCATGCGTCCTGTCAGCAACGTGGTCCCGCGCGACATTCTCGAACCGCTCCATCGCATGGCGTTCACGGTGGGGACGGTCGATGCGCTCGACACGTTCATCACGACGAACCCCCTCGCCGACGATTGCCAATGGCAGGATTATGCCGCGCATTGCGAAGCGCTGATGGAAACCGTTGCCTCCGCGCTCGAGGAGGATCCGCGCTTCGAGCTGCTGCCGCACGGATATGTCCAGGAGACGAACGGACACCCCGGCATGTCGGCCAATGTCCTGGCGCTCTATGACCAGATCGAGCTCGACGGCGTGCACGGACCTCTTCTCACCACCTTCGCCGGGCAACAGGAGCAGCGAAGTGAGCCATGCCTTCCGGAAAACGCGCGCTTTGCCGACCGGCTCGGACACTCCAGCGATACGTATGCATTGGCCCCGGCACAGCGCGACGCGCTCGCCCATCTGACGGTATCGCAGGACGGCGAAGTTCTCGCCGTCAACGGCCCCCCTGGTACCGGCAAGACGACGATGTTGCTGTCGGTCATCGCTACGCTCTGGGCAAAGGCCGCGCTCGATCAGGGCGATGCGCCGCTGATTGTCGCAACCTCGACCAACAATCAGGCTGTGACCAACATCCTCGATGCCTTCGGCGCCGACTATGCAAAGGGTGAAGGGCCCTTCGCCGGCCGATGGCTGCCGGCTCTCCGCAGCTTTGGCAGTTACTTCCCCTCGAAGATGCGCGAGGCGGAAGCCGCCAGGACCTACCAGACTGCAGCTTTCTTCGACCGCCTGGAGGAAGGCGATCAAGTCGAGCAGTGCCGCCGTGCCTACCTCGACGCGGCAGTGAAGGCATTCCCTCACCTCGAACCCATGACTGTCGGCGCCGCGGTGGCGGCACTGCACCAGCGTCTGGTCGAGCAGGCCGGCATGCTGAGTAGGATCGAGCAGGCTTGGCAAGATCTCGTCGAGAAGCGAGCCACGCTGCATGCGGAACTGGGACCCGACCCCCGGCAAACGCGCGCCGACCGCGCCAGCGCTCTCGAAGGCGCGGAAAGCGAGTTGCACAGGGGCGAAGCCCTCTCGAGCCTGTGGGATCAGCATCAGGCATCCGAGTCCATGCTCCATGCCCTGCTGGGCTGGCTTCCCGCGATCGCAAAACGCAGGCTCGCCGGAGCCAGAGCGGCTCTGGGACCAACCTGGCCTGGCCCACTGCCGGAATGGGAACATCTGAGCGAGATCACGGCATCGGTGAGGAAGCATGTCACTGAGGCGCAATCTGCAGTGAGCGACAGCGTCACAGCGCTCGGCCACGCCGACGCACTGATCGAGGACGAAACCTCCGCGCTCGCAGTGTGGGCCGAGGCGCTGTCCGTTCTCTCCGTCACTGCGGAAACAGCGGCGAGCATGACGCTCGCCGATGCCGACGAGGCAGCGGACCGCTTGCTCCGCTTCCCGATCTTCCTGACCACGACGCATTACTGGGAAGGTCGCTGGCTGCTCGACATGGCAGCCGATCCGGATATCCCGGCCAAGCAGAAAAAGACCGGCAGGATCCCCCTGACCGCGCGGTGGGCGCGCCGCATGAAGCTGACACCCTGCGCTGTCTCGACGTTCTATATGCTGCCGCGGCTGCTCTGCGCGAGCCGTTTCCAGGACGGCGATTTCTTGCCGGACTACCTCTACGGCCAGATCGATCTGCTGATCGTGGATGAGGCGGGTCAGGTCACCCCCGAAATTGCCGGAGCATCGTTTGCCCTGGCCAAACGCGGTCTCATCATTGGCGACACCGCACAGATTGAACCGATCTGGAGCGTGCCGAGCCGGATCGACGTTGGCAACCTGCGCCAGGTCGGGCTCATTGGCGCCGATGACAATGGCGCGGATGTTGCAGCGTTCCTCGAGACCGGGCGCGCCGCCTCTTCCGGCAGCGTCATGCGGATCGCCCAGCACACGTCCCGCTACCACCAGGATGAAGACCTCGAACGAGGGTTGATGCTCTATGAGCATCGACGGTGTTTCGATGAGATCGTCGGCTACTGCAACGACCTGTGTTACCGCGGCAAACTGCAGCCAAAGCGCGGGCCGAAATCGCAGGCCCGCTCCAGCGACGGTCTCCCCGCCATGGGATATCTCCATATCGACGGGCGCTGCGATACCATTCCCGGCGGCAGCCGGCGCAACGTTCTCGAGGCCGAAACAATTGCCCGCTGGCTGGCCGAGCGACACACTCAGTTGACGGCGGCATACCCAGGCAAGCAACTTGGCGAGATCGTCGGCATCGTAACGCCGTTTGCAGGACAGGCCCGGGCGATCACATCGGCGTTGGGGCGCCAGGAAAGTCTGGCGGGAGCCGAACTCACGATCGGCACGATCAATACCTTTCAGGGCGGCCAGCGGCCGGTAATCCTGTTTTCGCCCACATACTCCAAGCATGCCGATGGCAATTTCATCGATGGCAAGGCCAGCATGCTCAATGTCGCGGTATCGCGGGCCATGAACAGCTTCCTGGTGTTCGGCGACATGGACTGCTTCTCATCAGCGGCACCGGGGAGCCCGCGCGGCCGCCTGAGGCACCGGCTTCTCGCCCATGACGGTAATCGCCTATACTTCGATGCGCCTGCACGCCCCGATCTTTCGCGCGAGGCCGGGCTCGTCCACCTCACCGATCTCGATGCGCACGATGGCTTCCTCCGCGATGTTCTCGAAGAATGCCGCAAGGACATTCACATCGTCACGCCGTGGCTGACCGACCGCGGTCTGCAGGGCGCAAGAATTGTCCCCCTCATCGAAGCTGCGGCAAACTCAGGGATTGCGGTCACGGTCTACACCGATCGCGCCTTGAACGAATGGCGCGGCAAACAGGACAAGGGCGCTCTGGCCAGCTTTGCCAGTGCCAAGCAATACCTCGAAGGAGCCGGTGCTACAGTCATCGAGGTGAAGGACGTGCACAGCAAGATCGTGATGGCGGACAACAACGTCTATTGCGTGGGCTCCTTCAACTGGCTCAGTGCGGCCCGTGAAGGGAGTTTTGTCCGGCACGAGACCTCGCTCGCCTATCGCGGTTCCAGCGTCTCATCAGAAATCGAGACCATGAAGGACAGCTTGAGGAAGCGCGCAATCGTCTGACCGCCCGAAACTACCCAGACAATGCCGTCTAGCGACGAGAAAAATGGTTCAGAACGACCACTATAAACCGCTTTACTTGACGAAAGAATGGGAAGACAAAGGCGCCCCTCACAAAAGTCCATAAGAGGGACCTTCCATGCCCGAGAACGAGCAGTCTGAGCTCGCCCGCCTCACAGTCGAACTGCTGAGCGCCTTCGTCTCCAAAAACGCTGTTGCCAGCGAAGATCTGGCTGGTCTGATCGAGACCACGCGTGCCGCGCTGGCGGGAAAGAGCGCCACGGCGGTTGAGACGCCGGAATACAAGCCGGCCGTCACGGTCGAGGAAAGCCTCGCCTCGCGCGATCATATCATCAGCCTGATCGACGGCAAACCCTACCGGGCACTGAAGCGGCATCTGGCCAACAACGGCCTTACTCCGGAAGAGTACCGTGCACGGTATAACCTTCCGGCGGGCTACCCGATGGTTTCGCCAAGCTATTCAGAACAGCGCCGTGCCTTTGCAAAGGCATCGGGGCTTGGCGGTAGCAGTGCTGCAGCAAGCAAGGCTCCAGCCACATCCAAGGCCCTGGAAACCTCGGCACCGGCTGCTCCGAAAGCTGGAAAGCCCGCAGCCAAGAAGGCTGCGTCACCCAAGGCTGCACCGGTCGCCAAGACCTCTGCGAAGGCCGCAAGCAAGCCGGCCGGTAAGGCGGCGCCCGCAGCTGCTCCTGCGGTAGTGGCTTCTGCTGCTAAGGCTACGGCCTCGAAGCCCACCAAGGCCGCAGCGAAACCCTCTGCCAAGCCGGCTCCCAAGGCTGCCGCGACCCTTGCCGTCGCGCAGGACGTAAAGGCCGGCGCTGAGAAGACCGCCGAGACGAAGAGCAAGACGGCCGTTCCGGCAAAGGCTGAAAGCAAGCCCGCTCGCCGTATGGCACGCCCGCCCGCCAGTGGCGCACCGAAAGCCGCCGCCAAGGACGCCAGCCCGGCGAAGGCTGCAGCTTCCTCCAAGGCGCCTGCCAAGCCCCGGGCCGCTAAGGCCGACAAGAAGGCTGCAAGTCCGCTCGCCGAAGCCGCTGCAACGGTGGCGGCTAACGAACCCGCGGTGAAGGTCCCAGCGGCAAGCAAGCCTGCGGCGGCGAAGGGCGCCAAGACCGTAAAGCCCGCCTCGGAAAAGCCTGCCTCAATAATGACCAAGGCCACGACCGCAACCACGGCAAAGTCGACGGCACCGAAGAAGAAGCTGGGGATCAAGGTTCCTGACGTCGAGAAGCCTACGGACGCGCCGGCAGCAACCGCACCCGCTGTATCGGCACAGCCGAGCACTGCAGACACGCAGGCCTGAAGACCAATGCATGCCGGCATTCGGTTGTCGGTCTGAAACATAGTCGGGGCGGCCATCCAATGCTGGATGGCCGCCTCGGTCGTTTCCGCTATCGAAATTCCTGCCACTGACAGATCACGAAATTTCCGGCCCCGACCGGCCACGGCCGAACTGCCAGTTGATGCCGGCTTCGCGCATGATCCCGCCCGCCTGCTGCCCGAGATGCTTTTCGAGGACGGGCCGCCAGGGGACCAAGGTGAATTCGTGACTGCGCTCGATGAGCGCGAAGCGACCGGAAGCGCCTTCGATCCGCCGGCTCAGTTTGCCCTCGATGCGGTCTCCCGACTTTGCTTCCGAGAACTCCTTGCCAAGTTCATCGGTAAGGCGCGCCGCAATGCGGAGCAGTTCGCGTCTCTGCAGCAGGGCGAGCGTGTTCTGCCTCAGCCGGATACTGCCTGGTGAAACCTCGGCCAGATCCTGCTCAACCAGCCATTGCCGGCGCTGATCCAGGCCCGCGCGCACCTCGCGTCCAAACCCCGCATCGCGCAGCATCAGACCGGATGGCGCTGCGAGTTCCCGATCAAGCCAGGTTGCACCCTCTGTTCCCGCCATTCTCCCGATATCGCCAGCACCCAGGACTTCGATAGCGACGGGCCGCCCACGCACATCGCGCTGCTCGAAGCGCTCGGCAATCGCCAGATGGTCGGGCGAAATGCGCCATGATCCATCCAGTTCGCGGCTGACGTCGAGCCCCGCTCGCCGCATCGCTTCAAGCCTGCGCACATGCGTTTCTGCGAATGCAGGACTTGCGCTGCGATCCTGGCGTTGGTGCAAGGCAGGCGAGTATCGCCCGTCATTCGCCCGCGAGACCTCCAGCACGGTCCGATCGATATCGCGCACTTCGGCAAATCGCGGCATCACGCGAACGATCGCCTGTCGCGGCAACTGCTCGACCGCATTCGCCGTGCCGATGTCGACAAAGTGCGAGCGCCCGTCGATACCGTCGACAAGCAGATAGTGGCGATCTCGGTGTTCATCCGCCAGCCCTCGGCAGATCACTCTTCCCACAATGGGCCCGACATCGGGCGAATAGATGCGCTGCTCGCTGCGCTCGAGCTTTGCGCGCGTGACCTCGCGCTGCATCAGGCGGATGATGTCACCGCGCTCGCCCATCGCGCGCAGCGTATCCTCCATTCCCGCGGCCAGTCGCCAGCGGCCATCGCCGAGGTCCTCGGCCAGATCCATCCGCTTCAGCGTCTGAAGACGTCCGGTTTCCAATGCCTGGAAAAGCGGGTCTCGGTCATGGGGTGATACGCATCGATCGAGATCCATCCGGCCTACAAGACGCCGATCCAGCCCGGTGAAGCGTTCCTGCGCCATTTCCTGGCGCAGGCGTGCCTCGATTTCATGCGTAGTTCGCGGGCCTAGGTCAAGCGACATCAGCTCGACCGCGCGCTCGCGAAACCCGTGCGAAATGTAATCCCGCGCAATCACCAGGTCCTTGCCCTTATCGTCGATCCCGCGAAGCACGATATGCGTGTGCGGATGGCCTGTGTTGTGGTGATCCACCGCGACCCACTCGAGCTTCGTTCCGAGGTCTTCCTGGACCTGGTTCATCAGCCGGCGAACGAAGGGTTTGAGATCGCCGTACTGATCGCCATCCTCGGCCGAGACGATGAACCGGAACTGGTGGCGATCGTCCTTCGAGCGTTCCAGAAATTCACTTCCGTCGGCCAGATCATTCTCAGGGCCATAAAGTTCGCCGCGGGCGCCCTCTTTCGTGACCCCGTCGCGCTGGATGTAGCGCAGGTGTGCCTTCAGTGCCCGCACGCTCCCGCCGCGCACTTTGACCAGCCTTGTCTTAACGACCACGCGCCGGGCCCGATATCCCGCAAGCCGGTCCCGGCTCGAGAGGGCCCTGCCAACGGCGGCTCCTCGCCCGATCCTGCTGCCAACGAACTTGCGGCCACCTTTGGCGCCGCCAATCAGTCCGGCGGCGATCGTCACGCGGCTCGCATAGCGCGCTGCCTGCTTCCCCGCCTTCTTGCTGCCAGTGTTACCCTGGCGGCCGAGGCGCGGCTCGAAATCATCGTCGAAGTCCATGAATGGCCACCTCCAGCTACCGTCTCGCGGCAGTCTCGCCGGCAAGACGACTGTCTCGTGATAAAATGATGTGCAGACAGAGAGTTAAGCGTGTCGCGAGACACGCCTTCTATCTTGTTGTCCGCCCCCAACCTTCCAAAACCGGGCTCCCACCCCTCATCGCCCGCCCCAAAGAGCAAGGGCAGCGCCGCAGCGGCGCCGCCCTCGAAAACCGGGGCCTCAATGCGCCCCGGCACTCGCGCGTTCGGCAAGGCGGCGCCCGGCAAAGTCGCGCCGCGCAATGACCCCGACCGGCTCCCCGTCACCATCGACAATGAGCGTCGCTGCAAACCAGCGCTGCCCCAGCCGCCCGATAATGGCGATCCGATCCAGTTCGATATCATCCTCCCTCTCCAGGCTGTCGTAGCGCCCGAGCCAGCGTTCAGAGACGCGCGCATCCCAGAGGAAATCGCATTCCTCCGCTTCGATGAAACGATCCGCCAGCGCATGGCCTGCGCCTTCTCCGAACTCGACCTCGAGCCCATGAACGAGTGCTGCGTAGACGCTGCGATGGCAGCCGGAATTGGTGCGATCGATCTGCATGTGAAGCTCCTCACGTGACCGTTCTCCTTCGATGAGAACGATCCCCGCGAAGATGGGCGGCGGGCGGTCTGTCAGGGCCGCAGGGCATTAGCCCTGCGCCGCGAAGCGGCCGTGGGGGGAACCGATTTGCGAAGCAAATTGGGGGGTACCCGCGGGCCTTGATAGGCCGTTCGCCGCCCGTCACACTTGGAATTCTCAGACGAGCATAAACCCTCTCGTCTGGGCACCGCATCTCAACGGGCGTCTTTCCGGACCGCGAAGAGAGGGTCGCGCATGGTTTCTCTCGGCGCAGTTTTCCCCCCTCCGTCCACTGCTTCCCCACCGGTTTGTACCAGCTTGTTCGCAGGGTTCTCCACAGGGGTTTGAGCAGCCTCTGGCCGGGTGACGAACAAAGGCGGCGATGCCTCGCGAGGGACGCTGTCGTCGGCACTCATCGCGGCAAGATAGGCCACGGTTTCCGATGGCAGGGCCGCGCCCGCGAGGTACTTTTCGTAACGCGCGGGCCCGGCATTGTAGGCTGCAAAGAGGCCGGGATAGCCGAAGCGATCATAGAGGGTTCGAAGATAAAATGTGCCCGCGAGAATGTTCTCGCGCGGATTGTCGGGATCGGTGCCGAGCGAGAGACGGGCGCGCATCTCTGCCCATGTCCCCGGCATGAGCTGCATGAGCCCCATCGCGCCTTTGGGGCTACGGATGGGCGTTCCGCCGATCAGCGCTCTCCCGCGACTTTCCGCCCACATGACCTTGCGGATCCAGGCCGATGGAACGCCGAAGCGGGACGAGGCTTCGACGATGAAGGGCTGCCAGCGTTCGACCCCGCTGGCGTGGGCGGCGCTTGCCGCGAAGATCGCCGCGGCTGCGATTACCGCCCTCAGCGCGCCCATACCAGCCTCGCAGGTCCGAGGATGTCGGCGCTACCCGTGACACCGAAGTAGCGCCCGTCGAAGGAGTCCGGGTTCTTTGCCATGAGGAGGAAGAACTGCCCGTGGCTGAGCCGCCAGCACCCCTCCCACCAGGGCAGCGGGCGCCCCTGCCCGTCGCGCAATTTGCGTTCGGCTACGGGGACGCCGTCGATGAAAATCCGGCTGCCGAGCGCGCAGACTTCCTGGCCTTCGGAAGCGGCAATACGCTTCACCAGCGGGACGTTGCTGGGCAGGTAGCGACGCGTGGCGGCGAACTCCCGCCAAGCCTGCGGCATGCGGGCAATAACGGTGTCACCCCGCTGCGCGTGTCGGTCCGGGAACACCTCATAAAGCCCGAGCGGCGCACTGGCGCTGGAGTTCCAGACGAACAGGATAGGCGGCTGGATGACGGCCGACTGGCCGAGCGCTCCGACCCAGAAGCCTCCCACAGCGGCTATGGCCAGACGCTTGATGAAACGGCGCTTTTCGGCGCGTGCCTGCGTGCCCGGTGACTGCAGCGCTACCGCGCTGCGCGGGGTCCGAAGCCCGCTCATCGACGGAACGCCCGGCCGGAGTTCGCCTCGCTCCAGGCATCGAGATCGGCGATATGATACTGGATGAACCGGCAATGGCGGCGGAAGATCGGGCCACCGCCGTTACGCCGCAGAGTCAGCAGCAGGCGAACGGAAATGCCAAGATAGGCGGCGGCTTGCGGTGTATTGAGAAACGGCGAGCCGCGCTTGGCGCGCTGTGCCCGGTCGATGTCGTCGAAGCTGTCCATGACATGTCCCTTGCATGCGGCGGACGACACCGTGTCGTCCGCGAGGGACATCCAGATGATGCATATTGCAGCCGCCGGGCAGGGTCGAAAACGGCTATAGGCTATTTCGACCCTCCCCCCTGGAACGCAGGGGAGAGGGGAGCAACGTCAGGGTCCGAGGTCAGAAATGAAGTCTAGACCTCGGCCAGATTAATCGCGGAAATCCTGCCGTTGCGGGCAACAAGTACATCGTAGGAGAGCCGCCGGCAGATGCTCGGCAGCTCGATTCCCGATGCCTCGATGGCGGCGATATGGAAGAAGCAATCGGCACCGCCCGGCGTCGCAGAGCGGCACGCCGGCAAACCGGTGCTCCCTGCCCGGGAACCCGATCAGAGTTCGGAAATGCGCTTTTCGGCGATAGCCTTCACTTCGGCCTGAAGCAGTTCGACGCGCTCGACGATCCATTCGAGTTCGATGTCGCGGATCGTGTAGTGCGGGGAGTAGCGCGCCTTGATGTAAGCCTGGTGGAGGAGCTCGAAACAGCGCCGCGTGAACTTGGCGTCTCGCGGCCAGATCGGGATCAGGTCGCGCGCCGTGTCATCGGCCCGGCCCCGCAGGAAATTGAGGTTGTGCGAACGCGGGCTGTAGAGCGTCTTCACGAGTAGAATCGCGTGATACAAGTGCTCGGTTGCCTGGTGAAGCTGAAATGCGCCGTTATTATTTTTCCCTGCTGCGATGGCTAATTTCGCGACATCAAGGAAGTCGCTCGCGCTCTTGAACCACTGGTCGTAGTGATGCTGCGTCTCCTGCCGCAGTTCGTCGCGGCTGAGCAGCTTGGGGGTCTGGAACGGAGTGGAATCGAGCTCGTAGAGGACGATCCCATCCCGCAGCATGTCGACGAAGAACGGCCGCCCGCGCGACAGCTGGAAATTGAAATCGTTGAGCGAGTGGACTGCCAAGGTGGGCGGTGCGGACAGCCGCTGCGCGATCGCATATTCGCGCATGAGCGTGTCCTTGGCCCTGCCCCAGTATTCGACTTCGTCGGCCAGCCTGTCGTCGCTCACCACGACGAGGATATCGTAGTCCGACCAGTAGCCATTGACGTGATCGGCGATCCAGTCGCCGCGCGCATAGGAGCCGTAGAGGATCACTTTCAGGATCCGGCCCTGCTTCTTCCAGCCCTGCGTCGCGAGCGCCAGCACGTCCTCGAACTCGGCGAAGATGATCTTCAGGACGTGATCGAGATCGCGGCGCTTGCCTTCGGGCAGGTGTTCGAGATCGGTTTTCATAATCGCCTGATTCTAGACGAGTTCGGGGCGAGAACAACACTCGTTTGGCTGCCGAACGAGAAAACCCCGCGCCGTTTGGCGGCGCGGGGATCGGACTTTCAGTCGGCCGGGTTCCAGATGATGGCGAAGCTGTCCTCGTCATCCTGCCCGGCGGCGCGGCCGAGGTTCGCGTAAATGCGCCGGGGTCCGAATTCCGGAGCGGCGAGCGTCAGCGAGACGTAGTCGTTGCCGGACGCTTCGCTGCGGCGCAGCCAGCCGGCGCCGACTTCGACGCCCGAGGAAGTAACCCGGAAATCGGGATGCGTGTCGGCGGACTTGCGGGGGTTGGGAGAAATCTCGATCTCGGCGCGGATCGAGAGAGTGCGAAGCTGGCCCTTGAAGCTGCGGCCATCGCGGGTGACATATCCGATTGCGGGCATTTTAGGATCTCCTTCGTGGGTCGTCCCGAACTGATTTTCGGAGGCGATGGCAGACCGGAAGGAGCGGTCGATGCAGCCTCCCCGAACCCTTGGGCCGGAGCGAAGCGAAGGACCGGAGCAGGACGGCCTATTTGCACGCGAAGCGTCCGCGAGGAGACCGCCAGGCGGTCGGGGAAATAAGCCGGCGCGCGATGGTTTCGGCGGGGCTGCGACTGCTCCAGGTCGATGCCGTTCGGTTCCGGAAATCTGCCGAGGCTACCCGGGATCAGGGGCTCCGGAATGCCGGCAGGCGGACGTATCCATGCGAGGACTTGCGGCTTGAACCAGCGTGCAGAACCACTCATCGCCACGCCAGGACGATTTCGCCCGTTCCCACGCCGCCCCTCACGCGGGCCTCGGCTTCCTCCACTGCGACGGGCGCACGAGCCGGCGACCGGGCCAGTGCCGTTCACCCGAAATAGTCAGCGGAGATTGTCTCGAACCTGTCGTGGGCCGATGGTATCTGGACCAGCCGCGACCAGGTCGGGAATAGGCCGGCGCGGCTGGAGGAGAGCCTGAGTGAACATCTATACGCTGAAGTTCCCCGACGACGGGAACGCGGGCGCACTGCGCCTCGATTCCGACGCGGAAGACGCTGCCGACGCGCTCGTCGCAGCCCATCACCGAGCATCGATGAGAACCGGCGGCGCTGCGGAACTCTGGCAGGGCTCCCGCAAACTCTGCACCATTCGGCGGGGACCCGGCAATATTCGGCCTTCCGGCCGATTTCAGACGACCTGACAGGCGCCTTCCCGACCGAGGAACTTGCGGAGAACACGGATACCACAAAGGGCGCATTCGGGAGGACGGGGCTGCAACCGGGTGGGAGGCAGGCGAGACCTCGACGCGCGCCGGGAACTCATCTCGCGGCAATAGTGTTTGTCAGTCCGCGAGCGTCCCGAAAGGCGACGGAGGAGAGACATGAAGATTTATACGCTGCGATTTTCCGAGGATGCCGAGGGTGTTGCCCGGCGTATCGAATTCAAGGCGGAGGACCTTACGACCGCCCTGATCATCGCGCACCGCGAAGCTGCGAGGAGGACTGCCGAGCTCTGGGATGGGGCGCGCAAGCTGTGCACTGTCAGGCGTGAGGCCGCCGCGATTGAGGCTCCGGTCCCTTCGCACCATCGTCAGGCGGCTTGATCGAGCCCAGCGCGCACGAGAACAGGTACTCTGCAAGCAACTGGGAATATCCCTGCCCAGAATGGACGCCACGATCAGGAACGGCGCGCGATTACGGATCGGATTTCTCCGCAGAGGCTGCATGCATCCTTGCTGCGCTGAAATCCGTTCGCGCCTGCCAGTTCATGGGTGGCCTGCTCTGCATGATCGAGCGGCGAGAGGCCGAGCGTCTGGGTGATGCAGTGGTCGCAGACGGGTTCGGGCGCGAGGCGCGATACGAGCTTTTCGATGGCGTGGAATGCGTCGGTCTGAAGTGCAGTCATGGCCTTTTCCCTTGGGACCGATTCCGTGCCACCGGCGTTGGCCCCAGACAATGAACTTTTGGTGTGTGCCGCGAGGCCGCGCCTATCAGGGCGCGGCCTCGCGGCACAAATTTCAAGCGCAACAGGAAGTTGGCGGGAGGTGGATAGCTCCACCTCCCGTCGCATTTTTCAGGCGGCAAACCGATCCGCCCCGTTTGCGATATTGCCGGCGATATTGTCTGCGGGATCGCCATCGGACCCGTCGTCCTTGCCCCGGGGCATGGACGCATCGAAGTCCTCCGCATCCGCGCCCGGATCGGCGCCTTCATCGCCGTCCGGTTGCGTGTCGACCTGCGCGGTCGCGCGCCGATGTGCCTCGACCGTCCCGACCCCGCCGCGCTCCGTATAGCCCGACGGCGGGAAAGCCATCCAGCGCGGCACCCAGCCCTCGCGTTTGTCGCGCCCACCCGCACCGGCCATATGGTCGCGGATGATGCCCCTCAGCGTCTTGCCCTTCTCCTTCGCATTGGCCGCTGCCACCGTCGCCCCCGCTATCTCCTCGACCATCGCCAACAGCACTTCGCGGTCGCGCAAGCCCTCGAGGAAAGCCGCATCCGCCTCCCACCAGTCGGCCATCGGCACACCGAGTTGGGTTCCGACCGCTTCCACCTCGGGGCTGCCTACAGCAAGGCTTTCCCCCATGACGACGGCAACGATGTCCATGACCACGGGATCGGGAAGTTCCAGCAGACGCGCGAACAGCGCGCACAATCGGCGCTGGGAACCGCGCATGCCATAGCCGAACCCGCCGATCACCGTCGGCTCGTCCTCGGGCAGATCGAGAACCGCCAGCACCGCGCGCCTCGCCGTATCGAAGACGCTCTCGGCCCGGCAGGTCTCGACGCTTTCCGTAACCGCATCGTTCTTGGCTGTCTGCGGCTCGACCACGATGCGCCACAGCGGCGAACCGGCAATGGCATGGGCAAGCATGAGCCGCAGCGCCACACCGGGACGTCCCAGCAGTTCGGCGCGCACGGCGGCATGGCGGTGCAGGTCGATATAGGTCTGGGTACCCGAAGTCAGCTCGGGACGGACCGATTTAAGATCGGCAGGATAGCCGTCTGCCGAAGCCTCCGCCTTGGCAAGGCGCGCCGCTTCCTTGCAGGACAGATAGCCTTCGTGGATCACGACTTCGCCGTTTGCCCGCACGTCGAGATAGACACGTCCGCCCTTGCGCTTGGGCGTCTTCTCGTGCTCCCACGAATGGAAATGGGTTTCGGGGGGAAGGATGACGACATCGGTCCACCCAGCCTCCAGGTATGCGGCGTGCTTTGCCGCGACGGCGGCATTCTGCAAGTCCCAGAAGGCATCGCTGTCCGCGAAATAGGCATCCTCACCGAACAGGTCCGCGACTGCCGCGAGGCCGCTCGCTTCCGCATCGAAAAGGGCATGGCCGACCGGGATCGACTGACCGCCCAACAGCCACGATTTTAGCTGAAAACCACGGGGTGCGTAGGCATCGGGATCGTCAATGAGCGCGAGCCATGCCTTCTGCTGACTCTTGGACGCCAGCGTCAGGTGGCGCATGGTCGCGGCATCGATGTCCTCGGCTCGATAGAGTTCGCGGATGCGGGGCAGCAGGTTGCCGAGCGCGAGCGTGCGCTTGACGGCCAATTCGGGCAGGCCGAAGGTCTGCGCGATATCCTCGATCTTGCGCCCTTCCTTGATGAGCCGGACGAAGCAGGTCCAGCGCGAAACCTCGTCGGGCGCCAGCCGTGCGATATTCTCGATCAGCGATGCCTCAACGGCGCTGGCGTCGTCGGCCTCATCGAGAATTGCGCACGGCAGCATGGCAGCATCGGGGTCCGGCTCGCCCGCCGATGCGCAAGCGGCCAGCCTTTCGGCGGCAACGATCTGCGCGGCATGGAAGCGGCGGCATCCCGCGACGATTTCATAATGACCTGCTTGGCAGTTGGGCCGGACGAGAACCGGTTGGATCACGCCGCGCGCACGCACGGTCGGCAGGATATCCGAGACATCCGGGGCCTTGCGGGCGTAACGCATATTGGATTTGCTGACAGAAAGCTTGTCCAGAGCGATATATTCGAGTTTCATAGGTGGCACTCCTAATGTGAGTGCCGGTCCACCAAGTTTGTAATGGGATAAGGTGGACCGGCTTAGGTTCGGCGGAAAGCGCGCCGCCTCGCGTCATCGACCCTCAGCGGGGCAGAAGCCTGATTGCGGATGGGTCCTCGCGCGCGAGGCGATCCAGCAGCAAGGCGGCATCGGGGATCGATCCTGCAAGCCGTGCCGCCTCGGTCCAGACCGAGAGCCGATGCCGCGTCGAGAAACCGAGGTCGCGCGCGATCTTGATGCCGAGCGGAAGATTGATCGCCTCGATTTCGCGGAGCGAGGAAATGCCGAGTTCGGGACTGCCAAAGCCGAGGTCCGCAAGCCCGAACATGGTATCGTCATCCGCATAGAGTTCGGTCACCAACCAGACCGCTCGGCCCATTGGATTGAACAGGCGGACCAGTGGTAAGGGATCGAAGCGCGGATTGCGCATGCCATGCTCGAAGTTGGCGCTGAGCATGGCGCGGATGGAGCGGCTGAGCAGGTTCATGATGCCGCCCTCCCATCAAGCGCGCCGCCATGCTCGGCCATGCCGCGCGCCATATCCTCGGCAACTTGCGCATCTGCAGCGGCATAACGCGCAAGCAGCCAGTCGGCAGCCTTGCTTGCCATCGAGGCCGCGCGGAAGATCGCCCGGTTATCCTCGCGAAGGACGTCGAGCCACGCGCCAAGGTAATCGGCATGGCGCACAGTTGGCACTATACCGAGCGCGGCACACAGGAAGGCCGAGCCCATTTCGGCAGTCAATTCCTCGCGGGCGTAGTCCTTTGATCCGAATTCTCCAGTCAGATTCCGGTTGAGCCGCGCCTTACTACCGGTTGAGTGACATAATTCGTGGAGGCAAGTCCGGTAATAATTGACCTGATCGTAAAACGCCGTTTGCGGGGGCACCTGCACGTAGTCCGCGCCCGGCGCATAGAACGCCTTGGACCCGCCGATGCGGAAATCGACACCGCTTGCGGCAATGACGGCCTCGGCCACCGGCACGATCTCGCGCTCGGGTAGCGGAACCGGCTCGGGCATGAGCCCTTCCGGCAAGCCCTCGCACTGCGCGATATTGAATACCGTGAAGCGCTTGAGGAATGCAATCGAACGCGCGGCCCCGCCGTTATCGCGGGCGCGTTGCTTCTCGGCCTCGGGCGTGAAGCGGTCGGCATAGACGACGCAGGTCCCATGTTCCCCCTTGCGAACATTGCCGCCGACAGCAAGCGCCTGCTTGAAGGTAAGCCACCCTTGCGAGGGCCAGCCCCGCGCGATGACCTCGCCCCATAAAATGAGAACGTTGATGCCGGAATACGCGCGCGAGGTCACCGCATTGCGGGGCAGTCCCGGTGCAGGTGCGCCCGTACTTCCATGCCCGCAAGCCTCGCTGCTCCAAGGCTGCACCCACGGCACACGTCCCTCTTCCAGTTCCCCGATGATGCGGCGTGTCACTTCGTCATAGAGCGAAGCCCGATCGGTTCCATGCCGCCCGGCAACCCCGCCCCGCCAGCGTCGGCTTGCGTCGCCCGTGGACGAAGGGTTCTTCTGTTCTGGGTTGTGGTCATGGTTCTGGGTGCTGGTGCCGGTCCCTTCCCGAATTTCCGGGCTTTCGCCACCACCGCTGCGGGTAGGAGCTCCTACCGTTCCAATGGAGCTGTCCGAAACCGGGCTGGCGTCTCGCCCTGCCTTGCAATTGCTGCGCATGTCTCACCTCCAAGCACCGCCCCAAACCACCATGGCCTCCCCCGGCGAAGGCGGGGGGTGGGCGGCCCGGACGACCGACAAGGCCCGCTTCAGGGCGTTGCCTGCACCCGCAGCCGGGCCCCGGTCCGCGCAGCGGATCGGGTGGCAAGGGCCGAAACAAGGTGGAGGAGCTGCCCACCGGGCAGCTTGCAGGCGGCGCCGGCGGGCCTAGACGGGCGTCGAGCCCACCCGCCGGCTTCGCAAGGGGACAGGCTCACGAAAGCGCCGCGCGCGGAACGCGCGCGTCAACAGAAGGGAGCGCATGCGCTCCCTGCCCCGCGCCAGCGATCCAGACCGCATGGCCGGGACCATGTCGAGCCCGGGGCCGCAAGGCCTGGGAGCGCGATCGCCGCCGCACGGTGCGAGGTGCCCGTCACTTCCTGGGTCATTTCATTCAGATAATAGGGTCGGAAACGCTCGAACACTGCAGAAGGAGGATCGCAAACGCCGCGCTCGCCCATCATTTCGGGTGCGCTGGGCGTCCACCCCGTACGCCGACGCCCACGGCACGCTCACCGGGCTCCTCGAACAATCTTTGAAGAACCAAAACCGGTATAACTTTGGTACCTTCCCAAGAATCATGCGTTATGGAAGGATATCAGAAAATAATTCTCTGGCCACACGGGAGAGAACAATGAGCAGGAAACAGAAGCGGAAGGACGAATACCAGCGTCTGGAAGAAGAAGCCCAGCAGACCGAGAGCCTTGCGCAGGCGCAACAGAAGTCTGCCGACGCAGATCGGCTCCGCACCGAGCGCTCGCACACCGACCGTTTGCATCAGGTTCGTTATCGGCCGATGCCGTTCTTCAGAAACTGAACGGCGACAAGCGCCGCCGGACTATAGTCCACGGCCCGCGACGGCGGGGTGCTGCTCCAGGTAGACGAGATGTCCGATGGCATAGATGCCAAGGCCGATCGTCAGGACCACGACAGCCAGACGGAGCAGGAACTGCGCGCGGCGACGCGACTGTAAGTCACGCTTCCTGTTCAGATCGGACTGCTTCATTCCTTTGCCCCTCATTGCCTGCGTCTCGCTGCCTCCGGCATCGCCCGATGGCTTGCTCCTGGGCCCCATCATCAGATTGAACCATCTTCGGCCAACGTCAATGCCGATCGTGGCACCATGTCGTCCTGAATGCGACCTTCCCCTTCAGCGAAGGCTTCGCTCGAACCGGACTTGCTCTGTCACCGCCCCGGTGCCGCCCGCGTGAATTTCTCTCGCCTGCAATGCATGTCAGGTAGTCAAAATGTACGGCGTTCCGCAAAATGAGGTTCCGGTATCTCCCTAGCGTTGCGGCGCTCACGCTTCGCACGCGCCGCAGCAATCCCCCACAAAATGATCGCCCTCCCCCCTAAGGAGGATTGCTCGAACGCCAAGCTCGTTCATAGTGAGGGCCTTCGTCAGAAGGGAACAGGGGGCCGGAAGGTGCGACCCGATCCCGGCAGCGGCGAGCGGCCATTCGACCCCCCGGCTGCCGCCGTCCCTACCTTCCGACGACGACCTTACCGATCCGCGTGTCCACTTATGGATATGCAGAACCCTAATGCCCCGACACACCGCAGGTGCCGGCGGGAATGGCCTCGTAAGAGCCCGGTCACGGCGGCCCCTCCGAACGCAATCGCCCCGCCAATGGGCCGC
>FTCV01000666.1_pt1 | contig 17655 bp, 16 predicted proteins | sample 1639691 | NCBI WGS metagenome assembly FTCV01 (sample SAMEA3914864, study PRJEB12502) | metagenome | biome: forest; material: soil | place: USA | collected 2012-03-12 | depth 0.3 m
CTCGATATCCTCCGCCGCAAAGAGGTCGATCGAGCCGACTTCGATGAAGGTTGGCGGCAGCCCGGAGAGGTTCGCTGCCCGCGCGGGAACGGAACCGGCCGGTGCGTGCTCACCCCCAGGTTCGCGACCGAGAAGTGCTCGCCAGCCGACCCTGTTGGAAGCCGGCGTCCAGATAAGACGGCCAATGTGACCTGGAACGGGCCGGCTGGTTCCGGTACGGTCGTCCAGCATCGGGTATACGAGCGCCTGAAATGCGACCGGAACCTCCTTGCGATCGCGGGCGGCAAGCGTGAGCATTGCGGCAAGGCCGCCCCCTGCGCTTTCGCCCAACACGATGATCCGCTTGCGATCCACTCCCAACGCCTGCGCATCGTCGTGTAGCCATTTCAAAGCTGTATAGCTGTCTTCCATGGGCGCTGGAAAAGGAGCCGTGGTCGCCAGGCGGTACTGAACACTGACGATCACGCAATCCAGGCGGACGGCAAGCGCCTTCAGCGCTCCGAGGTTTTGCCTGGCATCCCCGCCGATGAAGCCACCTCCATGAATATAGAGGATCGCGCCGCGAGGGAGCTTGGTCCCCTCCTCGCCTGCGCGGCTATTGATGACATAAACGGCAACAGGAGGCTGCCCGTCACGCGGGGCAAGTTGACGCTCGATCACCCCGGCAGGCAGCGGTCCCGGCTTTGGAGGCGTGTAGGGCGCACTGCCTTTGGTTGGATGAAGGATCGCTACTGCGACCTGTCGAAGCTCAGGATTGACGTAAGTTAGTGGATCCGCCGGCTCTTGAGAAGCACCGGTAGTCAACAGCAAGGCGCACGCAAGTAACGGCAAGCGAGGGGTCATGCCGGTCTCTCCCCGACAAGGCGAAGCGTTACAGGTCCGCCGAGCCCTGCAGGCGCGGGCGTCAAAGCATCGTAGCCTGGACGCCTGGTCCCGATCACACCGTTCTGAGGCACATTGGCAATGGTGATGCCTAGCGCATTCCGTCCGGGCTGCAGAGCATCGGTGATATCGATGGACCAGGGCTGGTCGAGAAGCGGTCTGAACTTTCGGCCATTGACCGCGACGAGCGCGATGTCGTGAACGCCTTGAAGGGTCAGTATCACACGCTGGCGTCTGCCCTGCCATTCAGCGGGGACGTCGAAGCTGCGAGTGTAGGTTGCCTCGCCCGAGAAGAAACGAAGGTCGCCTTGATCGCGCCAATCGCCAAGCCGTCCGTTCGGAAGATCGCGGACGTATGGGGTTCCCCCGGACACATGCCCTCGAAATGAAATCTGCCAGCCATCCATGGGAAGCCGGATTGCCGCCATTTCGCGGCTTGCATTGGCAGAACATCGCGGCTTGGAGCGATCCAGAACGATGAGCGCGCTTTCTCCTGCTTCGAGACCAAGCGCAACCACTGTTCCGGCCTTCATGGGCAACCTCTGGAACTCGGGTGGCCACGCTATTGCCCGATCTGCGACGGCTATGAAGTCACCGTCCAGCGCGCCGCGGTTCTTGGTATTGGCGAACGGGGGTTCAAGAAGGCGATCTTCCTGCGCACCTATGCCCGTATCACGACTGGCGTCTCTACGGCCAAGGTGAATGCCGGCAGATTCCCTCGCTACGCGCCGATCAGGCGATCAAGAATGAGTCGGTCAAGGCCTCTCCAGTGATCGAGCAAGACGGCTACGCCTGGATCTGGACGGGTTCGACCGATCCGCAAGGCGGTCCATAACCGATCGAAGACTTCGCCTACTTCACCTGCCTCCGGGGCGCGATCGACATGGATTGCGAAGCTATTCTGCCCATCAAGAACAATCTGGACGTCTGCCACGCCGCATTCACCCACCCTAACCAGCACCCCAGTGGCTCAGGGTCCAGGCAGTCGCTCTTTAGAATAACGAATATGAAATCGAGACGTCCGCTGACGAAATTGTCGTGGCCGGACGCGGCAGGTTGCTTCAGTACGCTCTTCCCGACCGTGTCATCGTGGGTGGTGGCGATGCGTTTCGCCTTGTGCTGCACTACGTGCCAACCGCACCGGCACGTTGTCGGCAGCATTGGCTATTGCAGCGAGAGCGGATCACGACTCTCGGTGCGCCGGTCTGGTGTGATGATAAGCCTGAATCCTCGCTCAGGACCGCATAATCCTTGAGGCTGCCCAACGCGCCTATGATTGCAGCGACGGCGCTTTCGAACGAAGCGTCGAGGCGAATACTCCGGGTCTGGCTGTCCGCCGACTGCTGACTTCGCACGCGACTGGAGAGCGCATTGAGGCAAGCACGCGCAGGATTGCGATGAGCTAAGCCTTGGGCAGGCAATTGAGCGCGCTGTGTATGGAACTCGAGTTCGCTACTGACAACGAGCAGAAGCCGTCAAAGCGCTGAATGGCATAAACCTTGGCCATACAGAACCTGCGGCCCCACGCCGGTAAGCGGCAAACGGTTAGCGCAGAGCGAACTCGTAGCGAGCCGGATGAACATCTCCAGCATCCGCCATGCGCTGCTCGATCCGCGTCCGGATGCCGGCCTTGACCTCGGCCTGGCAGGCGCGGCTCTGCGCGGCGAGCGCGAGGTGGATCGTCGCCAGGCGGTCGCCGCAGACGGCGCGAGCCGCCTGTCCCATGCGCAGGTCCAGAGTGCGCTGACCGCCTACAGTCGACAGATCCAATCCGTCGAGCTTTAGGATTACACTGCTCTTGGCGAGCGGGTTTTCCGGTTCTGCGGCGGATGCGGTGGAGGTAATCGTGCAGACGGCCAGGACCGCCAAAGCTGCCTTCAACATTCTCGTCTCCTGCAAATGTCCGGTCGCTCTTTGTCGACTCTGACAATTGCATAGCTTTTCGGCGGCCAGATGACAACGAGACGTCGTCGCGACACGGCCAAACGGCGCCGATCCCAGCTTTGTTCGAACGCATCGGCGAAGGCTCTACGTCAAACGGCGTATAGGGCGATTTCTCACCATCCGCGACACCCCGTGCCATGAACATATATCCTGTCCGAAGCGTGGGCCGCAGAGCCAGTGTCATCCTCGCACTGGCCTGCACCGCAGGCCTTCCAGTCGCGCCCGTCAATGCCGCCGACGACGCTGCCTCGCAGGGCGTGGTAGAGCGTCCTGTCATTCGCACCATGTCGGAACTGCCCATTGAGGCAACGATCAAGGTCGGCACGACCGCCGACTGGGTCACGATCACGGGCAATAAGGTCTGGGTCGGCAGTACGGGTCCGAATGCCGTTAACGAGATCGATCCCCGCACGAATGCGGTCGTCACCATTGCACTTCCTGGGCGACCTTGCGCCGGACTGTCCGCGGACAGGCACAATATCTGGATCCCTTTATGCGGAGCAACGCCGCAACTCGCCAAAGTCGATCAGAAGGCAAAGCGGTTGACGGGCGTGTTTACCGTCGGTCCTCCGGCAGGCGAAGGCAGTCTCGCCATCGGTGCAGGCAGCCTGTGGCTGGTTACCGACAAGACCGGGTCACTGGCACGCATCGATCCCGAAACGGGCGAAGTGGTGCATGTCATCGCGCTGCCCGCCGGTTCCTACAATCCGGTATTCAGCGATGGCTTGGTCTGGGTAACGCACGTGGATGGCAGCGACGTCTCAGTGGTCGATCCCAGCACGAATTCGGTGGTGGCCACCATCACGGTTGGCCCGAACCCGCGCTTCACGGCCGCCGGTGCCGGCGCGGTGTGGACGTTGAACCAGGGTGACGGCTCGCTCAGCAGGATAGACACGAAGCGCCGAGAAGCCTCGGCACCACAGCCGCTGGAGACACCGGGCCACGGCGGCGACGTTGCCTTTTCCGACGGGCGGGTCTGGACCACCATGATGCGCACGCCGCTCACCGCAAGCGACGCGCGCACTGGCAAACCGCTCTGCCAGTGGAAAGGCGATGGAGGAGATTCCCTGAATGTCGGCCACGGCGCGGTGTGGCTTACCAATCTGCGTTCGGGCACCGTATCGCGCATCCCGCTTGCCAAGCTCCCCGCCGATTGCAGCGTAGAAAAAGGCCGAAAGTGAGATCGGCGGATATTTCGGCGAGGGGCAGAGCACATCGCTTGGCGCTTGGTGGACGAGGCTTGCGCCTGGCACTGCTACCTGCCGCTGCGGCCTGCCTGCTTGGGGCAACGCCGCAGACTCTCAAGCCGCCTCGTTTCGCGCCGTGGATAGACGGTACCATACAGGGTGAACCCGAAATTCAGGTCCAGATGATCGATGCAGGCACGGTCGTGATCCGTCAGTCGGTCGCCACGAATTTCGAAGCGCCATTCCTTTACCTTTTGTTCGGCCGCGACCGTGCATTGCTACTCGATACGGGAGCTGGCGGCCTGCATATTCGCCCCACCGTCGATCGCCTGATTGCAGATTGGCAGCAACGGCATCACGGCCGCCCGATCCAGCTGATCGTCGCGCACTCGCACGGCCACGGCGATCACCATTCGGGCGACGCCGAATTCGCCGATCGGCCGAACACTGTCCTCGTCGGCCTCAAGCCGGAGGAGGTCGCGCGCTTATTTGGCGTGAGCGAGTGGCCGAACAGCATAGGTCGCTACGATCTGGGTGGCCGCATGCTCCAGATTATTCCCACGCCCGGGCACGAGCCGGCGCACATCATGGTCTACGACGCCAGGACGCAGTTGCTCTTCTCTGGCGATATGCTCTATCCTGGGCGCCTTTACGTGCCTGCAGATCGGCTTGCCGAATTCCATGCCAGCGCCGACCGGCTAGCGAAATTCGCCGAAACGCATCGCATCCGTGCGCTGCTTGGCGCGCATGTGGAAATGACGAGCACGCCGGGGCAGGATTATCCTGTACGGGCACCGAGCCATCCATCCGAGCACCCCTTGCCCCTTTCTCCGGCGGTCATCGTCGAGCTTCAGCATGCGCTTGTTAACGCCGCCTCGCCTCCCTCGATCGATCGCCATGCCGATTTCATAATCTACCCACTCGCGCCCCGGCACGCCCCGTGAGGTCGCCAAACCGGCTCCGCGCAACCTGCTCCGGCAAGGAAAGCGAAAAGCATGTCCTGCCGTGCCGGGGCAATGTCGGACGTTCCTGTGGGATGAACCACGAGGAGCATTGCCTCGGCTACGGCAGCCTTTGAGGGCCGCAATGTGGCGCAGACGGCTACCTTGGCCTCCGCAGTGTGCCGCCAGCGGCCCTATCTACCCGACGGCTGCTATGGGCTCGGCCTTACCGAGGCCGAAACGGACTAGGTTTCGCGCGCGCCTCAACCAGTTGATGGCCTTCTGGCAGCACCATTTCTCGGACCCCATTCTCCAGATCGGCTACGAAGCGCTCGTTGCCGATCTGGAAGGCGAAACCCGGAGACTACTGCAGCTTTGCGGCCTCCGCTGCGATGCATGCGTGCTCGCGTTCCACAAAAACAGCTCCGCATTTGCAACGCTCAGCGCGGCACGAATTCGTCGTCCGATCAGGTCCGATGCAATCAGCCGCTTACGCGTTCATGCCGACGTGCCTGGAACCCATGCGCCGCTTCTTTACGTCGCACGGGATCGTCGTGGATTGAGGGAACAACGCGATCCCGTCGCGATAGTCCAGCCGCTATCGCGCGTTCTGTATGGAATTGTCGGAGGCCAAGCCGCGCTCATGCATTGGCGCATTGGCTTCAATCGCGTCGCCACCGGCCAACCTCTTGCGAAAGCGAGCATGGATAAGCTTGTGTTCGAGGATACGGCCCGCAACCCACAGCGCAAAGAAGATGCCCATGTAGGTATAGGCCGTGGTCATGGAGGGCTTGCGGTTGCGCTTCCCGATCTCCTCGCCGTCCTTCTTCTTTTCGGGCGTGGGGGCGTGCAGGAATGTATCGACCGGGTTCATGGGCACGTTTTCGGGCTTCACCAGTGAGCGCTTCTTTGCGGCCTCTGCCTTAGCCTTGGCTACTTCGGGCGGATTACGCCACTTGTCCACCGCGAAACCGGTATAGCCGAGCGCGTAGAAGAACAAGGGCGCTAGAAAGCATGCCAAAAGCGCGCGACTGGACATGCTGTACCGCAGCACACCATCGCCAACCTGCAGGGTACCGCTGTCGAATACGGACATCTTGTCCTGCGGAAGCGCGTTCTTCTTGGTGAAGACTAGCGTGTTGCCCTCCACCAGGTAGGTCGTGTTCTTTTCCTCGAATAGGTCCTCCAGCTTGTCGAAGGCCTGCGCGGCGGAGCAGTTCGGCTGGATCGCCAGCCTGCCCCTCACCCGCCATATCCAATCGATATAGGACAGCTTCACAGGTTCTTCCTTAGCTTGTCGGGAAAATGAACCACCTCCAGGCCATCGCACCCCTTTGATCATTCCGCCGGAACGGCAGTCATCTGCCCTCGCTCCGCGCGCGCCGCCCATTTCTGGCGGAGCAGCTTGTACGGCTCGGAAAGGGTGTAGTGCATCGTTTCCCAGATCGACATCCGGCGCCCGCCTTCCTGGCCCAGCAGTTCGGCTTCACCGTCAAGGCAGGTGCCGTGCAAGCGATCGATGAAGATCCATGTGCCGGAGTAGTTGCTGCGGGTAGCTTCGTAGTCCTGCGCGTGGTGCAGGCTGTGATGCTCGGTGGTGTTGAAGATCTTGAACCACCACCGGGGTGTGTTGAAGCGGATGTTGCAGTGCTGATAGCTGCTGACCGCCATGCCGAAGGCTCCAGCCAGCAAGGCTGCGCGCGGCAGGAAATCGAAAAGACCGCCGATACCCAGGCCGATCAGGAAGATTTCGATCGGATTGCCGACGCTGCCCTTCTGGACGTTCAGCTGCGTGACGAAGTGGTGCGGCGCATGGGCAAGCCACAACGGATACCAATTGTGCATCCCGCGATGCATCCAGTATTGGAAATAGTCGCCGATGAAGGAGATCATGAAGGCCTGCACCAGCAGCGGCAGCCCCATGAACCAGGCGAACTTGGCAAGGTCGAACGAATCCTGGAACCAGGTAATGATCGCGTCGCTGTTGATCGGGCCAAACACCACCCGGACGAACATCGCGCCCATCGCGACGTAGAAGGTGTCGCAGGCCAGCTCCTTCCAGGTATGTTGCCAGCTCTTGTAGCGCGGCGAAATCCACTCCATCGACAGCATCATGAGCTTGACGCCGTAACCGATCCACAGGGTTACGGACGGCCTGATCCATGCTTCCGGCGCGTAATAGTAGAACGCGATCACAACCAGCAGGAATGCCGGCTGGAAGTGGGTGAAGAACAGGCGCTTGGCAGGCCCGCCCTCAACCCGGCCCAAATTGTCGAGCCCACGGGTTATGGGAGCGCTGACCATGTAGGACGGCTTCTCGGCAGCGATGGTTTCGCTCATGGCAATCCCCGCGAAAGTTGGTTGAAGTCCGCAAAATTCTTGGCTGCCCTTGTAGCGCAGCGCCCCTGCCCCCGCCTTACGTCGTTTGACGTAGGTGGCTGCGGAACCGCCAAATCCGGCCGTTCACGTGCCAATTACGCGAACGAAAGCACGGCCTCACGACCCGAGATGCAGCCCCTACGTCAAACGACACATATTGCCCGGCAACCCGGCTCCATAGCCTGAGCGCTCCAATGCGAAAATCGAGCACGTGCCGCGAAGCCTCGTGCCGGCGCATTGGCGGGGGCGGACCTTGGGCAAATGGGTCGAGCGAAATAGGGGGAATATATGAGCAAGCGTATGCGAACGCGGCTGCAGCTGCTTTCGGCAACCTTCCTAGCAGGCGTCATTGCCGCGCCGGTGCATGCACAACAGCAGACGGCACCCGATGCGCCAGAAGAACAGGCACAGGGCCTGAACGAAATCGAGGTCACGGCAACACGGCGCACGGTCTCGCTACAGACGGCGCCAATCAACATCTCGGCTCTCGATGGCAACTCTCTCGAAACCAAGCGGCTCGACGATGTCGGCGATATCGGCCTCTATACGCCCGGCCTGACCGTTCCGGACACTGGCCCGCGCACCGCCAACAGCATCGTCATGCGCGGTATCACATCGGGCGGACCGGGTGGTTCCAACCGCAGCACTGCCGTGGGCGTCTATCTTGGCGAAATCCCGCTCTATGTCGATTTCAAATTCCTGGACATCAATCGCGTTGAGACGCTTCTCGGACCGCAAGGCACGCTCTACGGCCTTGGCACGCTGGCAGGCGCGATCCGTTACATTCCCAACCGGCCGAACTTCTCCAATCTCGAGATGGAAGCGCATGCCCGGGTCTACGATGTCGCCCATTCCAGCGGCGTGGGTTCGGTCTTCGACGCCACCGTCAACCTACCGATCGTGCGCGACAAGGTCGCTCTGCGCGTAACCGGCGGCTATTATCGCGATCCCGGCTTCATGGATTCGCCCTATCTCGTACGCCAACTCGGCGTGTCGTTGCCGCAACCGGACTTCAGCGACCCCGCAGCGGTGGCCGCCAATCTGTACCGCGGCAAGGATCTGAACGACGAGCAGACCTATTCCATACGTGCACAGCTGGGCTTCGACTTCGGCTGGCTGCGCCCAACCTTCAGCTATATCCGCCAACAGACGAAGACGCACGGCACACAGGTCAACGGCGGCTATGGCGCCACGTACACACTGAACGCCAACGGCGTCCCCTTCCCGGACGGCCAATGCGTCTTTGCCGACTGCCGCGGCGTGCTTGGCACCGGCAAATATGAGAATGGCGGCCGTGTCCCGCAACCGGCCACGCGCAAGGTCGACATGTTCGCGGCCGAGATCGAAGCCGACATCGGCGACATCGCACAGTTGGTGTCCGCCACTGCCTACTCTGTGCAGGACCTCTACAGCCAGAGCGACGTTACAGACCTGCTTCTCGATCTCGACTACGATTACGAGCTGTTTCCCGCCTTTGCGGGGACCACAACGTCGAACAGCAAGCCCAAGCAGTTCAACCAGGAACTCCGCCTGGTCTCAACCCATGGCGGGCCGATCGACTGGCTGATCGGTGGCTTCTACAACCACTACAAGAGCTACACGTTCAGCGCGGAGCGCATTCCGGGTTATCCTGAATGGCCGGCATCTATCGACCGGACGGGCTGGAATATATCTCCTTCACTGACACATACACCAAGGAAGCGGCCGCATTCGGCGAAGCGACCTGGCATATCACTCCGAAGTTCCAGATCACCGGTGGCCTGCGCTACTACAAGTACAAGTCTTATATTTCGGGGGCGACCGACACGCCCCTCACCTCAGGCGGACGCCGCCGTACGCCCTATCCGCTGATCCAGTTCGATCCCGCGCGCATTCGCACAGGCTCGACCGACGATGACGGTTTTGTCTACAAGCTCAACGCCTCATACGAATTCAGCCCCGAACTATTCGCCTATGCGACCTATTCCACCGGCTACCGTATCGGCGGCGTCAACCGCGTGGCGCCTTGCATCATCCCGCTCCCCGCCGGCCAGAACGTTTGTGCGCTGCCGAACGAATTGTCTTACGGGCCGGACAAGACCAGGAACTATGAAGTGGGGATCCGTTTCAACCTATTCGACAAGATGCTGCAGGGCACGGTGGACCTCTACAACATCGACTGGACGAACCTTCAGTTGGGCAGCCAGACCGCAAACGGCGCAGTGGGCATCACTGCCAATGCCGGCGGCGCACGCAGTCGCGGCGTGGAGACAACGCTTTCGCTCAATCTCGGCAAGTTCAATCTGTCGGGCAATTACACCTATCTCGACGCGAAGCTCACCAAGGACGCTCCCGGCCTGATCGGGGGCATCAGCAACGGCTTCGACATCGATGGTGCGGGCGATGCCTATGCCGGTGACCGCCTGCCCGGCTCGTCCAAGCATGCCGGATCTATTACCGCTGCCTATACCGTGCCGATGACCGACGAGACCGAGCTTGATCTCATGTGGAGCACGGCGGCGCGCAGCAATACTTACTCCACCACGGGCCTTCGCGGCTATGGCGAGGCGATTCCGGGCTATTCCACCAGCCGCGCCTCGATCACCTACAAGACTCCGAAGTTGGAAGTGTCCCTCTTCGTCAACAACGTCTTCGACAAATATGCCGTCTCCAGCGTGTCCAACGACTATACGCTGGCCCGCAGCAACGACGGCGTTCTGATCCGTTCTTATGGCTACGGTGTGATCCAGCCACGAACGATGGGCGCCGAACTGCGCGGCCACTTCTGAGCCTGCGAGCGCTATTGCAACGACAGCCGCCAAGCGCGCGATGCCCATGAACGGATAACACAGTGAAGTTCCAGGGCGTGGTCCCATCCTCTCGGATCACGCCCCATTTTCATTGCGAGAGCACCTCCCCGCTGCACGCGCATGAGCACCGCCCTGTCCTCCCGACCGGGCGGCGCTCTTGCTTGCCCGGCAGAGCAACTCCTCAGAGCGCTGTGCCGCATTTTTCGGTTCGGGCACTAAGCTCTATTTTGGCCTGCCCTTGGCAGTATTATGATTGACATGATTCGTAATATTCCATACCGATAACAACCGTGAAAAACATGTCGCGCGCCAGCCTTGCACGTCTCAGCATGAGACTGCCAAGCAGGCTTTTCCGTCAGCTCAATACGATTGTGGCAGAGCTTGGCCTGCCATCGCGGTCCCATTGGATCGCGGAGCTGATCCGCAACGAGCTTGCCGAGAACGGCATGGCAATGCGGCCGGACGAAATGCTGTCCGGCACGGTTACAATCGTTTTCAAGGGGGACACGGAGCGAGTGCGTCGCCAACTCGCCCGGACCCAATCCCATTTTCTCAAGGAAGTGATCTCCTCCCAGCACGTCTTCCTGGAAGAAGAACAATCGATGGAGGTCCTGATAGTCCAGGGCCCTGCCAGACGCCTGCACGAATTGAGCGATGCCATCCGCAAGGTACGGGGCGTGCAGCAACTTCGGCTGACCACGACAATGGCACTCCTGCCCCCGCTGTTTGAATCGGCTCGCGGCTCATCGAGCAGAAGGCGGGATTTCACGAGCATGCCTCATGCGCCGAGCACCGGGGGCAAGCACCCAGCAATCGAAGAAACACGAGGATGACGATGAATCTGCAGAACGACAAAGTGCGTATCCATGTCACCGATCTTTCGGGCAGCGATCGGGAAATTGAGGGCGAGATCGGCAGTTCCCTGATGGAAATCATCCGGGGCTCCGGGATTGACGATATTCCAGCGTTTTGCGGCGGATCCTGCTCCTGCGCTAGCTGTCACGTCCATATCGACTCCGGCTTCGCTTTCCTGCTACCGAAGATGTCGGAGGATGAATTCGATGTGCTGGAAGGTGCAGCGCACCGCATCGAAGGCTCCCGTCTCTCGTGCCAGGTCCACGCGTCGAGTGAGATGAACGGCATGCGCGTGTCCATCGCACCTCAGGAGTGAGCGTTTGCTCGCAGAATGAATTGGGGGGAAACCATGAGAGTAAGGGCCAGCCGAATACTTCAAGGCGGCGTCGATGTGGAAGGCATTGCCGACGGAGCATCGGCAATGGACGATGCGGCAAGCATGATCGTTCCGACCGGTAGGCACCCCAGTATCGACCTACCCAGGTTGTTATGAGCGTGCTGATGGTGACGCGAGACGACCGAACCCGTCACTCGAACGGCCCTTCGGCCAGGAGTGAGCCGAGGTCCGCTTCTCAACCGCAGGATGTTGAAGTGGCGAAGTCGAAACCGGCTGCAACCGCCCAGAATCTTGCATTAAGTCCTGTCGTCGTAGAACTTCAGCGTGCCAAGGCTGCAGCCGAAGCCGCCAATGAGGCAAAGTCCCGTTACCTGGTGGCGGTCAGCCACGAAATCCGCTCGCCATTGAATGCAATCTACGGCTACGCGCAATTGCTCGAACGCGGCCATGCGGTGACGGGAGCGGAAGCCGGCGCTGCAATCCGGCGATCGGTAGATCATCTGACCAATCTGGCCGAGAGCCTGCTTGAGATATCTCGGATCGAAAGCGGTGTGCTGAAAATCCGATCGGGCGTCGTCGATATACGAGCGTTGCTGGGTCAGATCGTTTCCATGTTTCGGGCCCAGGCCATCGGGAAGGGTCTCGATCTGACGCTGCGTATCAGTGACAACCTGCCTACGACTGTCAAGACGGACCAGAGCCGGCTCAAACAAGTGCTCATCAATCTCGTATCCAATGCGATCAAATACACCGAGGTCGGCGGCATCGAGGTCGCAGTCAGCTATCGCAGCGAGGTCGCGACCATCGACGTTGTCGATACGGGCATCGGGATCGAAGCGGACGATATGGAGCGCGTGTTCGAACCGTTTGAACGCGGCAGTTCAACCGGTGTCCAATCCCAACCCGGTATTGGCTTGGGCCTGACGATCACCCGCGTCCTGGCGCATGTTCTGGGCGGCGATATAACGGTAACGAGCACCCTGGGGGCAGGCAGCTGTTTCCGATTGAAGTTGATGTTGCCGCCGGTGCCCGTGCCAGCGAATAAGGAGGCCAGCGTTCGTATCGAGGGCTATCAAGGTTCTCGGCGCACGGTGCTGATTATCGAGGACGATCCCGAGCAGCGCGCCGCCATGCAATCCTTACTGCAATCGCTGAATTTCAGCGTCCATGTCGCGAAAAACGGCATGGAGGGAATCGACCTTGCCAGCCGATACGCGCCCGATCTCGTCCTGCTCGATGTCGAGATGCCCGGCATCAGCGGATGGGAGACCGCATCACGATTGCGCCGTGCTCACGGCACGGTTCTGAAGATCGTCATGGTTTCCGCCAACACGACAGGCACGGATACACACTACTTGGATGATCGCGTCTGTGACGCGTTCGTTGCCAAACCGATCGCGTTCGACGCCTTGCTTGCAACGATACAGCAAAACCTCGATTTGCAGTGGAACCAGTCGAGCCCGAATCCGGTCCTCGCCGGGGAAGGGGCGGCATCAGCCCTTCCCCCTGAAACCGCAGCCTACCTGGAGCGGCTAAGGCGACTTGCGCAAATCGGGCACGTGCTCGAATTCGAGAAGCAGCTTGGCGATTTCGAGAATACCGTTCCAGCTGCCGCTGCGTTTGTCGCCATATTGCGGGAAGATCTAAACAATTTCGACTTCGGCTCCATTATAGAAAAGATCGAAAATGTTGGATCACAATGACGGCGAGGGCAGGAAGCCAACCATCCTCGTTGTCGACGACACGCCCGATTCCTTGCGATTTCTGACGACCACCCTTTCTCTCGCCCACATGACGCCCCTCGTTGCCAGAGACGGCCTCGCCGCGATCAGCTTGCTACAGCACACCTCTCCTGACCTGATCCTGATGGACGCCTTGATGCCGAAGATGGACGGGTTCGAGACGACACGGCGGATCAAGGCAAATTCCGCTTTCCAGCAACTGCCGATCATCTTCATGACAGGCTTGACCGATACCGATGACGTTGTGCGCGCGCTAAAGGCCGGCGCCATCGACTATGTCAGAAAGCCGATAGTGGTTGAGGAACTTCTCGCCCGTATTCACATCCATCTTGCGAACGCCCGCGTCGCCCATGCAAGTCAGCTAGCGCTGGACACGAGTGGCCGTCCAGCGCTCTCGGTCGACGCTTCGGGCCGCCCCCTTTGGTTAACGCCGATGGCGAGGGAGATTCTGGAACGGCTGTTCCCTGAGTGGCCGGCGATTTCGCACGCATTGCCCGCTCCTCTGCGGCTCTCCATCCAGCAGTTGCAGGACGTGGATCCGGCCGCAGGAGCCTGCGTTCCGGTGAAAAGCGGCTCAAGCACGCTGGAGATCACGCTCTTGCGGCGCACCTCCGCCAATCATTGGCTGTTCCGCCTTGCCGAACGTCGCGAAGGCGAGGAGGAACGCGTATTGGCGGCCCGGCTCGGGCTAACCGCGCGGGAAGCGGAAGTGCTTCTCTGGATCAGCCGAGGCAAGCAGAACCGCGAAGTGAGCGAAATTTTGGCAATAAGTCCGCGCACAGTGAACAAGCATCTGGAACAGATATTCGAGAAAATGGGTGTAGAGAATCGCGCTTCCGCCACGGCAATAGCCGTCACAACACTGGCGGACTGATCGCAGTACGCGGCCCACTCGTTGCGGTATCTTGTGTCATATCCGGGGCAATGTCTCGCCTTGCAGGGATGGGTAGCGACAGGGATCGACGGTGCCGGAGTTTCTTCCGCGCGCTTGCCGACAATCCACATAGGCCACGATCGCATCGACGACGGTAGCGCAATAGGCATCGAACTCAGACTGGATGAAATCCCCCTTCCCCACAGCATCGAGGTATCGCGCCGAAACGCCATAGACCAAGAGCTGAGCCATCGAATGCCAGTCCACGCCGGACTGCCCTTGCATACCGGCCGCACGCTCCATCTCGTCAGCAAGCGTTTCTACATAACCGGCAAGGGCCACCCGATCGCACCGGTTCTTCAGGTCCGGGTTGATCCGTGATGCCGTTGCCATCAACCGGTCGAGATGGTGATAGTCGGTCCAGCCGAAGACTTCGACGAGCCTGCGCGCGTATTCCTTGAGGCGTGGTTCAAGCTCGCTCGGCAGAAGATGGTTCGTTGCACTGGCACGCTTGTCCATCTGTTCCAGCAAATCGTCTATGACGGCCGCGATCAAGGCATCCTTGCTGATGAAGCGAGCATAGAGCGTGCCTTTCGAAACCCCAGCCGCAGCAGCAACGACATCCATGCTGGCGACATCCGCCCCGACTTCCAGGAACAACTCCCGTGCAGCCTTCAGTATAACTCGGTCGATTTCGGCGGCGCGGGCGACAGTAGGGCGGCCCGCGCGGCCTTTTGCGGCCGCCTTCGCATGGCCCGAAGGCGAATTCCCAGTACGGTTGGTCAAGTCGATGACAAGTCCCTTGTCATCCGGCTAGGCAAGCCTTGCGATCTGCCACCGCCCAGGCAAGCGCGGTCTCCAGCAGGGTGACATATTCGGGCTGGCTATAGGTTTCCGGCCGATGACCGATCGCAGAATAGAACATTCGTCCATTCCCGATGCAGTTCGTCCAGGCCAGCGGATGATCCCCCATGCGCAGATCGACGTTCATCGGGCCGACCGGATTATAGGTGCTTTCATCCAGGCTCAGGATGACTTTAGCCCCGGCTTTGCGCGGGTTCGTACTGAACGAGTACCATTCATCGGTCATCCGCCATTCCGCCGGAAGTCCGGCCGCAAGCGAATTGGCCTTGTCGACCGCGATGCGCGCTTCCTGGAACTGGGGGGACATCGGATGCCCTTCGAACCGCGCGCCGATCAGCTTGTCAGCATACCAATCCCAGAAATAGGAAGGGTCGCCAGCACTTCCATGCACGCCGACAAAACCGCCGCCACTCTCCAGAAACTGGCGAAAAGCCGCACGTTGGGAGAGCGTGAGCACATCTCCGCTCACGTTGTTCCAGACGACCGCGTCAAATTGCTTCAGGGTCATCGGATTGATGGCGCCGGCTTTGTCCGTGGTGACGAGGTTCCAGCCCTTGCGCCGCGCCATGTCGACGAATGCGGCATGGGCGGCATTGACCGACGGCTCATCCTTGAAGCCGTTGATCTTCTCGAACAGTAGGATGTGTGGCTTCCCCGGCTGGAGCTTGAGGGCCGGCACATCGTTGTCATACCTTGCGCAGCGCGCCAGCCGATCTGCATCGGTTACAGGCAGCTTACGCAAACGGGCGTCGATATCGGGCAGCGCTTCAGCCTTCAGCCCCGTAAACATTGATGCCGAACGGAGAGTGAGAATCGCCGCGAAAGTGGGCGGCGTTGTGCCCACGAAACGGGGCGGTCCCTTGTCGAAAGACTTGCCAGTCGCCGTCTCGACTATGGCTTTCGCCGAAGGGCTCAGGAGAATATCGATGAGCGGCGAATCTACGGAGAATGGAGCGTCTCGCAAGGGACAATCCGTCACCGGCTTCGCAGCCACCGGCATACTCACCAACCCGCTGATCGTCAGCGAAAGCGCCGCAACCAGCGGCCAACGCGACTTGCGCATCAGATTACTCCCTCCTTGAGAAATTGCGCCGCATGGTCCGCCGCGCGGGCGGAAAGCGCCATGTAGGTCAGCGATGGGTTCTGGCAGCCCGAAGATGCCATCGCGGCACCGTCCGTACAGAACAGGTTCGGCACTTCATGTGCCTGGTTGTACTGATTGAGCACGGAGGTCTTGGGATCCTTGCCCATTCGCGCCGTTCCCATCTCATGAATGCCAAGGCCGGGAGTACCGGGATCCGTGGTCTGCGAGACGACCATGCCGCCCGCAGCCTCTATCATTGCCTTGCCGTCCGCCAGAATTTGCCTGGCCATGGCCCTCTCGTTGGCACCTTGCTCGCATTCAATATGCGGGATCGCCATGCCCCACTTATCCTTGCGGGTGGGATTCAGCGTCACGCGGTTGTCGGGATTGGGCAGCATCTCGCCGAAACCGGAAATGAACGCGAGCCAGGGCCCGATCTTGCGGGCGGCGGCCTTCAGATCGGTGCCGATCACGCCGGGCTGCATGCCGATGGTCCGTCCACCCAGCCGCGATATCCCGCCCTGAAAACCATAGCCCCGAACGTAGCCCTCACCCTGTTCACTGAAATTGCGATAGCGGGGGATGTAGATGCCGGTGGGACGTCTTCCCTTGTAGTAACTGTCCTTGGGTCCCGGAAAGAGGCCGATTGTCGACAGCGAATAGAGATGGTCCATCAGGTTGCGGCCGACCTGATCTGAACCGTTGGCAAGGCCGCGTGGATTCGCGTCGTTTGCCGAATTGAGCAGAATGACGGCCGATGCGATCGTGGATGCATTGAGGAAGATGACCTTTGCCTCGTAAGTCTTGCCCACCCTGGTGTTCTGGTCGATCACGCACACCCCGGTGGCCTTGCCGGTCTTGGGATCCTGCACGATCGAATGGACGATCGCATCGGTGATGAGAGTAAGGTTGCCGGTGCGCTGTGCCGCAGGAAGCGATGAGGTCAGCGTGGATTGCATCGCCCCGAAGCTGCATCCCCGATCGCAGATCGAGCGATTTTGACAGGAGTTGCGGCCGAGTTCTTCATGCCAGGGCTGGGCGACCGACAAGTTGGCATTGCGCCCGATGATCACTTTTCGCCCTTCGAACTTCGCCTCGACGGCCGCCTTGAACTGCTTCTCGGCGTCGTTCATTTCCCAGCCGGGCAGGAATTCACCGTCGGGAAGTTGAGACAATCCTTCCTTCGTGCCGGCCACGCCGATGAACTTTTCGACGTGGTCGTACCAGGGCTTGAGATCGTCGTAGCGGATGGGCCAGTCGCAGCCGTGCCCGTCCTTCGCGTTCGCCTCAAAGTCGATGTCCGAAAGGCGATAGGCCTGCCGCCCCCACATGATGGACCGCCCGCCGACATGATAGCCGCGAATCCAGCTAAAGGGCTTCCCTTCCGGGGTCGAGTAGGGGTGGTCACTGTCCTTGACCCAGAACTTCTTCGTCGCCTCACTGAAGGCATAGCACTGGCTTTGGACGTAATAGTCGTTCTGGGCCTCGTCCTCGGGCACCATGTTGTTGTTGGGCAACTCCCACGGCATCAGGCTGTCAGTATAGTCCGTGCCCGGATCGACGCTATTGCCTCTTTCGAGCATGAGGACCTTGAGGCCACGCTCGCAGAGCTCCTTGGCGGCAATGCCACCGCTCATGCCGGAACCGATAACGATCGCATCAAACATCTATCGATCTCCGTTTAGCAGCTTGCGGAAAAAGGAACTTCCCTTGAGGCCGTTGAGGTGATTCAAGGCCCCTCGAGCGAGGTTGAAGGATTCAAGATGCGCGGCGGCGA